>Ga0315294_10005944_pt1 | contig 13392 bp, 10 predicted proteins | sample YL17G13_40_MG_FD_203626 | JGI IMG/M metagenome (GOLD analysis project Ga0315294, IMG submission 203626) | Sediment microbial communities from Yellowstone Lake, YNP, Wyoming, USA - YL17G13_40 | ecosystem: Environmental > Aquatic > Freshwater > Lake > Sediment | place: USA: Wyoming | collected... | reverse complement strand
GGCTATCTATCGGATGATTGCCGATCAGCTGAATGCAGAAATCCCCCCTGGCCCCCCTTTGAAAAAGGGGGGAATTAAAGGAAAAAACCTCTAAGTTAGCGCTTATGCCCCTCGAGGGGGAGGGATAGGGTGGGGGGGAATTTTCTTCACAAGATTTAAAGAGTCTGAACATTAGCAGTACAGCGCGGTTGCCCCGCGCTGTGAAGAATGGGGGATCATCCATGGTGACTTTGAAGGATTATGGAGATTATGAGACAACCTGGTGTCCGGGGTGCGGCAATTTTTCCATTTTGCAGGCCGTGAAAGAAGCCCTGGTGGCCTGCCGGCTGAGGCCCCAGGATGTCATCTTCGTCTCCGGGATCGGGCAGGCGGCGAAGGCTCCCCACTACCTGAACGTGAATCTCTTTGACGGCCTTCACGGCCGCTCCCTGCCCGTCGCCACCGGGATCAAGTTGTCCAACCCCAAGAAGACGGTGCTGGTGGAGAGCGGGGACGGCTGCAACTACGGGGAGGGGGGAAACCACTTCCTGGCGGCCCTGCGGCGGAACCTCGACGTCACTCTCCTGGTCCATAACAATCAGGTGTATGGGTTGACCAAAGGCCAGGCCAGCCCCACTTCGGAAACCGGTTTCGTAACCAAGGCTCAGCCGGGAGGGGTTGCTTCGTCTCCTTTCAATCCGGTCGCCGTAGCCGTGGCCATGCGGGCGGGGTTCGTGGCCCGGGCCTTCTCGGGAATGGTGGACCATCTGGCGGTGATCATCCAGGAAGCTATCGCCCACCGCGGGTTCTCCCTGGTGGATATTCTTCAGCCCTGCGTATCCTTTAATAAAGTGAACACCTTCGGCTGGTACAAATCCCGCTGCAGGGAACTGCCGCCCGATTACGACCCCGCGAACTGGGAGGCCGCCATGAAGACGGCGGAAGAGTGGGGCGACACCATTCCGGTGGGGATCCTCTATCGGAATGTCCGGCCCACCTTCGAATCTCACTTCCCGGCCCTCAAAGAGGGACCGCTGGTGGGCAAAGGGGTGGACCGGGGGTTGTTGGCCAAAATTCTGCAGAGTTATCAATGACCAAAAGAAACCACAGCCAGCTTCACCCGTGACGCCAGAAATCCCCCCCGGCGCCCCCCTTTGATAAAGGGGGGTGGGGGGGGATTTCAGAGACTGATTTTCCAATCAAGTTTGCATAACTTTTTTAAATGAATATAACCATGTTTATCTGCGTTCATCTGCGTCTTATAGGATTCATCATTTGAAAAGGAGAGGAAAATGAAACCTTTGGAGATCGCCAAGAATATCTATTGGCTCGGAGCCGTCGACTGGAACATCCGTGACTTCCACGGCTATTCCACTTACCAGGGAAGCACCTACAATGCCTTTTTGATCCGGGACGAAAAAGTCGTCCTCATCGACACGGTGAAGAAGGACTTTTTCTCCGAGTGGATGGACCAGATCCGGGAGGTCATCGACCCGAAGAAGATTGACTGGGTGATCAGTAACCACTCGGAATTGGATCATTCCGGCAGTCTGGAACGGCTGATGCACGTGATCGGGAGCGACAAGCCGATCTACTGCTCGAAAATGGGGGCGCAGAACCTGGCGCGCCACTTTCCCGGGGGCCTAAACCTCAAGCCGGTGAACGAAGGGGAAGAAATGAAACTGGGGCAGCGGACCCTCACTTTTCTGGAAACCCGCATGCTTCACTGGCCGGACAGCATGTTCACCTACTTCAAAGAAGACCAGATCCTCTTCTCCAGCGACGCCTTCGGGCAGCACTATGCCGGGATGGAGAGATTTGACGACCAGATCGGGGAGGCGATCATGCCCCACGCCAGGAAGTATTTTGCCAACATTCTTCTCCCCTACGCTCCGCTGGTTCTCAAGCTCGTCGAGAAGGTCACCCGGATGGGATTAAAAATCAGGATGATCTGCCCGGACCACGGCATCATGTGGCGGAAGGACCCGGGGAAGATCATCCAGGCTTACGTCGAATGGGCGCAGCAGAAGCCGAAGAAGAAGGCCTTGGTGATCTACGACACCATGTGGCACAGCACCCAGGCCATGGCCGAGGCCATCGTGGAAGCCCTCGCGCAGCAAGGAGTGGACGCCCGCCCGATGCACCTGAGGGCCACCCACCGGAGCGACGTGATGACCGAAGTCCTGGATGCCGGTGCGATTCTCCTGGGGTCTCCCACCCTGAACAACGGTCTCTTTCCCACCGTGGCCGACTTCCTGTGCTACCTGAAAGGCCTCAAGCCGCAGAACAAGATCGCCGCCGCCTTCGGCTCCTACGGCTGGAGCGGGGAGGCGGTGAAGTTGATCAATCAGGAATTGGAGGAGATGAAGTTCCAGATCGTCGACCCGGGGTTGAAAATCCAGTATATCCCCGACAAGAAGGGGTTGGAGGCCTGCCGTGCCCTGGGTAAGAAAGTCGGCCAGGCCTTCGCTCAATAAGCTCGCCATGGCCCTTGTCGCGTGCCAGGCCCGGGGGGCAAGGGCCTTCTGCTCAAAAATCATCGGCGCGCTATTTCGGATTGCGGATTTCGGATTTTTTTGCTTTTCTTTTTCAATCCGCATTCCGCAATCGCCAATCCGTAATATGAAATTATTTCCCAGTGAACAGGGCCTTGTACCCTTCCTGGTAAATATAGAACCATTTGGTCCCGGGATACTCCTCCGGGACCCCCCACAGGATCATCAGGTAATTCATGGCCAATAGCACCCCTACGCCGATCAACGGGCCGGGGGTGAATATTTTTACCCCCCGGACTCCTCTCTTTTTGAGCCGCCACCGGCAGATCATCTCGCACAGGCTCATGTAGCCCACCTGATAGACCAACAAACCGAAGGGCATGGGACTAAAGGCGTAGTAAACCGACTCCCCCCCCGTGAAGGTTTCGCTCACCCGGAATATTTCCGCGAAGACCCAGACCAGCAGAACGGCGTAGGAGCCGATAATCCTTTCCTTCAGGGAAGCGCCCCGGAAAAACAGGACTGGATAGAGGAAGAAGCTGCCGAAGGTAATCAGGATCCCCAGCAGAAGATAGGACGAAAAAGCGGCCGCGCGATAGGGGACCCCGGTGCCGAACCATTCAAGTTGGCCGGTCAGGAAATCCAGTCCCGCCCAGATCCCCAGGGCGATCCCCACCGGCCAGAGGAAACGGCTGCCAAAAGGCTTTTCTCCTTCAACCCGAACCGGTTCACTCACGGGTTTTCCCCCGGACGTATTCCCGGAGTTTCTCCTTCAGCTCCGGAAGAACTTTCTTTCCTTCAGGCGAATCGATGATATTCTGCAGGGTACGCGGGTCCTTCTGGATGTCGAAGAGCTCCGGTTTCTTTCCTCCCCGGTACTCGACGTAGAGAAACTTCCCCGTGCGCACCGCATCATACTCGGGAACCCGGTAGGGGAAATCCTTGTAGTATTCCAGGTGGAAGGATTCCCGGAGAGAAACATCCCGATTCTCCAGAACGGGCCTAAAACTCTTCCCCTGCATGGACTCGGGCACGGGCACCCCTGCCGCATCCAGGAGGGTGGGCGCCAGGTCCACATTCAGGACCATCTGGTCGGCCTTTCTTCCGGGAGCTTTCAACCCCGCCGGATACCTGACGATAAAAGGAATCCTCGTGGCTTCTTCGTAGGGCCATCGCTTGTCGATCAACTGTTTTTCGCCCCAGAAGATGCCGTTGTCGCCCGCATAAACTACCATGGTGTGGTCCGCGATTCCCAGTTTTTCCAATTCCGCCAGAATCCTCCCGATTTGCCTGTCCATGGCCGTAATCGTCCGGCAATAGTCACGGTTGAATTGCTCCACATTCCCGAGCATGCCATAATACCAGCTCCCTCTCATCATGCTGACCCAGCTGTGATACTCCGGGGGGAGGTGTCGGCCTACCTCGACGTCCTCATACAGCTTCCGGTATTCAGGCGGCGTCCAGAAGGGCTGGTGGACCGCCTTGTGGGCCAGATAGACGCAGAAGGGACCGTCCTTTTCCCGTTTGATGAATTCCAGGGCCAAATCGGTTAAATCCTCGGTGAGGTATCGGCCTTTCCTTTCCTGCATCTTTCCGTCGATGATCAAAGGACAGTCGAAGTAGATCCCCTGCCCCCCCGATGCCGTGAAGGTGACAAACCGGTCCACCGCCTTGCCCAGGATATTCGGCAACCGGCCGGGCATGTGCCACTTGCCGATAAAGGCCGTTTTGTACCCGGCCTTCTTCAAGAGTTCGAGGAGCGTGACGTTCCGGTCATCCCATGGAGTGAGATTATTCTTCACCCCGTGCCGGTGCGGGTACATCCCGGTGAGAAAGCTGGCCCGGGAAGGGCTGCAGAGGGGGGTGGTCACAAAGGCGTTGTTGAAGCGGATCCCCTCTTGGGCCAGCCGGTCGAGGCTCGGGGTCTGGAGGAAGGGGTGGCCCATGTTCCCCATGGCGTCCCAGCGGTGGTCGTCGGAGAGAATAAAGATAATGTTCGGCTTTTTCTCGAGGGCGAATGCGGGGTCGGAAAAAAGACAGCCGATGAGGCCAAAGACGGCCGTTAGAGTTTCCAGGACCCCCCGCCAGCAGCCCCCCCGAGATAATTTCTTCGCCGCCATCATTCTGCCTGCTCTTCCTTCTTACCCGGTTGGCCAAATCCGGAATTCGCTCCCAAGGGCATGGCCTTCCAAGGACTGCAGGAAGAATATCATGAAATGAAACCGCCATCAAGCAGACGAATTCCCTTGCCCATTCCCAGTTTTTGTGCTCGTTGGGGTTCCGGCTGAAGGAATTTGGATCATCAGGCTCGGCGGGATCAGCGTTTTCTAATCAGCCTCCCGCCTATCCTCCGCAAGGAGAGGCCTGTGAGGAAATGGCGCCGGTGGCAAGACTGGGCCAAACCATCTCCCCTTGCGAATCTCTCCGGGACAGGCCCGACCCAAGGAAAGAATAACCGCCTTAGGATGATGATCCGAATTCCTTCAGCCGGAACCCCATAGAACAGCACCTCTCTCTTCCCAGTTTTTTTCGGCCATGGGTTCTTTCCTCAAAAACTGGGGGCGGGCAAGGACGGATTTCTGCCCATCCAGACGGCCTATTTCCCCGCGAGATCTCCATAGGAGCTTGAAATTTATACCAATTTAGGGTACATTAAAAATGGCTCCTGGCGGAATGATCGAGCTGGTTCGCATCGAGTGAAATCCTCCAAACCATGGACCAAGCACCACGGAGGGGTGTTAGCCCTCCATTTCCACGCGCGGGAAGGCGATGTACAAAAAGTTTTACGGTTTTTCGGAAGACCCTTTTGCCCTCAACCCCGATCCCAAGTTTCTTTACTTGGCCGTCGGCCACTGGAAAGCTCTTTCCTCCATGATGTCCGGGATCAAGGAGCGGAAGCGCCTCATCGTGATCACCGGAGAGGTGGGAGTCGGAAAGACCATTCTGATTTATGCCCTTCTGAAGGATCTGACCGAAAAGATAAAAACCGCCTTCATCTTCAACCCCAAGCTTGATTTCAAAAGCCTGCTCAAAACGATTTTCCAGGACCTGGAGATCCCCCTTGAAGGAAAGGAAGAAGATGTCCCTTCGCTCATGCTTCAGTTCACCAAGTATCTCCAGGAAAGGCTGGCTCGCGACGAAATCGTGACGGTGATCATCGATGAATCCCAGGGCCTGGAAGAAAAAGTCCTGGAAGAGGTGCTGGGTCTGGCCGCCCTGGACCTTCCTGCGGCGAAGGCCTTGCAGGTTCTGCTGGTAGGACAGCCGGAGCTGGAGGAAAAATTGAACTCCCCTAAGCTCCGGCATTGGAAGGAAAAAATCGCCATCCATGGGCAGGTCCGGCCGCTGACCCGCGAGGAGGGCAGAGGATACATCCGGCACCGGCTGAAGTTGGTGGGGCGCAGCGTCTCCGAGGTCTTCACTTCCGAGGCGGTGAATCGTATCTGGGAATTTGCCGGGGGGATTCCTCGGGTGATCAATTTGCTCTGCGACCGGGCCCTCCTGATCGGGTACACCAACTCGAGCCCCATGATCGATTCCAAAATTGCCGATCAGGCGGTTCAGGATTTCAAGTATCTGAAAACCTCGAAATCCGAAATCCTGCGCCCCGTTTCCTCCCTCATGAAATCCCGTTATGGGGTGGGGGTTCTCCTTCTTTTACTCATAAGCCTGGGATTTTTCGCTTTCTTTTACTTCGATTTCTCCTCCCCCCCCGGGAAAGCGACCGGCAAGATACCTCCCCCGGAACAACGCCCACCGGAGAAACCCCAGGAAGCCCTGGAGGCGAAAAAAATACCCCCCCCTGCGGGAGAGGTCACCGAAGTAAAAAAGGATTCCCCTCCACCCGTAAAGCGGCCCATTCCGAAACTCGAGGGACAAGCCATTCTGGTGAAGGAAGGCTGGACTCTTTCTTCCGTCGCCCTGCAGTATTTTTCAGGAATCAATAATAGTCTCCTGGATTTCATGCTGGAAGCCAATCCTGAGATCACGGACATAAATTTGATCTTTTCCGGGCAAAAGATCAAAATCCCCCATATCAGCGAGGAGACTCTTCTCCAGCGGGGTTCGGATAACCGGTATCAGATCTATTTGGGGACTTTCGCCACCGCCCAGGAGGCGGGTCGGTATAAAGATGAACCGGCCCTGAAAGAAAAGAGTCTGAAAGTTACTTCCCGCCGGGTCTCTCCGCGGGAGGCCTGGTACAGGATCGTAGCGGGACCTTTTCAAACCAGGGAAGAGGCCCTGAAATCCATTCAAACCCTGAAAGCAAAAAAGCTGTTGCCCCTCCTCGATTGTCTTCCGAGGAAAGCGACCTGATACCCTATTACCTATCTTTCCATGTATCCAACTCTGGAATTCGCGGCCATCTCTTTGTCTTTGATCTTTTTTATCGTGGACCCTTTGGGTACGGCCCCGATTTTCCTGTCGATCACCGAAGGCAAAAGCGCTCAGGAGAGGAACCGGACGGCCTTGCGGGCCAGTGTGATTACTTTTTTGATTCTGCTGGTCTTTGCCTTCGTCGGAGAGTGGATCCTGCGGCTGCTCCGGGTGACCATCAGCTCTTTTCAAATCGCCGGCGGGATTTTGATCTTTATCATTGCCCTGAGCATGCTCCAGGCCCGCAGGTCCCGGGCCAAGTCCACTCCCCGGGAAGAGCATGAGAAGCATGAGGGAGAAGACGTGGCCGTATTCCCCCTGGCCATTCCCATGCTCAGCGGCCCGGCGGCCATCACCACGGTGATGGTTCTGATCAACCTCTCCACCTCCCCCCTGCAGAGGGCTCTGGTGATCCTGGCCATCTTCCTGACCTGCCTGCTCACCTACCTGATTTTGAGAGCCTCCGGCCGCGTGCTGGGCCTGCTGGGCCAGACCGGCATCAACGTCCTCACCCGCCTCATGGGCCTCCTCCTGGCGGTCATCTCCGTCCAGTTCGTCATCGACGGGATCAAGGAGGTTTTCCTGCAGATCACGTCCGGAAAATAGCCCTTCCGGATCCTTTCTTTTTTCGGCCACGGACTGTTTGAATGATCGGCCATAGCCTTTAATTGCAACATTGCAAGCCTGACCCCTTTTCCAAAAGAAGAAGGGGGTGGATCTGCCACCTGGCGGTAAGAAGATCCACCCCCCGGGGAGAGAGGTTCTACTTCCTCAAATTCGCGGGAGTGATGTAATTCTGGGGGAACGGCTTTCCGTTTTCATCTGCCACCCAGGCCGTTTTCCCGTCTTTCTGGTACTGCGCCTGGAACAGGGGCCAATATCCGGGGTAGATTTTCCAGGGATTTTCCGGATCACACATGATGCGGGAATGGAAAAAAGGCTTGATGCGTTTGGTTTGATATTTCATCTTTCCCAGAGAGTAAACGGTTTCTACTTCCTCCATGGCCTTGATCAGCTTCTCCTTGTCTTCCACTCCGCCGGCTTTTTCAATGGCCGCTTTGAAGTGGTAGATGTCGGCGTAGGCGATATGAACATGAATCTGCAGCGGAATCCCCAGCTTTTTTCCCAGGGCGATGAAAGGAAGAGTCTTTTCCGTATAAGGAATATCTCCTTCGCAGAACATAGAGATAATTCCCAACCCCTTCCCGCCGGTCATCCTCCAGAAATCAGCGGTTTGGGCAACCCCTCCATAAAGAACCGTGGGAATATTCTTGGCCGCTGAATCGGACCATTGTTTGGCGTAGACCTCCGTGTCCGTAAACCAGGAGCTTACAAACCAGATTACATCGGCCTTCTTGGTGGCGATTTCCTGCAATATGGGAAGATACATCGTCCCCCGCGCTTTGACGGGTTTGCTGTAAACGACCTCCATGCCGTATTTCTGCTTGGCCGCCTCTTCCCAGGTCGGAAGCTTGAGGTAGTCAATCCCTTTGCGCCACATCTGGGTCCAGGCCAAGTCTTCCCAGAGGAAAGCAACCTTCTTGGCTTTCATAATTCCTTTAAAGATATTGTTAAAATAATTATCGAGCCAGGCATAGTGGGCGGGTTCCGGATCCCAGTCCCGGAAGCAGAATTTGTACTTCTCATAGTTGTCGACCACCTTGGCCGTCAATTCCTCGGCCATGGGGCCATTGAAGACCAGGATGTGGGGATACTCTTTGTAGAGAGCCGCTGAATTCTCCTGGGCCGCCAGGCAAATCTCGGACCGCCCTTCTACGGAGACGAAGCTTGCCTTGTTCTCCATGATGAGCCGCCGGGCCGATTCCACGGACAAAGAAGTATCTCCCTTGCCATCGAGGACCACATACTCCACCGGCCGGCCCAATATGCCCCCGGCCTTGTTGATCTCCTCCACGGCGTATTTCTGGATGTCCATACAGGGCTTGGTTCCGGGGGAGGCGACGTTCCCGACATAGCCAATGACGATCGGCTTGCCCTTCGGCTGGGCAAAGGCAGCGGGGCTGGATCCCAACCATACCAGCGAAAGGACCGCCAGGAAAACAACTCCCAACTTAAGCCATCTTTCCATTGCTCACCCTCCTTATTGGTTATTTTTTGAGGCTCTCGGTCCTCGGACAACCAGGCGTAAAGACCCAACCGCAGAGAGCGCAGAGACCGCGGAGGAATTTTAAGGATAAAAATCGATCTACACCCAGCCCCATAATTGACCATCCGGTTTGCAGGGGCGATTCGCGAATCGCCCCTACGATTGGCCAGATACAAAGCTTGATGATCTCGTAAAAAGTCGAAATTCTATAGAATTCGTCATTCCGGCGAAAGCCGGAATCCAGTTATTTCAAGATGTTCTGGACCCCGGCTTTCGCCGGGGTGACGCTTCAAGAGACTTTTTACTAGTCCATCAGGCTTGGAGTTTTTGATTTTGCGAACTCTGCGTCCTCTGCGTGCTCTGCGGTGAAATGTATTTTATTCTTTCCCGAGATATTTCTTCCGCACGTACTCGTTGTCTTTCCCGACGGTGCTGGAGACCCATTTGATCCGGGGGGGGGATTCGGACATTTTCACGAAGTTCGTGTTGATCACGAATTTCCCCAGGTTCTCATCCTCTACCTCTTGGAAGATTTTGCGAATGGCAAACTGCTTGCTCTCCATGGTCATGGGGGGAGTCATCATCTTCATGACAATGGGCACCCCTCCCCCTCGCCATTTGGACCGGGCGGATTTGGCGCTGTAGGTCAGAGCCTTCTTCACCAGCTCATCGGCGGTATATTGGAGGGTTTTTTCTTCAATCTCCTTATACAAAACCATGGCTTGGTCCACTACATCCGGGATCCGGTCGGGCGTGTGTCTCCAGTCATCCTCCAAATGCCAGAGCCCGAGAACCTTTAGAAGGGCGCGGAAGTCATGGTCCCGTGGAGCAGCGATCACCACATATCCATCCTTGCATTTCCAAAGGCCGTAGGGATAGAGAATAAAATCCAGTACCCCGATCCGGGGCCGGGCTTTCTCCCAGGTATATCCGATGGTCGCCGGAAATCCAACCATGTTGGAGTAGGCATCCATGGTGGCGATGTCCACCATCTGTCCCTCTCCGGTCATTTGCCGATGAACAAGGGCGACGGTTCCTCCCAGGGCGGCGCTCAAACCGGAGATATACCAGCCGGCCCACATTCCGGCTCTCAAAGGCCAGTTATACGGCTCGGGGGCGTTTGCCGGGTCGCCCACCTGGGCTGGAAGGCCGGATCCTGCCTGACAGGTAAGATCGGAATCCGGGAGACGGGCAAATTGCCTGGCTTTTTCGGTGTAATGGCCATAAGGGGTAATGGCAATGTAGATAAGGCCCGGGTTCTTCAGGCTCAGCTGGCGGTATCCAATCCCCCAGGAATCCATCTCTCCGGGGAAAAAAGTCTCAATGACCACAGCCGCCTTTTCAGCCAGCCTGGCAAAATCTTTCCGGTCCTGCTCCGAATTCTTGAGGTCCAGGGTCATGTACCTTTTGTTCCGCCCCTCCACCAGGAAAGGAATTCCCACCCCTTTGACGTTGGCCCCGTAAGGAGTGACCTGGCGCATGGGGTCCCCCCCCGGCGGCTCGATCTTGACAACTTCCGCCCCAAACTCGGCAAAGAAACTAGCCGCAATGATGCCGGAAAAATTCTCCTGGCTCACATCCAGGACCAGGACCTCGTTCAGAACCTCGGGTTTCCCTTCCGGGTTCATGACCTCAGCCAGGGTTTTCCCCCAGGAAGCAAGGTGCTCCTGGGTCTTCCCCGAAGTTACATAGCGGGCGTATACTTGTTCCTTCTCCCCTTTGCCGCTCACTTCTTGCCCTCTCTTCCGTAGTTAAAGATGGGATCTTCGCTCAGGTTATAATAGACCGGAGGCTTGAGGCCGGGCCGGTCGTCAAAAGTGCCGATGACGTTTTTCTTCTCCAGCTCCGCAATCTTCTCCTCGGACATTTCCAGAAACTTTTTCAGAACCAGGCGATTGTGATAACCGATCGGCCGGGCGATCCACTTGGTGCGCGAGGGGGTCTTGCTCAACTGCGCTGAAGGGCCGGCCATAACGAACTCTCCGTACATCTCATCGTTGAAGAGAATAACGCTCCCCCGCTCCCTTCGCCAGGGGTCCTGGTAGATCTGGTAGTCATCCAAAACCTCGGCCGCGGGAAAGTTCCTTTCGTTGGCCAGCTTAACGACCTCCTCCACCCCTTTACCCCTCAGCCATTCCGCCACGATCTTGGTTAAGGCTTTCGCCGGTTCCGGTTTCAGCCTTTCGAATGGATCGGTGTATGCTTTCTCTTTCAGCAGATCTTCCCGGCCCATGGCCCCGCAGAGGGATTCAAATTGTTTCCCCGTGGCGCAGGCCAGGGCCATAAATTTTCCATCCCGGGTCTTGAAAATGGAAGCCGGCACCATGGTCGGGTCGGTGTTGGCCGTCCGCCCGATATCCATTCCCGACAGCTTGAAGGCCGTAAAGTTGGACAGAAGGCGCATCAGGGCTTCGGATTGGGCCAGGTCGATGTACTGCCCCTTCCCGGTTTTATTCCGGAAATAGAGGGCCATCAAAATGGCCAGGGCCCCGAAATTTCCGGGGATGAAGTCGCCCAGGTAGTCGGGCAGTTTGTAGTACTTCTCGGTATCCGGATAACCGGTGAGGCTCAAAACGCCGCTGGCCGCCTGGGCCAGAAGGTCCCAGCCCGGATAAAAACGAAGGGGGCCGTACTGCCCGTAGGTGGAGCAGCTCAGATAAATGACCTTGGGGTTGATCTTGCTGATTTGGGTGTATCCCACCCCCCAGGCTTCGGCGGTGCCCGGAGCGAAATTTTCCGCCACCACGTCGCACATCTGGGCCAGGCGGTAGATGATGTCCTTGGCTTCGGGGTGTTTCAGGTCCAGCCCGACAAAATATTTATTCTGGGTCACGAAATGCCACAGGGGATTGGAGTGCTTCCAGTACTTTCCCCAGTAGGTGGCCGGCCTCCACAGGTCCCCGTGGAAGGGAAGCTCCAGTTTGATCACCTCGGCCCCGTAATTGGCCATGATCCGGGTGGCGGTGGGACCGAAGATGACGTGAGAAAAATCCAGGACCCGGATTCCCTTCAGGACCTCCGGCTTCTGGTTGGTCTCCGAGGGATTGAAGAGCCCGGCCGTGTAGGAAAAATAATCTTCCATGCCGCATCCTCTTGCCTTTTGTCTTTTTCTTTCGCTTTGCCCTATGCTCTCTGCTCTTTGCCCTATGCGCTATAGTCTTTGCCCTATACGCTATGCTCTATGCCCTATGCTCTATGCGTTTTATCTTCCCAAGTAGGCCTTCTTCACCAAATCACTCTGCATCAGGCTCTGGCAGTTCCCCTCCAGCACCACCCTCCCATCCTGCATGACATAACCCCGGTCGCCAATTTGCAGAGCCCGCAAAGCATTCTGCTCGGGAAGGAGAATGGTGATCTTGGACTCCCGCAGCTTTCCGAGGGTTTCATAGAGATTGTCCAGGATCACCGGAGCCAATCCCAGCGACGGCTCATCCACCATGAGCAGCCGGGGAAGGGCCATCAGTCCCCGGCCGATGGTCAGCATCTGCTGCTCCCCCCCGCTGAGGAGGCGGGATTGCATTTGGGCCCGTTCTTTCAGAATGGGAAATAGACTCATGATCCATTCCATCCTCTCTCTCTTGCTGCTCCAGGCATTTCCCGGGTAAGCTCCGAGGAGAAGATTCTCCCTCACGGTCATAAAGGGGAAGAGCCGTCTTCCTTCCGGAACTTGAACGATCCCTTCGGCAATCACCCGGTGGGGAGGAAATCCGGTAATCTCTTTTCCTAAAAACGAGATGGACCCGGAACCGGGTTTCATCATCCCCTGAATGGTGTTTAAAAGAGTGCTTTTCCCGGCTCCATTGGAACCCAGAATGGCTACTAGTTCATTCTCCTTGACCTGCAGGCTCACGTCGTGCAGGACCGGGATGACCCCGTAGGACACATTGAGATTCTTTACCTCGAGCATGATTGCCTCATTGAAGAATCCGATTAGAAATCTGTAGGGGCAACCCTCCCGCCCTGGCGGGATTGCCCGGAATCAGGGCGGCCACAGGGGGCCGCCCCTACCTTTTTTCTTTTGGCTCTATGCTCTCTGCTCTTTGCGCTTTCAATTACAGGTTCCCTTCTTCCACCCCGACCCGAGGTAGGCTTCGATGACCCTATCGTTGTTGGAAATCTCCTCCGGAGTCCCCTCGGCGATCTTCTCTCCGAATTGAATGGCAATAATCCGCTCGGCCGCTTCCATGAGGACCGCCATCACATGCTCGATCCAGAAGATGGTCAGGCCGAATTCCTCCTTGGCCCGGGCGATGAGGTGGACCGCTTTGGTGGCCTCTGCGGGATTAAGCCCGGCCATGACCTCGTCTACGAAAAGAAGCTTGGGAGAAGTAGCCAGGGCCCGGGCCAGCTCCAGCATGCGAAGTTCGAAGAAAGTCAGGTCCCGGGCCAGGATATTTCGTTTACTGAAAAGCCCCACAAATTCCAGGTAATGGG
>Ga0315294_10005943_pt1 | contig 13392 bp, 11 predicted proteins | sample YL17G13_40_MG_FD_203626 | JGI IMG/M metagenome (GOLD analysis project Ga0315294, IMG submission 203626) | Sediment microbial communities from Yellowstone Lake, YNP, Wyoming, USA - YL17G13_40 | ecosystem: Environmental > Aquatic > Freshwater > Lake > Sediment | place: USA: Wyoming | collected... | reverse complement strand
TCAGGGCCGGAGAGTTCACTGCTCGGATAACCCTGGCGGCCTCCTCACCCGTGCCCAGGTAACAGGCGTGCTCGTTTTCGAGCGCGAGGATGACCCCCGCCTTTTCAGCCATGGACACGGGTTCTTCGAATGCCCGGACGATCTGCGCCTCAATCTCCTCCGTCAACTCGCCCCGTCGCCAGAACGAGAAGACGCGGATCAGCTTCGTCTCGAACACATCGGTGAGATGAATGCTCCTGTCGAGCACAGCCATCTGTTGACCCAGGCCGCGATCCCTCGCCTGATGAGTGCGTCCGGTCGCAACCCCGTCGGATCCGCCGAGATCGCATTTGAAGAAGGGAGACGCGATGCACGAGACGGTCATTCCCCGGCTCTTCAGCGCCGACTTCGCCTTCTCCACCTGCTCGTCCGGCAGGTCAACTATGTTCATATCCCACAAGCTGCGCAGTTCCGCGCTCTTCACGCCGTATTCGAGCATGACGTCGAGAGCGTGTTCGAAATCCATGGAGATTTCATCAACGATGACGGAAAGTTCCACGCGGATCCCCCTAATATAAGCTCACCATTATCTTAGGTGACCGCCGTCGGTTTTGTCAAGCCGAGCACGCTGAAACAGTTCACGCTCATTGATAGTAATGTCATGCTGAGCAAAGCGAAGCATCTCATTCGCAGCGTGGGAGATTCTTCGCTTGCGCTCAGAATGACAAACCTGGGTCTTCTACTATCAACAATCGTGAAATCTTACAGCACGCCTGGCGACTGGACTGATAACCGTGGAGTGTGATATACTTCCGACGAAGACCATGGCGCGAACGAAGTTCATCGGTTACTGGGGATGCCCGCCTCGGCAGGTTCTGGCGAAGGAAGGGCGCACGCATCCTTACGACGAGTTCATTGACCTTGACATAGATTTGAACGCACCGCCCAGCGGCGTGGTGCCCGACGCCTACTGCCAGATCGTCACTAATATCGTGGATAACGCGCTTCACCTGAAGAAGGACCTTCGGCTGATAATCGCTGCGGTAGGCGAGGACAAGTGCGACGGCGGGCGGTTCGCGGCGCTCATCCTGAAAGACCTCGGTTTGCCGGTCATGGAGGTCAGAAACACCGAGACCGAGCGCGGGCCGGTGACGATTGCGACCTCCGGGCTTCCGCTCCTGGAGAAGGTCAACCGAATCATGGACGGGGTTCGGACGCCGAGCAGGAGAAGGTATCGGCGGGTAAAGCCGACGCACGGATTCTGGGGCGTTCCGCCGCACGACATGCGCCTGCTCGAGCTCTTTCCGAACACGACGCACGTATACGGATGGACGCGGTGCGTGGAGGCAGGCGTCCCGGCCGATCTGGAACTCGAGATGCAGGTGGATCCAGGTGTGCCGACGGTCTTCTACGCGCAGACATTCTGCCAGAAGACCTCGCTCGCCCGGTATCTGGCCGAGAAATACGACGGACTTTACATTGACTGCGACGGCCCGCTGACGAACAGCGTGGTCGCGAAGGTCGCGGCATTCATCCGGATGGGGTGAGCACAGTCATGCGTGGGGCTCAATCCCGTCACGCATCACGAATCACGCGTCAGGAATGGCCATGTCAACATTGATTGCCGACTGCGGCAGCTCGTGGAGCAAGATAAAGGACCTGGAGGGCGGCGAGGTCGTGATCCGGCCGACGCAGCAGGTTCTCCGCGACCGGGCCATGCGGTTTCAGGTGGCAACCGGGCATCTCGGTCGAGATCGCGCCCTGCGATATGAGAACGAGCTGATCGCGCTCGCACAGGGCAGCCTGAAGCTCGTTTCCGAGGACGACTTCACCGTGGTTGACATAGGCAGCCGCGATACGAAGTTCGTGCGCCTGCGAAACCGCAAGGTTCGGAAGCTGGACTGGAATCAGACCTGCGGCGCGAGCACCGGCTTCACGCTGGAACTCCTCGGCAAATACTACGACATTGACTCCGACAAGCTGCCGGCGTCGGAGGAGAGAATCCCGGTGACATGCGGAATCTTCGCGGTGGAGAAGATATTCGACGCCATCATCCACGGGCAGTCCACGGAGAAGGCGCTGGCCGCCTTCGTCCACGGCATTGCCTTCAACGTATACAACTTCGCGCAGCGCCCGGAGAAGCTCTACGTTTCCGGCGGGCTGTGCGCGAACCGCTGCTTCCTGGACAGCCTTGCCCGCTACTGCGAAGTCGTGCCCCTGGGTCGAAGCGTCCTGCTCGAAGGGTTGTACTGAGCGGGCGATGCCGGATACCTGATACCGGATACCGGATGCCCGAAACCCCAATCCCTTCTCCCCCTCGCCCCGTCTCCCACTCTCCCATTCTCCCCTTCACCCACACTCCCATACTCCCAGACGCGCCCCCAGCCGGCACATGGCGGTTTATCGCGCAGCGGCATCGGGTAGGCATAATCTTGACCAATTGCGAAGGAGGGATTTGAGATGGCTCACGAACTGCATCCGATGGGCGCGGAGCACGAGCATCATGCAGGTCACGTCACGGTCTGCAGCGCCCGAGATTGCATGTACAATGAGGCAAGCCGGTGTGTGGCCGATGCGGGAATCATGGTGAACTTCCACCAGGACCACGCCGACTGTAACACCTATACGAGGAACGAGCACATCCCCGGAGTTACGCCGGGCGCGGCGCAGTTCTGACGTGGAACGCAGGAGGCTGTGCCCGCTTCCTGGAACGCGGATTTCGCGGAAGGCAAAGGATCGCTCGGAAGACTAGAGAAAGGCCTTCTCTCCCTCCGCGCAATCCGCGTTCTCCACTATGGGCTCGTGAAGTCCCGGCGGCACTAGTGCCGGACCTTTGGGCCGAAGAAGTTCAGCCGGCGGTCGCCGAACGCCCGGTAGATCTTGATCTTGCCCGACTCGGCGAGCGGCTTCCCGTCCAGGCTGCGGGCGACGAGCATCGTAGGCTCCGACAGCTTCAGGCTCTCGTACACGGTCGCATAGCAGGCTTCGAAGCACGGGCTCTGCACCAGGAAGCCGTACTGCGGCAACTCGGCAGATCCCGTGTGATACGCGTGCTCGCCGTAGTTCACCGTGATCGTCACGTCGCCGAAGCGGGTCTGCTCCACCGTCCGGTCCTCGGTGAGGAACCGGTGATTCGTCATCGGCGTGCGGGCCGTGATGCGGTTCAGCGGCGATAGGATCTCGTAGGTGTTCTTGATGAGCCGGTCCGTCGGGCTGAGGCCGGTCTGCTCGTCCCGGCGCGCGAAGACGAACCTGTTCCCCATGGCCTCCGAGCTGTGGTCGAACAGGACCTTGCCCTGGTTCAGATACAGCGTGCCGATATGGTAGCGCAGGTTTCCGCATTCCGGGCCGAGGATCGGCACCCGCCGGTCGCCTTCCAGCAGGCCGATGAGAATCTCGAACGCTCCGCTCGCGCCCTTGGGAATCTCAACCGTGTAAGGGCCGTCCACGACGGTCTCCCCGGTCTTCCAGGATGACATCTTCAGGGCATGGTCGTTCTGGAAGACGATAGCCTCCGGTCGCCCTGAGCCCTCCTGCGTGAAGTGAACGAAGCAGCCGTAGTCCGCTTTCGGAGCCGATTTCACGCTCCAGGCATAGGTGATCTCGAACTTCCGCGAGCCCACCTGCTTGACCGAGCGCACCGATGGCTTCGCCTGAACCTGCGATTCCGGCTCCTCCTTGAAGTACAGATGCGGCCCGAAGTGGTAGACCGGCATCTCGGCGTACAGGATATGGGCCAGTATGTACTCCGGCCGGTCAATGGTCGCGCGGTCGCCCTGGTGGGTGTACAGGCTGATGCAGTCGCCGTAGACCATTTCGAACAGCGGAATGACGATCTCGCGCCCTGTGGGCTGGGTCTTATGGCTCATCAGGCCCTCGAAGTAATCGGCGCAGGGAACCGCCCATTCCTGCCCTTCTTCGCTCCCGAAGAGGCCGAAGGTTTCGCGGGCGTACTCACTCAGGTTCCGCTTCCAGTAGATGTCGTCGCTCAAGGTCAGCGGGTGCTCCGGGTCATGGCACTCGAACGGCGGCGCGGCGAATGTAGTGTCTATGAAGTAGATCGTCGGCTCAAAGAGCTTCTTCACCGCGGGCAGATTCTGCTCCCGGCGTGCGAGTTCGAGCGCCTTCCTGGAACACGTGAGGTAGGCCTGGCCGCCGGCCCACTCACCGCCGGCAAAGAGCGAGCCGTCCGGGTGCTTCATGATTAAGCTCTCGTCCCACGAGGGTGCATCTTTATACATGTCCTGGTAGTTATCGTGCAGGCCGAAGAGATAGCCCAGCTTCTTCACGCGGCGGGCGCAGTCGGCCAGAGCTTCATCTCCGCCGCACTCAGGTGCAGCCGGCAGGATATCGGGATGCTGATTGTCGTACCCGCGGCGAATCCAGCCTGCGAGCACGAACATCGCCCGGTCAATTCCGAGATCATGCTTGAAGTGCTCCGCCACGCGCGCGGCTTCCTCGAACGTATAGCCGACGCTCACACGCTCCTCCGGGCTGGAGTTGAAGCGGCTGTTCGGCACGACCCGCGAGAACACGAACGGCTTGAAGTCCGCCGCGCCCAACATGCGTTCCACACCCGGATTCTCTCGTATCTTGTCTCTCCATGTCCGCAGAAGCCCGCGCTCACGGGCGACCTCTCTGTAAGCCCGGGCGATCTCCACGTATCCGCCCTTTCCAAGCGGACTGACGACGAAGGACTTCGCGCTCTTCGAAAGGACCAGTGAAGCCGACACCATCCCGTGCCCCGGAACGTGCGGCAGATCAGGCCACGAGCGCTGAACTTCCAGAACGGCATACGGGTCGTCCCAGTGGACCAGGAGCGCCGAGTCGTTCTTCACAATCCCGAGCATAGACATGGAGTAGGAGCGGTAGTTGCTGTAAGCGGAATACCTGGCAACCGAGGGCAAGCCTTCGTCTGCGGGAAACAGGATGCCCATGCGGTGTGGGATCGCAAGGTATCCCTGCTCGGCGTCGGTCGCCCACAGAGCCTTGTCCAGCAGTCGGACGGTTTCGACGCGCCACTCCTGCGCATCTCGAGTCGAGGACTCGGCGCCGGGAACTTCGGAATACGAGAATCTGGCGCCCTTCTTCCCAGGCACAAGCTCAACTGTGAACAGGATTGACGGCGCCGGGCCGGGCAGATCCGGCGTATAGGTCAGCGCTATCCTGCCGGCGTCCTGCCGAACATCGGAGAAGACGTTCGCGGATTTCGTGATCATCCGTTCCCCATCCGTGAACCTGACTTCGGCCAGACGTTCCTCCTCGGCGTTGGAATGCCAGACCTCGCCGGTGCTCTTGTCCAAGAGCGACCAAGCTCCGCTGCTCGGTGAAATGGTGAACGCCAGCCGATCGTTCTCGATGGTTACTGCTTCCTCGATGCGTCTGGCGAGTGCAGCGCGGCGTCTCGCCGCCTCAGCCGGATCCATCTCCGGTGGAATCGGCGAAGCCTCCGGGGCGGTTCTCGAAACCTTGATCTCGGCGACATACTGGTCGGACAGGCGAGGGAGTCCGGCCGCCGAATGCGAATAGACGCCGACGTGCAGGTGATACGTGCCTTCGGGAGCGTCCGCCGGGAAGTCCAGGACGTGCGCGCCATCAGCGATCACTCTCCCAGGATCCCAGGCAGTGGTCGGCACGGTCGGCATGTGGTCCGCCTGGAAGACTATCTTCCCACAGCTTTTCTCCTGAAACTCAACATGCACGAACACCATGTAATCGGCTGCCGAAGCAGCCGTTCCGTCGTTGCGGAATCGGAGAGTCACGGCGATCTGCCCCCCCGGCCGCACCTCCTTCGAGCTGAGAACGGCTTCGATACACGTAGGCTTGAAGGAAACCATCGCGGTCTCTACCTCCTGGGCGCAGACTGAAAACGCGCCCGGCGCCATCAACGCCGCAGCCAGCCAGATCAGATTCCTCATAGTCCCCGCGCCCCCATGCGCTGTCACATTCAGTTACCACATATATTACTCAAGTGCGGGCGGCATGTCCTCTACTACGTCGAGGGAGAGCGGGCATAGCCTGCCTGTACGCACCCAGGCAAGAAGTGGTATATTTGAGCATCGGGCACGTGAGGAGTACTCATGATAAAGGAACTGGCCGAGTTACTCGGGAAGCACGGCTTCAGCCTCTATCCTCAGTCCCTGAGAGTCACCGAAGACGGGACGAAGCTGTTCGTCGCGCGCCGTGCGGGGCAGAAAGCGGTCGGAGTACTGCAAGCTCAAAGGAGGCTGGCACTGTCCTCGTCTGTCCTCGAGGGCGTGAGACTCTCGTCGGGAGATGCCGCCAGCCTGCATGCACTCACCTGGGAGAACTATGAGAAGCTGAAGTCCGTCGCACCGATCGCGCCTTCGCCGTGCGATGGCAAGGCTTCGTTCGGCACAGGCGATCGGCTGGGGCTGGTCTCGGCGGCTCATCTCGACGCGCTGTCACGTTATCCTGTCTTCCCCGTGATCGCCCAGCAGTCTCCGAGAGAGCTGGCCCGCACGAGACGCGATTTCCGGGACGTGCTGCTGGATGCGGTCATGGGCGTGCTCGAATCCGGCTGCGCAGGGCCGTTCGGAGCGGATGCGGACCACATCAAGGACGAAGAGCACCTCATGGCAGGCGCCGAAGCCGGATACAGCATGTACACGCTGGACGTAAGCGATTGGCTTCAGGACCCCGGAGCATCGCCGGCCGACCAGCTCTCTCAACTCAGCCGCAGGATCATCTCGGATTGCGCGGGCATGGAACTGGCGACAGCGTGCGGCGAGAGTCCCGAAATCTCCGAGGAGAAGCTGCTGACTTCCGCGCTGATGTACGAGAAAGCCCTGGAGCAGGTGAAGCATTTCCACGGCCTTCTGGGAGGTGTTATCCGGAACTTCGACCTGGAGGTCTCAATTGACGAGAGCGCCCGCGATACGACTCCGGAAGATCATCTGTTCGTTGCCGAATACCTGCACCGCAGCGGGATAGACTTCACGAGCCTTGCGCCCAAGTTCCCCGGGCAGTTTCAGAAAGGCGTGGACTACGCGGGCGACGTGACGGCGCTCGCCCGGTCTCTGCACGGCCACACCGCGCTGTGCAGGGAGATAGGAGGCTATCGGCTGAGTCTCCATTCCGGCAGCGACAAGTTCAGCATTTATCCGCTCTTCGCGGAGATCACCGAAGGGCGGTTTCATGTGAAGACGTCCGGAACGAGCTGGCTGCAGGCGGTAAAGGTGATCGCATCCGTGGACGCCTCCCTCTTCCGCGAGCTGTACGCGCTGTGTCTGGAGAACCTTGACGAGAGCAAGAAGGCGTATCACGTCTCGATCACGAAGGAGCAGTTCCCGGCCGAGCCGCCGGACGGTCTGTCCGCGTTTCTCGCCCGACCGGATGTCCGGCAGCTCTTCCACATCTCCTACGGCGCGCTGCTTGACGAGAAGCGGGATCAGATATACGACACGCTCCACCGGCACGAGGAGGAGCATTGCGCGTCAGTGGCGCGGCATATCGAGAGGCATCTGGGGATGCTTTTCCCAGGGTAGCAGGCCCCTGTTCGACGTGTGGAGAGAGAAGCTACTTCTCCCGCTCTGCCGCTTCCCGCGCGGACTTCGCCCGGGAGATGTTCTCCCTCATCCGCTTCTGGCAGATCGGTCAGGCCACTGTCTACGCCGCGACGGTGACGGGCTTGGCCTTGGTGGTGGGCTCGGGGACGGGCTGTCCTTCATCGCGGAGGGTCTCGATGTACAGGGAGATGGCCTCACTGATGTTTTGCTCCGTCTCCTCCAGCGTCTTCCCGGTGCTGACGCAGCCCGGCAGGTCTGGGACGTACGCGGAGTAGTTGTTGCCCGTCCACTCGAAAATAACAGTATACTCTTTCACAGCTTTCCCTCCAGCCCGGCCTGGTCACGGATACTTTTCAGCGTTCCCGGCGCGAGATCATCGGAAAGGTGGCCGGGTACTACAACGATTCCCCGTTTGGTGTTGTGCTTGAGGACGCGGTGACTCCCGCGCCTTCGCACCTCAAACCAACCGTCCTCTTCCAGGCACTTGAGTACGTCACGCACCTTCATTATATCATATCACCGCAGGGGTCCCGAACCGTGACTGCTAACTGCTCCGCTCGGCCCCTTCCCTCGCCGTCTTCGCCCGGGCGACGTTCCCGTGCCAGAACGCGGTGAACTGGTTGAAGGTCGGCGGGAGGACTAATCGCCGGAATCCGCCTGTGTCATGTCCCTGACGAACCTGGTGGATTATCTCCTCGATCTCTTCATTCGAGGGGCTCATTGCGGGCGGATTGCGCCGGACGCGCTCGATCACCTCGCGCAGGCTGGGGCGTGCTCGCCTCCTGCGCCGGGCATAGGTTACACGCTCACCGGTAACCACAACATCGAGGGACTCTCCGGGCCGCAGCGTCGCGCGAAGCTCCTCCGGGAGCTCGACTGTGAAGTCCGGCCTCACCTTAGCTGATCTCATCGCCATCGTCCTCCGTTCACATTATAGCACAAGGAGCAAAGGCCGGAGGCATGATGATCCCGGGGGCACGGGAATCCACGGCCCCAAGTCGTATCACCGATCCCGCTCTGCCGCTTCCCTGGCCGTCCTCGCCCGGGCGACGTTCTCGTGCCAGAATGCGGTGAACTGGTTCAGAGTCGGCGGCACGTAGATCGTATTGAGATACTCCTCGGGCCGCACGCCGTCCGGGTCGAACGCATTCCGCCAACCCTGCCATATCCTCGCCAGGGTCTCCGACCGCTTCTCCCAGACCGATCCGGGAGCCGGAGTTCCGTCCGGGTTCATCCCATCGTACAGGGTGCGCCAGGAGTCAATACTGAGCGAGCCTGCCTGTTTCAACTCCAGATACATGCGCTGGATATTGCCGAAGTCCGTCGAGAACGGCACATCCATGAGATCCGTGTTCTGATGGAACTTGCGCTTCGATGCAGTGAGCATCCGGGTGCGCTTCATGCCGTACTCGTGTTCAAGGTACATCACGGCGCGCTTGGTGGCCAGCGTCCCCGCGTGGTCAATGGCGTCCTCCTCGGCCTCGGGTTCGAACTGCAGGCCCACCTTGGCCGCCTCCGCCTGGAACTCCGCACTGTTCAGCGGGGCGTCCGTCAGTGACTTGACCGCCGACGGCTTGATCTCAGACTTGAAGCGAGAGTTCGACGGCAGGGCGGACAGTAGCTGCTCCACGCGATGCACGCGAATGGCATCGTTGAACCGGCCGATCATGCTGGTGACGACCGATCCGCCCTCACCATCATCAACCTTCTCGCCGGTTCGCTTCTCGTATTCGCCTATCCCCTGCTCCACCGCGAGGCTCGAGGCGACCATCTGCGGGACCTCGTAGCTCAGAGTCATGTTGGTGAACATGCGCTCCTTCACGGCATCCGGGTACATGGGATGATAGCCGGCATTGAACGCGCGCACGATGTCAAGCGCGACCTGCGAGGTGCAGGAAATCTTGAAGTGGTTGTTCGGCTTGCCGACTCTCCGAGCGGAGACGCCGACATACGGCTCCTCGGCGCCCTCGAGAAGGAGGTCGTCGAATATCCTCATTCGCTGACCCAGCCGCTTGTAGATCTGACCGCCGGCATAGGTGAGCTTTTCCTCATCGAGATGCCAGTCGGGCCTGAGCTGGAACGCGACCCGGCCGAGCCCTTCGAGCAGGAAGACCGACCGGAGGCCGAGCATCGCATCAACTACCACCCATTCGGTGAAGGCCGTCGCGCCCCAGTCATCCGCCTCGCCGAGCCGGACTTGCTCGCGGGCGATGACCTTCCGTATCTCACGCCACTTGTTCGGTCTGCCCTTGATGAAGCTGCTCGCGCTGTCGCCCCAGATGTTTCCCTTGCCGTCGAGGTCATCTTCACCCATGACGGCGATGGCCGGATTGGTCGTGCCGCCGAGGCTTCCTATCTTTCGGCATCTGGCAGCGTGCAGACCGTAGTCATTGAAGAACTGGGTCTTCGTCTCGCCGCGCTCCCTGGCCAGGAAAAGCGCGACGTAGTAGGTCTCGGGATCGTAGAGCGCTTTGAAGCACTTCAGGAATTCGGATATCGAGGAATACGGATCAACTCCCTGCTCCATCTCCCAGTTCATGGCCCAGGAGATGAACAGGTTGTCGCCCTTGTTCACGGCCAGGTCTTCGAGCTTGACGTCATCGAGTACCGTCTTTGCTGCGTCCGGGGCCTGGTTCTCCCAGGCTTCGAACTGCCTCACAGACTCCTCGTGACACAGCGCCGCCGCGGCATCCGGCAGAGTCCCGTCGCCGTGCAGCCGAGAGCTCTGCAGATTGTGGTGCAGCTCGACGACCGAGTTCAGAGAGTCGGCCACGCCCAGCAGGAAGGACATGCATCGCTTCCGCGCGTCGAGGTCTCCGCTGCCGAACGCTTCATCGAGCTTCTCGGTGACGGCCGCCAGCCGGGTGGCAAACTCCGCCGGTCGGGTGAAGAAGAGCAATTTCTGCCGGGCGACTTCTACGTCCCACCCCGGCATCATGTCCTCGCAGCGAGGGTTCTTGCCCAAGGCGAGCTCTGCTATGGTTTTCGACGCGGGATCGAGCGTGCTTCCGGCGCCACAGCACTCAGTCCCGACGCCTCTGTCGTCCGAACTTGGCATACGACTGTCCTCCTGAATCTACACTCGCGCAGGTAAAACTGAGCGCATGAAGGGGTAGAAAAACGCAGCATTCCGAGGCGTTCCACTGTCGCGCCCCTGGAAAGTATACGCGAGGAGGCTTGCAGTGTCAAGGCCGGGCACAGTGACGCCGGGGAATGCGGGTTCCGCCAAAGGGCATGGCCGAAGAACGTATCAGCCACCGTTGACGGGAGTCGGTTTTCCGCCAGACAACCTGATATCGCTTCGTCTGTACACGGCCTTTCCCTGGAGCTTGTCGGCTGGATTCCTCAAACCGAAGGTGTGAGTTCTCCCACCGCCAGACTCCCCGGCCGTGCTGCCTTCATATTTCCAGTCACTCTTTTCCAGAAAAAGCACATCTACCCGCCACACAAGGACGGGCTTTTCCGGCTCGATCGAGCAGGTGCTGTCCACCAGATACCGCCACACAATGTACCACCCCGCGTGGTCATAGTGGGACTGCAATGCCCACGCCCGCTTGCTGGCCTTAGACTCTAAACAATCGCGGGGACAGGGAGACGGCCCAGCTCCACGTCTGCACAGATCCGGGAAGCGTTGCTGAGCCACATCCGCGTGACGGCTTTTCTCATACACGCTGAAGGTATCGAGAGCCCTGGTCCCCAGAATACCCACAACCCCGCTGAACACGTTGGCTTGCTCGAAGTAGAGGTCTACCAAGTCTCTACCTTCCCGCTCTACGTACTCGATTGACTTCTTAATAGCTGTGATTGTCAAGCGGGGCGGGAGCGGAACATCCGGGTCGAAGTCTTTGTCTCTCACCATACGTCTATACCCTCAGCGCGGCCAGCCTCGGAATGGCCGCTTTAGCCATCTCGAAGTAGTCTTTGTCAACTTCAAGGCCAATGCTCCGCAGACTGCAGGCAGCAGCCGCGGCGATGGTGGACCCCGATCCCATAAAGGGATCCAGGATTATCCCGACTCCCAGCGGCAGCGAGGCGCGAACTAGCTGGCGCAGAAAGCGTTGGGGCTTCAGCGAAGGATGAGGGGCGATCCCACGCTCGTCTGCACGCGCTGGGGATGACTGTATCACATCCTTGAACGGCTCGATCCTCGAGATGCGCCGAAGGCCCCCCGTTCGCCACTTCCGCAGGTTGTCCTGCACTCGTCCCTCACACGGCTTTCTGAACAATCCCCACGGTTCCCAGCAGGACCGAGGCATCACAGTGACATCAGGGAACTCATCATGTGCATTCTTCGGGCGATCCCCCCCACGCAACGTCTGAACCAACCTGATGATCTCGCCGCGTTTCTCAAACCCCGCGTCAATGAAAGGCACGTATACCAGGTGGGATACAAGGGGATTTGTGGCTATGATTACATGGCCCCCGGGGACTACCACCTTCATGAGCCCAGTTGCCAGTCGCTCAAAGAAGGTTCTAAGGGCCGCCTTATCCCCGTCACCCAGCACCGTGAACCGCGGCAACGGGCTCCGCAGACAGCCGTCAAACGACGGAGGTATTCGCCATACCCCACCGTTGCCATTTCGGAGCTTGCCGAGCTCTTTCTCGCTGTACTCCACAAGCCCATACGGGGGATCTGTTACAACTGCGTGTATGCTCTCGGCCGGCGCTTGCTCCAGCCACTCAAACGCATTCTCGGGGTGAATCTCGTACAAACCCAGCGTATCCGGGACGTTGCTGATCGGAATCTCAAACAGCGCAGCGGTCTCTCTGACTAACATTGGCTGATCGCCGAACGATTCCATTGTGGTGAACCTGCCAGTTCCTCGCATGGTGCTGCCGCAAGAGGTCAGCCTACGCATCCGGTCTTTCCATTACGGTTTCTAGCCGCAGGGAGCGGATTCCTTCTGTCCCAGGCCAACAGGAGCCTCTGGGTCAATTCGCTGCCGAGCCTATGGTCACCCCAGCTTCGCACGCTCTGCCGGGATCTGCTCCCGCAGCAGCTTCTCGGTATACCTGATCTTCGCCTCGAGGATCTTCACGAGCGGCGGGTAATCGAGGTCCAGGCGGACGGCGAGATCGAGACGCGGATCCCGGCGGACGATGGGGAGCGCCTGTCGAGCATTGACAAGTTCGGCCCTCGCAAGCTTCTCCATCCCGGTGAGCACCTCAAGCGCGCGATCCCTGTTCGCGGCCGGATGCTTCATCAATTCAACATACTCCGCACGCAGGGCGAAGAAGCGGTTGCAGTTTGCCACGCATCGGAAGCAGGCCTGCAGATACGCCGCCATATCCAGCTCCCGACGATACTCCTTCTCGTACGGCTCGGTGACCCGGCCCCGCGCGGATTTGAGCGCCTGCACGCCCTGCTCCCAGAGCGCGACCGCCCTGTCCATGTCCGCCATCTCCGCCGGGGAAACCCTGACATCCCCGGCATAGATCGGGCGGAGGACCAACGCTTGAGAACTCCCGTCGGATAAATCGTTCTCGGCGAGATAGAAGAAGCGACCGAACAACTCCCGAGGCATATCCGCTTCGGAGAGCATGAGCGGCTGACCCGGCCCGATGAAGCTTGGCCCCATGTAGTACCCGTGCGTCAGGTACGGGCAGTGCCCCAGCGCCTCGCTGAAATACCTCCAGGCTTCGATCACTTTGTCCGCCGCCGGTCCGAAATCCCGGACCGCGATTCTCGTGATCTCTTCATCGCCGCTGCCGGAGGGCGTCCAGCTCAGCCGACCCGCGAGCTCCTCGGGCCTGGAGCGGGCGAACCCGGTACAGTCGTATGCATAGAAGATCGAGTCCGGCCTGGCACGGTGTATGGCATCCATGCGCTCGCCCCAACGCTGCATGCATGGTATGTAGGGGACTCCGGTCATCTCCCAGGCGG
>Ga0315294_10005942_pt1 | contig 13393 bp, 8 predicted proteins | sample YL17G13_40_MG_FD_203626 | JGI IMG/M metagenome (GOLD analysis project Ga0315294, IMG submission 203626) | Sediment microbial communities from Yellowstone Lake, YNP, Wyoming, USA - YL17G13_40 | ecosystem: Environmental > Aquatic > Freshwater > Lake > Sediment | place: USA: Wyoming | collected... | reverse complement strand
ACAGTAACCGCCAGCGGTGAACCAAGTCAAACCGCCAAAACCGAACCCGAACCGCCCCCACCTCCCGCCCAATAATCCCTTCACCAGTGCCTTCGCCAAGACGAGTGAAAACACGGCCAGACCTGTCCCGCACAAACCTGTGGCGAGCGCAGCCGAACCAGTCGAGAAAATGGCCGTATCACAGGCAGCTAACTGATAAACTACCTGCCCGCTATGACCGATAACTATGAACTGGCCGAACCTATGGACAAAACCGTTGAAAATGTTAAAATGGGAAAGATTGACAATTTTTTGGTCTCTTTTACCGTGCCCTTAATCGTATTATCAAAGATGCATATAAAAAATTATACAGCGTTTCCGGCTCGACAAGTTCGCCGTTCCGGGCAAAGTCGAAGGATTGAAACAGTGCTAAAACTCGGCACAGCGGTAATGCTGGCAACGTGTTTGTTTTGCTCGTGCAGGGAGCTGGATGTAACGAGTCCGGAGGATTATATTGGCCCGGCCAGCCGGCCAGCCGAGTCAAAGACCCAGCCCGCCGAGACAGGCAAACTGACGCAGGAAGCAGGAAAAACACAAGAACCCAATGCCCCCGCAGTCGCGCCATCGCCCGCCTCGACTCGCTCGACCCAAGTCGGGCGAGGCGGGCCGATAGTGAAAATCGAACCGACGGGGCCGCTCAGTATCACAATAACTGAAGCGGTCCTTATATCTTTGGAGAAAAACAAGTCGCTGGTCGTGCAGAAGCTGAATCCCCAGATAAACAGGACCGTCGAGCAGCGGGCGTTATCGGTGTTCGACCCGGATTTGAAAGGAACGGTTTCGGAAGGTAAAATGCGGTTAGAGTCGCCTCCGACGCCCGGCGCGGAACCTCTTAAATCAACCGAAAAGACATTCGGCGCAGACGCTTCGATAAGCGAGTTTTTCCCGACCGGGACAACCCTTTCGCTTGACGGCAGCATAAGCCGACTCAATGAGTCGTATGCAGACGACCCGTTTGTAACAACGCGATTAGGAGTAGGCGTAACGCAGTCGCTTTTGAGAGGTTTCGGGTCTGCGGTCAATCTCGTTGCGGTAAACCAGGCGAGAATAGATACGAAGATATCGCAATACGAGCTGCGCGGATTCGTGGAGTCGCTGGTGGCGCAGGTTGAGGAGACGTACTGGAATTATTCGCTGGCACAAAAGAACATAGAGATATTCAAACAATCAATGCGGCTGGCGGAGGAACAGCAAAAACAAACCGAGGAGCAAATTCGCGTAGGGACGCTGGCGGCAAGCGAGCTTGTCGCGTCCAGGGCGGAGGTCGCACTGAGGCGGCAGGACCTCATCGTCGCGGAAAACACGCTGGCCCAGACCCGGCTTAACCTGTTGCGGCTGCTAAACCCCGACGGGCCGGAAATGTGGAACAGAGAAATTATCCTTCAAAGCGAACCGGAAACTCCGGCAATCGAGGTTGGTCCCGTCGAGCCGCACGTAAGCGCCGGCATGCAGATGCGACCCGAGATGAATCAGGCCCGGCTTCTGCTTGACCGCAATGAGCTTGACGTGGTAAGGACGCGCAACGGTTTGCTGCCGAAGCTTGATTTCTTTATTACGATGGGCAAAAGCGGATATGCCGACTCATTTGGCGATTCGAGCCGGAACATTTTCAAGAAAGATTATGACGTCTTGGCGGGTATAAATTTTGAGTATCCGCCAATTAACCGCTCTGCCAGGGCGCAGAATCAGCAGGCGGTACTATCCCGCCAGCAGGCGCAGGAGGCGCTCGACAATCTCGCGCAAACAATCGAAGTTGACGTGCGAAAGGCGCATCTGCAGATTACAAGCGTTCGAGAGCAGGTGGCCGCGGCAAAAGCAAGCCGGGAGCTGCAGGAGGAAAAACTCAAGGTTGAAACCGAGAAGTTCAGCGTCGGCAAATCAACGTCTCTTCTTGTTGCACAGGCGCAGAGGGATTCTTTGCAAAGCCAGATAGCCGAAACTCAGGCCATAATAAACTACCAGATTGCGGTGGTTGAGCTGTATCGGCTTGAGGGTATGCTTTTACTCAAAAACGGAATTGCCAGTCCGGGCAGTATTCCCGTAAAAATATCCAAAGATAGTGAGTCGGCCAAAACCTATGACTAAAAACAACTGTAAAATAAAGATTTTGTTGGCAGTGGCGCTGGCGGGTATTGTCCTGCCTGCCGGCTGCTCGAAAAAAACGCCGCAGGCCCGGACCGTGCCGGTATCGGTGGCACAGGTCGTGCAGGAAACCGTGCCGATAGAGTTGAGCAGCTTTGGGGCCGTCGAAGCAAATATGAGCGTTACGGTAAAGTCGCAGGTGGCAGGCGTCCTGACGGCGGTCCATTTCGCGGAGGGACAGGAGGTCAAAAAAGGCGACTTGCTGACTTCAATCGATTCGAGGCCGTTCGACGCGGCGCTCAAGATGGCGCAGGGGAACCTCGAAAAAGACGAGGCGCAACTGAAAAACGCCCAGAAAGAAGCGTCGCGCCAGGCGGAACTTTTCAAAAAGGGTTTTACCTCGCAGGATGAATATGACAAAAGCGTTACGGCTGCGGATGCGCTGAAGGCAATGGTGGATTCCGATAAGGCGGCGGTGGAAAACGCGGCGATACAGGTTAGTTATTGCTCAATCCGCTCACCCATCGACGGCGTCATCGGGGCGCTTTCCGTTAACCGGGGCAATCTTATTAAGGAAAAAGACGTTGCCATCGCGAGCATCAACCAGATAAGCCCCATCAGGATAAATTTCACGCTGCCGCAACAAAATCTGCCCCTGATACGCAAGTATATGGCGGGTAACACTCTTGATGTAAAAGTTACGATTCCCGGCGCCGAGGAACAGGAGCCGGTGCGCTGCTCCCTGCTTTTTATAGATAATTCGGTGGACGCCAGCGCGGGGACAATTCGGCTGTGGGGAATATCGAAAAATGAAAAACGCGCGCTTTGGCCTGGCCAGTTTGTAAACGTTGTTCTTGTCCTCGCGCAGGAGCCAAACGTCCCGGTTGTGCCGTCGCAGGCGGTCCAAAACGGCCAGCAGGGCCAGTTCGTTTATATCGTCAAGCCGGATAATACGGTTGAACCGCGCCCGGTTAAAGTAGAGCGAACAATAGACGGCCATTCCGTCGTCAGGGAGCTTGGTCCCGGTGAAACCGTGGTCACCGACGGACAGTCACGTTTGGTGCCCGGCGCAAAAATAGAGATAAAAACTGCGATAGAGGCAAAACCTTAATACGGAACAGGCCCGAAATGAATTTCACCGCGCTATTTATAAATCGTCCCGTTATGACAACCCTGGTGATGCTGGGGATATTAATCTTCGGCATCACGGCGTTTTTCGCCCTTCCGGTCAGCGATTTGCCGAACGTCGATTTTCCGTCGATACAGGTTTCCGCGTCGCTTCCGGGGGCAAGTCCGGAGACAATGGCCGCCGCGGTGGCGACGCCCCTTGAAAAACAGTTCTCGACCATCGCGGGCATCGATTCGATGACCTCGACGAGCACACTGGGCAACACACAGATAACCCTTCTGTTCAATCTCAGCCGAAACATCGACGCAGCAGCGCAGGACGTTCAGGCGGCAATAGCGCAGGCACAGAGGCGATTGCCTCAGGATATGCCAAATCCGCCGACTTATCAAAAGGTCAACCCGGCGGACCAGCCGATTCTCTACCTGGCGCTGACTGGGCCGACGCTGCCGATGTATTCGCTGGATGAATACGGTCAAACCCTTATGGCGCAGCGTATTTCGATGGTCAGCGGCGTGGCACAGGTCCAGGTCTATGGCGCGCAGAAATACGCGGTCCGTGTATGGCTGAATCCGTCGGCGCTTGCCAGCAGAGGCATAGGAATCAACGAGGTTTCGGACGCGGTCGCGAGCGGCAATGTGAATCTGCCCACGGGAATTCTTTACGGGCCGTATAAGGCCGTTACGATAGAGGCGACGGGCCAACTCAATGACGCTTCTGAGTATCGTCCGTTGATTGTCGCGTATCGCAACGGCGCACCTGTCCGGCTGGGGGAACTGGGCAAAGTTGTGGACAGCGTAGAAAACAATAAAGTCGCCGCATGGTACGTGACTTCGAGCACACAGCAGCGGGGAGTAATTTTGGTGGTGCAGAAACAGCCCGGGACAAACACAGTGGCGGTGGCGGATGCTGTTATGAAGCTTTTGCCGAGTTTCAGGGAGCAGATGCCGGCGGCGGTTTCGCTGAATATACTTTTCGACCGGTCGATGTTTGTCAGAGAGTCAGTAAAGGACGTTGAGTTTACGCTTGTTTTGACGCTGGCCCTGGTGGTGCTGGTGATATTCCTTTTCCTGCGGAACGTCTCGGCGACGGTGATACCGAGCTTAACGCTGCCGATGTCGATAGTGGCGACTTTCGCCACAATGTATCTTGCGGGGTTCAGTTTGAATAATCTGTCGCTGATGGCGCTTACTTTGTCGGTTGGATTCGTGGTTGATGACGCTATTGTGATGCTGGAAAACATCTACCGGCACATGGAAATGGGCAAAAGCGCGCTCAAGGCGGCCGTGGACGGGGCGAAGGAAATTGCGTTTACGATTGTGAGCATGACGCTGTCACTAAGCGCTATATTTATCCCGGTTATTTTTATGGGCGGCCTGATTGGCCGATTGTTCCGCGAATTTGCGGTAACCATCGGAGTCGCCGTACTGGCGTCCGGGTTTATCGCGCTTAGTTTGACGCCGATGCTGTCGAGCAGATTTTTGAAAAGGCCCGAAACAGTAAAACACGGCCACGCCTATGCGTTTACCGAAAGATTGTACCAAAGGATAGTGGCATTTTACGAGCGAACGCTGAAGTGGGTCCTGATGCACAGACGCGGCGCTATGATTTTCTCGGCTTTTATCCTGGCGGGAACGATTTATCTGTTTATCGCCGTCCCCAAGGGATTTTTGCCAAGCGAAGACCGTTCCCAGATATTCGGATTCACCGAGGGAATAGAGGGAATATCATTCGACTCGATGATGGCGCATCAGAATGCGGTGAACGCCATTCTACAGAAACAGCCCGAGATAGATTCGTTTATGTCGAGCGTCGGCAGGGGCAGCGGCAATATGGGAATGGTGCTTATCCGTTTAAAGCCGAAGTCGCAGCGAACTCTGTCGGCGGATGAGCTTGTCCAGAAATTGCGGGGCCAGCTAAGCGGCATACAGGGAATGAGGGTTTACCTGCAGAATCCGCCGCCTATCCCACTGGGCGGCAGGATGACCAAGAGCCAGTATCAATACACGCTGCAAAGCTACAACCTCGACGAGCTATACAAGTACGCCGGTATAATGGAAGAAAAGATACGGGATATGCCGGGGCTGCTGGACGTAACAAGTGATTTGCAGATTAAAAACCCGCAGGTAAATGTCGGAATAGACAGGGACAAGGCGTCAAGTATGGGCGTAACTGCCCAACAGATTGAAGACGTTCTGTACAGCGCCTACGGCTCACGCCAGATATCAACAATCCTGACATCGAACAACGAGTACCAGGTCATATTAGAGCTTGAACCAAAATACCAACTCGACCCCGCCTCGCTGGGGATGCTCTATATAAGGTCCAACGGCGGCCAGCTCGTCCCGTTAAAATCCGTGGCAAATCTGACCGACAGCGTCGGGCCTCTGAGCATCAATCACCAGGGGCAGTTGCCGGCCGTGACGATTTCATTCAATCTGCCGCCTAACTTCCCTCTCGGAAACGCCGTCGATGCCATAAATCTTCTGGCCCGTGAGAATTTGCCGGAAACGGTGACAGGAAGCTTCCAGGGAACGGCACAGGCGTTCGCGTCGTCGATTAAGGGCCTGGGGCTTTTGTTGGCGCTGGCGATATTAGTGATTTATCTTGTCCTGGGGATTCTGTATGAAAGCTTCATTCACCCGCTGACTATATTGTCGGCGCTGCCCTTCGCGGGTTTCGGGGCGCTGATTACGCTGATTATTTTCGGCGAAGACCTTTCGATATACGCGTTCGTGGGCATAATTATGCTCGTGGGCCTGGTGAAAAAGAACGGCATTATGATGATAGATTTTGCCATCGAGGCACAAAGGCAGCAGGGCAAAAGTTCTTACGACGCGATTGTCGAGGCAAGCATCATACGTTTCAGGCCTATAATGATGACGACAATGGCGGCGCTTATGGCGGGCCTTCCCATCGCTATCGGGTTCGGCGCAGGCGCCGAATCGCGAAGGCCGCTTGGTCTGGCCGTAGTCGGCGGGCTATTGTTCTCGCAAAGTATTACGCTTTATGTCACACCGGTATTTTATCTTTATATGGAATCACTGCAGAAAAAAACCGCCAGGTGGTTCAGGGCCCCACAGGGACAACCCGTCTCGGCGCAGGCAATGCAAAAGTAACAGAAGAAACCCCGGCTCGCACAACGACGGCAAAATCCAGTCAGCCCGAATCACCCAAACCGCCCGAAATCCAATAAACCATTTTTCCTTACTTCGGGGGCAAAACTGCCTCAAGCAACGGCTTGCGGAAGGTCTTGGCCTTCTGGTCATACAAGCCGAATTCGTTTGCGCAAAATTCCCAGTAATGGAAGCTAAATCCCCGTTCGATTGCAGCATCGGCGAGAAATTTAGTCCAGCGTGCGCGGGAATCCATATCCGCCTTTTCGTAAGCGCCGAATTCGCCTAAGTTAATCGGGCGGTTGTTTTTCTTCGCCCAGGCGGCCGCGAAGTCAAAATCCCTTATTATCTCCTGCTTTTCGTCTTCGGCGCCGGTCCATTTTGTGCCGAGCCAGTCGTTGGGGTTTCCTTTGCTCAGCCAGGCCGCACCCTGATGGGTAAACGTCAGCGGGAAGTAGTCATGAACGGTAACGATAATATTTCGGTCGTCTTTTGGAATATCGAGCAGTTCGAGGTAATGAATCTGGTTGTAGTGTGCCGAGCCGATGACAATAGTCCTGTTCGGATTGGACTGTCGCACAACCGCCAGCGATTCTTTAAGTTGCTCATTCCAGGGGGCGGCCCTTAACTCTTTTTGCGGCTCATTCAAAAGCTCGAAGACAAGGATATCAGGACAATCCTTGAAGTGCTCCGCGATTTGCTTCCAAAATGCGAGGAATCTTTCCTTCTCCTTAGCGGGGTTGGCGTAAAGCTCGCCATAGTGGTGGACGTTGAGCATCACGGGAAGGTTTCTCGACAATGCGCAGTTAACCGCCCAGTCCACCCGTTTCATAAATTCCGGGTTAATCGTATATGGCGGGGCAGACAATGCGTGCGCCGACCAGCGAACGGGCAGCCGGACGGAGTTGAAGCCGGCGTCCTTTATAATCTGAAAGTACTCTTCCTGAACAACAACGCCCCATTCGCCTTCGCTTGGCGCGTCAAAAGCGTTGCCGAGATTCACACCCCTGCCTAAAAGCTGGTTCATTTTGAACGGATCCGGTCCCTTTGCGGCGTTCGGCTCATCAGCCGCCCTGCAAACCGATGTAAATATAGCTATGGTTAATAAGGAAACGATAGTGAAGGTGAATAGTGTTGCCGACTTAGACATAATCCTTTACTCCAGACAATCCTGACCAAAATACGAGGTTAAACTCGAACCCACGGCGCAAAATGGACATTTTTGCGGTCGTGATTGCGGCTGTTAGCCAAAACTTTGGGCATAGCCGGAAACCCTTTGTAAAGCAGCGCCGCAAGAAGTCCAAGCAGCAGCAGTATAACGGGTTCGCCTAAAACGGCAACATGATAATAAATTCCGCGGGCGACGGCTAAGAAATCGCGGGCGGCGAAAGTGTCAAACTGTTTATACGTATCGACGCTCGCGGTCGCTACGGGAGAGTCGGTCCTGAGGGCTATACTGTGCCGGCCTCCTGCCGCGACGGCAACAAAATTCCTGCCCGATGGAACACTGCACTGTCTGAAAGCATCCCACCCCCAGGCCGCCAGCGACCCGTCAAGCTTCAGAGCGATTGTATGGAAGCCGCCGCAGGTAATAACGGCAAAGTCAGCATCCGGCGGCACATGCTGAGCATATTCGTTGAGGCCGAAAACCACTGCGGAGCCGTCTTTTTTGACGGCCCGGCTGCAATACCCGCTGGCTTCCACCGAAACAAAATCTCTGCCGGTGGGGACATTGCACTGACCGTATGTGTTGTCGCCCCAGGCAACAAGCGACCCGTCTGATTTCAGAGCGATATTGTGGTATCCGCCGGCAGCAACAGCGATGAAATTGGGACCGCTGGGGACATCGCACTGGTGAAACTTGTTCCAGCCCCAGGCAACAAGCGAGCCATCGGCCCGGACGGCAATACTGTGGTATCCACCGGCGGCCATCCCGATAAAGCTTCTGCCCTGTGGGACATCACACTGCCCGTAGGTATTGTCGCCCCACGCTTTCAGCGAACCGTCGGCCTTAAGAGCCAGACAATGAAGCCCGCCGGCGGCGATTGCCATAAAATCGGAACCCTTTGGCGCATTGCACTGACCGTATGTGTTGTCACCCCAGGTGACGATTGTGGCGGCAAAACATGGTTCGGCAAACCAGGCGGCAAACGCAAACAAGATTGCCACAATCAAAACGAGACCAGTTCTATCTCTCATCTTTCACCATCCTCCTCAACCACCCGCCTCTGCCGACGGCTCAAAACTCCCGTCGCACCAATGTGCCCTTCAAGCTGTTCAAACCGTCCAAACAGAAATTTGGTTTTCTCTCCAAACTGCTGCTGACTCGGAAGCGGCAAAAAATAACTCTATTATTATTATACCCCCCTGCAATTCCAAATCAAGCTATACCGGGCGGAACTGCAAATAAATTTACACGGGTGTTTTCCGGCCTAAAAACAGCAGTTTTAAGGCGTTTTAACGCCCCAAAAACCGCTTTATTACTGCACGGGTTTTACTGGCAATACAATATAAGAAGTTGATATAATGATTTTTTGTAATAACACTGTTGTGTGCTGGAGAGATTTTTATGGCAAATGACACCGCAAACCATTCGGCCGAGGGCAATTTGGCTGAGCAAATGGAGAAGAAACAGCCGTTGCCTTTGTGGCGTCGAATCGCGCTGGCCCTGGTAATCGTCGCTATGGCCGGGGTTCTTGGGCTGATGCTGATGGCGTACATAGCGGAAATACAATTCTGCAGAGAGATTCGCAAAATCAGCAAGGCCGGCGAACCGACAAAATTCCCGGACCTGCTCGCGGGCCGAACCGGGACGCAAACAGGTGAAGACGCCAATTGGTGCTACGTCAATACCTTCAGACAATTCCGGCCGGCCGACGCGACGAACTTTATGCAGGTAAATTTATTTTACAGAACTAATATGGCCTCGCTGCCGGCAGGACAGTTCCCCGGCGATTTGCGAGAAAAAGTAGCTGATACTATTAACAAAGCAAAACCAATATTCGAGAATCTTGACAAAGGTGCACAACTCACCCTGTCGGAGTTCGACATGGGAGTCACACTTGGCAGTCAGGTCTGCAAGGCGAGATTAGACAGCGCCCAGTGCGCCGCATTTCTGTCATCGCTGAGAACGCTCGACTTAATACTGGCAGGCAAGGGTGATGCGGCGGCGGATTCCATAATAAGCACACTACAGCTTACCCGTGTTTTCGATACCTGTCCTACGATGCTCGTGCAGGGACGAAAATTAACCTGTGTCGGACTCGCTTGCGGCGATATCCAGTTACTGCTTGCGAAATGCTCTCCTTCGGAGAATCAACTCAGCCGGCTCCAGACGCTGCTGGAAAAAACACTTCCTTCGGACAGTTTAAAAGGGTCGCTTGTGGCGGAAAGGGTTTACCAGCTGGAAATCGCTCGCAACATCATCCCCAGAAGTATCGCGTCAAAATACCTTATGGCCGACGCGCCTGACCTTCCCGAACGGCTTGCGGCGCCTCCATTCACATGGCATCGTATGCGTATGTTTTTCGCGTCCGCGAAATACCTGCGGGATATGGCATGGCTCATAAAAATTTCCAGTCAGCCCTGGCCAGACCCGCTTGACGAGTTAAACGCCGTAAAGTCGAAATCCCCGGCAAAACCCAGCGGCCTGATTCCTGCTGTGTCTGTGCTTTCTCGCCTTACCGCAGAAACTCTCGCCATTGTTCGATGCACGACTTCAGTAATAGCAATTGAACGCTATCGCCTGCAGAATGGACGCCTACCTGATGGGCTGGCCGATATTTGCCCAACCTATATTAAATCAATTCCGCCCGACCCGTTCACCGGCCAAACGCTGCTTTACATCCGCGATGACCAATCCTATACGGTTTATAGCACAGGATTCAACCGAGCTGACGATGGAGGGGCGGTTACAGCCAAGGCCGGAGAGCCGACGATTCTCGACACAGGCATCCGTATCAGGCGGGTTACTACCCAATAAGTCAGGCAGGATATCAACCACATCAGGCGGCCTTGCGTGACCTTATCAACCGGGCCACAACAATAGCCAGACCAAAAAGACAGCCGGACGTCGGTTCGGGTACGTTGATTATTAGCTCAACTCCTTCAAGTTGCCCCCTTCCTCCGGTCCAAAGGTCGTTAATCTGTAATCGCCACTGCCCAAATGCGTCTTGTCCGTCAAAGGCGGATAGCTTGAAATCGGCTGCGGGCCTGAATGCCTGGTTTAACGGCGGCGTCGCATTCTCAATACCAATTGCCGCCTCATCGTCAAACAAAAAACGATTTGAACCACCAACCGAGTGCGAACCACCCGGCTCTGTCACTATAAAAGCGTAGTTCATCGATGGGTTCAGCGTTATCGCTTTTCCATTCGGGCGTTGCAAAACAATCTCCAAATCAAAAAAAGCCTCGTGCGTGAGCGATATGGCGATATCGAGGTCCTCGATTGAGAGGTGCTCGGTGACATTGATGATTGCGTCGTCCATTTTGCCTTGGTCGCCCGACGAAGGAATAGGCAGGTCGAAATCGCAGGAAATAACAACAGGCGAGCTTTGACAGGGAAGCACAACGCCAGCCGTGATGATTAGAACCGTTAAAAAAAACCGGGCTTCGACTGAGTTCAGCCGAACGTTCTTCGAGCATCGAGTAAACATACGTCCACCGCCAAAAATAACACCAGTGAACTACTCGATTCTCGTCCTCTTATGCTGGACTAAATAACACGAACAGCGTGTGATTGTCAAGAGAAAACCCGACAAAATAATTTTTTGTCGCCCGGCTACGGCTCGGCTTCCACGGCAATTACCTGCATTTCCCGTTCCCGTCTTCGCCGAGACGAGGGTATTATTTCACCTCTACTATCGAGTTATAGCCGCCAAACGGGTTCAACTCCGTTATCTCGTTATAGGGGTCCTGCTGCCACTGTCCATCTACAACCAATCGATAACGGTACTTGCCGGGCGGCAGCTTCGCCGACGCCTGCCAGACCCCGTTTTCTCCCACCTTCTCCATCGGCAGCTTTGTCGGCTGCCAGCCGTTGAAATCGCCGGCAATCTGTACCGATTCGGCCCGAGGATACAATGTCACGAAAGCCACCGCGTCGTTGACCTGGTTGACGCCATAGTAGTCGCTCAACTTCGCATCCGTCGTCACAACTTTTGGCTGTTGGGGTTCAGTCCGCACAGCAACCGGCCTTACCTCGGCTTTCGCGGCAGCCGGCTTCAACTCGGCCCGCATGGCAACCGGCTCCAGTTGCGGCATCTTCTGTTTCGGCGGCTCTATCGCCTTTATACGTCCGGCATCCGGCGGAGTAACCTTCGGCTTTACCTTTTCCAGCAACTCATCCGCCGTAATGCTTATCGCATCAAGCTTCTCCGACAACGATTCGATAATCTGCCGACGCTGCTGCTCCGGCTGACCATGCATCATTTCCTTCACCAGATTCTGGAAATCGTTATGACCCTTGCTCGCGGCGTCATATTCGCCTATCGGCTGGCCGAATGACGCGGCTTCCTTGAGCTTAGTATTGAAATTCACCACCGTCTTGAACATCTTATCGCCGAAATGCTTGCGAAGCTCGCCGAGAATCTCGCGGGCCATTTTCGTTCGGATGTCATACATACTCGCCAGCACCTTGACGTTGACGTTCTGATTGCACCGCTGGCAAAGAATCGCCAGCGTCTCAAGCTGTTTGCTCAGGCCGTGGAGCGAAAAATAGCCCGTCTCGACCGGCACGATAACATCAGTTGCCGCCCGAAGCGCGTTAAACGTCAGCAGCCCGACCGCCGGCGGACAATCCACGATAACGTACTCATATTGGTCTTTGACCGCATCAAGCACCTTTTTCAAACACAGTTCGCGGTCAGGCACACCCGCCATTTGCTGTTCAAAGGCCGACAGGTCAATGCTCGCCGGCGCAAGCTCAAGTTTATCGCTTACCTCCCAGAGGATTTCGCCAACCCGCATCGACTCTTCCCTGCTGAAACTTATCAGCACGTCGTAGATGCTCTGCTCGATTTGCTCCTCCGGCACCGCAAGCCCAACCGCACAATGCGACTGCGGGTCCATATCAACCAGCAGCGTCTTGTGGTCCTGCTCCGCCAGCGCGCTGGCTAAGTTTATCGATACGGTGGTTTTGCCTACGCCGCCCTTTTGATTGACAATAGCTATCGTCCTCATAGGTACCCCAGAATCTAAAGCAAACTGTTAACAAAGCCGGCTTGACTCCTCCCCGGCTACGGCTCGGCCTTTCTGGCTACGACCAGAACTCGCCTTATGCCTTCGCCGAGACGAGCGGCCAAATTCTTATTTATCAGCATTACAAAGCAGCCCATCCTTCGTCCCTAAGGGACTACGGAGGGCAGGCAATTCGCCCTCTGGTTTTTCGGCAAAAGGCGGGACAAAACTTTATATTTTTATGGGACGAGCCGATAAAAATCCCCCCTGCCAGCATTGTAAGTTGAACCTTATCGCCCCATCGGAGACAAGGGGGATATGGGGGCGCAACAATGCTGATATTGCGAATTAAGGGCGTCTTGAGACCTGTTAACAACCGGACGAATCACGGTTTATTTGAAGTTGACGGGGTCTTCGAGTGTCTTTTTGACAAAATCGAGGAATTGGGCGGCGTAGCCGCCGTTGGCGACCTTGTGGTCAACCGACAACGTCATATTCATCATCTTATGAACCCCAAGCGTATCGGGACTATCATCCGTCGGCACGCAAACATCGGCGATTTTGCCTATTCCCAGTATCGAACACTGGCCGGGCACGACTATCGGGATGAATGAATCAACTCCGAATGCGCCGAGATTGCTGACCGTTATGCAGCCGCCTTCGAGGTCTTCAAGTGTAAGCTGGTTATTCTTTGCCCTGTCAACAAGCTGTTTGCTGTAACGGGCAATTTCCGCGACCGTCTTTTTGTCCGGGTCTTTGACTATCGGGGCAATCAATCCTTCGGGAGTTGAAATCGCCAGCCCAACGCCAATTGATTTTGCCAGTTTTATGTCGTCGCCGTCGATTTGGCCCG
>Ga0315294_10005938_pt1 | contig 13398 bp, 19 predicted proteins | sample YL17G13_40_MG_FD_203626 | JGI IMG/M metagenome (GOLD analysis project Ga0315294, IMG submission 203626) | Sediment microbial communities from Yellowstone Lake, YNP, Wyoming, USA - YL17G13_40 | ecosystem: Environmental > Aquatic > Freshwater > Lake > Sediment | place: USA: Wyoming | collected... | reverse complement strand
CTTCGCAGCGGAAAGCGAAGCAAATATTACCTCGACAAATATCTTTTCGAGACCTGTCCGGATATACTCAAGGCACTGGGTAAAGAATTTGCCAAATACGTTACCGGCGATATTACCTTGATAGCAGGGGCCGAATTGGGCGGCGTGGCCCTGGCGGCAGCAACGGCGATGGAAACGGGGAAGAATTGGATCATTGTCCGCAACAGCAAAAAAGGTTACGGCACAGGCAAATTAGTTGAGGGCGTCCTAAAGCCAAGCGATATAGTTTTGCTGGTTGAGGATATTGCCACAACCGGCGGACAGGTCCTCGAAGCCGCGAAGGTCATTATTGAAGCCGGTGCAAAGGTCAAAAAAATTGTCGCCGTAATCGACCGCAAACAAGGCGCCGCGGAAAATATCTCCCAGGCCGGCTATAAATTCGAGTCCATCCTCACAAAAGACGACCTCGGAATAAAAGACACGGATTAACCGGGTTTAGGTAGTGGGATTAGGCCATTGGACGCTTCCAGCACCAATATGGCATCTTCCCATTCATCGGGCGTCGAAAAGGCCTGCACCCCTATCTTCGGGAAACCGCCAATCGAAACCAGATCACCTGTTTTTGGGTCAATCCAGAATGCGTTCACATGAATTCCTGCTGTGATTTTATTCATATTGATGGAAAAGGATGCCTTGCTGCCCAGATACATCATAACCCACTTGCCGTTTTTATGACGGGCCGCCAGGTTCAAAACCTGTCCCGTGGTTTGGCCGCCGCTTGCAAAAATCGACTGGTCCGGAACAAGATACCACCACTCTTGCCGTCCCAAAAAGATTTTCTTAAGGACACCCATTTGAGTAGCGCCAGGTGCATCCAGCGCCTTTTTCCACGTAGGTAGTACTCGCCAACTGTCATTGTGCCCGTAGGTGTGATGGGCACCAGCCAGGTATGAATAATAGGCCTGCCTGCGAATCCACAGAGCATTTACATCAAATCCATATTCCGTGCCGGCCTCATACGCGCCTTCAGCCATTAAGACAGGCTTTACCGGTTTGAGATTATAATCCTTGGTCACCATAGGATAAATTAGCTCGACACTCTTCCACGTTTGCATTCCGTTGAAATCCAGCCAGTCTTCATCGTGAATAAAGCTGGATGAGTATGGTGCGGGGTCCGGCTTAAAGGTAATAAGATGGTAACCTCCATCTCCTTCGTGAAGACCCGCAGCCAGCTCCCGAAGAATCGGCACAAATTCCTGTTTGGCTTCAGGCGTCATCGACCAGACGATATTGGGGACATCCTTATAACGCTGAGCTAACCATTTCGCCCATGCCCTGGCATTCTCTAAAGTTATATATTTGCGGTACCGCTGATGATAGAGAGTTACCGAAAAGACCACGTTATTTTCACGAGCAATCTGGAGGACAGCATCAACATTCTTGAAATACGCCTCGTTTGGCGTGAGGGGATTGTTATTTATCCAGGGCTTTTCCCCGTACACATTGGGCTGTGTGCCGTCGCCAACGCCCATAAGCATCGCCTGAACAAAGGCAAATCCCTTGTTTTTTGCATTTTCAAGAATTACCCTGGCTTCCTCCAGAGCATATTCCCGAAAAATTTGCCATTGGGTAATACCTAACCAGAAGACCGCCTTACCCTTCTGGTCCACAAAATACCTCCCATTTTCACTTATCTTGACGGGGTAAACTGGCTGCTCAGCTAATGCGCTTGCCGCAAATATCAATAATGATGTCACCAACAAAATGTTTTTTTTAACCGTCGTCTTCATTTTCTTATCTCTCCTTTTCCATTTCTTCCATCAGCGAGACAATTTTTTTTGCGATTGTTGTTTTATTTGCTTTCAGAAGTTTTAGCCAATTTCGGCCGGGCGTTCTTATATGGATGGTGGTTTTGTCTGCACCGATTGCGGCAGGAGTGTTGGCAATTATCATATCAAGATTCTTTTCCTTAAGTTTCCTTTCAGCATTTTGACGAAGGTTCTTGTCCTCCAGTGCAAATCCCACAACCAACTGCCTTCGGCGGAATTTCGAATTTCGGATTTCGGATTTCGGATTTTTGTGCGTCCCTGCCCACTTCAGGATGTCAGCGGTGGGTTTTAACTTGATGGTTAGAGATTTCCCGCTTTTTTTGATTTTGGTTTTAGCCGGACGAGCAGGGGTGTAGTCAGAGACGGCAGCAGCCATAATCAGGCAATCACATCGGGGAAAATATCTCCGCACCGCATTGAACATCTGGGCAGCAGTTTCAACGTTAATTACCTTGATTTGCCCTTTGTCTGTGCTGCCTCGAATTATGGGCCCCGGGTCACGGGTCACGGACCCCGTAATGAGCGTCACGTTATGGCCGGCCTTGAGAGCTGCACGGGCAAGTGCGTAACCCATTCTGCCGCTGCTTGCATTAGAAATAAAGCGGACGGGGTCAATGTATTCTCGGGTAGCGCCTGTTGTGATTAGAAAACGCATAACTAAACGAGTTTATGCGTAAATGAGTTATTACAGTTGCCGTTTCACTCATCTACCTATTTACTCATTTACGTCTTTCAATTTTTGAGGTGAGTTTTGCAATTGCCTCTAAAATTTCCTGCGGCTCCGACATCCTGCCGATAGCTTCTGTCCCACAGGCAAGCCTGCCTTTGACAGGGCCTATTACCTTAAAGCCCATCTTCTTTAACATCCCGACGTTGCGCTGAACAGCCGGGTTGGTCCACATATTGTTGTTCATCGCAGGCGCCAAAAGAGTCGGCTTGCCCCAGCAGGCGCAAAGGGTCGTACTTAACAAGTCATCACATATACCGTTTGCGATTTTACCTATAATGTCAGCCGTTGCGGGTGCCACAACAACAATGTCGGCCCAATCGAGTATCGCTATATGGCCGCTTTTATACTCCTCCGGCATACTCCACAGGCTGGTAAAAACAGATAAGCCCGTAACCGCCTCAAAGCTTTTCGGGCTAACGAACCGGCAGGCATTTTCCGTCATTACCGTATTTACCCTGGCGCCGGCAACAGTAAGCGAACTGGCCAAATCGACCGCTTTGTACGCAGCAATTCCTCCACTGACTCCCAGCAAAGTATTTAAGTTGTCCAGATTTCTGTCGCGCATTTGGTGCTGCAGGTTTCCGGCCGCGAGCTGCAAATTGGGTTTTTCGACCCGCGACCGGTAACTCGTTTTCTATTTAACGCTTTTGATTCACTGCGGACGGTTACTTATCTTTCCTTCCACTCCCGCTCCCTTGCTCCCGAGTCCCCGCTTTCGGCCTTTTCACTAAGCGGCATTCCTTCGATAGTGATTTTGTCCTGCAGGATTTCTTGAACAACAATCTCGAGCATTGTTTTGCCCTGGGTGTTCTCAATCAAAGGCCGAGCGCCCTGCAGCAACTCGGTCAGCCGTCTTTGAACCAGCGCCGCCAATTTGAATCTGCCGCCGACCTTGTTAACTATTACTTCGCTTTTGAGCTCTTCTATCATCCTCGGTATCTCACTTTCAATATCTTGTTTTTCTTATGTGCCGCTCCCGGCACTATGGATAATTTGCACACTTTCGTTCACCGCCTGCTGTAAATCGTCATTTATAACCATATGGTTATAATACTGCCAGGCAACGGCGATTTCATCGCTTGCTCCTTCCAGTCTTTGTTTTGCAGCTTCGATATCTTCTCTACCCCGCCGATCTATCCGCTCCGCCAGGGTCTTCGCAGTTGGCGGCAGGATAAAAATCATCACCGCATCGGGAAAGATTGCCTTTACCTGTTTGCCGCCTTGAACATCGATTTGGAGAATAACAGTTTTGCCGCAGGCAAGTGCCTCTTCGACCTTATCTTTCGGCGTTCCATATAAATAGCCGAATACCTCAGCGTGCTCAAGCAGCAAACCCTTATCAACCCTGTCGCGAAACTCTTCCTCCGAGATAAACCAATAATCCCGGCCGTTCACTTCCGTCTGGCCCCTCGGCCGAGTAGTAACCGAGATGCTAAGGTAAGCACTATTTAACTGCTTAACTATCTGCCTGCAAATAGTACTCTTGCCCACACCAGATGGGCCGCTCACTATTACTATCCTGGCTTTTGTGTTCTTTACATTCTTCATCGCTGACCATATTCAAAGTAAATCCGCCGCACGTCTGGCGGATAAAAACTCAAAGCTAAATTCGAAGCTCTTGAACCTTCACTACGATTTCCACACCTTTCTACTCTACATTCTGAACCTGCTCTTTGATCCGGTCTATCTGGCATTTCACATCGACCACCCAGCGGCCAATCTCGACATCGGAGGCTTTGCTGGCAATGGTGTTGGCCTCTCTGAGCATCTCCTGGCTGATAAAGTCCAGTCTGCGTCCCGCCTGGCCATCCCCCTGACAACTGGCAGCAAACTGTTGCAGATGCGAAGAAAGCCGGGCTATCTCCTCAGATATATCCGACCTATCTGCAAAAACTGCGACTTCCCTGGAAAGGACTTCCTCATCCAACTTCAGTTCTGCCTGCGCCAGCATTTCATCAACTCTTTTCCTTAGTCTCTTTGCGTATTCCGGCAGAATGGCTGCACTGCGGGCACGTATTCGCTCAAGGTCCCGCTCTATTGCTTTACATCGCTTCATCATGTCAGCTTCAAGAGCAGCGCCTTCGGCAGCCCGCATACCTTTGAGCTTATCTACCGCCTCCCGGCTAATTCTCAAAATCGTCTTTTTAATTTGCTCCCGCATCTTTTTGCCTGGTAACGCCGGCACAATAACTCCGGGCAAATTCAGCAAGCCCCCAACATCAATCGTCCCCGTAACACCAGCCGAAAACCTGACCCGGCTCAACTTTTCGATAACGGTTTGCAGCGCAGCCTCGTCTATGTCAAAAAGCACGCGTGCCGATACCTCCTTGAGATGCAGTACATAATTTATCGTCCCGCGAGACAAATTCGTCCGCAACAGTTTTTCAATGTCCTCCTCCAGAAACGCCGCCAGCTCCGGTAACTTTATAACCGCTTTGAAGTAACGGTTGTTGACCGTCTTAATTTCAACGGCGTAACTTACACCGTTAACCTCACCCTGCGCCTCCCCATATCCGGTCATACTGTTTATCATTGACTTTTCCTTGAAGCCAGATTCGGCTGAGCGGCTCGACTAAGCTCGCCGAAGTCTCGCGTCGAAGCCGACAGCTCTTTACCTGCGCACAGGAGCAAGTCCCACATTAGCCGCCAGGCAAATTTGAATCGGTACCAGCATCGGCACCGCTGGTTGTAGGAGCACCTTGGCCGGCTCCGCCTTCCACGGGCTGCTCTTGCCGAACAGGCTGGTTTGCTCCAAAATCGCTGACCTCCGGCTTGTAGAACCTGACCATCAACACCGCCAGCGCCAGAAACACCCCCATCAGCACTATTGTCACCCAGGTCAGGAAGTCGCCGGTTTTGGAACCCAAAATCCCGCTTGCTACCCCTCCGGCAAGTGCCGTGCTTAAACCACCGCCTCTGCCCTTCTGAATCAAAATGATTAGAATCACCGCCACGCAGCAAATAAGGAATAGTGCGGCGATTATCTTCATAATAAAACTTACTGCTAACACAGGGACCCCTATCATATCCGCTCCCAAAAAATCCTTTCAACTTTCAATGTCACCGGAATGTCACTACAACTAAGCTGCTGCCTGAATTATCGCTATAAACTCTTCTGCCTTCAAGCTTGCTCCGCCGACCAGCAGCCCGTCAACATCATCCTGAGCCATCAATTCCTCTGCGTTGTCCGCTCTGACCGAGCCGCCGTAGAGAATGCGAACTTCTTCAGCTAATTTACCATTATACATTCCGGCCAGCAGCTTTCGTATTAAATCGTGGGCTTCCTGGGCCTGCTGGGGCGTGGCTGTCAGGCCCGTCCCGATTGCCCAGACCGGTTCGTATGCTATGGTAACCGCTGAGACCTTTTCAGGACTCAGGCCGGCCAGCCCGTTTTTCATCTGCCGGGTCACCACGGCGCTTGTCTGCAAGGCCTCACGCTCGGCACGCAGCTCACCCACACATAATATCGGCAAAAGCCCGCCGCTAATAGCAGCGGCAACTTTCTTATTTATCCGCTCATCAGTCTCACCAATCACATGCCGGCGCTCCGAATGGCCGCACAAAGCATACGTGCAGCCAATATCTTTTAGCATCGATGCGCTTATCTCTCCGGTAAAAGCTCCTTTCGGCTCATAGTAAACATCCTGGGCGCCGACAGCGACACTCGATGTGCTCAGGGCGCTGGCCACCGTCTGCAAGTAAACAAAAGGCGGACATACCGCTACGGTAACCCTGTGGCCTGCTACCTCACAAGACCCCGAGGCGATACGCTTAGCCAGGTCCACACTACTGTGACTGTCGGTGTTCATTTTCCAGTTACCAGCCACAAACGGCTTTTTCATAAGAATCTCCCAGAAAGAAACTTAAAACGTAAAACTCAAAGCTAAAAACTGTTGAATTCCTGTCTTAACTCCATACTTTTTAGTTTTTCGCTTTTAGTTTTTCACTCCGGAGAAACTATGAACTCCATCACAATAAATCTGTTGCCCTCGGAAAACTGCCCAACACCGAAAGGTGCAGGCAATGTTCACAGGCCTCTTTCAAACCCGCCTGAACGTGTTTCTCTGTCCTGTGTCCTAAGAAATCCACGAAGAAATAGTACTCCCACTGCCTTTTCCTGCTCGGTCTGGATTCTATATTGGTTAGATTGATGTTGTGTCGCTTGAAGACCTCAAGCACATCAGCTAAAGCCCCAGCCTTGTGAGCGGTGCTAAATAATATAGCAGTCTTGTCTTCACCGGTTGGCTTGGCATCTTCACGGCTGATTACCAGGAATCTCGTTATATTGTTCGATATGTCCTCGATATTTTCGCAGATACTCTTCAGACCATATAGCTCTGCAGCCGCACTGGAGCCAATTGCTGCGGTGTATGGCTCTCTTGCGGCCATTTGAGCCGCCGTGGCAGTGGAAGCCACCGCAACAGTTTGCACCTGTTCAACAGTAGCGCTCAACCAGTTCCGGCACTGGGTGAATACTTCCGGCTTAGAGTAAATCTTCTTGACTTCTTTAAGCGAACAATTCGCCAGAAGATTATGATGGATTGCCATTTGAACCTCGGCACACACCTTCACGGGCGAATCTATAACCTTCACGTCCGAATCTACACCCTTCACGTCCAAATCTATAAAGGCATCGAATGTCTCGGTCACGCTGCCGCCCGTGGTATTCTCAATCGGCACAACGCCCAAATCGCAATGACCTTTGCTGACTTCATCAAAGATACTCTTAATATCCGCCAGCGGCTCATATTCCACACTCTGACCGAATTTGAGCATAGCCGCGGTGTGGCTAAAACTTCCCTCAGGACCGAGATAGCCGATTCGCAACGGTTTTTCCAGCACAAAAGACCCGCTCATCAACTCACGCCAAATCGCCACCAGACACCTGTCAGGCAGCGGACCTTTATTGGCCTTGACAATCTTGGACAATATCTCTTTCTCGCGGTCCGGCGCATAAACGGGCTTATCGATTTTGTTCTTTAGCTTTCCTATCTCTATGACGATGCGCGCACGCTCATTAAGCAGCTCCACCAGCCGCTGGTCAATGTCATCTATTCGCTTCCTTAGCTCTTCAAGGGACATAGTTGCAAAGATTAATCCGCCGCACGTGTGGCGGATAAAAAATAAAAATGCAAAGAGCAAAATTAAGGTCCGGCAAAGACGTCGTGCCGGATTGCTTTTTAACTTTTGATTTTTGAATTTTTCAGGTACTGGCCATTTCTCACAAAAACTATTTTCTATATCAGAATTTTGCCCTTGCGTCAATGAATTTGGCCTATTAGATAATATTTCGCCGCACAATCTGAGCAAAAAATATGGAAAAGCCGATAAAATATGTAATTTTTAAGACTAAATGGGGCTATTTTGGCCTCGCCGGCACCGAATCTGGCCTCTTGCGAACATTCTTGCCGCATAATAATCCTGATAAAGTCAAGTCCCGGCTCTTAAAAGATTTGTCATTTCTAAATCGAGTATCGAGAAACGAGCATCCAGTTGCAGGTCACGAGTCACGGGTCATAGGTCACGGGTCACAGGTTGCAAGCATCGAGTTCGACAGGACCTTTTTCAAGGCAATCCAAGAGCAAATAGCAGCTTATTTTGAAGGTGCCTATGTAAATTTTAACCCTGATATCTTCGTTATGCTTGATGGATTCAGCCGATTCTGCACGTCGGTTTTAACCGCCTGCAGGAATGTAAGCTTTGGCCAAACAATAACATACGGGGAATTAGCGAAGAAATTGAGCCGGCCATTAGCCGCCCGTGCTGTCGGCAATGCACTTGCTAAAAACCCACTGCCTTTGATTATCCCCTGCCACAGGGTAATCCGCAGTGACGGCTCTCTTGGCGGCTTCTCCGGTCGGGGCGGGCTATCCCTCAAGAGAAAACTGTTGCTGCACGAACAGAACTGCTTGTCAGCCGCACTGGAATGAGAATTATCAGTAACTCATCCGCCGTAGCCGCTGGTTAGCCAAGTTTTTCCCATTCCTTACGGGAGATTGCCACCTGGCGCAAAATACGTGCCAACAGTTCGCGGCCAATGTCGCCTTTGTGTGGATTGGGTATTGTCAACGTCACATCACCTTTGAGCATAAACTGATGTTTGCCGCCTGAGTACGGCCCATCAAAACCCATTTTGCGCAGACAGCGTACCAAATCCTTCCGTGAAATGGGGCCAAACGCAGGCATCAGGCCGCGACCTCTTTCTTTATGGTGAGTTTTATCCCGTCGATCTTAGGCAGTGCAAGGTTTTTGTAGATTCGAAAAAGCACCCAATCTTCGAGCGCCTGTTCCAGTTCGCTTCGGCATCCCTCTAATGTCGGGGCATTCGCATAAACGCCTCGACATTTAGGTATTTCTCCATAATAGGTGCCATCATCCTTTAGGATTTCATAATGTGCATGTCTCATCGCGGCTTCGAGATATTTCGTGAGCATATATAAATCTCCACTTTGGCTTGACTAATACGTATTCTACGCAGCATTAGCAGGTATTATACTGAAATCATCGCCAGTCGTCAAGCCCAAGGCCGAAAACACAAACCGTAGCGCAGTGAAAAAGGCAGGGCGTGCTTAGTTTGGCCAAGCTCACCACAGGCCGCACGCCGATTTTCAGTAACGGTGTGGTGAGCACACCCTACGAGACTACGACCGAAATGAGTATGGCGTTCCCAGATTTCGCTCTTTCAGCCAGCCACCTATTTTTTAAGCCCCTTTTGGTATATGATGTTGGATTCTTTTTATTATGCCTTTTTTATACTCATACTTTTCATCTCTTGATATAATGCTTCGACTCCTTCATAAAGGTCTTTCTTATTTTCGGTCTTTCTCAATTCTTCAATGATTTTCTTTACTCCAAAATTATGTGCTTCGTAAACCTCGATAAGATAATCACTAAGAATATCATAAACTACCTCTTCATCAACTAAACCTCTTTTCTCTAAGCTCCATATAGTTTCAAAATACCCCAAATAGTCATCAAATTCCCATTTATCAAAGTTTTCCCGTGTCAGAGGGGTCTTCAAAGTAAATATCCATTTTCTACATTCTTTATGATCCCTAAGCCATTCCAAAAGGTCTCTATAAACTCTATAAGTAAAGTCTGCCCTCGTCTGAACATTCATTCTTCTGAGTTGCCACCAAGCAATAAGAACACCTAACACTATGAATATTGTTTGTAAGATACTGAAAAGAATGCCTATCCCCACGATTACAATTTGTAAGATGTTTACTATGCAAGTCACTGTATCAACTCACCAATAAAAACACACAAAAACTTCGATGGAAACTAGGGATAGGCATCATTTTATCTAAGCCGCCACCAACGGGGCCAAATCGGCCCGCTTCAATGGCCCACAAAAATCGTTCATCAAAACACGTGTCACAAACCACTGGTTCGGAGAAACCTATGCAGCAGGGAGAGGGCCGGCTGCAACGAGTTTCTTTCGAGCGGAGTCAACCGTGAGGTTGAGACCTTCGAGTGTCCGCGCCCCCAGTAAAGCAAGGTCGCCAGGCTCGGCAAAAACGACCTCATCAATGGTGAAGTTGCTGCCAACCCGCAGAATAGCGAAGCCGACACTGCGTGTAACAACTTCGCCATTAGCCATAATGAAGCGGACGTCCTTTTTCTCCCTTACGACCCCAATCTTCTCCAGCGTCGCAGCGGGGACCCAAGTGTGCTCGCTGCCTGTATCCACCAAGAGCTTCGGGATACGAACTGCTTTCATCCTGTCCCTGTGGTTCTCGATTTTGCAAGCTATGTGGAATGTTCCCATACCATTATAATATCACTTGCGGTCTTTCTTTTCAATCTCTTTTGCCGAACTTTTGATTATACGGCTTCTCTATAATGCCATTAAGCTGCAGATTTGCGGTATAACACGCCTTATCGGCCATTATTTTATGCCCGGGCACGGATTCCATCAAGGGCGTTTTTCAAAAAACTGCTTGAATGGGGCGTAGATGAAACCCGGCAAATACGTCCTGCCGGGCCGGACGAAGAACAAATGTGCTCTCCGCGGTTAAACAAAATCAGGTTGTCACTCAAGATGGATGACGGTGCCACGGCGGTCGGCTTCGAGACTCGCTTTCTTGATGACATCATAGAGCCGGCGAGGGTCGCGGATTTTTTCAAAGGCAAACTCCGGGTCGGATTTGTCGGTCGTTGTCAAAACCACGGTACCTATCCCCAAAATGCAGTCAATAGCGCTCCTGCGGAGTTTGAGGTCAATAACCCGGAACATATCGAGGTTATCAACCTTCCTATCAAAAATTCCACGATTCCACTCAATCCGAGCAGGAGTAACCTCATAGTAAATCATCCGCAGCCGAACTATCCTGAGAACGATGGAAAACGCAGCAGCTAAGCAAATTCCGAGCCCCACAATGAACCTGTAACGAGCAAAAACCATCACCTGATTCTGGGTAAGTTTAGAACCTAACATATTCTCGACAGGTATCTTTATCAAAAGAATCGCCAGGACAATAATAACCAGCCCTTTTAGCACTGCTGGCGCTGCCCCCCACAAAGAGGGACTGCCTGCAAACAAAATATTGGCATTCTCCTCGCCCTCTTCGGTTTGCTCACAATCCGAATGCGAGTTAGCGCCAATAAGTGACTTGGCTTTTTTGCTATTAAGGAATTCCCCGCAGAACCGGCACTTAATGGCCTGGGCCTGAATCGTCTCGGCACAAAAAGGGCATTGTTTCGTGCGTAAGTCGGTAATCGCCATATCCTTATATATCGGAAAGACCTTAATAATTTCAGCAGTGCTTCCTTTTCGTAATATTTTCTAAAAAATTCGCAAAAATTTGTAAAATTCTCTTGACATAATGTAATCTATACTATACATTAAGTATGGTATAGCTTACATATACAAGCTAAAATTATTATTGAACAGGAGAAAAAGTTATGAACAGAACACAGAAAATCGCCTGGCTGTTTGTAGTAACAATATCGCTGGGTGTTATCCTCAGCATTACTGCTACTGCCTTGCTCTATGTTAAGGTTGGGATGCCGAGGGCACAAGCAGGCCTTGCATTTTTGGCCATTGCGGCCTTCGGCGGGCTCGGACCCCTAATTTTCAAAAAGGACAAGGAGCCTGTAACTTGCGACGAGCGAGACAAGCTTATCAACAAGAGAGCCGCTTTGGCGGGATTTATAACATCTTACCTTGTGATGGGCCTTGCCTGTATGACTCCGTTTTTCGTCCTGGGGCCGCAAGGGACTATCTCGGTGGTATGGCTTCCACAGATATTTATGGCCGGGATGATTAGCGCCTTTTTTGTGCATTCGGTTGCCATTCTCGAGCAATATGGCTGGAGGAGTGGAAAATGAACAAGACACAAAAGGTCGCATGGTTTAATTTGGTAATAGTGTTGCTCTGCTTTGCTTCAAACATCCAATTAGGTGTTGAAATGTTTGTTTTGAAAAGACTGCCGGAAGGGTTTGGGCGATCTTGGGGATTACTGGCCTTTTTGCTGGTTGAAGGTATAGCAATTATTTTCATCCGAAAAAAGCAAAGCCCGGCTGAGCCTGATTCGGATGAGCGTGATGAGCTGATAAAAAAAAGAGCAGGTCAGATAAGCTTTGTTTCGGTCTGGCTGCTACTGGCCGCAGTTATCCTAATCGCAGCCTTGATACTGGGAGAGGCAGGCTCAATTCCCGTGTACTTACTGACACTTATTATTTCTGGCGTGTTCCTTACAACACTGCTGATTTACTCCGCGGCGATTCTGGTTCAATATGGCTGGGGAAGGAAAGGAGAGAAACCATGAATAAAGCACAGAAAATCGCATGGTTCAATTTAATCGTCCTATCGACTGCTCTATGCCTTAGCGCAATAGCAATAGGCGTGCTTTACTTTATCGTCGGTTTGCCGATGCGGGGTGCGCTTGGTGGGTTCGGATTCATGGGTGTCTTGGGCCTTTTAGGGCTGACTCCTATCCTATTCAGGAAGGACAAGGGTAAAGTCCAGTATGATGAACGAGACTTGACGATTTGTCGCAAGGCCGCTGTCGTTGCCTACGCGATCTTCTGGGTTCTATTCGTCGCAGCGGCAATGGTGCCGTTCTTTGTGCTCGGGCCTGACGGTATAGTTTCCGTCACCTACCTGTGCGCGATGGTCCTTGGCGGGTTTTTAACGGTCACACTCCTGCAATCGATAGTGACTCTCAAAGAGTACGGCTGGAGGGGCAAAGATGGCGAAAAGTAACTTGAGCAACCAGATTCGCCGGCTGCGGTTTGAGAATGGCGAAATGACCCAGCAGCAGTTAGCCGACCGTACCGGCGTCACCCGCCAAACTATAATTGCCATCGAATCCGGCAAATACGCACCGTCACTGCCATTGGCCTTTAGAATCGCCAGAGTTTTCGCAGTCCCTATAGAGCAAGTGTTTCAATACGAAGGCTCAGAGTTTAGGGCTCATGGTTCACAACAATAGGAATCAGGGACTTCTCACTTTCTTGTAGCCAAACGTCGGTTTGACCGTTTATGATATTATAAAGCCCTTTTTGAGCGTTTTTAGAACGTTTTAAGGACTCTATGATGCGGAAAAAGACTGTTGCAATAATTTGTCTGGGCACCTTCGCCGGCGCGTGCTGGACGATAATGGTTTTTCTGTCCGCATTTCTTACCGCATGCGGAGCGTTCAAATGGGCTTTGGAATCTTCGGGTCATGTCTTCATTCAAAGGGACGATTTGGCATCTGAGCCCGGCGTTCGTGTCTTGGAACCTAATAACCCCTTTTTCAAAATCGTAAAAAACGAACCGAATGATTTCGGTATCCAATGGAAGGACGTCAAGATAAATCTGGAGAACCCAACGTGTCGATTAAAGCAGCTTGGTGGTCCTGGTGTGCGAGT
>Ga0315294_10005937_pt1 | contig 13400 bp, 14 predicted proteins | sample YL17G13_40_MG_FD_203626 | JGI IMG/M metagenome (GOLD analysis project Ga0315294, IMG submission 203626) | Sediment microbial communities from Yellowstone Lake, YNP, Wyoming, USA - YL17G13_40 | ecosystem: Environmental > Aquatic > Freshwater > Lake > Sediment | place: USA: Wyoming | collected... | reverse complement strand
CCAGCCGCCAGAAGCAAGTTATTTGGTAACGCGGCCACGCCCATTCAGCCTGGCGAGATGGAGACCACATCCAGCGTAACAGTGACCTATGAGATCTCCTGAGGCCGGGCTGACCTCTTTATCTTTTTTGCAGAAGCTTTCCGGGCTCTAGCAGTACATTGGCTCCGGCGGGCCAAAGATTCTGTTCGCCTGTCCTTCACCGAAGACCTCCTGGAACTTCCAGACCACATAAAGCTCGCACTTGAAGTTCTCCCGCAAGGCCTCCATGAGCTTGTTCTTGGTCAGGCCGTCGTAGTAGATCTCCCGCGTGAAATGGATGCTCTCCAGGTCGCCACCCCGCGGCTCCATCTCGAAGCTCGACTCCTGAAAGAGCAGGTCGTAGCGCATACTCCAGAGGAACTGCTCTTTCTCTTTGAGCGGCATGGCTGAAAGTGCCTTCCTGTGCACCTCGGCCAGCCTGATCCTGCTGAATACCGCTATCATGTCCTCGCGGTTCTTGGGCTGAATAATGCTCACATGCCTGCCGGAGCGGGCTGGATACTCGGCCGCGAGATGAAAGCTGAGGTTCTCGTCCTGAACCTGTTCCTTGAAGAGCCCTTCCTGAGTGAGCCAGGCCTTTATCTTGCCGCTGGTCTCTTCGATCTCCTGGTCTGTCATGGCTATGGTCAATTGGAGCTGGATCTACTCCAGCACCGCGTGCAGCGGAAACTGGTGAGCGCCCAGCTTGCCTTCGTAGTTGGCGGCGGTGATCTTCAGAATGCCGGGCACGCGGCAGGCGGCGTTGATGCCCGCCTTCATGGCCTTCTGGATGGCCTCCCTGTCCAGGCCGTTGATAACTATCTCGTAGACGCTGGAGACGTCCTCGGCCAGGGTGCAGACCCCGTCCGCCCGCAGCGATGCGCAGAATGCGGTGTTGGTGGAGGCCTTGAGGAACTTGTACCTGGAGCCCACCTTGGAACCGCTGGAAACGACGCCTCCCGGGAAGGGGGTTATGGAGCCCTTGAGCTTGCCGATGGCGTTTACTGCCGCTTCGGCGGCGGTCAGAGCGGCCATCTGATTTTGGCCCAGGATCAGGAAGTTGCCGCCGGCGATCCCGTCCACAGCTCCGAAGCTCTGCTCGATGATGAACTCGCCAGACATGAGGGGTATCTTCCAGACGCTTCGGCCGTACAGCTCAGCCTGCTTCTGGTAGCCGTCGCCAAAGAAGCTCAGCTTCTTGCCGGTGTCGAACTGCTTCTCCGCTTCCGGCAGGCCGCTCCAGGCGGCCGTGGTCGGGGCCGTCAACACACCCTGGCCCAGCCGGAAGAGCAGGGAGCTCTCCAGGTTCTTGTAGCCCATGTTGCAGATCAGGATGTTAACCCCCGGCCTTCCGTCCGGAGTCTCGTCTCCGCCCACCACACACTCTATTCCTGCCTCGGCCGGACATCCGATGACGGACGTCCCAAAACCCGTGGCTTCGCGCGCCGCCTCCAGAGCCCAGCGCTCCGTTACAGCGGTTATCAGCACCCTTGCCACCTTTATGGGAAAACCTTCCGCAAAGGTGTCGTCTATCTGTACACCATTGATCTCCATAACATCCCTCTACTTCGGATTGTAGACTGCCAGCTCAAATCCCTTGCTCTCACTCCCTTGCCCTTCGGAAAGAGATAGGGCAGCCGCTGCGCAAACGGGCCTCTGGAAGGACAGATCATAGGCCGCCCGAGCAATCTCGTCCGGGCTTATGCCGCCCATGCTGAGGGGCTCGAACTCCGTCTTCTCGTAGGTAGCCACCATGAATGCGTCGCCATCCCCAAGATGGAACTCCTTGGCCCTGAACTCCTCCCTCTTGGCTATTCCCAGCCAGGCCTTCTCTCCGCTCACGGCTCCCGCCAGCCGGGGCGTGTCCAGCTCGTCTCTCTCATAGCCAAAAGCCACCAGGCTAAGGGCGATGGCCGGCAAAGGTCGCAGCCCATCCTCGATCTTCTCCAGGATCATGTCTGCTTGCGTGCCGTTGGCGACGACGGCTACATTGTCGAGGACACGGATGCAGTTGTAGGCAATGTAGGGGTTCTTGGCCAGGTCCGCTGGATCCGAAGGCGAGACGAGGATGCCCTTGCCCCGGATCTCCGCTCTTCGGTTGGGAAAAGAGCGGGAGGAGACCCGGTAGGCCACAAAGCTCCTCCCCAAACTTTTGCCTACTACTACTATCCGGCCAACGTACATACCTAGTCCGCCAGCTTGTACTTGGCTATGTTCGCGTCCGCCATGGCCTGAATCTGCTTCAGGATATCCGCACCCTCAGGTCTCTTGAAGAGATGCCTGTACCTGCCCTGGCTCTTGAGGTACTCTTCCACGGGCTTCGCACGGTGCACCTTCTTCACGCCGACCAGCTCGCCGTTTACCCACTCCGCGAGGGGCCACAGGCCAGTTTCCACAGCGAGGCGCGCCACCTCAATCATGGTTCCGGCGTCGAAGGTCCAGCCGGTGATGCAGGGCGCGTTTACCTGAATGTAGGATGGCCCATTGACCCGCAGAGCAGCCTTCACCTTCCTTCTCAGGTCCACAGGGTAGGCTACCGAGGCCGTGGCCACGTAGGGCACCTTGTGGGCCATGGCTATGGCGGGCATATCCTTCTTGGGCCGGGGGTTGCCCAGGGATTTGGAGCCGGACGGGGTGGTGGTAGTTTGCGCGCAGAAGGGCGTGGAGCCGCTGCGCTGCACACCGGTGTTCATGTAGGCCTCGTTGTCGTAGCAGACGTAGAGAATCTTATGGCCGCGCTCGAACATGCCGGAGTTGGAGCCCATGCCGATGTCGAAGGTGCTGCCGTCACCGCCGATCACTACCACATTCGTATCTTTACACTTTCTCTTCAGCATCACCTCCACACCCGAAGCTACGGCGGCGGCGTTCTCGAATAAGGAGTGAATCCAGGGAACACACCAGGCGCTCTCCGGGAAGGGCGTGGTGGTGACCTCCAGGCAGCTGGTGGGCGAGACCACGATGGTGTTCGGTCCCGCAGCATCCAGGACGAGCTTGACGGTAGTGGGCATGGCGCATCCCGCACAGGCCCTGTGCCCTGGGGCGAGCAAAGATTTTTCCATTCTCTTCACCTCCTAAAGGATCTCCATTCTTAGATCCAGGAACTCAAACTCGGATTCTATTTTTTTGCGGGCAGCGTCGGCCTTCTCCACGATCTTCCTTATGTCCTTGATGGTGATGTCGCGGCCACCAAGGCCGGCCGTGAAGCCTATGATCGGGGTGCGGATGCTGCTGTTGTATAAGGCCGCCTTCAGGTCCGTGAGCAGACCAGCCTCGCCTCCGATGGCAACGTCCTTCTCCAGCACGGCAATGACGCTGGCATCTTTCAGGGCCTCGCGCAGGGCCTGGACCGGGAATGGCCTGTAGCTCCTGACCTTGACCAGCCCTACCTTCTTGCCCTCGGCTCGCATGGCATCTATGGCGTCCTTTATGGTTCCAATCACCGAGCCCATGGTCACTATTATTATCTCCGCATCCTCCGCACGGTAGCTGTCCACCAGCCCTCCAACGTATCTTCCGAAGGTCTCCTCGAACTCCTTGGCGACCTTCTCGATCGTCCCAAGGGCCTTTTGCTGAGCCTCAAACTGCAGGTAGCGGAACTCGGTGTAGGTGGTGGGGTCGGCGAAGGCTCCAAAGGTCTTGGGATCGCTCGGGTCTAGGATGTTCTCAGGCTGGAAGGGAGGCAGGAACTCCCTGGACAGCTCTTTGTCCAGGAGCTCCACCGGCTCATAGACGTGCGTCAGGATGAATCCATCCATGCAGACCATGATGGGCGTCCTTATTGCAGGGTCCTCGGCAATCCTGTAGGCCTGCAGCGTCGCGTCCGCCGCCTCCTGTACATCCTCCACATAGATCTGCAGCCAACCCACATCGCGGGCGCCGATGGAGTCCTGCTGGTCATTCCAGATGTTCAGCGGGGCGCTGAGGGCGCGGTTGGCGACGTTCATGACTATGGGCAGGCGCATGCCGGAAACGTTGTACAGCACCTCGTACATCAGGGCCAGCCCCTGGCTGGTGGTCGAGGAGTAGCTTCTGGCACCGGCAGCGCTGGCGCCGACTAAAACGGACAAGGCTGAGAACTCAGAATCAACGGTCAAAAATTCGCTGTCAAGCTCGCCATCAGCCACCATCTGCGAGAGGTGCTCCACGATATGAGTCTGGGGGGTTATGGGGTAGGCGGAGATCACATCCGGTAAGCAGCACATAACCGCATGGGCCACGGCGTAGGAGCCTTCGACCACTTTCATGTTGGCGGATCTTGCGGGCTTATTGACGTAAGCCTGAGATGACATTTTTTGGCTCATCACTTCTCCTCCAGGACCATCTCTATCGCCTTGCGCGGGCACTCGTGAGCACACACGCTGCAGCCCTTGCAGTAGTTCAGGTCAGGAACAAAGAGGATCTCATCCTTGGGCAAAGAGCGGATCTGATCTGGTTTGTATCCATATTTGAGCAGAGCGTCGACATCTTTGCTGGAGACCTGATGAATGCAGCCCTCGGGGCAAAAGATCTCACAGAGGTTGCATTTGATGCATTCCTTATGGTCGACCACGGGAACGAATGTCCGCCAGGCACCGGTTTTGGTGATTTGGGTGCTGCACGGATCTACCAGTTTGCCTGCTTTTATCTCCATCAAGAAACCCTCTCGTAGGCAGTTTTAATGGCAAGCAGGTTCTTTTTGCCCAGCTCACCCTTGAAGCGCTCGGAGATGGCCGTGTTCAGGCTCTCCAGGGCGATCTCTTTGGTCGCACCGGAAAATGCTCCCAGCATGGTGGTATTTACAATGGGCCTTCCCAGGACCTCCATGGCGATCTTGGTGGCGTCGATGGTGATCACTTCTGCCTTGGTGCTGAGCTTGAGCTTCTCCTTCGGCCGGTCGGTGTTTATTATTATCTTGCCATCGGGTTTGAGCCCGCTGGCCACGTTGACCACGTCCAGCAATGTGACGTCCTGCACAATGACGTAATCGGGCTCGTAGATCTGGCTTCTTATCCGTATGGGCTGGTCGGCGATTCTGGCAAAGGCCATGACCGGCGCTCCTCTGCGTTCCACACCGAAGGCCGGAAATGCCTGAGAGAACCTCTTATCCTCAAAAGCCGCAACGGCTATTATCTCGGCCGCAGTGACGGATCCCTGACCTCCACGACCGTGTAAGCGTATTTCCTTCAAGGGGCTGACCTCCTATCTTTGCGGGCTTATCTCCTCTTCTCCGCAAAAAAGTGATGAGTAAATATATCTCTTTCGGAGCCGCGGCAAGTTCTTATGTAAGATGCTCTAGCATTAATTGAGTTCATGTGCCTGGTAAAAGACCCTGGCACATGAAGGATAGTCTATGGACAAGAACGAAATACTCTTTGCGGTCCGGGAAGCAAAAAAAACTCTCGGGGCCGGTGCAGACTTTCGTGTTGCAGACGCGCTTGCGGTCTTAGAGGGGATCGCGTCCTTCCTGGACAAGGAAGCCATCATCAGGATGAAGTGCAAAAGCTGTGACAATTATGCATCCGCCTCTTTTCCCCTCACCAACGATTTCTGGGCGGTGGATGGCAGCGAGCACTGTCATGCCAAGGAGGCATCTTTAAAGAATCTCACCGCTTTGAAGCTGGCAGGCTGCCCTCTATACTCCCGGAAGGCTCAGGAGGAGCTGGAGGCTCTGGGGAAGGCCATACTGGAAGAGGATCTCCGGCCGGCTTTTTTTGAGAGGAAGCTCTATGACCGGAGCAAGTTTGCCAGCTACAGCGTAGCTTTCCGGCTGCAGCCTGGAAAGGGAAATGTCTGCATCGAGTTTGGCCACATGACCGATGAAGGCTTCGCATGCTGTGATCTCAAGCTCTATCTCTTGAAGAGATTGGACCCTGGATTTGGCGCGGAAGCTTCCCGGAAGATCGCTCTGGCCATGAAGAGCGGTCCCGTTCTGTTGGTAAATGCCGGCCTGCAGACCAGAAAGCTGCTGGACATAGACTATGTGCTGGAATGGATTGCTAAAAAGCGAAAGATGGATATAGTATATCTCTAGCTCTATTTCAGCTTTAGCTGATAATTGATAATTAAAGGATGTTTTCAACGATGGCGCAACCGTTAGTGCCAGATACCAGTGTGGTTATAGACGGCAGGGTTTCTGCCAAGATCAAAGCAGGTGACCTCCAGGGCCGGAGAATCGTCGTGCCGGAAGCGGTAGTAGCGGAGCTGGAGGCCCAGGCCAACCACGGGCGAGATATCGGCTTAAGAGGACTGGAAGAACTGAGAAGGCTCTCCGAACTGGCCAAGGCAGGCAAGATTGAGCTGGAGTATGTGGGTATTCGACCCAATCTGGACCAGATCAAGCTCGCCGGCGGAGGGGAGATTGACGCCATGATCCGGGATGTCGCCCTCGAGCTGGGGGCGTCCTTCCTGACCAGCGACCACGTCCAGTTCAGAGTGGCGGAGGCCATGGGCCTGGATGTGGAGTACGTCCGCCCGCAGCGCGAGGCCATCAAGCCCTTATCTTTGGAGAAGTACTTCACCGAAGATACGCTCTCCGTGCACCTCAAGGAGAGCGCAGTGCCCATGGCCAAGCGCGGCAAGGTGGGCGATTTCAGTCTGGTTCGTCTGAGCGAGCGGCCTCTTTCTGAGAGGGAACTGCGGGATCTCTCCCGGGAGATCTACGAGCGAGCCAAGGCGGACCCGGAAGGCTACGTGGAGATGGAGAAGAATGGTGCTTCCATAATCCAGCTCGGGCCTATGAGGATCGCCATAGCCAAGCCTCCTTTCTCCGATGGGCTGGAGATAACTGCGGTAAGGCCCGTGGCCAAAGTGAGCTTTGACTCCTATCGGCACAGCACAGAGCTGAAAGAGAGGCTCAAAGAGAGCCAGAGGGGAATTCTCATCGCCGGGCCTCCGGGCTCAGGAAAGTCCACCTTTGCGGCAGGCGTGGCCGAATATCTGCTGAAGTGCAACTTCGTGGTCAAGACCCTGGAATCACCACGCGATCTGCAGGTCCCTGCGGAGATAACCCAGTACGGCCCCCTGGAGGGGAGCATGGAGGCCTCAGCGGATATACTGCTGCTGGTCAGACCGGACTACACCATCTACGATGAAGTCCGCAAGACTCGCGACTTCCGGGTCTTCGCCGATATGCGCCTAGCTGGGGTGGGCATGATCGGAGTGGTGCATGCCAACAAGCCCATCGATGCGCTGCAGCGGCTCTTGGGCAGGGTCGACCTGGGCATGATACCGCAGGTGGTGGACACCGTGGTCTTCATCGAGAAGGGCGAGGTTACCAAAGTACTGGACGTGGAGTTCGTGGTCAAGGTTCCTTCGGGGATGGTGGAGGCGGATCTGGCCCGGCCGGTGATCGTGGTCAAGGACTTCGAGACCGGCGTGCCGGAGTATGAGATGTACACTTACGGCGAGGAGATCGTGGTAATGCCTGTTTGCAAGGAGGGCAAGAAGCCGTCCTGGAAGCTGGCCTCGCGAGAGATCGAGAAGGAGATCTCCCATCATGTGCGCGGGCCTTTCCAGGTGGAAATGCTCACCGACTCTTCCGCCGTTATCCGCGTTCCTCAGGACGAGGCGGCGAAGGTGATAGGCAAGGCCGGCAAGAACATAGACCAGATCGAGAAGACTCTGGGAATGCACATCGATGTTCGCGCCAATGATGAGCCCGCCCTTTCCGCTCCGCGGGTGGAGGAGACGGCCAAGCATCTCATTATCTGGCTGGAAGACCTTGCTGGCGAGTCCGTGGAGGTCTATGTGGGCGAGGAGCCGATATTCACCGCCACCGTGGGTCGTCGAGGCGACATTCGGGTCGCCAAGTCCTCGGAGATGGCCAAGTGCGTTCTCAAACGGCTGAAGAATGGAGAAAAGGTCGAGGTGCAGAGAGCGCATTCGGACTGATCCCTTTTCTTTCTCGCTTCATTGCTTTTTGTTTTTTTTTAAACTCCCAGGGCCAGACGAAGGGTATTTCGAACGGCAGGAGCGAGCCCCAGAGTTATCAGAGTCAGCTTAGTGAGATTGCAAAGAGACGGGTCCTCCAGGGATCGATCTATCATGCTCAGCACTGGTAATAGTATCAATAGCTTTAATGGAAACATTATTGCTGCCGTGCCTGTGAGGTCTATAAGAAAAGTGGGGACTACATGCTTTTCGTAGTATGCGAACCAATCCACGCCAAGGTAAGTTGAGCTGGCATCCAGCAGGTGGGCGTAGATGATCATCAGGTTTAATCTGTCGTCCAGAAACTGCAGCCAGGGCAGGGCGTGTCTGAGAAAGAGGATGCCCACGGTAAAGGTCGATCCTAGGAGGAGGACCGCGGCCATGACCCAGGCGTTTCTGAATCCGACGGTGAAAAGGGCGGCCAGGTCAAGAGCGGTCCAGGCCAGGCCGATGGCCGCATAGCCCCTGTAAAACTCCTTACCCAGAATCTTTCTGGTTAGGAGAAGACAGGTGGCTGTGATTAGAAAGACCAAGAAGAAGATAAGGGGCGTTATGAGCAAGTATTTCCATGGCGGCGAAACAAGCTCGGCATCTTCAATCACTCTGAGGCTCGAACCCGCCAGGATGAAGGGAAGGGTATAAACTACCAGCCTCTCATCCATCTTCAGCTCCCAGCGACGAAACAGCCTCATCAGGCCGAGGATGGCCAGGCCCAGGATTATCGCCCAGGTGGCGGTATCTATGGGATTGTAGCGGGTATCGTAGATTATGGGATCGATGTAGTACCTGTAGATCCATGCGATTAGGTCGTTCACCAGGATTAGCTTGAACGGTCTCGTATTTCTAGCGTTCGTATGCTTTTTGCTTTCTCTATTCTTGGAAATGGCAGAAAGCATCGGCGGAAAGTATTTATAGCGTCGATGTAAAGAAGATCATGTCCGTTTCTGATTTTAGTTGAGGTAATTAGATGGTCGAGGTGTTCAAAGGTACAACTACGGTAGGTGTACTCTGCGATGGAGGTGTGGTCCTTGCATCGGAGAGCCGTGCTACCATGGGCAGCTTCATAGCCAGCAGCACAGCCAAGAAGATCTACCAGGTCGACGATCTGGTGGGTCTGACTACCGCTGGCGTGGTGGGAGATGCTCAGTCGCTGGTCCGGATGGTTCAGGTCGAAGCAAGGCTTTACAGGATGCAGAGGGGCGAGCCCATGACCATCAAGGCCATCACTTCCATGCTGTCCAATATCCTCTCTTCTCGAAGGTATTATCCTTACATGGTTCAGCTCATCATGGGCGGCGTGGACAGGTATGGCCCCAAGATCTATTCTCTGGATGCGCTGGGCGGGCAGATTGAGGAGAGGAGGATCGTATCCACCGGTTCCGGCTCTCCCATAGCCTATGGCGTCCTGGAAGCCATGTACAAGCCGGGCTTGAGCATGCGGGATGGAACCGTGCTCGCTGCCAGGGCAATTCATAACGCCATGAAGCGAGATTCCGCTTCGGGCGATAAGATCGAGCTCGTCAGGGTTACTGATAAATACGAGGAGGTAGGCGAGCAAGAGTTCCAGGAGATCATGTTGCTCCTCTAACCTTTTTTGGATGTGTTCCCTTGTCGGTAGAAGAAGTACTTTTTGAGCTCAAACGAAAGGTGCAGAGCAAGCTGCCCCCGGACATCAATGTCACGGGGCTGGAGTTCGAGGGCCCGGAGCTGGTCATTTACACTGACGACCCGAAAAGGCTGGCAGACGACGGTGAGATCATTCGCAACCTGGCCAAGGAGCTGCGCAAGCGGGTTGTGGTCCGGCCGGATCTGAAGGTCCTGGCCGAGCCCGAGGTTGCCATAACCAAGATCCAGGAGGTTGTGCCCAAAGAGGCGGTTCTCACCAACTACCACTTCGATGGCGAGACCGGCGAGGTCCAGATCGAGGCGGAGAAGCCAGGCCTGGTCATTGGTCGGCACGGAGCTACGCTACGCGAGATAACCAAGCTTATCGGCTGGACTCCGAAGGTGGTCAGAACTCCGCCCGTGCGGTCTTCGACCATCGCCAACATCAAGGATTATCTGCGCAGTGTTCAGTCCGAGAGGAAGAACATCTTGCGCACGGTGGGCCGGAAGATCCACAGGGACATCGCATCCAAGGATCAGTGGGTCAGGATCACAACTTTGGGCGGCTGCCGCGAGGTGGGCAGGAGCTGCATGCTTCTTTCCACTCCAGAGTCCAGGATCATCATCGACTGCGGCATAAACGTGGGGTCGGACGATTCCGCAACGCCTTTCCTTTATGTGCCCGAGGTCTATCCGCTCAATCAAATAGATGCCGTGGTCTTAACGCACGCTCACCTGGACCATGCCGGCCTGGTCCCTATGCTCTACAAATACGGCTACGATGGGCCCATCTACTGCACTCCGCCCACCAGGGATCTGTTTGTGCTGCTGCAGCTGGATTACATCGAGGTGGCTGGCCGTGAGGGCAAGCGGCTTCCCTACGACTCCGCCATGATCCGTGAGGCTCTCAAGCATACCATCACCCTCAACTACGGAGATGTCACTGACATCGCCCCCGACACCAAGCTTACCATGCATAACGCCGGGCATATCCTGGGCTCCTCCATCGCTCACTTCCACATCGGAGACGGCCTCTATAATGTGGCCTTCACCGGCGACTTCAAGTTCGAGAGGACGAGGCTTTTTGATCCCGCGGTCTGCAACTTCCCGCGATTGGAAACCCTGGTGACAGAGGCCACCTATGGAGGAGCCAACAGCCTTCAGCCCTCCCGGAAGGAGGCCGAAATCAACCTGATCAAAGTCGTCAAGGATACCGTCAAGCGGGGCGGCAAGGTCATCATTCCCGCCTTCTCCGTGGGCCGCAGCCAGGAGGTCATGGTGGTCCTGGAGGAGGCCATCAGAAAGAAGGTCATAGAGGAAGTGCCGGTCTACCTGGATGGCATGATCTATGAGGCCACGGCGATCCACACCACTTACCCTGAGTATCTGAACAACGATCTGAGGGATCTGATATTCCATAAGGGAATCAATCCCTTCCTGGCCCAGTGCTTTGTGCAGGTGGAGACGCCCAAGCAAAGGACGGAGATCATCGAAGGGACGCCGTGCGTGATCCTGGCGACCAGCGGCATGCTCAACGGAGGGCCGGTCATTGAGTATCTCAAGCGCCTGGGGCCGGACGAGAGAAATACGCTGGTAATAGTAGGATACCAGGCAGAGGGGACCCTGGGGCGGCGCATCCAGAAGGGCTGGAAGGAGCTGCCTCTCTCTGTGGAGGGCAAGACCCAGACGGTGAAGATAAACCTGGAGGTAACGACGGTGGATGGTTTCTCCGGCCACTCCGACCGCCAGCAGCTCATGGAATACATGCGCAGGATCTATCCCAAGCCCGGAAAGGTTCTGACGAACCACGGCGATGAGGGCAACTGCCTCGATCTGGCCAGCTCCATCTACAAGAGATACAGAATCCCCACCATGGCGCCTATGAATCTGGAGACGGTCAGGCTGATTTGAGGCAATATACCGAAAACATGTGAGGTTCTTTGTGACGGGAAAGAGAACTCGGATCATCAACGATCCCTCGGATCTGGTCCCTTTGCTCCAGGCCTTCGGCTCCAATGTTCACAAAAAGGTCTTTGACGAGCTCTGCAAGGACTGGCATACCGAGCGAGAGCTCGCTCTGCTTATCGGGGACGAGAGCAGCGTGCATCGCAGCGTGACACTGCTTCGCAAGAGCGGCCTCATCGAGACCAAATGGAGAGTGCCAGAGCCTGGGGCCAGCCCTGAGAAGGAGTATCACTCCACCTACTCCCGTGTTCAGGCCAACTTCGGGGCTTCCATGGAAGATCTAAGCGAGCTCATCAGCCTCACCTTCATGTCCGACGAGGATCTGCGGTCGGTGACCGAGAAGCTGCAGAAGATGGTCGGTGGCGGCAACAACTCCCTGTCCAACCTCTCCCGGGAGATGGGATTGAGCCAGATATTCATCCGCGGCGCGGCTAAGAGGGCGGAGAGGCTGGCGGTGAGGGGCCAGCGCATCGAGCCTTATGAAGAGGATCTCTGATGGCCAATATCCTGCAGAGCAAGCGAGAAAGCTCGCGTTTCCAAATACTTGTCGAGATCGCAGCCCATCAGCCCAACCTGCGCCAGAAGGAGGTGGCGGAGCGGCTAGGCGTTACACCCCAGGCGGTTTCAGAATACATCAAAGAGCTGGTGGCGGACGGGCTGGTCACGACGGATGGGCGAATGCGCTACAGCATCACCAAGGAGGGCGTGGAGTGGCTGCTAGAGAGCGCAGCCGAGCTGAAGCGCTATGCCCGTGTGGTCATGGAGGAGATCATCAGCCACGTCTCCGTCTGGACGGCCCTGGCGGAGTTGGATCTGGCCGAAGGCGAGCGCGTCTCCCTGGAGATGCGCAGCGGCCTCCTGTATGCCAACAAGAAAGAGGGCATTGAGGCCAGCGGAGTAGTTATCGGCGAGACCAAATCCGGAGAAGACGTGGGCGTGTCTGACCTGCGGGGGCTGATCAGCCTGGAGGAGGGGCGGATCACGGTCTGCAAGGTGCCGCGGGTGCAGCTTGGCGGTTCGAGAAAGGTGGACTTGCAGCTCCTGGAAAAGCAGCTCTCCAAAGAGAAGATGGTGGGGTGTCTTGGCATCGAGGCCCTGGTGGCGCTGCGAAAAGTGGGGCGCGAGCCGGATGTGATCTTCGGGGCCAAGGAGTCGGCAGTAGAGGCTGCCTACCACGGCATCAGCTCTCTGGTGGTCAGCGTGGATGAGCAGATTCCAAGCCTCCTCACCCGCCTGGAATCGGAAGGCCTGAAATACGAGCTGATCGACCTCACTTTAGGATGACTTTTCAGGTTCTGGCTCAGGCGGACAGGTCCCGCATACTACTATTACCTCAGAGCGGAGATAAGACTCTCTTTGAGGGCCATCTGCGGCTGAAAGAGATGCCCCAGGGGCCGAGGGTCTTCAAGTTTCTGGTAAAAAAGGATACAGAGAAGTATCTCCCGCCTGAGGATGCATTGAAGCTCTTGCGAAAGGCGAGCGCCATTTACCTGGCCCGCGGCGATCCCGTTCTGGAGAAGAAGTTCATTGAGCTCCTGGATGCCTACCAGCTGGACTACAGGTTCGTTCAGGTCTGCAACCACTGCCTGGGCGAGAGAAGGGCGACTTACGTGGGCAAGGACGCCATCGCCTACAAGGGTGCGCGCATCTGCGAAAACTGCGCTGCGGCGGAGCTCTTGCGCGAGGCGGATTTCCGCGGTTTAGGACGCGCTGCCAAATCGCATCTGGCTCGCATCTTGAAGAAGAGGCGCAACCTGGATGACGTGGTGGGCCTTCTATCCCTGCAGAGGCTGGAGCCTGAACTCACCAGGTTCGACACCATCCCCGCCAGCCGGGAGGAGCCCACTTTGCATCTGGAGTCCATCGAACTCCCTTTGCCGCTCATGGAGATGCTGCGCCGC
>Ga0315294_10005936_pt1 | contig 13402 bp, 9 predicted proteins | sample YL17G13_40_MG_FD_203626 | JGI IMG/M metagenome (GOLD analysis project Ga0315294, IMG submission 203626) | Sediment microbial communities from Yellowstone Lake, YNP, Wyoming, USA - YL17G13_40 | ecosystem: Environmental > Aquatic > Freshwater > Lake > Sediment | place: USA: Wyoming | collected... | reverse complement strand
TACACCTGCAAACCCAGAGCATTTATAATCAAGAAGATTGTTTATTATACTGCCCAGAAAAATGAACGAATTATTAAAAACAATCGAACCTCCAACGCGTAAATGTGTATGAAGAAGGGATAATCCGTAACAGTAATAGAATGGAAGAACAACCAGCATCCTGTCATCCTGATTCAGCTTAAGATAAGTTATTATAGAATCGGTATTGGCGATCAGGTTCTTATGCGAGATCATTACTCCTTTAGGTATACCTGTTGATCCTGATGTGAATATTATTTCAGCGCATGCCTTACCATCAAAGTTTTCTTCTTTTTCAGTAAGCGGTCCCTTGAACTCATCTTTTCCGATTGTATCGGGGAAGATGCATTTGACAGCGCTGGCTGTTATTTTCTGTTCAATGTCCCTTGTCATGAATATCATGACCGGCTTTGTCAATCCGGAAATATATTCCAGATTCTCTTTTTCAATGTTCGGATCGAGAGGTATACAGACATTGCCTGATTTGATAATCGCAAAATAGGCTTTAAGGAAGAACCTGTTATTCACAGACAGGAGCAGAATATTCTTATTGCTGCCAAATTCCTTTCTCAGCCAGGAGGCAAGATGGAGTGAAGAACTGTAAAGTTCTTTAAATGAAAGGTTATCCTTTCCAACTAAAAAGAATTTCTCAAGATTTGATGTCTTCTCAAAAAAGTAATCAAAGGCATTCATTATTGTAAGTCTTAATTATGTTCCAAAATAATCCTTTACAGGAGGCATTCTTAAGTATTCCGTTGTTTTGCGTTTCCGTTCAAAGTTCCTGAACAGGGCGTCAACTCTCTCATCCGTTTCTCCCATTACACTGGCAACCTCGTGCGACGTATAGCCATTCTCATATCCGTACCAGTAGATGTCCATAAGTCTGAACGGAAGCTGGTAAAAGAACTCTTCCTGGGTTTGTGTCGCAGAATAGGTATCTGTTGTCGGAGTTCTTTCAATTATACGTCGAGGGACTCCAAGGTATTCAGCAAGCTGATAAACCTGCGTTTTATAAAGGTTGCCTATAGGCATCAGATCAGCACCTCCGTCTCCATACTTTACAAAGAATCCCTGTTCCTGCTCGTGCTTATTCGGTGTTCCAATTACTGCATAATGCAGAGCTTCGGCATGATAGTACAAAATTGACATCCTTGATCTCTGCTTAAAGTTTGAAGCAGCAACAATCTGGAGGTATTCCCGGGCATGAAGCATTCTATCCTGCTGTACTCCTTTTTCATCAATAATACTAAGCGTAAAAAGAGGCGGAAGATTATTGTACAGGCCGCTCTGCCTTATACCAATCTTCATCTTGTATGTTCTTGGATCATATTCCGGGAATACCCTTTTGACAGCTTCATCGCGTCTGTCATAGCATTTAAATCCGTCAAGTGCGCCGGTTATTACTTCCTTAACGGTTTTAACCCCGAATTTCCCGGCCAGTTCAAGTGCCAGTTCTTCGCTGTCAGGACTTGAATCCTTCTCAGGCATTATTATTCCCATAACCTTATCAGCTCCAAAAGCTTTGACAGAGAGAGCCAGACAAACTGAAGAATCAATACCGCCGCTGATCCCTACCACTGCGCCTGTTCTTTTAAAATTGACTAAAATATCCTGCTGAAGCTTACCGGTTATCTCGCTGGTTGCCGTTTCGACATTTTCAAGCAGGATAATCTCCTTTGAAAAAGGTTTTCTTGAACTCATAGGTTTTATTATATCTCGTCAATTACTTTCAGATTATTTAATTTTCCTGATACTAGATCTTCATTATGTCTTTCAATAAACTGATTATGAAGAAGATGTGTAGAAATAACAGAAGCAAGCACCATGTCTTCAACTTCTGATGAATTTCCGGTTTTCTCTATTTTCTGAAGCAGGATTGAAATTGAACTATAATCGAAGATACCGGCTTTGCTGAATGCTTCCGGAGTGAGTATCTCTTTAATATATTCAGGAGGCTTCTTCAGGAAGAATGCGCTTTTAACAGGTGCTCTGTAAGCTTGTTTGGAACGTTTAATTATTGATTCCGGGATCTTATCTTGCATTAATTTCTTGAGCAGATATTTCTCATTAAGACCATTAAGCTTAAAATCGCCGGGCAGCTGATTGCAAAATTCAATTATGCGGTAGTCAAGAAATGGATATCGTCCCTCCACCGAATTAGCCATTGCCATCCTGTCGCCCTGGGAAGAGAGAAGATAACCTGACATGAATATTGATGTCTCAAGCCACTGGGACTTTTCAAGATAATCCCATTTATCAAACCCTTGCGGAAGTTTTTCCTCCAGGTTTTCCAGCGGAGAATATCCGTTCAGTTCTGATTTTATCTGAGCAGAAAAATGTTTCTTGATATGGTTTGAATTATTCCATCTTAACAGATGCGAATAAAATGGATTATTTATCTCCTCAAGCTTATATCCGTAAAACATTTTAAGGATTGCAGGATTTGCCTGTTTCATTTGCGGCAGGTAGGGGTAAAGCTTTGTAAGCAGACGCGGGCGTAATGCTGAATCAGGTTGTTTGGCCCAGAATCTTCTTATTTTGGCCTCCTTGAAAATATCATAGCCTGCCAGCATTTCATCGGCTCCTTCTCCGGTGATAACCACCTTTATATTGTTTTTTCTGACCAGCCTGGATAACAGGAACATTGGGGCAGGAGCTGTTCTGGTGATTGGTGTCTCCGTATGCCAGATCACTTCAGGGAAGCTTTCTGATATCTCTTCAGATGTGCAAACGATTGATTTGTGCTTTGTATTAAGGAAATTTACAGCTTCATTCTGATAACCTGTTTCATCAAAGGTCACATCATCAAAACCAATAGAAAAAGTATTAAGTATTCCAGGTTCAATTTTTTTAATATATGCAACGGTTGAGCTCGAATCAATTCCTCCGCTTAAGTATGCAGCTACTTCAACATCTGCTCTTAACCTGATTTTCACGGCATCGTAGAACAAGTTATGAAACTGCTCCAGTGCTTCTGAGAATTGGATGGTTTTAAGACTGTCATTAAATTGAAGCTCCCAGTATTTTTTGATTGTGATTCCTTTCCTGTTGTAAATAAGAAAATGCCCCGGAGAAAGTTCAAATACATCTTTAAAAGCTGTACCGGGCGTAATTGCAGTCCAGAATGTATAGATCTGTGATAGGTTCTTATTGGAGAATTCAGGAGATATTTCTTTCTGAACAAAAAGAGACTTGATTTCAGAAGCAAATGAAAAGCCTTTTGCAGAAGAATGATAAAAAAGAGGACGGATACCAATTCTGTCGCGTGCAATGAAAACCTCTTCTTTCAGCTTATCCCATATAGCAAAGGCAAACTGCCCGTTTAACATTGATAAGCATTCTTTCCCATAAACTGAATAGAGCTGAACAAGAACTTCAGTGTCGGAATGGGTTTGAAATACATGACCTTGTTTCAGCAACAAATCCCTGAGCTCAGGATAATTAAAGATCTCACCGTTAAAGACAATCCAATAGCGGCCAGAGGGATCAGATAGAGGCTGTTGCCCTGTAGAAAGATCGATAATGCTTAACCGGACATTCCCGATTGCGGCAAATGGAGAAAGGTAAATGCCGCTTTCATCAGGGCCACGGTAATTTATAGCGCAGAGCATCGCTTCGATTACAGGTTGGCTAGCCGCTTTGCCTTTGTAATCTATTATTCCTGCGATTCCGCACATGTTTAATTGCTGTTTTTGCGAATTATGAAATCTGTGATAGCATTAATTGATTCAAAATTCTCCTCAACCAGATCTGAATCTGTTGTCTTGATCCCAAAATTTTCTTCGAGATAGGTAATCAGGACAACAAAGCCCATGGAATCAAAATAACCTTCTTTAAATATTAGAGAATCATCTTTGATCTTATCCTTATCTACAAAAGTGGACTGCTGTATATATTCCTTGACTTTGCCCCTTATTGCAATTGCGTCGGTGCTCATAACTAATTAATTGAATAATAATAAATGACTAAAAAATGAAATAAATAAATGAATTAGTTCTTTATGTAATAATTGCTGTAATGACGATATGAACTTTTGTGCAGGTTCAGATCGTTGTACACAATGTCATAATTATTCAGCTTGTTTGATTTCAGACTAGCAATGACATTGGCGAAAATGTCTTTTCTTGTGTAGTTATTCCTAATAACCATCAGTACCTTCGATGCATATTTCATCATCAGGATGGCATCGGCAACAATTCCAACCGGTGTTGTATCAATAACAATATAATCGTATTTAGTCTTCAGATAATTTACAAGATTGTCAAGTACACCTGATTCCATCAGCTCTGAAGGATTAGGAATAACAGGACCTGCAGAAATAAAATCGAGATTGGTGATGGTGGTATTATTTATTATTTCTTCAGCCGAGGCCTTTTTTATCATATAATTTGAAATTCCCCTTGTATTATCTTCTTTTAGCTTAATATGAAGAGTGGGTCGTCGTAAATCACAGTCGATAAGTACTGTTTTATACCCGACCGATGCAATTGATGATGATAGATTAAGTGAAACAAAGCTTTTACCATCCTGCGGTTGTGAAGAAGTAATTAGAATAACCTTCGACTTTTCATGGTCAGATTTCAGGAAAAGACTGCTCCTGAGATTCCTGAAGGACTCGGAAATTGCTGACTTCGGAAACTCAGCTACTACTAATTCACTCTTCAGGTTGTTACTGTAGATCACACTCATTACAGAACGGTGGAGCATGTATTCTGCATCATTAATACTCCTTATCTTGTCATCGAAGAAGTCTCTTATCATCAGATAAAGCGTTGGCAGAAGTAATCCAAAGAACAGGGCCATTATAAGATTAACGGCTTTATTTGGTGCAACGATTTTAGAAGTGATTGTTCTGGCGGGTTCTACAATTTCATAATCAGGACGGGTGGATGCCAGAGAGATCTGAGCTTCAGATCTTTTCTGAAGGAGGAAAGTATAAATTTCATCATTCAGGTCGAACTTCCTCTGCATACTGACCATATTCATTTCGGTTCGGGGCAGACTCGTAGCCTACCTTGAGAGCTTATCCTGACGGTAGTCAAGCTCATTTAGAGAAAGAGTAAGTGTGTTAAGATTGTTTGTGAAATTCTCCAGAATAATTTGTTTCTGCATATTTATCTTGGAATCTACCTGACGGATAAAAATGTTCTTTTCCGGATTGCTTCCCTCAACTTGTGCTGACCTCTGGGCAGTCAGATCATTCAAGTTTGTAATAAGTTGATTTATTATCGGATCGTCGACGTTCATTGCTGAAGGAGGAGTGAGGCCTGCAACGTCCCTAGCGGCCTTAAAATAGTTTATCACATAGATATAGTATCTTTCCTGTACCTGAAGGTTGGCACGTTCAGCCTCAATCGCGGTCATCTGTTCATAGATACGCTGACCCTGAAAACTAAGATCCATTACCTGGTTCGCCGATCTGTAATTTCTCAGTGTAGATTCGGATCTAACCAAAGAATCCGATATATCTGAAATCTGATTATCAATAAAGTTTACTGTATTTCTCGCTGCGTTGTTCTTTTTTGCAAGATTCTCTTCAAGGAATGTATTCAGATAACGGTTAATAAAAGTTATAGTTTTATCAAGATTACTTTCGGAGAACTTAATGTTAATAATTGATGCTAAAGGAGATGCTTTTTCGACTTTAAGGTTTTTCAGGTATGTTTTGGCAAGAAAATCGAGGTGATTAAGCTTAAAATAGAATTGTTCCTTTTTAGGTGGTTTCTTATTAGGTGTTTTCTTATTGAGATTTTCTTTGTTTAATGACACTGAAAACTTAAATACTCCATTGGTTATAGTTTCATTGAACTTGCAAATAGTATCTATCTCAACAACATTATCCGCACTTATTATCTGATTATCAACGAAGTTATAAAACGAAACCTTCTTTTGAGAAACCGTAAGCCTGAATGAGGATTCATTAAGAATTACAACGTATATTTTTGCACCTAATGGTTGAATATGTGATTTATCAATACTGACTGTGAATGGTGATGTGCCGAATAGCTCTTCGGTCAATTTGAATATTTTTCTGTATTCCCTGTGATAGCTGGTTTCAAGATTCATACTGTGTACAGTAGAATAAACCAGTTCATAAGAGCCTAAATTGGTTATGTCATTTTCAATATTATTCAGTGATTCAAGGGATTGCAAGCTACTAAACAGCTGATTAGAACTAAGCATAGAGGAAGTTTTATTTTCGACCGGGCTTAATGAAGCTGTTGCCTCATATGCTTTACTTGCTAGCTGGTTATATAAAAGAGCAATTGTTAAACAAATTATTATCAATGCAATATATAAATATTTTAATGAAGCAACCTTTAATAGAAAGTACTTTAATGGGGCTATTGATGAATCCGGTTCTATTGTCTTTAACATTGTCTTTTATTAATTACTTGGACCTAAATGTAAATTAGCAAATAGCAACACTGCAATCAACGTTGTAATCGATGTCAATATTGTTGTATACGTTATATTTGAATAGCTCGATGATATTGATTTCAATGGTTCAACTACAACAACATCATTTGGAAATACATAATAGAAATCCTTGCTGGCAATTTTTGAATCCGAAAGATTCAGCTTATGATGCATGATCCTGTCGCCTTCCTGCCTGATCAGTATGACATTCTTCCGGTTACCGTAACGGGTCAGTCCACCTCCAAGTGCCAGTGCTTCATATATATTCAATTTATCCTGTGAAAAGGAGAAGATACCCTGTTCCTGAACCTCACCCAGAATAGAAACCTGGTTATCTATAAATTTTACTATTATTGTCGTATTGGCCACATATTCACTAAGCGCTTTCTGAATTTTCTTCCCAGCCTCCGAAAGTGTCATTGATCCAATGTTTATTTTCCCTACAAACGGGAAGTCTATATTCCCGGCTTCATCAACAAGATATCCAACAATGCTATTGGAGGAAATAGAGTAGCGGGCTTCTTCGGGATAAGCAAATATCTCTCTTGTCTGTGGATCAATACTCAGGATTCTGATGTATAATCTGTCGAAAGGAAGGATGGTCTTTTGGATTTTGGGATTGACCACAGGTTTTTCCAGTTCATCAATATCATTAAAATAGCTTAGCTGTTTTGTGGGAACGCAAGAACTGATGAATACCATCAGAAGCATGGCAAAACATATTTTGCCACCTGAGAATGTTACTTTTTTCATAAATGGGCTTAATAAGATTTTCAAATTCCTGTTCTTTGGAAGACAGTTTTTATTGTTTTAAACAAAATTACAAAATCCAAACGAGGTGACCAATTGTCGATATATGCCAAATCCATTTCCATCCATTTTTCAAACTTTACGTTGTTACGGTCCGGTATGATCTGCCAGAAGCAGGACAAACCAGGTTTTACAGATAAACGTCGTAACTGCCATCTTTTGTATTGCTCTGTCTCACTTTTTAATGGCGGGCGAGGTCCGATCAGTGACATTTCTCCCTTTAGAACGTTGATTAACTGGGGTAATTCATCAAATCCTGTTCTCCTCAAGAACTTACCTATTGATGTAATTCTCGGATCATCCTTTATTTTAAAGACCGGTCCGTCCATTTCATTTTTTGATTCAAGATCGACACGTATCTTATCTGCATCCACCACCATTGTTCTGAATTTATATAAATCAAATTGCCGTCCACGTAATCCTACTCTTGCCTGCCGGTAGATCACCGGCCCTTTTGAGGTCAGCTTTACCAACAATGATATAATCAGCATCAGGGGAGACAGAATAAACAATAGAATTATCGAAAAAGTAATATCCATGAATTTCTTGGAAGCAAGGGCAGCTGGTTTGTAAGGAACATTAATAAACGTCAGAAATTTCTCATTTCCAATCACAGATGTAAATGCATTGGTGAGGTTAAGCTGGATATCACGGTACTTTAACCTGAAAACAACACCCAGCTCTTCACACGATCTCATCGTTTTCCTTACTTCTGAAGGATTTACCTCCTTTTTAATATATATTACCTCATCGATAGTATCAACCTCCATAAGGTCATTAATTATCATTTTCGATTTCTCAGGTAATATTTTATAGATCCGTCCATACTTTTCAGTAAGAAGATCGGAGCTGGAAAAAATGAAAATTATCCGGTATCCCCAGTCTATATTCAGACGGAGATCTTCAATGAAGGGTATGGAAGTGTCATCTGCTATCAGTACAATATTCACATAATTAAATCCCTTGGACCTATAAATCTTGAACACCTTGTATTCCAGTGTTCTTGCAAACAGCAAAAACAGGAATCCGATAAAAGCAAACTCAATTAGAAATAACCTGGACAGGTAGCCTAACTTGAAGACGAAATAAAATACAAGCAGGATGACACTAACTGCAACTGCCGACTGGATATATTCAAAAAACAGAGTCCGGTATCTTTTTGTTCGGGGTATCTCAGTTGCATTAATTATATATAAAGTGATCAACCAGATCGGCAGGATTGACAGAAAGATCAATGTCAGATCCTTTCTTTCGAAAAAGAAGAAATCACCCTGACCGAGATAGTTAAGCAAGAATGCAATCTGGAATGAAAAGGCAATTGCAAGGATGTCAATTATCCCAAGTATAATATTAATAAGGTTCCATCTCCTGAGAAACGGAATTATTTTAAGACGGATTAATGTATTGAATACATCCATAATTTTACAACCTGACAGGACAGATGTTTGCTTTTACAAATATCTTACCAAAAACTGACATATTTAATGTTAATTCTCATCAATAGTGAATACAGATTGTTGATAACTTATTTTATTCACCCGGTCTCCTGATATTCTGGGCATAAAAATATGTCATCCCGTTTATATCAGTGAAGTCATTGACTTTAAAGCCATGATCTTCCAAAAGTTTTGTAATACCTTTCCTGGACAAGCTCCTGTCACCCCTGGAATCAAAAATGTTAATAAGACCGTTGAAAAATTTTGCGGACCTGTAAAATGTAGCCCCATTACCGTTTTGGCAGGTGTTCTTAAAGCACCCGACAAAATATGCTTTTGAAGGCAAAATTCTGTAAAGAGTATGAAAAAAGCTTTCAAGATGTTTAACCTGGTTAAGTTTCTTAAGGTTGATCAACGTTCGGATTCCCTTCAGGTCGTTGTGATCATAATAATAATGGTGCATTGAAGAGAGAACCATCAGATTGGGTTCTTTGGCAAGTCCTATCAGTTTAAGGTATTGAAAAAAATCATCACCTCCCTCGGAAAGGATATTTTCCATGATAGGATTTAATCTTGGTCCATCACCTGAAATTAATTTCTCATCGAAGTTCTGACCAGTGAGTTTGTCACTAATATTGGTTCTTCCCGAAACTGAAATATGTTCCATTTTTTTAAATTTGATAACGAGGTAAAAGTATAGAATAAGGGTAGTGATGTCAAGTAGCATGAGCCCAATTAATGGGCAAATCCGATATTATTATATAGAGTTCGTCTTTTAATAGCTCACGATTATCTACTCTGAACAGCTGTTGAAATAAGAAATATTGGCTTACGTCAAATCGAATACTAAATTTACAGGGAATTCTGATGTAAATTTGGGGAAATCTGATTGTCTGATGACTTAAACAACAGATAATCAATCCTTTAAAAAGGGGACTTTTCTCTGTTTTAAACCAGGAAAAGGTTACTTATGTTTTGACAAATGACTTTGTAAATTAGATTAAAAAAACCTGTTTTAAAGATGATTTGGATAGATTACTCGTAACAGAGGTGCGGAAAAAAGCAGATTGGCTGATTATCCAGAAAATTATGATCGGTAAATTTCTGCCTGTGATTACTTTAAAACGATAGAAAAAAAGTACCCTTCTCCTTAAGCGGTTTCCTTATAACTTTCTGCACAGAAGAAAGTGATGCTGCTTATTTCAGTCATATCAACTATCCTGAAGTCATGAGATTCCAGTAGTTTGATAACATCCTTCCTGGTCATAAATCTGTCAGTTTTGGAGTCTATCATATTAATGAGACCGTTCAGTAATTTAAATGACTGATAAAAGGGAACAGAAATTCCGCCACGGATCTTGTTGTCCTTAAAACATCCAACAAAATTTGCTTTGGAGGGAAGCACGCGTAAAACATTTGACAGGAAAGTATCAATATGATTTATCTCATTGAGCTTCTTAAGATTGATCAGTGTTTTGACACCTTTAAGATCATTGAAATCATAATAATAATGATGTATTGATGATAATATCATCAGATTAGGGTCCTTACCCAGGCCAAGCCAGTTTATGTAGTGGTAGAAATTCTCACCGCCCTCTGCCAGCAGATTATCAAAAACAGGATTATTCTGATTATCATCCATGGATCCACTGTTATCTCCCGTAGTTATCTTAACGGGTTGATAATTAATTATTTCGTTTTTATATTTAGCATTAGGCTTTTCCATCAACCGGATCTGGTTAATCCGATCATAAAATTAGCAATAAAGAGCATAGCTGACAAACTTATGTTTTACCTGTCAACATTATACCATGGGATAAAAATATGGTTATTCTGAGAAAAGATAATGTTTATCAATTAGTCCATGATATTCATCAATAAAAAGTGTTCGTTTGTCAAAACATGCATAAAATTTATAAGTGGATTTAAGGAAATTTAACATTCAAAATAACTTTTTTGATCTAATGTTCAAACAATCAGAGAAATGAATCAATTAAATACTACACTTAACCTGTTAAACCAAAAAAACATTATTTTGACCAATAGTCATTTTATTAGGATAAACAACAGCCCCGCCTTGGAGGCCGGGTTCATGTCTTGAGGCGTCTTTTTTTATTTAGCGATTACCATGGAGAATCTGTATAATCAGGTGCTTTCCACACTAATTGTCTGCAACATTTTTCTTTGTAATAATCTGTATTGAGTTTCCATCTCTACCAGCTAAATTCAGCATGCTGTGATAAGGAATTGAATGAATCCAACTATGATGGCTCGTTACTGCTTCAGACCTGCAACAGCCTTTTTTGCTGCTTCGAGATGAAGATATACTTCGTGATTATAGATAGGTTTTAAACTGTCGCTTTTTTGAAGAAATCTCAATGCTTCCTGATATTTTTCTTGCTTGTATAATCCCCATCCTTTAGTATCTAACATATAGTAACTATCTGGACTTAATTCTAATGCCTTTTCGATGAGTTCCAGTCCTTCTATTATGTTTCGATCTTTATCAATCAGAAACCATGCAAGGTTATTCAGTCTGTCTGGATTTTCAGGTTGCAGTGAAAGAGCTTTACGGTAAGATTCCTCTGATTTGTTCAAAATTCCTCCATCAGAGTATAGATCTGCCAGACCTGTCATTATACTTGCTTCAGGGTCTGTGTTATCCCTACGAACAGATAAGTATTTATCAACATATTTATTTGCTGTCACGGAATCTCTATGGGTAAATGCAAGAATAGCCTGCCTGTAGATCAAGACAGGGTCATTGGGAAAATCCTGTTCAGCCTTTTTATATAGTCTTTTCTCTTTTTTATATTTGCCTGTTTTATGATAAGCTTTTCCGAGATCAGAATAGTTGTAAATCCAGGGGGGCTTCATATCCAATTTCTTATTTATCTCCAAAGCTTTTTCATATTCAGGTATTGCTTTATCATATTGATAAAAATCGTTGTAAGCATTTCCTAAAAGGAAATAAGGCATTTGCAACTGATCATCAATATCCAGTATCTCACTTAAATAAATAATTTCTTCATGTGGTGTCTCAAAGTTGCTTGCGAATAACCAATTTGTATAAAGCTTCTGAATTATTGGCATTTGTCCTTTCTTTTCATAAGCCTTAGTGCACCATTTTTTGGACTGGTCATATATTCCCTGATTCCAATAAGAAGTTGAAATGTAGATAATTGCAACAGCAAAGTTTGAATCTATTGCTAATGCTTGAGAGAAAAAATTCCTTGCTGCGGAATAATTCTCTTTCCTAAAAGTATTTCGTCCATGAAAAAAATAACGATATGCATCAGGGGAGTTAGTGGATATGGTTGTCTGAACCTCGTGAGATTGTTCCTGTTTTAACTTAGATAATATAAGAAAATTCTTTATCTCACCTGAAAGCGAATCCACCAATTTAAAAATCCTTTCTTCTTTGTAGACATCCTCTATCTGAAAAGATTTAAAAACCTCTTTAGATTTTGAATCAATTAATTGTGCATTTACACGTATTGTAGTTCCTGCATGTTTTAAAGTGCCAATGATAAAAATATCCGCATCCAGTTTCTGAGATATACCATTGGCAATAGAAGGCGTTATTGAAGCATAACTGGTAAGACCTTTACTTTGAATTGCGTCGTTAATTGATTCTGCTTGTTTGACTTTAAACTCTTCTGAGTTTGTAAGATTATTGATTAATTCATTCTGAACTCCATCCTGCCATACATCCCATGTAGTATCATTGGTCATATTCTGAAATGGCATTACAGCAACAGAAATCCTCTCACCTGATGATCTCAGCTTTTCCAGAGTGTCACGTTTGAATATTTTGGGGTAAGCAAGTATTCCAACCACAATAATTAAAGCTGCTATTATAATGTTACTTGTCCTGAATATCCTCCTGGCAGGTTTTGTTACAATTTCTTTGCTCTCTGATACTTCAAGTGATTCAGTCTTCTTTATTCCCTCGGGAGTTATATCAAATACCCACGAGAAGATAACCCCTACAGGAAACCCTAAAGCTAATAGTAACGTGACCAGCGTAGTTGTCCAACTTGGAAGTGACAAAGCAGGCGTGAGAATATCTGCAAGCTGAAGAAGGATAAAAGCAGTTGCAGCATAGGCAACAATTACTTTACCCGTTTTACGTCTCTTCAGCTCCTGCCAGAACCTGATCAGCTTGTTCGGACTTTTTGACATTTAGGTTTTATAGGTTGAGTTTTATAATTCTTACAGCATCCCCCGCTCTTTAAGCCATTTCCTTACTCTTTCATGCTCTGCCTGATATTTGGCTTCCACATCCCTGGCAATCTGTTGAAACTCTGGCTCATTCCTGATGCTTTCAAACAAAGGATCTCCTCCATTTACATAATCTACAAACCATGAAGGCATCCTTAGCCTTTTATTAAAATTCTTTAAATTTTCATAAGCTTTGATTTTATTCCCTTTAAATGCATATACATCCGCAAGGTCATAATATGCCCAGGAAATTCCATATTGACGACCTAATCTGATAGCATCATTACAATACCTTATCTGCTTATTAAAATAATAATCCGCTGAATCCCTGAGTCCATTTTTCAAATATATATATGCGACCCTGTGCATAATATTCACTCTTGTGATCCTCTGCTCTTTTGATCTGTCTAAATATTTTTTATAATATCTTAATGATTCTTTAAATTGACCGGTACCTAAGTAATAGTCACCCAGATTTAGTAATATTGAGGTAT
>Ga0315294_10005935_pt1 | contig 13402 bp, 9 predicted proteins | sample YL17G13_40_MG_FD_203626 | JGI IMG/M metagenome (GOLD analysis project Ga0315294, IMG submission 203626) | Sediment microbial communities from Yellowstone Lake, YNP, Wyoming, USA - YL17G13_40 | ecosystem: Environmental > Aquatic > Freshwater > Lake > Sediment | place: USA: Wyoming | collected... | reverse complement strand
TCTTCGAGTGACGTTCGGGGACGCCGACGCGGAGGAGCGGGCGCGGGTCCGCGGACAGCTCGAAGATTATTGCTCGTTGGATACAATGGGGATGATCCGAATCGTCGAAGCGCTGAAATCGATCTAAAAACCTTCCCGAGCGTCGATTCGCCTTGATTTCTCCCCCGTAATGAATTAGGATCTTTGATATCTTTAAATCAAAGGAGGGGCGATCGCCCTCAAAAAACATGAACCATTCCAAACTCGCGGTTTTATGTCTATCCATGACCATGGGCCTGACCCTGGCTGCGGGGGATCAAGGGACGGCCGCCGGCGACGCGAATCCGTTTTTATCGCCGTACAAGACGCCGTTTAATACCCCGCCCTTCAACCTGATCAAGAACGAGCATTTTCTGCCGGCCATAAAGGAAGGCATCCGGCAGCAGCAGGTCGAGATCGAGGCCATCGTCAACAATCCGGCCGCTCCCGATTTCGCCAATACCCTGGGGGCTCTGGACGCGAGCGGGCGGCTCCTATCCGAAGTCAACTCGGTTTTCGGAGCGCTGCAGGGCGCCGATACGAGTCCCGCTATCCAGGGCATCGCCAAAGAGACGACGCCGCTCATGGCGGCCCACGGCGACAATATCCGCCTGAACGAAAAACTGTTCGCCCGAGTGAAATCCGTCTATGACCAGAGGGCCAAGCTGAAGCTTACGCTTGAGGAGCAGTTCCTTCTCCAAAACACCTACCGCGACTTCGTCCGCGGCGGCGCATTGCTGGATGAAAAGCAAAAAGTCCGGCTCCGCGAGCTGAACCAGCAACTGGCCATGTTGTCGCTCCGGTTCGGAGACAACCTGCTGGCAGAAACCAACGATTTCAAGCTGGCTCTCGAGAATCGCGACGACCTGGCCGGCCTGCCTCCCTCCGTGGTGGCCATGGCCGAGGGAACGGCCCGTCAGCTGAAGATGCCCGGTCAATGGGTCTTTACCGTCCAAGTCCCGAGCATGACGCCTTTTCTGCAATATTCGACCCGGCGGGATTTGCGCGAAAAGATCTACCGCGCCTATACCATGCGCGGCGACCGCGGCAACGATCGCGACAACAAAGACTTTGTCCGTCAGATCGTCAACCTGCGCTGCGAGAAGGCGAAGCTCCTGGGCTACGACAGCCATGCCGCTTTCGTCCTGGAGACCAACATGGCCAAGGTCCCCGCGGCGGTGGAGGCTTTCCTGAAAAGATTATGGGATCCGGCTTTAGAGCGGGCCAAGAGGGAAGTGGCCGACATGCAGGTCCTCATCGACCGCGAAGGCGGAAAATTCAAGCTCGCCCCGTGGGACTGGTGGCACTATGCGGAGAAAGTCCGCCAGGAAAAATACGCCCTAGACGACACGGCCCTGCGCCCCTATTTCAAGCTCGAAAACGTCCGTCAGGGCATCTTTACTCTCTGCGACAAGCTCTACGGGCTGAAGTTCATCGAACGGCGCGACATCCCGGTCTACAACCCGGAAGTCCAGGTGTTCGAGGTGCGCGAAGCCGACGGCCGTTATGTGGGCGTCTTGTACATGGATTTCCATCCGCGACCCAGCAAGCGCGGCGGCGCCTGGTCGGGCTCGTTCCGGCGCGAGTCTTACGAAAAGGGCAAGCGCGTGGCGCCGCTTTCGACCATAACCTGCAATTTCACCCGCTCCACGGCCGATGCCCCCTCCCTGCTCAGCGTGGAAGAGGCGAAAACCTTCGCCCACGAATTCGGCCATTCGCTGGCGACCCTGCTCTCGGATGGGACTTACCGCGGCCGCTCCGTGCCCCGGGATGCGGTGGAGCTCCCCTCGCAGATCATGGAAAACTGGATGCTGGAGCCGGAGCTGCTCACCTCTTACGCCAAGCACTACCAGACGGGCGCCGTCATTCCGGCTGAGCTCGTCCAGAAGCTTCAGAAAAGCAGCCTATTCAACCAAGGCTTCGAAACCGTGGAATACCTTGCGGCTTCGATTCTCGATATGAAATGGCATGAGCTGACTCAGCCTCAGCCCGGCCTGGGCGTCGACGAGTTCGAAACCCGGGCCATGACCGGTCTCGGCCTCATCCCGGAGATCACGCCCCGCTACCGGAGCACCTACTTCAATCATATCTTCAACGGCGGCTATTCCGCCGGGTATTACGTTTACATCTGGGCCGAGCAGTTGGACGCGGACGCCTTCGAAGCCTTCAAGGAAAAAGGGCTGTTTGACAAGGCGACCGCTCTCTCCTTCCGGAAAAACGTGCTCGAGAAATACGGCGCCCTCGAACTTATGCCCCAGTACGTGGCCTTCCGCGGCGCTGAACCGAAGATCGAACCGCTTCTGAAACGCCGAGGTCTGATGAAGTAGGCCCAGGCTGAGAACACCGGAGCTTTCGGCCGCCGGCCGGACGGCGGGCGATGATCATGGGTCCTCCTTGGGTCTGAAGGCGGCCAGGAATTGATATGCCAAGGCGAAAATAACGTAATAAAGCTAAAAATACAAGGCATAAAAAAGAAGAAAAAGTGAAAATATCCAAGGGCGGAATCGACCAAGGGATTGAGAAAAGCGCGGCTTGAGAGGCGTCTTTATCATGGAAGCTGAAAGTTATGGATTTCGCTCTTGATGTGTGATATGATGTGTAAATAGAGGTGTGAACATGGCCACCAACCTGGCTCTCGACGATCGGCTGATTCTCGAAGTCCAGAAAGCCGGAAAGCATAGGACGAAGAAAGAGGCCGTTACGGCCGCGCTTCGCGAATACCTCTCCCATCGCCAACGCCTCGACGTGCGAGGGGCGTTCGGCGCGTTCGATTTCGCGTCCGATTACGACTACAAGAGGGCAAGAAACCGGTGAGAATTCTCGTCGACACGTGCGTCTGGTCGGCGGTCCTGAGGCGCCGGGAGCCGGATCCGGCATTGACAGTGAAGATGAAGGATCTGATCGAGGCCGACCGCGTGGCGATGATCGGACCGATCCGGCAGGAATTGCTGTCGGGAATCCCCGATTCCGCTCAATTCAGGAGATTGAAATCATATCTCTCCGCGTTCGAGGATCTTCTCCTGAGGACGGATCATTTCGAAAAAGCGGCGGAATTCTCCAACACCTGCCGGAAGGCGGGAGTGCAGGGGTCGTCGATCGATTTTCTGATATGTGCGGCGGCGGCCATGGAGAACTGCGTCGTTTTTACGACCGACCGGGATTTCGAGACGTATCGGCGTCATCTGCCGATCCGGGTCGTTTGATCCCCGGCGCCGCATTCCGGCGGATCCGGGACTTCTCCTTGAATCTCTCCGGTTTCCAGCTGCGACTGGGGATCTTGTTCAGGCTATAAAGGCGGATCGCGGATCGGCGGGCGTTTCGACAATATAAGATTTGACAGATTTTTTTTCAAAATGTAATAATATCTTCTATTATACGTCTATCATACGTCCGGAATCCCTTCGGGCGTTCAGGAGGACTCATGATCTTCAAGGCTCCCAAAATGATGGCCTTCATTCTCGGCATGTTCGTCTCCGGATTTCTGGTCTACGGCCAGACCGACGAATCGGCCAAGATCCTCGCCCAGACCGGTCCCGGGGTTATCCAACTCGTTGTCTACGGCAAGGACAAACAGGAGATCGCCAAAGGTTCGGCCTTCGCCATCTCCGACAAACTTGCGGTCACGAGCTATCACCTGATCAGCCCGGCCGCGAACTGCGTGGGATTCAACATCAAACAAAAGGAAGTGGACATCGACGGCGTCGTGGCCGTGAACAAGGCCTTGGACCTGGCCCTCGTCCAATACGACGGCAAGGTCACGCCGCTCGCTTTCGGGGCCGGGGAGGACCTGGCCGTCGGCAAAAAGATCTCCGTCATCGGGGTGAACGAGGCCGGGGAGTTCACGGTCTACGAAGGGAAAATCCAGAGCCTCTTCGATTTCGGAGAGGGCCTGAAGGTCGTGGAACCGGCCATCTCCGTCCCGGAAACGTGCTCGGGCGGGGTCGCCCTCGGCGAGAGCGGGAAGGTCATCGGCGTCTTCCAGATATTGGAACGGCGGCTGCGCTTCATCGCGCCGGCGGCGGCCGTGTCGGCCATGCCCAAAACGGCGAAGCCGACGGCGTTCAAGAACTGGCAGACCGAGGATTACCTGGGGACTTTGGAAGCCGCGTGGCTCACCGGCCGGATCTATGCCTGGACGGGTGAAGCTTTCAGCGCCCAGAAAGGCCTGGAAAAGGTCACCAAAGCCCAGCCGGTCAACCTGGAAGCCTGGACGCTTCTGGCCAAAGTCTATGATGGACAGCGGGATTATCAGAACGCCGTCGCCGCCTTTAAAAAGATCACCGATCTCGATCCCAATCGCGAAGAGGCTTTTTTCGGGATGGGGCAGATCTACGTCCGCATGCAGAAGTCCGCTGAGGCCGTAGCCGCCCTGGAGAAGGCGCTTTCGCTCAATCCGAATCACAAAGAGGCCATCTTCGCCATGGGCACCGCTTATGAGGACGCCCGCGAATTCCAGAAGGCCGGCGACGCCTACGAGAAATACTTGACGTTCAAACCCGAGAACTCCTGGCAGGCTTTCCAGCGCTTGGGAATGGCTCGGCTCAACGACAACCAGTTCGAGGCCGCGGCGACGGCCCTGGCCGAGGCTTTCAAGGTCCAGACGCAGGACCAGAACATCGGGTACAATCTGGCCCAAGCCTATCAAAAGGCGGGCAAGCTCGCCGAGGCGGAGGACGTCTTTAAGAAGTTGGCCGAGATCTCGCCCAAGGACGCCGTGAATTATTACAGCTATATCTTGAAGATGTACGGCGACGCCCAAAAGCCGGACAAGGCCGTCGAGGCGGCGAAAAAGGTCGTCGAACTCAAGCCGAACGACGAAATAGGCTGGATCAACCTCGGCAACATGCATCTCCAAATGCAGAAATATCCGGAGGCCATCGAGGCCTTTAAGAAAGCCATCGCCATCCGGCCGACATACGACCTGGGCCATATCCAGTTGGGGGCCTGTCTCTACAACCTCAAAAGGTATCCGGAGGCCATCGAATCGTTCAAGAAGGTCGTCGAGATCGATCCGAACAGCGCGACCGGCTGGCTCTATATCGGCATCAGCAACATGCAGATGAAAAAATTCGAAGCCGCCTTGGAGCCCTTGAAGCGGACCGTGGCCATACAGCCGGAGAACGCCAACGCCTGGTATAACCTGGGCATTTGCTATCTAAATTTAAAAGACAAGTTCAGCGCCCGAGATGTCGTGAAGAAACTCCAGGCGATCGATCCGGCCAAGGCGAAACAGCTTCAAGGGTTCATCAAGTGACCACGGCCGGTTCCGGGGCCGGGGCCCGGGACGGCATTTGACAACGCTCGAAGGATTGTGCTATAAAAAACGTCCTTCTTTGTTTCATCCTGAATTGAGATCGCGTTCTCGGATCCCCCGGCGCCCTCGGACATGCTCTTCATGGGCAGATGGCGGAATGGCAGACGCGCTAGGCTTAGGACCTAGTTCCCGATGAGGGAATGCGGGTTCGACTCCCGCTCTGCCCATAAATGTATAAGGACGATGTCATGACCGACCAGACCGAACGCCTCAAAAGCAGTGTCAAGGAGCTGAACGGCACGCGCAAGGAGATCGAGGCCGAGCTCCGGGCCGAGGATGTCGCCCGGGAATATGAACGGACCCTCGACCTCTATGCCGGGCGGGTGAAGTTGAAAGGCTTCCGCCAAGGCAAGGCGCCCAAGGACATCGTCAAGCAGATGTTCGCCGCGGATATCCAAAAATCCGTCCTGGACGAGCTGATCCCGGAGGTCCTCCACGAGGTCTTGGAGTCCCGGCGCATCCATGCCGTAGGCTCACCCCGCATCGACGATATCGTCCACGAGCCCGGCGGCCCGTTGAAGTTTAAAGCGACCGTCGAGGTCTGGCCGGATTTCGAGCTGCCTTCCTATAAGAAGATACCGGCCAAAAAAAAGACGGCGGTTGTCGGGGACGAGGACGTCGAACGGACTCTGGCCGAGCTCCGCGAAAAGGCCGCCGAATACATCCCCGTCGAAGGCCGCGGAGCCGCCGACGGCGATTACGTCGTCATCGAGCTCCAGGGCAAGGACCTGAAGACCAAAAGGCTGATGCCCGCGGAGAATGTGGTCGTTCTGGCCGGCCACGAGGCCAACGACCCGGCCGTCAACGCGAATCTGGCCGGCCTCAAACCCGGCGAGGAGAAGACCTTCGGCCAAGCCTATCCGGCCGACCATAAAGCCAAAAAGCTAGCCGGAAAATCCATCGAATACCGGCTCAAGGTGGACACGATCAAGGAAAGGCGCCTCCCCGAGCTGAATGACGATTTCGCCAAGACGCTAGGCGAATTTGAGAGCCTGGCCGCGGTCAAAGACAAAATCCGGCAAGAGATGCAGGGCGCGCGCGATCAGGCCGGCCGCCGGGAAACGGCCGATGAGATCGTCCGGACGGTGGTCGAACGCGCGGCCTTAAATCTCCCCGTGAGCGCGGTCGAGGAGGAGACCGAAGCCGTTCTCAAGAACATGCTCTCGTCCCTTCCGGCTCAACAGCCGCTGACCAAGGAGTTGGTCGAAACGCTCCAGGGCAGCGCCCGCAAACAAGCCGAGGCAAACCTCAGGCGCCATTTGATCCTGAGGAAGATCGCCGAGACCGAGGCCATCCATATAGGCGAGGAGGAAGTGGACCAGGAGATCAAGGCCCTGGCCCGGGCGAACAACATCCCCCTGGCCCGGGCGCTCGAGACCTTCAATCAGGAGGAACGGCGGGACAACCTGAAAACCAGCCTCCTCCTGAGGAAGACGGTTGACTTTTTGCTCGAACAGGCTATAATTGAATAAGCCTGTCGTTTTATTCCCATGACCTTAATCCCCTTCGTTGTCGAACAGGACGGAAGAACCGAACGCGCCTATGACATTTACTCGCGGCTGCTCAAGGACAATATCATCTTTCTCGGCACGGAGATCGACGATGACGTGGCCAATATCGTCATCGCCCAGCTCCTCTACCTGGAGGCCGAAAATCCCGAAAAGGAGATCTCTCTTTATATCAATTCGCCGGGCGGAAGCATCACCGCCGGGCTGGCCATCTATGACACCATGCAATTCGTCAGCAATGACATATCCGCCATATGCGTGGGCCAGGCCGCCAGCATGGCCGCCGTGCTGCTGGCCGCGGGAACGCCGGGAAAGCGCATCTCCCTGCCGAATTCCCGGATCATTCTTCATCAACCCTCCGGCGGATACCAAGGCCAGGCTTCCGATATCGCCATCCAGGCCAAGGAGATCCTCCGGGTCCGGGAAAATATTTATCACATCCTGGTCAAGCACACGCGTCAGCCGCGGACGAAGATCCAGGCCGACATCGAGCGGGATTTCATCATGACCGCGGCCCAGGCGAAGGACTACGGCCTGATCGACCAGATCATCACGGCGAGGATCCAGGCCAAAAAATAGGACCGGGAGCGCCGAACCGCGTTTATTGACCAGGCGGTAAAAGAGCAAACACGATGGATGACACCATTCAGCAGAAACCGAACGCGCTGGTGAAATGCAATTTCTGCAACCGCAACCAGACCCAGGTCAAGAAGCTGATCGCCGGGCCCAGCGGCATCTTCATCTGCGATAACTGCATCGATGTCGCCCATTCGATGATCGTTTCGGATAAGACGAAAGAGGACGAGCAGAAGGCGCCGGTCGAATTCCCGACGCCCAGCCAGATCAAGGACGCCCTTGACGAATTCATCATCGGCCAGGACAAGGCCAAGAAAAAGATATCCGTGGCCGTTTACAACCACTACAAGCGCATCCATATGCCGCGGACGAGCTCGGACGTCGAGATCACCAAGAGCAACATCCTTCTCATCGGCCCGACCGGAACGGGGAAGACGCTCATGGCCCAGATTTTAGCTAAAATCCTGTCCGTCCCGTTCGCCATCGCCGACGCCACGACCCTGACCGAGGCCGGCTATGTGGGCGAGGACGTCGAAAACGTCGTCCTCAAGCTCTTTCAGGCGGCCAAGAGCAATATCGCCAAGGCCCAGAAGGGCATCATCTATATCGATGAAATCGACAAGATCAGCCGCAAGAGCGACAGCCCCTCGATCACCCGGGACGTCTCGGGAGAAGGCGTCCAGCAGGCCCTCCTCAAGATCATCGAGGGGACCGTGGCCAACATCCCGCCCCAGGGCGGCCGCAAACACCCCTATCAGGAGTTCATTCCCATCGACACGACCGAAATCCTCTTCATCTGCGGGGGGGCCTTCGTCGGACTCGACCGGATCATCGCCCAGAGACTGGGGAAAGCGGTGGTCGGATTCAAGTCGGATGCGCGGCTGCGGCGTCCCGACGTCTCGGCGGCCCTCTTGAACGAGCTTATCCCCCAGGACCTGATCAAATACGGTCTGATCCCCGAGCTCGTCGGCCGCATCCCGGTCGTTGCCACCTTCACCGACCTCGAGATCGGCGACCTGGTCGAAATCCTGACCAAGCCCAAAAACGCCATCATCAAACAATATCAGAAACTCTTCGAAATGGAGGGCGTCCAGCTCGAGTTCACCGAAGAGGCGCTCCTCTCCATCGCCCAGAAGTCGCTCGAACGCAAGCTCGGCGCCCGCGGACTGCGGACGATCATCGAGGACCTCATGCTCGACATCATGTTCTACCTGCCGTCCTCGAAGAAAGCGGCCAAGATCCGCATCACGAAGCGCATGGTCGAGGAGAACGAACTGAGCTTCGACCGCATCAAGCAGGCCATCGGAGGCTAACCATGGAAAATTCCGGCGAACATTTCGAAATCCTGAAGAACGTGCCGCTCATCCCGCTCCGGGACCTTGTCGTCTTTCCCTCGACGCTGGTCCCGTTCATCATCGGGCGGGCCTCCTCGATCCAGGCCTTGGAGAAGGCGTCCGAGGGGGACAAGCTGGTCCTTCTGGCCGCCCAGATGGATGCCTCGCTCGACAATCCCGGCCCCAAGGATATCTATTCCATGGGGGTCACGGCCAAGGTCATCCGGACCGTCCAGATGGACGACAAGAACGTCAAGGTCATCGTCGAAGGCAAGCGCCGGGCGCGGATCCTGGAATTCGTCAGTTCCTTTCCCTTTTACCAGGTCCTGGCCAAAGAGATCAAGATCATCGAAGAGGCCGGCAAGGACGTCCCGGACGACCTGAAGCGTGTCCTGGCCCTTTTCGAAGAATACCTCAAGCTCAGCCAGAACACGAACTTCCAATCCATCATCCCGGCCCTCCGGGACCACACCCCCGACCGCATCGCGGACATCATCTCCTCGCATCTCTTCCTCCCGCTCGATGAAAAACAGAACCTGCTCGAAACGATCAACAGCAGGGAACGGATCCGCCGCCTCAATTTCCTCCTCGAGAACGAGATCTACAAGTCCCAGAACAACCTCCGCAAGGACGCGAAAACGCTGAACCGGCGCAAGATGCCATTCGGCCGGGAAGGGGGGCCGAACGTCCTTACCCCCGGCGGGGTTCCCGGTCAGAAGAAAGACGACCAGGCCAACGAGATCGAAGAGCTGAAGAAGAAAGTGGCCGCGGCCAAGATGCCCCCCGACGCGGACGAAAAAGCCCGCAAGGAGCTCGAGCGGCTCGAGACCATGCCGCCGATGTCGGCCGAAGCCACGGTCTGCCGGAACTATCTGGACTGGCTCCTGTCTCTGCCTTGGAACAAGAAATCGCGCGAGAAACGCCATCTCAAAGAGGCGGAGAAGGTCCTCAACGACGACCACTACGGTCTGGAGAAAGTCAAGGAGCGCATCCTGGAATATCTGTCCATTCGACAGCTCGTCAAAAATCCGAAGGGCGTCATCCTCGGATTGATCGGCCCGCCGGGCGTGGGCAAAAGCTCCCTGGGCAAATCGATCGCCCGGGCCACGGGCCGCAAGTTCGTCCGCCTGTCGCTCGGCGGCGTCCGGGACGAGGCCGAGATCCGCGGCCATCGCCGGACCTATATCGGAGCCTATCCCGGCCGGATCATCCAGATGATCAAGCGCGCCGGAACCAAGAATCCCGTCTTCCTCCTGGACGAGGTGGACAAGATGAGCATGGATTTCCGGGGCGATCCGGCCTCCGCCCTCATGGAGGTCCTCGATCCCGAACAGAACGGCACCTTCCTCGACCATTACATCGACACCGATTTCGACCTGTCGCAGGTCATGTTCATCGTCACGGCCAACTTGATCGACCCCATCCCCAGGCCTCTCGTCGACCGCATGGAACTCATCCGCCTGCCCGGCTATACCGAGGACGAGAAACTCCAGATCGCCAAGCAGTTCCTCTGGTCGAAACAGCGGGAGCTCCACGGCCTTTCGGACAAGAACCTGGAGATCTCGGACGCGGCCTTGATGAAGCTCATCAACGAGTACACGCGCGAGGCCGGCGTCCGCGCCCTCGAACGCGAGATCACCTCGATCTGCCGCAAGGTCGTCAAGAAGGTCGTGACCAAAGGCAAGGGTTATCAAAAGAAGGTGACGGTCAAGAACCTCGAATCCTACCTCGGCGTGCCCAAGTTCCGCCGTTTGCTCATCGACAAGGAGGACGAGATCGGCGTGGCCATCGGCATGGCCTGGACCGAGTTCGGCGGCGAGCTGCTGACGTTCGAGGCGACCAAGGTCCACGGCAAAGGCAACTTCACCCTGACCGGACAGCTCGGCGAAGTCATGCAGGAATCGGCCCAAGCGGCCTTCAGCTTTGTCCGGGCCAAGGTCTTCGAGCTCAACATCGCCCGCGATGTGACCAAGAATTTCGACATCCACATCCACGTGCCCGAGGGCGCCACGCCCAAGGAAGGCCCCTCGGCGGGGATCACACTGGCCATCGCCATTCTGTCCCTGCTGACCGAAATCCCGGTGAGCAAAAAAGTGGCCATGAGCGGCGAAATCACGCTGCGCGGCAAGGTCCTGCCGGTCGGGGGCATCAAGGAGAAGCTGCTCGGCGCCCATCGCGAGGGCATCCGCGAAGCCATCCTGCCCCTCGATAACAAGCCCGACCTGAAAGACCTGCCCAAGAATATTCTCAAAACCATGAAGATCCATTTGGTGGAAAGCATGGAGGAGGTTCTGAAGATCGTCCTGACCAAGGAGCTCCCCCCGAAGTCCGAACGGAAGAAGAAGCGCAAGGACGCGGCCCCCGAAGAGCTTTCATCGGGGACAGGGGAGGGGACTGAGACGCCGAAAGAACCCCTTTTAACGCATTAACGTATCGATGAGAGGTGAGCCATGACGAAAGACACGAAAGATTTGAAAGACGTGAAAGAGAACAAAGAACCGAAAGAAATGAAGGAGTTCAGCCTGATCGAGCTCGAGGTTAAAGAGACCAAGGAGCTCATCAAGGTCGCGGCCGCGATCGGCCTTCCTGGCGAAGAGATCGAAAAGGACAACCGGCACAACCTGATCTTCAAGATCCTGGAGGCCCAGGCCAAAAAGCAGGGCCTGCTCTTCTCCGAAGGCGTTCTGGAGTGCCTGGAAGACGGTTTCGGCTTCCTCCGCGCTCCCGAATTCAGCTATCTGCCCAGCCAGGACGACATCTACGTTTCCCCGTCCCAGATCCGGAAATTCCAGCTCCGGACCGGCGACACGATCTCCGGCATCGTCCGGCCGCCCAAGAACGGCGAGAAATATTTCGCTTTGATCAAGATCGAGGCCATCAATTTCATGGATCCGGACATTTGCATTGAACAGCGGCGGAATGTCCATTTCGAAAAGCTGACGCCGATCTATCCCCATGAGATGATCAAGCTCCAAGACGGGAATCAGAAGAATCTCAACGCCCGGATCATGGAGTTGATGACGCCGATCGGCAAGGGCCAGCGCGGCCTGATCGTGTCCCCGCCCCGCGCCGGGAAGACGACCTTGCTGAAGACCATTGCCAAGTCCATCGAAAAAAACCACCCCGAGATCTTCCTGATCGTCCTCCTCGTCGCCGAGCGGCCCGAGGAGGTCACCGACTTTCAGCGGAGCGTCAGCGGCGAGGTCGTGGCCTCGACGTTCGACGAGCCGCCCGCCAGGAACGCCCAGGTCGCCAACATCACCCTCGAAAAAGCGAAGCGGCTCGTGGAAATCGGCCGTGATGTCGTCATCCTGCTCGACAGCATCACCCGCCTGGCCCGGGCCCACAACGCCATCATCCCGCCCTCGGGCAAGGTCCTCTCGGGCGGCATCGACGCCAACGCTCTGAACAAGCCTAAGAAGTTCTTCGGCTCGGCCCGCAAGATCGAGGAAGGCGGAAGCCTGACGATCATCGCCACGGCCCTCATCGACACCGGAAGCCGGATGGACGAGGTCATCTTCGAGGAGTTCAAGGGCACGGGCAACATGGAAATCAACCTCGACCGCCGCCTCGTCGACAAACGGACCTTCCCGGCCATCGACATCAACCGCTCCGCGACGCGCAAGGAAGAGCTCCTGATCGAAGAGGCCGACCTCAACCGGATCTGGATCCTGCGCAAGGTCCTCAGCCAGCTCGGCGAGGTCGAGGCCATGGAGCTTCTCATCGACAAGCTGGGCAAAACCAAGACCAACCAGGACTTCCTCAACGCGATGAGCAAGGGGCTGTAAGCCCGCCTTCCCGCCCGACGGTCGACAGAGGCCGGGGAAGCGTCCAACAGCTCAAGGTTTGGTTGAAAGTCGCGCTCGCCCGATCGCCATCGGAATAAAATCGCCGCCGGCGCGGCGAAGAATAAATTATTGACGTCAGACACACATTGGAGATATAAGTACGACATGCGCTAGTTTAACGCGATCGACGGCGTTAAGGGGAGGTATCGAAATGAAAGAATTTCTAAGCCGCATGTCTCGTTTCATCTGGATGGCGTTGCTGGTTGGACTCCTGTTGTTTCCGTTATTCGCAATCGGCCCGCTCGAACTCAATCCACCTGTTGGCCTACCAACTCCTGTTTTGGCCGACACCGGCGCAGGCTGGTATCTCGTTAGCACTCCAGTCATCATTAAAAATCCGTTCCCGAAAGAGGGGGGAACTTACAAGTATCACGGCTTTCATCTCGACATAGGCAACGGTTCCGCTTCGGGAGATTTTTTATCCGATCATTGGAGGTGCGAAAAGGAACCGGGAGGAGTAGGCCGCTTCAATGGCAATCTAACCTGGACACCACCCTCCGCCTACTTCAAGCCTGGAGATAAATACCTCCCCCAGTTCATGTCTATGAAGAAAGATGCCTGCGGATGGTCGTTTGCGGTTCAAGCCTACCTGTACGTTTATAAAACCGTGAAAGCCATAACGTTTATCGACGGCAAGTATGAAAAGGCACAGGACTATACTATGCCGGCGGGAAAGTCAGGAGAGAAGTTTGCTATTCAAATCGATTGCTATCTCACCCAAAATGTTTCAGGTTCCTGTACCTATAATTACGTTTATAAGGAATCCGGCGGCGGGACGCCGGAAGACCAAGGAGTCGGTACGAT
>Ga0315294_10005933_pt1 | contig 13405 bp, 10 predicted proteins | sample YL17G13_40_MG_FD_203626 | JGI IMG/M metagenome (GOLD analysis project Ga0315294, IMG submission 203626) | Sediment microbial communities from Yellowstone Lake, YNP, Wyoming, USA - YL17G13_40 | ecosystem: Environmental > Aquatic > Freshwater > Lake > Sediment | place: USA: Wyoming | collected... | reverse complement strand
TCGGGAAGCATAGGTACCCTTGCCTGAGCCAGGTGGACCGAAGATTATGGCCTTCAAATCTCTGACATTCTCCTCTGAGCATTATCGCATGCTGGATGCCGTAGGTTCTTGATTTACTTTGATATAACTGACAGTGTAACTACTGAGATTTACAATACATCGATACATAAAAAAAGAGATGCAAACGCGCGAACTTAAGCCTTCCTCACCTATCAAGCTAAAAAAAGAGAGTTCAAGCCTTCTTCCTGACGATGTCTGTCCTGTTCGCCTTGAGAAGTTCAGCTACTCTATTGATGCGATCGACCAGACCCTCTTCAAACCTACATTCTACTCGTTTCTTCGCTCCGCCTCACTCCGATATCAGCACGCGCGCCACCAACGTGGGCAAATAAGGCAAATTCGACTTCTACGATGAATGAAGACAGATCTAGGGGATAATTCGTCTTGAAGAGATGAGTTGGACTGTTCTCAACACATCGTCCCGATAGGCTTTCGTTTTCACTTCCTTCGCTAACTCGCTTAGAATGTCAGACATTTTCCAAATCTCAATTTCGTACAGACTTTTGGCCTGCTCAATCACGCTCTCGTCTTCAACATCCCACACGACCAGCACTTTCTTGTAATCGCCTGTGCCGAAGAATCTCTCTGCCGCTTTGGCAACAGGCTTGAACTTGATGTCATCCAGCGTGTCTAGCCCTCTTCTGTGTTTGCGGCCATCCTTGGTTTGCGTGTCCTTGAGCCTTATTCGGAAGCCTTTGTCGATAGTCACTCGGACCTCGATGTGATACTTCTCGCCTGAAATCGGGTTGACTGCGAGCAGGTCGATTTCCTTGCCGCCTTCAAGCATCACGTTGGTCATCGTGAAGCACTTCTTAACCAGTTGCATGTAGCGGTCTACGATGTGAACCTCTGGCTCCAAGGAAGCACCTATGCATCATAGGTTATCCATTATTCTCATAAGATTTGCGGTTGAGTTACCATCAAGATGATTCTAGTGCGCAAACGTTACGTTAATGTCAAAATTCCGGTTGAGCTTGCGGACGAGGTTGATAAAATACTTGAAAAGAAGCTTCTAGGATACCGCAGCCGAGCCGAGTTTGTGGCAGAGGCAGTCAGAGACAAACTCATTCAGGTGAAGAAGTAGCTGTTCTTTTTCCTAGTGCCCGGGTCAATTCGTATTCCGACTTTCGGAGCCTTCTTTGACAGAAAGAAACCCGCAAAAATGGAAAATGGGCTAGCGGTGCCAGACGTGTATTGCTTACGGCTTGATTAACTCTGAAGCGTCGAGGAATTGGTGGGTGCGTGCCTAGGTCTAGATTGCTTTCCAGCGCTGGAATATCTCCGAGACTCTGAACAACTCCAGAACGTAGCCGCCCGTGACGGTTACTGCCCACGTGACAGTGTTGTCGGCTGAGACTATTGCTTTTATGCCGTCTGGGTGGGTGACTGCAACTGAGTTGCCTTGAACTAGGGGTTGCGATGTTCGGTAGCTCACGTCGACGCTCACGTTGGGTTTGAACAGGACAGGTTGCCCCACTCGGTTGTAGACCCTGAAGAGAGCCATGAACTGGTAGGTTTTTCCGATCGTCAGTTGGTTGGCGGGAATGTGCCACTGGACGTCTTGAGTTCTGTAGACGACTGATGGCGTGGGAACAGCAGTCAGGAACTCCGTGCTAACGTGCTCGGTCCCTCCCCACGTTGCGATGGCCACGTTGATGCTGTTGACGTATTCTGGAAGAGGCTGCTCGATTCTGAAGCGTACGATCGTGCGCTGAACTGCGTGGGGACCGCGGATTACTGCTGGATCGACAGTCCTTTCAAGGGATATCCCGGGTGTGAAGACGTTTGATTCGAACTCTCCGCAGTGGATGTCGATGGCGTCTGCTGGTTCCATACCTTCTTGCAAGTTCTTGTCCCAGAACCACATGTAGGTTGGCGGGCCAGTAACGTTGGGCGGTAGATTTCCCCAGTATCCCCAAGGCAGGTTTCCGTTTATCCATGAGAAGGTTGAATCTGTGATTAGCGTGACATTGGGGTTGATTAGTGGAGCGTGGGTGTCGTCGGGCCAGTTCAGGTAGTAGACTCCCGACCGAGAGATGAACGTTTGAGGCGTGTTCGTGATGCGGTCTTCTGGCGTTGAGCATTGGTGGAAGCGTCTTACTTCGATGAACGCGTAGTTTTGAGGCGCGTCCGCAGCCTCGGCGACTGCAAAGCTGGATAATGCTAAAACAGCGATCAGCGCAAGTGAGATCGCGCATGAGGTTATCTTGTGATTGAAGCTTTTATTCAATTTTCTTCCTCATGAAGTGAGATGTCTGGACAATCTTAAAAGCATTTTGAGCTTCTCTTATAGAATCATCTTCTAGGGGGATACTGCGCGATTATGCTTGCGTTTGCGGTTGAGAGATGTGTCTTCCCTATTTTCTTTTCGCGTTTTCCAAGCTTTCATTTGTGCAGCTGCCATACTGGTGCCACTCACTGCGATTAACTCGTCCCATTATTGCCGCCACGCGACTAGTTCATTCAGCGCACGCGGGATCCTTGCATGTAGAAACATTAGGCTTTGATGTAGCCTTTTCCCTTTTGGAGTTTGAGAGTGAAACTGTGTTTTCCGTTCTTGTCGTAATATTCTCTGAATTCCGTTTTGCAGTTTGTGCAGGTGTAGGCTTGGACTGAGAAATGTCTGTATTTCCCTTCTTTTCAAGCTTGACATTCTCTTTCTTGCATGATGGACATCCGGCCAATGCAACCACCTACGATGTCATATGCGATGGTGAGTTTGAGAGCGTTTTCGTGTATCGGGATTGGTCATATCAGGTATGCAACTATCCCTAACTAGAAAAGTGATTTCGTTTGAAATCGAAGACAGATACTAGATCAGAGAACTCGTTAGGTTCAAGTTTTGCGAAGTCTTTTTGAGGAATCTTGAGGTATTTCCAAGGTTTTCCAGTCAAATTGGCTGCATATTCGCACCACATGGTTGCTGCCTGGTCTTTGTGGGGGACGTCCGGGTCCTCACGTCCTTTCGTCTCTACGAGATAGTGCTCGCCATCTTCCAAGACTGCAACAAAGTCTGGTTCATAATATCTTAGATTTGCTGCTGAATCGGTGTATTCGATCGAGAATCCAAACCGAGATGGAAGCTTTGTGAACTTCTTTACATCTCTTGCATCCTGAAGGAATTTCGAGAACTCGAGTTCGAAATCGTTGTCGCAAGGAACTCTGTTGAAAATGCATTTAGAAGCTTGGTAAGTTGGTCTTGAAAAGGCGAAGGGCTCTGTCTCAGAGATCTTTCTAGGGGGTCCGGCTATCTCGGGTGTGCGTTCCTCAATGATGACTTCTCGGAGAGCTTTGACAAAGGTCTGGACCACAACGTATTGGCATACATTGCTGCTGATTGCCTTGAGTATTGTAGGGTCTTCCAAGTTCACTTTTTCGTGAAAAGCGCGTTCTTCTAGAAATTGGCGAATCTTGGGCACAATATAGGCGAACTGAGACGGGAGCCTAAGATTTTGTGCAATTTCCTTTGCATAGTATGATATGACCTCTTGGGCTGTTTGAGCCTGGGGTATTTTGTACTTTCGTTCTACCAGCTTCTGGAGCGTTAGGAAATCAAACCCTTCATACCGGAAGGTCTCGATTTCCTTGTCACTTTCCTTCTTAGGCAATTTCGGGCAATTCAGAGTTTGAACGTCAAGAGATGCAATTTGCTCAGATAGGGAAGTCTTGCGAACAAGTATCGGGCTCAAAACCGGTATCTCAATATCTTTATCTGCCTTATCGGGGTCAACCATTATAGTGACTATTTCAAGCTTTTCTTTGCCAAGTTGGAAGGTGCCGAATTTGACCCCTTCATCTTTTTCCAGATCCTCTACGAAACTGATGAATGCTTTATTTCCAATTACATCGAGCCTTTCGATATATTCTCCTGGCAAGTCTCGGAACATCAGACGTAAGCCTCTTCCGACCGTTTGCTCAGGAAGGATGTTAGCTTTGGAGGTATATGGCCTGAGGCCGACGACCACGGTAACGTTTTGCACATCCCATCCTTCGCGGAGCATCAATACACTCACAATTGCATTGACAGGGCTCGTTTTGTAGTCGACCTCACGAGCGATTCGCCTTGCTGCATCCAAATCACGTTTTGAGACCTCACCTTTCTTATCCGTGTGAATAACAAGGAGTCTGTCCTCTCCAAAGTGTTCTGGGTAATGCTTCTGAAGGTAGTCTGCAACGTCGTCGGCATCATCGGTACTGTTCATCATAACAAAGAGTATTGGTTTCTTCTTGAGTGGTTCAAGCTGGTCTCGATACTCCGCCCACCTCTCAACTCCAGCGGTCAAGTAAGCTCGGTATTTTGTACTTGCTATGTCAGATCGAGCCTCACTTATGCCTGACGCGATTCCTTTCAGCGGGCGTTTAACGATACCATCTTCGATTGCTCGTCTTAGCGGATAGTCGTAGACTGTCCACGAAAAGAGTTCACCTTGGCTGAACCGGGGGGTTGCTGAAAAATCGAGTTGTGCCCCTACTCCTTCAGTCACTTTGCTATTCAAGTTACGAATGAAATCGTTCCACTTCAGATCTTCATCATGCGTATGATGAGCCTCATCATTTACCACTAATACTGGTCCACCTCTCCTAATCAACCGGAGAGCAAAATCTTCGACTGCTCCTGTTCCAGCCACCGGCTTGTGACCTAGGACGGCAGATATCTCTTCAGGTTCATTGTCTACCTCTTGCCTCTCGTAAAACTGCTGAATATTCGTCAGATAGAAAGCACCCTCGGATCTTGCCCTTTCACTCTCATCCCTCATATAACATTCAAAATCCCAGCTATTCACAAACTCAGGAGGTATTATGGGGTCTGCACGGAATATTCTTCCTCCGCCGAAGTCCAATCGCAGTCTCTCAAACACGATAACGTTGGGAGCTATCAGCAGGGCTGTCTTCGAATAGCCAGGAATGTTCTCCATAATAGCATTGAGATACTGCCACGCAACCGCAAGAGCCATCACCTTTGTCTTGCCACTGCCCGTAGCCATTTTGAAACAGTACCTCGCGAAGTCGTCGTGTTGCAGTAGCTCCAAATGCTTCGATTCTAGCGCATATCGTTCAAGCATAGTTCGCTGGCGTCTAATTTTGACCACTTCGTACAAGTAGACGAGAGTCTCCATGGCCTCACATTGTGCTGTATTGTAGGCGAAAATCCGGCCATCTGCCAGCCGGTGATCTGAGTGAAACCAGTAGTTTAGCAGCGTTTTGGAGGTCTCAGTGCATCCTTCGGGCTTAGTGTAATCGCTTTTTACCCATTCGTCCACCGCATTCCTAATGGCGGGAACACAAGGTGGCGCCCCAATTGGAGCTACAATCTTCAATTCCCCTTTGGAGGACACGAATCTGGTTTGAGGAGCTTTCCGATTCTTCATCAGACTTTCACCTGAAGCAGCTTGGTCGTATCGTTTCCCAGAATATCGATCACTTTCACAACTACACGGTATTCGCCTTGCTCGTCATAAGTCTTGGATGATTCTGTTGCGAGTTTGGGTTTTTCTCGTGTGCGGTATTCTTGCCATTCGTTGTGGAAGGTATCATTCTTGTTGTTCCAGTCAATTGCCCAATAGTCTATCCATTGCGACCAGTGCTTGATCTCCTTCTGAACATCAGCGGGTACGTCGTCTGGTGGAATCACAAAATCATTGATTGTCACAGTAGCTTTCTTATCGGAAGCTTTCACTCTGACATCTAGCGACGCCAACTCGAAGAAACGGACGTCTCCTTGCTCTACCGCTCTCTTGTCGAGCACTTCACGTGGAATACGCAAGAATCGCAGGTCAACATTAGCTTGAGCGGCTTGCTGTTTTGCCAGCTCGTTCAATTCAAAGGCGAAATCCCATCCCAAAACGTCGATGCCATTTGTTTGAGGTGCTTCTTTGCCCGTTCCAATGAAACGCTTGAATTCTGCAACGATTTGTCCAACATCTAGCGGTGAAATGGGTGAATCGACCGAACCGACATGGACGAGGCGACTTCCTTTCTTCCCGTGTAGCCAGATGTATCCGTTCAATGGTTGGGCGTTATACAATCTGAGAATGAAAGCGATGTATGACCGGACTCTTGCTCCCGCTTCGTTCCCGAATTCGGCGGTTTGCCAAGCCTGTCTTTCGTACTTGCCGAGATTCTGAATTACAAATGGTCTGAGTCTCTCCACGCCTAGAAGACGTTTTCGAGTCGTGTGGATCGCGAATCGGCCAAGATCACATAGAATCCAACGTCGCCCCAACCTCTCTGCTACCGCCGCTGTGGTGCCGCTCCCGCAGAAGCAGTCCAGAACTAGGTCTCCTTCGTTGGAAGAGGCTTTTATGATGCGCTCCAGCAGTGCTTCAGGCTTTTGTGTTGGGAAACCAAGACGTTCAATCGCCTGTGAGTTAACTGGTGGTATATCAGTCCAAATCGAGCCAACGAGGGTGCCCTGTGATTCATCCAGATACCGTTTGTACCTTGGTCTGCCTTCTGAAGTAAAAACAATTCTTCCTTCAGCCAAGAGTTTGTCAATATTTTCTTGTGACCAACGCCAGTGGGTTCCTGCAGGGGGCTTTAGGAGCTTCCCTCCGAAGCTGCGTGCAGGTCCCTCTCCTGTTGCGGTAGAATCACCAAGCGTGTAGCGTCTTCCATTTGAGTCTTGGCCCGCGTAATGAGATGCCACGTATCTCTCATCATGCTTCTTGAATTGGCTGTTCCAAACGAATTCCTCACCTTTCGAATAATGCATTATCACATCATGAATAATCGCAAATCTTCTTGCGTCACTGTGTGTTGTGACTCGCTGCCAGATTATTTCACTTTGGAAATTCTTAGGCCCGAAGATCTCATCGGCTATTATCTTGACATAATGTCCAACATGCCAGTCCAAATGAATGTAGATACTGCCCGTAGGCTTAAGCAATTTCTCAAGGAAGACGACTGTCTCATAAAACCATCGAAGATACGAATCAAGATGAGTCCCCCCTCCACCCCAAGTGTCTCGATAGGCCTTCTGCTCAATTACACTAGGAAGCTTTGTAAAGGAAGTTACGTCGACCTGATGGTCAGGCACCTGTACTCGATAGGAGAAGTCTGCGCCTGTATCAAATGGTGGGTCGATATAGATTAGGTCTACTGAATTTGCGAATTCAGGTAGCAGGCTTGGCAGGACGTACTTCTTGTCTCCCCATATTAGTCGGTTTCGCCATTCCGTTTCGCCTCGCCCAGTGAGGAACGAATCGATGGACTTCTGACGTTGCTGTGAAGATTCATTTAAGGTTTCGATAGTTTGGAATGGCAAAGCAATTTGAAGTGGAGCAGATCTAGCTCCTGATTTGTCGTACTTTCGATCCCATATTAGCTCAACCAAGGTCAACGCCAATATCATTAATGACTGATTTCACTTAAAAGCCCTGAGCCTGTGCCCGTGAATGGCTCATCTCACATAGTCTGGCTTCTTCAAATGATCTTTGGCATTGAAACCATCTCGTAAAAGCCCTCTAATCTCCTCAAACATCCGTTCGTTCCGTTCTGCCCAATCAGGATAACACGTGACAACCTCAACCGCATTCGGATGGCTTGCATCTCCAACCTCAATGATAACCCTGTTGCTCTTCGCGAACAGGTCAATGACAAGTCTAGACAGCCGAAATCATGTGTTAAACAAGCTTCAGAGCCTTCACAGGAAAGAACTAGACAATGTAAGAGAGGCGTTCATAAAGAATAGTCACACGCGTTTCAAGAAGAGCTTCTCATACCACCTGCATTTCGGCAAAAAAGAAGCCTACGTCAAAGAGATAATGGCAGCGGACTTGGACAAGCTTGCGGGCATCATAGGGATCTGCGGGTTCCTCATGCAAACGAAGGTCTACCTGTTCTGGGGGCTTGCAGATAAATTGAACAAAGAAAATGAGGGGGCTCATATGAGCGGGTTGAGGCTGATCTCCCTCTTCCCTATTTGGGGCAGCCTCGCCAGTCCGGCTTGTCTATTAGCAGGTAGTGTTTGCGTGTTTGCTTATCCCAGCAGATTGCTGAGCAAAAGTCGATTCTATCGTCTACAGCTGTGGTTACTAAACGCATTTCCTTGTCCTCATAACCTATGATTATGACGTGCTTTAGTATTCTCATGTTTGAATCATATTTAACGCCGAAATCCTTGTCAGGCGCAATGAACTGGAACAGCTTGAACTGCGTGCAGATTTGCAGCACGGTGCCTCTGCCTTGGCTGTCTGTGAAGACGTAGTTCCAAGAGAACAATGTGACTTGAACTGTGTTTGTCTTTTCGATATTGCCTGCATTGTCTGTGCTGTTGTACGCGATAGTGTAGTTCCCGTTCGCATAAGATGAGAGGTTGCATGCTCCATTGTAGGTAAGCCAGTCACTATCGAAAGTATTATTGCAGACTTTGTAGGTTGTCAATGACACGCCTGACCCTCCTTGGTTATCAGTAGCTGTCAGCGAAACAGGCGTTGACCCTGTCAGAAAGACCCTTTCAGCAACCTTAATGCTTGGTTGACCAAACACGATTCCTGTAGTAGGCGGTGTATTATCAACAATTGGTCCTATCGCAATGGGGGTCCCTGTCAAAGCTGATACGGGGATGTTTCCACATATTGTATTTCCCGACACGACTACATCGGTTGCCATTACCCATTGTGCACCATTCCAGTATTGCATCATAGTTTGGCCAAGAACACCACTGTTTGTAATACAGATGGTGGCCGTACCATCAGAAATACCTTGGACGTTCACGTCATAATACGCCGCAGGATTTGTACCGACTTGAACTACGTCAGTCGACACTCCACTCAGAGTCGTAGTTGCGATTGCTACAGATGTTCCATCTGGAGCTGTTGAGCCAACTATGCTCACACTAACACCTGTCAAGGGAGTTTGATCCTCCATCGCGGCACCACCCTGAAGCGTCGAAGACCCCAATGGTACAAAGAAAATGCCTTCCTTGTCAGACCCTGACTCATAGAAGAAACCAGCAGTATCCACACCAGTAACATCCCATCGGACACCGAGGGAAGACTCCCCTGTCTGTGCTGTTATTGACGAAGCTACGCTTTGTGCTAAACAACTCGTCCAATCCTGACCCATCAATTTACCGAAAGATTTAACGGAACCATCAGTCGGATCCTGGAAACTTGCTTGCGCGCTATTTATGTCGCCTACAAGAACACACTCGGGAGGGTTACCCGAGATACCCAAACCGTAATTCAGGATAAATGCCGCATAAGGCTGTTGCCCATTCCCGCTTGGTAAAGGCCAAGTCCAACTCGAGAAGTTATTAGATAGAACTAAGTTGTTTCCAGATATTGCAGACGTCATGTTAAAAGTGACAGGGAGGCTAATAGAATATTGGTAAACGAACCTCGCAGTTCTTCCCTGAGGCCACGGACTCCCGTCGATCAGGTCCCTTTGTCCAGTATCTGTAAGATTGAATATCTCAGTGGCAACTGCCACTTGGTATCCACCAAAGAGGTTTTGCTTAACGAGAACTACATTTTGTGCCCAGTAACGAAAGAGAGTAGATGAGCTTGGCACAATTACATAGAAGTTCTGTTGAATCGAGAAAGCTGGTAATGCTCCGGCTTCACTTACGTGGGAAATGGACATAATGTTCATGAGACCAACAGTCTTTGTTACGTGAATCGTGACTGTCTGCTGGTGAACGAGCTGTCCGGAAGCTGCCGTAATACTAATAGAATAAGACCCGACTTGCGCATTGCCAGTGACAGCCAGGTCGATAGCAGATGTTTGTGGCGGTTTTATCGTACTTGGGTCAATGCCACAAAGAATCCCTGTAGGCATATTAGAATGGCCAAGTGTAACGCTGCCGCTGAATCCGTTTATTGGAACCACTTGCAGAACAAATCGGGCATTCTCCGTTATTGGCACTGTCTGTGTTTGTGGTGAGATTTTCAACTGAAAGTCGGTCACTGTGACTGGAGAGCTGAGGCTCTGGCCAGTCTTACCGGAGCTATCGGTGACCACAACATAGACGCCGTAATTGCCTGCCTCTGAACGCGCGAACGTGTAGGTACTCGAAGACCCCGAGTTATATGAATCATGATTGGCTGTGCCGTATTCCATCCAAAACCACACGTATGTATAGCTGCCTGAACCCCCTGATGCCGTGGCTGTGAAGGTTACAGAATCACCAGATTGAATTGAGGCACTTGTCGGAAAGATGCTGACCCCCAGGTTATATGCGAAATTGGCCGTCACACCGCCATTCCCATTCACCGTGGCCGCGGTCGAAGCTGAAGATGTGTTAGATACGGACACGGAGCCAGTTGGCGACCAATTCTGAAAGACATGCAGTGAGTCGGGGTTGGCAGTTATTGTAAACTGGCAGCTCTGAGGAACGGTGAGCTGTTGTGGCTGTCCAGATAACACAGTGCCCGAGCCTAGACTAAATAAATATGAAACTGACCCACCCGAGCCTGCCGCCAATGCAAAAGTGTAGGTTACGGGGACCGGGCTGAAGGTTATCGGTTGGTGGAAATCGCCCCCGTTAACCGTAATGGGGTCCGCTGTTGGTTGCGCAACAAAGCCAGAGGGTGGTGTCACAGTGAACTGGTATGGTCCCCCATTCGCCACTCCAGTGAATACTATAGTGTGTATTGTATTGCCTGGTCCGTTTGAGTACTCCGTGCCGTAACCATCCAAGGTAACGCTCCAAACCTGCGCAGGATTACCTACCCCTGATCCTTCAAAAAAGACGCTGTAAGTGACAGGTGGAGGAGCAGGCCCTCCCACGTTCTTGTATGCTGAGACTATCTCGGGCGGGGTCTGATTTGGCCAACTTAGACTTGTTCCAGCAACGACATCAGGCAAACCGTCACCGGTTATGTCAGCAACTCGTATGTTTCCGACATCGTCCTGCATCGTGGTGCTCCACATCGTGGAACCCGTTGAGCTCAGGACTGAGAGTGTTCCAGTCGAGCCGACGACAACCTCTTTCAAGCCGTCGCCGTACAAGTCAGCAGACACCAAGGCGTAAACGCTACCGCTGACTGAAGCTTGCCACATCATGTTCCCGTTCGAATCCAAGGCAGACACAACATTCCCATTACAGGTTAGAAACTCAAACTGCCCATCATGGTTCAAGTCCACAACATCCCACAACCAACCGAAACTTTGGCTAATCGTTCTCAGAAGGTACCCGTCGCTGGATCTGAACACTAGAATAGCGTTGTCGCTGCTTCTGCAAGTCACGATTTCCTTCGTTCCGTCGCCGTTGACATCTACGAACAGGGGAACCATCCACGCACAACCTAGTATGCTTACGCTCCACCTTACTTGACCGTCGGCCGTAAACATGTAAAGATAGCCCGTGGACACTAATTGAGGTCTGCCATAATAGGCCACAACCTCTGCTTTCCCATCATTATTCACATCCGACGCAGTTGGAACAACGTCCTCGGCCACAGTGTACTTCCAGACAAGATTTCCGTTACAATCGACAACATAAACGTTGGCAGGCGACGCAAAGTAGACGTTGCTGTCCCACTCGCCAGTAACAACCTCCAGCTTTCCATCACCATTAACATCTGCCAAGACCAGATCACCGTGACCTGCAAGTTCCGCAGTCGCATAGCTCCAGAGAAGACCGCCAGTGGCTCCATCTAAACAGTAAATGTTATGGTTCGCAGATGCAACGACAACTTCCTGCCTTCCATCACCTTGAAGGTCACCGATCTTTATCTTGCCGTACCATCCCGTCGGATAGTTCCAAAGAGCATTTCCAGATGAATCAACTGCGTAAACGGTTCCAGCCCAGTCCGAGTAAACGACCTCATTCTTGCCGTCACGGTTAATGTCGCCAACAGCTATGGAACAGACCGTCTGCGCAGTGTTCTTAGTCCACAGCAAAGAAAACAAATCAAGAGCTCTCACATGTGGAGTAAATATCGAGAATGTTGAAACACACAAGATACATATTATCAGAATCGTCAATACCCTTTTCATTTCTCCCCTCTCCTTCCAGCCTGCTTGAAATCTCTGAGGATACTGTCCGCGTCTGTCTTTAAGTATTTTATGGAAGAGTCTTCTATGAGTATTGAAACAGCGTGTTTCAGCCACTTCTAGTATCAAATGCAATGCCTAGGAACCCAAGGTTCGCATCGTACTGCGAGCGTGACAGACAACGAACGAACAGGTCAACCTGTTCATGTATCACGTGAGTCAAACCACACCAAGAAGCCAGAGCACATAGTTGCATCATCAAAAGAAACAGAAAAAGAGGGGGTTGTGCGGGAGACGCCGCCATCTTTGTGGAACGCGACCGGATCCCTCGATGTCGCCTCATATTGTTGCTAATCCATCACCCATTACCTCTTAGGGTTACCTTTGATGGTAACCCGAGTGGTTATTTCGGCCTCCTCGCACGTTTTTCATCAATCCGACGCGACTCATTCAAGGACCATGGGGTAGATGGCGCTCCAACCTGTTTGACTCCGAAAAATCTTGCCGAAAAAAAAGCCTAAGAGCGAGCCTCCCCGATCTCCCTGCTTCGAGACGATACTCCTCGGTCGAAGAGAAGGCTTATGTTGGATGTGCAATGATTTAGCCTTCGACTTCGAAGCATCAAGTCCAAGTTCAATCATCGATTCCGTTTCCCTTCGCCTTCGAGCTTCCCGAACGCTTCGACGGGAGCTTCGCAAACTCAATGTCGGTCCTCTATGTTGAATATTGCTTTTGGCAGTGCAAACTTGCCATCTCTCTGTGGCTTAAAATCCAGCACCGTTATAACTGCATCAATGTTCAGAGGTCCGTATATGTGAGGATACTTTTCTCCCTCTGTGATACCCTCATATCGAATTTCACATCGAACCTTGTCAGTTTCGATGCAGAGCAGAACCAGACCTTCTCGAGCGTGGAACAACACATTTGCCACCTTGACAACTTGTTGTGGGTTGGAGCAGTGTATGAAGCCTTGGGAACCTAACGTATCGCTATGATAGATTCCGTTCAGTTTTGCTTTTTCCCATTGTTTACGTTCCGTAATGTGTAAAATGATTTTCACTGAAATCTCCTTGGTTCAAAGCTTTTCGCTCAATAGTCGGAAGCTTGCCTAGATAGATTACGTCACTCGATCTTTAACATTTACACTCCGCAGTTTGGTCAAGGACGTTTCTTCGAATTTCTTGGATAGCGTGCCCATCACAAATAACTTAACAGTATCCTTGAACTTGGATTTGTGGGCGTGAAAAAAACATCTTTTTTTATTTGCTTCACTACTTGCCCTTGAACAGCGGTTTTCTCTTTTCCGTAAAGGCTTTGACGCCTTCCTGCAAATCTTCAGTTGAAGCAACGACGCCGAAGCCCTCTCGCTCCAAGGCCAACGCAGAATCCAAGCCGATCTCTGCAC
>Ga0315294_10005932_pt1 | contig 13406 bp, 8 predicted proteins | sample YL17G13_40_MG_FD_203626 | JGI IMG/M metagenome (GOLD analysis project Ga0315294, IMG submission 203626) | Sediment microbial communities from Yellowstone Lake, YNP, Wyoming, USA - YL17G13_40 | ecosystem: Environmental > Aquatic > Freshwater > Lake > Sediment | place: USA: Wyoming | collected... | reverse complement strand
TTAACACTTCAATGCGCTAAAAATAGATATGCCAATTATGCTCTCAATAGAGATATACTATTCATCAAAGGACATCCCAGCATTTTAAATAATACAGGTCAGGAAGCAAATCTTACGTTATGGCAACAGTGGATTGATTGGATCTATCAAAATCACACGTTAATTAACATCAATCATACGGAGGCAATTGCATATAAATATGAAGAGAGAACTAATTTTACTGTCATAAGGAACAATGCAGAAAATTATACTATTGATCTCACTGACTGCCGATTTAATCATAATATGTATTTGACCTCCCCAGATAGTGATGGGAGTCGATGGTTATTACATGATGAAAGTGGAACGTATATAGGAGAAATCATGGGATCTGGGTTTTTACCGTTAGAAAAAGATCATTACTATTATCTAACCGCAGCAGAAACTCAGCCACCCGTCTTTGGGACACCAACTCCCTCCAACAGTTCAATCAATAACCCTCTCAGCCTGAGCTGGAACATCCCTATCAATGATCCTGAGGGGGATACCTTCACCTGGACGATACAGTGTAGCAAAGGACAAATAGGTTCGAGCGGTGCGTCAAATGGAACAAAATCATTGTCACTTTCTGGTCTTGCGTATTCAACGACCTACAAAGTCTGGGTGAACGCGACCGATCTAAGTGGTAGTGGTCTCTATACTCGCAGTTGGTTTACGTTTACCACTCGCGGAAATAGTCCACCTGTGTTTGGGACTCCTTCTCCGGCGAATGGTTCTACAGGAAACCAGTTGAGTCTTAGCTGGAGCATCCCGATTAATGATCCTGAGGGTAATACCTTTTCATGGACCATACAGTGTAGCAGTGGACAGACTAACAGCGGAACTGGGGCGACCAATGGAACGAAATCATTGTCACTTTCTGGTCTTGCGTATTCTACAACCTACAAAGTCTGGGTGAATGCGACCGATCCGACTGGAAGCAATCTCTATATAAGAAAATGGTATACCTTCACAACGCAGCAGCAACAAAATGTTCCCCCAAATAAACCTGCTACACCCAGCGGTGATGCATCAGGTAAATTTGGTGTATCCTATGTTTATGAATCATCTACTATCGATAGTGATGGAGATCAAATCTATTACTTGTTTGACTGGGGTGATGGCACTGATAGTGGATGGATTGGTACATATGAAAGTGGTGACGTCTGTCAGGAATCACACATATGGACTACAAAAGGAAGTTACAATATTAAAGTAAAAGCAAAGGATACGTCTGGTGCGGAAAGCCCATGGTCAAATCCCTTACCGATAGCGATGCCGTATTCGTATAATCCGATGCTACAGTTCCTTGAGCGGTTGTTCCAGCGATTCCCCAATGCGTTTCCACTCTTACGACACCTATTGGGGTGCTAAGAATCCATATCTTTTCTTTTTTTTCTTTTTATCATCTGCTTCGCACAAAAACATGAGTTAAAACCGTGTCAATGCTTGTCCGAAAAATGATGATAGTTTTATATACTAGAAAAAAAGTGTTATTATGAAGGCAATACTTCTTTAATAAGTGTATATTTCTGGAAAACGTATTAAATAATACATGCTTATTCTCCTTTTAATGAAACCAGTTTTACAGGTAGCATTAGACCTACTAAACGCGGAAAGGGCGATAATAATTGCAAAAGATGCTGTGAAAGGTGGAGCGGACTGGTTGGAAGCAGGAACACCTTTGATTAAAAGTGAAGGCATTGATATTGTCCGCCAACTTCGAACACAGTTCCCCGGAAAAACCATTATCGCAGATATGAAAACCATGGATACTGGCGCTCTAGAAACAGAGATGGCTGCGAAAGCAGGTGCTGATGTGGTTTGTCTTCTTGCAGCATCTGATGATAGTACAATCCTTGATGCAGTGAAATCCGCACGGAAATATGGTGTAAAGATCATGATTGATCTGATTGGAGTCCCTGAGATGGTGAGACGAGCAAAAGAGCTTGAAAAACTTAGCGTTGATTATCTATGTATCCATGTTGGTATTGACGAACAAATGCATGGGAAAAACCCGCATCGTATTCTTTCATCGCTCGTGAAACAGACCAATATCCCGATCGCTGTTGCAGGAGGACTGAATAGTGAGACCGTTGCTGATATGATACGTATCGGTGCGTGCATAATCATCGTTGGTGGGGCGATTACAAAAGCAAAGAACGTGACTGAAGCAACAAAAACAATAAAAAAAGCAATGACCCAGAAGAAATCAATCAAAACCGATCTTTTTAAAAAATATGATACGACGCAGTTATATGAGGCGTTTATGCTTGTTTCCACTCCTAATATTTCTGATGCGATGCATAAACAAGGAGCTTTCCAGGGTATACGACCGATTACTACAGGATTCCATATGGTAGGTCGTGCTCTCACTGTACATACTATAGATGGTGATTGGGCAAAACCTATTGAAGCAATTGATAAAGCAGAAAAAGGGTGGGTTCTTGTTATTGATGTGAAGAGGGGGAAAACCGCGGTGTGGGGTGAACTGGCAACCTGGAGTGCAAAGCTCAAGGGTGTTGCTGGTGTTGTTATTGATGGTGCAGTACGAGACTATGATGATCTTATGAAAATTAAATTCCCAATATTCTCCAGATATATCGTTCCAAATGCTGGGGAGCCGAAAGGGTTTGGGGAAATCGGCGCGGAAATACTGTGTGGGAGTCAAATTGTTCGGACTGGTGATTGGATTATTGGGGACGATTCTGGGGTTGTCGTCGTACCGCAAGAGATAGCACAAGAGATAGCAAATCGAGCGTTAGATGTGAAAGAACAGGAGAACCGCATACGAGAAGAGATCAAATCTGGTGGATCGCTCGGTAGTGTTTTGAAGGTTAAAAAGTGGGAGAAAAAAGTCGGATGACAAAGGTCGTCTTCCTTAGAGATATAAAGAAGTTACATACGGCACTTTCATTCTTTTCTCTTCAGCGCTTTGCGGGGAAAAACGTACCGGTGAAACTTCATATGGGTGAGAAAGGAAACCCTTATTTTATGAAACCTGAATTAGTGAAGCATGTGGTTGATGCACTTAAAAAAGTTGATGCGAACCCTTTTCTTTTTGATACGACGGTGGCATATCATGGTGCACGGCATACAAAGACAGAGTATGAGGATCTTGCGAAGTTTCATGGTTTTACTTTAAAAAACATTGGCTGCGATGTGGTTATCGGTGACTCCGGTGTTTTGACTATGGTGGAAGGGAGAACCTTCGAGGTTGCTAATCAATTAAAAAATTCGACGCATATCTTTGCTCTTTCACATGTCAAAGGACATACTCAATCAGGGATGGGTGGTGCGATTAAGAACTTTGGAATGGGTGGGGTAACGAAAGAGACAAAGATAAAAATCCATGACGGCAGTTATCCTGTATATCAGAAGGATGCATGTACTTACTGTGGTGTGTGTGCTGAGGTTTGCCCGTTTCAAGCAATTAAAGTACACGAGGAATCCTGGGAGTATAATGAGCAGGAATGTTTTGGATGTAGTGTTTGCGTTGATGCCTGTCCATCTGAAGCGTTACAGAATCAAGATGCTGATCTGCAGTTCCTTCTCGCATGTGCTGCTAAGGCCTGCGTTCAAGAGAAAACCGTATTGTATCTGAATGAGTTGAAACGTATTGTAAAAGGGTGTGATTGCGATCCGAATGCAGGACCAATTATTTGTCCGGATATTGGATACCTTGTCAGTGATGATCCTGTAGCGATTGATAAAGCATCGTTAGATCTGATTAACAAGGTCAAAGAAAACGTGTTTGAAAAAATCAATAAGATAGATCCGATGAAACAAATAAAATATGGAGAAGAGATCGGGTTAGGATCTTCCTCATATAAGCTTATTACGTTATAGTTCTATTTTATTATTGGTTTTCCAAGTGGAAGCACTGTTTTCCCGTAGGTCTCATTTAAGACTTCAGCGATAGCAACATAAAATGCGCTCAAACCACAGATGATTCCTTCATAGCCAATCCACGCGCCATTGATGTATCCCCAATCTCGAAGTGCGAGTAAGAAAAACAGGATAAATAATGATCCGAAGATGATCTGCAACCCAGTGTTCTTTTTGAGTGTTCCGATGAACATGCAGAAGGTAAACAATCCCCACATAAAGAAGTACCACGCCATAAACCCTGATTCAGTCGCTCCTGCTTTTGAACCAGCACTGATAAACGTTAGACTAGGGAACACCCATAAGGCAACTAAGGATATCCAGAACAATCCATAGGAAGTAAATGCAGTCGTTCCAAATGTATTACCTTTTTTAAATTCCATAATCCCTGCGATAATTTGTGCACATCCACCGTAGAAAATGCCCATCCCTAGAATCATCGCGCTTACTCCATATGCCCCTGTATTATGAATATTCAGAAGAACTGTTGTCATTCCAAAGCCTAGTAAACCCAGTGGTGCTGGATTTGCTAATATGTTATTTTTTTCAGTCATAGAAACTCACTGTCCCGCTGAATAAAACAGTTATTTAAAAATCTATCGAGAAAAACAACTACTTCCACAAGATGACGACAAACCCAGTTAAAATCATTGCTAGGACAATTAAGATAGCAATTATTTTTACAACCCAGCTCCTTAAAATTTTTCTTGTTAGCTTCATAATTTCTTCCTCTCTAGTTCGACATAAAAACTATCAAATGATAGAATCGTACTACCTTTTTTCCCTTTCAGACCTACTTCGCGTTTCACCTTGATATACCCTGCTTTCAGTAATCCTTCTTTTTTCTTTACTTTAATTCCAGGTATCTCAGAAAAGAATATATCTCCATTATTGTCTATTGTAGTTATAATCTCTTCCTGGTGATTTTTTATCCAATGTGAAATTGTAGAACTCTCGGTTTTAAATGCTGGTCCAAGTGTGGCAAAAATTGGTTCGACTGCAGTAATGATTTCCTGGATTTCTGGTTTTCCAGGGATGAATTTATGATCCTCTGGATATCGCAAAGTCGAAAAAATGATGGCATCATTGAGCTTTAGTCTAGTAATTATTTCCGAAGGCGCATAGGTCGCAATAGCTGGTATTGGTGCGTTTAGAGCGATTCCTTGTTCACTTTTCCATGCACGAACCTTGGCGATATATTCCTTTACTGTCTCACCAGATTGTTCTTTTTCTTCATCGATAAGAACCGGCTCTGGCCATGTAGAGAGATGGATACTTACATCCCCTTCAAGATCTTTGTAAAGATTGTAGTATATTTCTTCGGTGATGTTCGGAAAAAACGGGGCAAATAACTTAACAACCCCTAATCCAACCGTGTATAAGGTATACCTGATACTTTCAATATTCTCTCTGTTATACAGAGAGCCTTTGATCATTTCGAGGTAATGGTCAGCAAGCTCATGCCACAGGAAATATTCAATCTCTTTCATGGCTTGTGAGTAATCAAATGCCTCCATTTTCTCTGTACATTTATTGACGAGTTTACTATATTTCGTTAGAATCCATTGGTCAATATCTTGAATTTTTTTTGGTTTCTCTGGTTTTCCTTCTTTAATAATATTACTAATGAACTGCTGCACGTTCCAGAGTTTCCGCAGCAATTTTGTTCCACGAACCACGTCCTTTCTCCGGAATGGGTTATCCTCCCCAAGAGCGCAACTCGCCGCGTAACAGCGGAACGCATCTGTTCCATATTCATCAATAACTTGTAAGGGGTCAATGACATTCCCAAGGCTTGCATGCATAGGAGTGCCATCTTCCGAGAGAATAAACCCACCCATCATGATGTTCTCAAAGGGCTTTTTATCTGTGAGTAGCGTACATCGCAGAATCGTATAAAACGCCCAGGTGCGAATGATATCATGAGCCTGTGCCCGCAGCGACATCGGATAGAGTTGTTTAAATTTCTTCTCATCACGATGCCAGAACGTGTTAAACAACGGTGAGATAGAGGAGTCCATCCAGGTATCAAAAACATCCTCACAACCTTTCAGATGACCACCGCATTTCTGACATTTCTCTACCGATGGTTTATCAATCGTTGGATCTATATAGCAATCTTCTGGTCGTGCAAGTACAATTTCTTCGCACTCTTCACATTCCCATAGAGGGATAGGTGTTGCAAAGTATCGTTGTCTGCTAATTACCCAGTCCCATTCAAGAGAGTTGACCCAGTCCTCGAGCCGTATTTTCATAAATTCAGGGTACCAGTGCATCGCGTTACTTGCTGTAAGGACCATCTGTTTGAACGAGATGGTCTTCAAAAACCATTGTTTAGCGTTGATAAACTCCACCGGTGTTTTGCATCGCCAGCAGACCCCAACATTCTGTGCGAGTGGTTCCTGTTTCAAAATCAACCCACTCAGTACCATATCTTCGATAATTGCTTTACGTGCATCCTCGATTTTCATCCCTTTATACTTCCCGGTAATCGCAGTCATTTTTCCTTCTTCATCAATGCTCATTTCAAGGGGAAGTTTATACTTAAAAACCCAGTTCAGATCTTCTTTGTCTCCGACAGTGCAAATCATGACGAGACCAGTACCAAATTCAGGGTCAACTGCATCGTCTTGAACGATTTTTACTTCTTTAGTGAAATCAGGGGGGACTTTCACACTCTGACCTGTTAACCAGGCTGCTCGTTCATCACTTGGATGAACCGCGACAATCTGACAGACGGCAAGCATCTCTGGTCGTGTGGTCGCAATTTCTATATACAATCCGTGTTCATCTTTCCCGATTCCATGGTATTTCAGGGTTTGTTCATCCTGTAGTTCCGTAAAATAAAATTTTATTGTGTTCAGTTTTGTGGTGCGGTCGCTATAGACAACCTCTGCATCTGCCATCGCAGTCATACAGCGCGGACACCAGTTTACAGGGAACTTACCTTTGTAGATAAGACCTTTCTTATACAACTCGATAAACGAAATCTGTGTGATCCTACGATAGTATTCAGCGTCGGTCTGATAGTAAATGCTTGGATCCATGCTTTCCCCGAGTCTGATGAATTGATTAGTCATCGTTGCGATATTCTTTTGCGCAAACTCAGAGCAAAGCTTAGTAAATTCATGGCGATCGATATCTTTACGCGTGATGTTGAGCTGTCGTTCAACACGCTCTTCAATAGGAATTCCATTTACATCAAAACACAGAGGGAAAAAAACGTTGTAGCCTTGCATTCGTTTGTAACGAGCTGCAAAATCAATATGGGTATAGTGTACTGCATGACCTGCATGTAGCGGACCAGATGCGTACCGGGGAGGAACATCGATACTGTATGCTTTTTTAGGACTGTTAAAATCGAAATGATAAATCTTCATTTCTTGCCATTTTTTCTGCCATTTCTGCTCGATTGCTCTCTGATCGTAATCTGACATACAGTCGTCCTCATAAGGAGCGAGTTCAGAACGCACAGTAGATTTTTCTTTATAAATGTTTACAATTGGTTACTTTTAAAATTCTATGTTATCTTTTTTTAAAATTTATTCTTTGTTAGTTTAATATTTTTTTATGTAATAAGAAAATGGTTCACATCGCTAATCACATTCATGTTTTTTTATAGATATTCGAACAAATCAATTGAAAAGAATATCTAATAACTTGTAATTATTTATATATACTAGTGTGTACTTATAATATTTTGTAATTAATAATTATCACAAATGGGGAAAAAATGAAAAAAATATTTAGTGTCATATTAATAGTAATTTTAGTCTTTGTTGGAGCCGTCGTTAACGTTATTTCTGAAGAGATCTTAGATCATCGATTATCTGTCAGTTTGGATGATAGAACTGAATTCATAAATAGTAATGATGATTCAAGCAAGGTTCTCATTGAATTAGATATGAATGGGATATCATATGGTCAGGAGCTCTTATGGAAAGCAAATACAACTGGGACAAATTACGAAGAATCAGCGGTTGTCTATTATGATGGGGTAGCATATATTGGTTCGTGTAGTACGCATGGAGATGGTCATGATAAATTATTTGCGGTAGATACAACAACTGGAGATATTTTATGGAGTAAATTTATTGGTCCAGGGTATGTTGGTCCAGTTATTGATAACGATAGAATCTATATAGGAACAGATTCTCATGGATATGATCCGACAAATGAATATATTTTTTGTATTAACAGATCAGATGGAACAGTACTCTGGAGTAGAAATATATATGGGGGTATTGCAGAATCAATCCAATATGATAAGGATAAGATCTACTTTACATCAGATATCATTTATGCTTTAGATAAGGATGATGGCGCAATAAATTGGACATATCGAATGGATACTTATAGTGTAACAAAGCCAATTCTGAAAGATAATGCTTTTTTTACTGCTACTTCAGGAGGGATGATGTATAAAATAGATATCGAAGATGGAAGTAGGATATGGGATGCAGTTCTGTCAGATAATTCTTGGGATAATTCCATTACAACTGACGGTAAAGGACATATTTTTCTCGCCATATACTATGATAATACAATGAATGCTTATGATGAGGATACTGGAGCGTTATTGTGGAGTTATGAATTACATGATGGATCTTTATCCTTCAATGCTTATCATAACAATGTAATATTTATTTCTGATACAAGTGGATATGTTTATGCATTGAATTCTTCGTCTGGTGCTTTGCTTTGGGAGAAAAAAATTGGAAATACTATTGACATAAGTTCCCCTACTCTAAGCGGTGGCTTACTTTTTATTGGAACAAGAGATTTTGAGGAAGGAGCATTTTTTGCTTTAAATGAAACAACTGGTGATATTCTATGGAAATATCCTGTTGGAGCCAGTGTTACAGCCCCTCCATCCATTGTTGATGGTATGATGTTATGTGGAACAGATAGTTGGAATATGTATGCTTTTGATTTTGGAATTGGGACTGGAGATTGGCTCTTGCATCGTTATGATTCTAGTAATACTGCTTTTTCTTCAAATGGTTTAACCGAATGGCAATTTGTGTCTGCATCATGTAATACTGTAAATGATATTACTACCTGTTCTGTGACAAACACGTATGACCATGATGTTACGGATGTGAAGCTAAAATTATCAGATGGAGTCAATGCAAATTGGTACGATATTTCTGGTCATTTGTTAAAATCTGAATCAAATTATTATATGATTGAGGATCTATCAAGTTTGTCGACCTTGACAATCGTTATTTCAACAGATCAAGTTCATCACCCAGGAAAACCCACGATATCAGGATCTTCATCTGGAAAAATTGGGAAGGAATATACTTACGTGGTTTCTGCGGTTGATCCTGATGGGAGCGACCTATCGTATTACATTGATTGGGGTGATGGATCATTTAGCGGATGGACCGGGACAATATCCTCTGGAGAGTCTCTTAATGTATCACATACTTGGAATGAAAAAGGAATCTACATCATAAAAGCAAAAGCAAAAAATACCGAAGGAATTGAAAGCGAATGGTCTGATCCTTTAGAGGTATCTATGCCTAAATCCAAGCCACTTCCGTTATTCCTGGAAGCACATTACCCATTCATTTTTCGCTTCTTTTCTCTGATATATTCGATTTAACCCTTCGTAAAATTTGTTGCTAAGATTTATTCGACCTATCAATTTTTATAACGACTAGTAATACGTTTACTTAGTCCTTCATTTATAAAACTTTACTTCTTAAATCATTAGTGCAATCCTATTTTTTAAACATCATGCAATAATTTTATAATAACCTTTTCTATTACCGTTACCGGATGCGAAATCACTCTTCAACGGAGGGAGCATTTTGCCCGAAGCAATAGCCTATGAATTAGCAAAAAAACAAAAAGAAATCTCAGTTGCGGAATTCTTCGAACGAAACAAACACATTCTCGGTTTTGGGAACCCGACCCGAGCTCTTATCACTAGTGTCAAAGAGGGTGTTGACAACGCACTTGATGCGTGTGAAGAATCAGGTATCCTTCCTGATATCTATATTGAAGTAAAGAACCCAACTGAGGAAGAATGCATCGTGATTGTGGAAGACAATGGCCCGGGTATTATAAAACAGCAGATACCTCATATCTTCGCACGATTACTCTATGGATCACGATTTCACGCAGTTAGACAAAGTCGAGGACAACAAGGAATTGGAATTTCAGCAGTCGTATTATATGGTCAATTAACCACTGGCAAACACGCGAAAATTATTTCGAAAATCCAAGATGACCACCCTGCAGTGCTGACTGAACTTGCGATTGATACAAACAAGAATCGCGGGGAAGTGCAACATCAGGAGATCACGCATTGGGACAAACCATCAGGAACACGGATAGAGGTTTGTTTGAAAGCAGATTACAAACGGGGAAAACGGTTTCTTTATGAATATCTTCAATCCACTTCGATTGTGAATCCCCATGCTCGTCTGGTATTTAAAGAACCAGATGGCACGGAACATATCTTTGAACGGACAGCGGATATTCTACCGAAAAAAAGTGAAGAAATTAAACCTCATCCCTATGGCGTTGAACTTGGAACATTAATTAAAATGTCAAAAGAAACAAATTCAAGGAAATTAGCATCCTTTTTAAAAAATGCATTTAGTAGCATGGGTGATCGGACCGCTAATGCGGTCTGCGATGAGGCAAAGCTGGATAGAAATTTGAATCCATTGGATATGTCTCGTGAGCAGTTTCTTGCATTATATCAAGCGTTTAAACGGGTGAAAATCATGGCTCCTCCAACAGAGTGTCTCTCCCCAATTGGTGAAACCCTGATTCGTCGGAGTCTAAAAAGTGAGACTCAGGAAATCTCACCAGAGTTTATTTTTACTGCAACGCGACCCGCTTCTGTGTATTCAGGGAATCCCTTTCAGGTAGAAGTCGGGATTGTCTATGGGGGAAATCTCCCGAAGGATAAATCGGTGAAGATTCTGAGATTCGCAAATCGCATTCCCTTACTATTTCAGCAAGGTGATTGTGCAATCACTACAGCGATTGAATCGATTGACTGGCGACGGTATGGTCTAGGTCAACCATCAGGAACTGGGATTCCAATCGGTCCTGCTATCTTTCTGACACATGTTGCATCAACCCAGATTCCATATACATCGGAAAGTAAGGAAGCAATCGCTGATGTCGAGGAAATTGAAAATGAGATAAAACTTGCATTCCGTGAGGTCGCACGAAAAGTCCAGATGCATATCAATAAAAAAGTCCGTAGAGTGAAGACCCGGGAGAAATTTGATTTAATCACAAAGATTTTACCAGAGATCGCAAAGAAATCCGCACATATGCTCAATAAACCGATTCCATCACTTGAGAAGGTGATTACCCGGATTATGGATGTGGTGTGGATTGAGGATGTCGTGGAGTATGAAAAAGTCCGAGGCAAACCGGTGCAGATAAAACTTGATGCCACAGATCCAAAGGGACAAGCCGAGTCAGGTGGATGGATAGCAAAAAGTACGGTTATGGTGGTGAACTATAAAAGTAAACCACAGAAGTTCAATTTATATGCTCTGTTTCCGAAAAATGCGGTGGTTGGTGATATTAAACCAAAGCCAACGAAAGTGACTGATAGTTACATTAAATGGAGTTTGGAGAGTATTGATCCAACCAAGAAAGTTGATATCTTTTTTGAGCTTACTGGTTTGAATAAAGGAGATTTTGATGAGAATGATTTGTATGTACAAAACATCAACCCTTCGTATGTGATCGGGGCTGATAAATGGGAAGGTGAATAGAGATATGACGCGTGATTATTCAGGGGTTATTTCAAAGATTGATTCGATTGCTGCTAAGGTGTATGCTGACCTTGAACAAGCAGAGATCCCAGCATTACAGCTATCGACTCGAACAAAAGCAAACATTCGGTTTGATGATGATTTGAATGTTTGGAAATATGGAAAGAATAAGACAGAGCGGTCTGCGAACTCTCTTGATGGGGCATATATGTTGTTACGTACTATGTACCTGGTTGATTTTATTAAAGATATGATCAAAGAGAAAAAGTCATCAACACTCAGAGAAACCTATTATATATCAGAGGGGTGGAATCTTGCCAAGTTCAGTACTCAGAATGAATCTGATCTCCTCGCGGAGGATCTTGAGGTGATCACCGGGTGTATGCGTGAGGATTTTAAACTGCGACCTGAAGAAGACGGTGCTCGAGTGATTGGTAATCTTGTTGTTGAAGAAATGACCCGTAATAACACGAAAAAGAAGATTCATTGTCAGGACGATGTTGGTGATGCGGGTTATGGGATTCCCTATAATGTAGAGAAGGAAAAACTCACCTTTAAACAGGTGGATGCTGATTTTATTGTCGCGATTGAGACTGGTGGTATGTTTGACCGGCTTGTGGAGAACGGGTTTGATACGGATTCACGGGCGATTCTGGTCCACCTCAAAGGACAGCCTGCGCGGTCTACCCGGCGATTCATTAAACGCCTGAACGAGGAAAAGAAACTGCCTGTTCTTGTTTTTACCGATTGTGATCCTTGGAGTTTCCGTATTTACGGGAGTGTTGCGTACGGTGCGATTAAAACCGCGCATATCTCTGAATATCTAGCGACACCAGCTGCACAGTACCTTGGTGTGACGCCATCAGATATTGAGAATTATAAGCTTCCAACGGATACGTTAACTTCTGAGGATATCGCAGCATTAAAAAGCGAGCTAGATGATCCGCGTTTTCAAGATCAATTCTGGAAACATGAAATCAAATTACAACTGAATATTGGAAAGAAATCAGAACAGCAGGCGCTTGCAAAATATGGTCTTGATTATGTTACCGATACTTATCTTCCTGAGAAACTTGTGGAAATGGGGATGCTGAAAAAGTAACAGTCCTACTCTTTTTGTCCCCAGAGGTCCTTTGGAGGGATCATCTGGTATCGGAGATTTAGAATACGTTCTTCATCAATGAGGATATAGGTTTTGCTGAAAATACCGCCTTTGGCATTACCAGGGATGGTATAGTTGTGCACCTGTTTTCCTTCTAGAAAGATTAATTGTTTTTCAGGCGGGATATGTTTCTTTCTTGAAAGGATGTAATAAAGTAAAAAAATGATCTCAAGACCTATTGCGATGCTGATGAAAACGATAGCGGATAAAATCCATTGTTCTATTGTAAGGACTGCCCATTTATTCTCAAATTGAAGAAAATATACACTCATGATAAGGAAGGCGATCCAGAGGGAATAAATTATGGTACATAAGAAAAGGATTTTTGATGCTGTCACCAATCGTTGTTTTTGTTTTTCTTCATCCCACATAGGTTCTGTTGTAGCCATTTCCTAACAGTCCTGTTATGATTCATTGTCTTTAAAACTTTTTGTTCTTTTTTATCCATTTATTGGAGTAATATTATATGATTGATGTATTGTGTTTTGGTCGAGGAAGGTAGATTATTTCAAAACATTTATATCCATGGACTGACACATATGTACATGCTAGTAAAAATCTAGCTAAGAGGAGGTGTGTAA
>Ga0315294_10005928_pt1 | contig 13414 bp, 12 predicted proteins | sample YL17G13_40_MG_FD_203626 | JGI IMG/M metagenome (GOLD analysis project Ga0315294, IMG submission 203626) | Sediment microbial communities from Yellowstone Lake, YNP, Wyoming, USA - YL17G13_40 | ecosystem: Environmental > Aquatic > Freshwater > Lake > Sediment | place: USA: Wyoming | collected... | reverse complement strand
ATCTCTTCGCAGTATGAGGAGATAGACCGCATACTCAGTCAAGATGGTGAGCAGAAGGGCGACGGCTAAGGAGTGAAGAAAATTCATCTGCCTCGTTTCCTTTTCAAGAGGCCTGCTTTCGCAAGCCCTCCACTCCACAGTCTTCGTCTTAATATTATCAATACTATCATCAGAAAAGCCAGGAGGGGGATGCCGAAGAACCAGATGCTATAAATGATTCTTGAAAAAAAGTCGAATGAATTTATGCCCACAGGCCACCAAGACTCCTTCTGAAATTCATGGTCCAAGATCTGACGGGCTCTGGGATTCGCTCTCTTGAAATATCATCCCTCTTCCGGAGGAAGCTCCTGAATGGTACCGTTCTCGTAGTAGTACAGCATCTTGGTCTTGGAGATGTTCAAAGCCTGATCTGAAATGCTGTCGACCTTCAAGTAGACCTCTATCTTTTTAAGAGGAATTCTCTCTTCCACAGAGATCGACTTTGGCAGCGTAAGGTTTGCGGAGACTATCCTTGGATTGTCCTGGCAGTATTTAGTGCAGTTAACGGTCTCCTGGTCATACTGATCTCTCTGGCTGAAGAATTTATCCCGGTCAAAGTCCGAGGTCTTCATGGCATGAACTATGAAGCTGTCGAACTTGTATCCTCCGCTAAAGGTGCCTGCGCTGTTGACGAGGGATGCATCATCCCACCCCTGCATGGCGCTGTTGGTAAGAGCGCTGCTGGTAAGAAATACGTAGTCAGGGAAGTCATTCACATTGGAGATAATATATTCGTAGCTCTGATCTCTCCAGCCTTCGACTAGCAAATCAGCCAAAACACAAAATGAAAGGAGCAGCAATCCTGAAAGCGCAACGGCGGCTATCTTTCCTGTGGAGGGACAAATCCTCCGTCCTTGGCGAGTCATCTCATCATCTCGCGGATAATGAAAGTCTACAAAGTATTTCCCTTTTTCGAGGCCACACAGAAATTGCGGGCAGATTACTGACAAAAAATTAATTTATGGATTATAAAAGAAGAGGATGCCAGATGGCTGCCATCCTCTCGCGTCTATTCTAAGCCCCGTTTATGCCGGGTCCCTCAAATCCGCTGAGCTTCTGTAGTATCACCTGCTCCTGCTGCAGATTGCTGTCTTTTACGGTCTGCATCTCTCTCTGGAAATAATCTTGGAACTGGCTGAACAGCTCTCTGTACGGCTCCGAGACCCGAAGCGGCATGGACTGGCGCTCCCACTCGCCCAGCTCCACCGGGATGATAATTCCGTTGGCCAGGGTTACGGAAGGTATGACCCTCCCGCCCTTCTCCTGGGCAGATCTTTCGTCTATCATCCAGTCCTTGAGCAGGTCCACGTAGCGGGAGAGCAGCACCGCCTTGCGAATGCCGCTGTTCTGGTAGATGTCGGGCTCTGCCTCTGTAATCTGCACCTCTGCCTCGTCGCTGTCCTCCACACCATTCCTGTCCTGGTAGCTCACCTTCAGCTTCATTTCGCCCTCAGGTGAGAGCTTCTTCAGCTTTACTAAGATCACACCGCCCTTGACCTGGCCCGCTTCAGCCTTGGAGGGGAAGAGGGTGTTGACCTTCATGAGCTCTCCTGTGGCCTCGTCCGCCTCAGGAGATCCATAGACCTTCTCTATCTGATATCCCGGAGCCTCCAGGCTGAGGCGAAGATCGAAGACCAGCGGAGTGACCATGTAGTCAAACTCGTCGTCCATGCGCTCCTTGAACTCGCTGGCGGAATGGACCGAGTAGTAGTTGGCTCCCTTGATCTTGGTTATCGCTTCCACCAGCTCGGTGTTGAAGTCCACGCCCATGCCGATGAAGGTGGTGTAGATGCCGTGATCTGCGTTATCCTCCAGCATGCGGAACAGTCCCAGGTCGCCGGTCTCGCCGATGTTGGGCATGGCGTCGGTCAGGAAGATTATTCTGTTCTCGTACTCCGACTTGTTGGCCTGCAGGAACCGGTCGAAGAGCGCTGTGCCCTTCTCCATTCCGGCCTCCATATTGGTCCCGTAGGTCTCGTTGATCTCCAGGATGCGTCTCTTCAGCCTGTCCAGATCCTTGTCCTCCACCGAGGTCAGGGGATCGACCAGGAAGGCGTCGTTGCTGAAGATGACCAGGCCGAAGCGATCGCCTTCTTTCAGGTGGCTCAAGAGGGCGACCACCGATTCATCGGCGATCTGCATCTTGGTCTTGCCTGACTCATCCGCCTTCAGCTCCACTCTGTTGCCGAAGCGATCGTAGTAGTACTGATCAAAGGGGCTGCCCATGGAGCCAGAGAAGTCCAGTACCACCACCAGGTTCAGCTTCTTTCGCTGGAAATCCTGCAGACCGGAGTTGAGGCCCACGGAGAGGTAATATTGAGGCTCCCCGGAGATGGGATCCTTGGAGACGGCGTAGCTGTAAGATGGACAGAAGAGCTTTTTGCACTCCTGGAGCGCGCCAGTGTCAAAGTAGTAATCGTAGAAGAGGCCCTCGTAGGTCACATCGCTCGGCAGCGGCAGGTAGCCCTGCTCAATGTTCTCCCGGAAGTTGTTGATGTCTTTGGCACCGCCCACGGAAAAACCGATGCTCCGACTGCCTAAAGGTGCAGCGGCCGAGTAGCTGGGCATTGCTGGCAGGGCGGCCATGGCGGGCATAGACTCATTCATCACCTCCTGGCTCTCCCGGACCTGGAACAGGACTGAGTTGCTCTTGGCATCATGCACGGTGTACCAGACCTCGTAATCGCCTTCCAGATCCCCTCTAAACCATGCTCCGTAGGCTTTGCCATCTTCGACCGTCCCTTTGAGGATCAGGTCAACGGAGCCTGTGGGATAGCGGCAATAGAGCGCCAGCTCGCCGCCTGCCGTGGGCAAGAGCATCAGCTTGGCCCAGCTGCCGGGCGGGACCTCCAGAGAGGTGCGCTTCTCCTTCCCTGTGGAATCGACGATCCAAAGGCTGCTGTTCATCTGCCCTCCGGGCGCTTGGCCCTGGTCCAAGAGCTGATCGGCCTTGCCGGGAGCCTCGGAGCTATACCAGACGTACTCCTGACCGGAAGGCTCTCCGAACGGAGAATCCAGGCCAGCGCCAGGATGCAGGCATGCTAGTGTCATTACTGATAGTGATAATAACAGCCGGATATGCTTCATAAACCACTCCTCCAGAACGGATAATAATACACAATTTTCGTATTTAAGTTCGCCCTCGAAACCGGCATGAACACCAAGCAGTGGGTCGCTGTGACTTCAAGAAAGGCTTCAATCCGCCGGTATGCTCCTCTTTGGCTAAATGCTAATTATTATTGTTATTATTACCATTTATAAAATAAAATCACGATACGTACTTATGTAACGAGCAACTAATACCAAATAACTGGTAAGTCCGATTATCAAGAGCAGGTGCGATATTTGAGCGATAGGATTTGCAATAGAGGAGCATGCTCGAAGGGAGATCCCCTTCTGCGCTTTTGCTCATCAATCCGCAATCTTGAAACAACTCTTCGGCGGATAGTCTCTCCCGAAGAAGACCTCTGTCACTATCAAGGCTGGACCTCTTAAGTGCCAAGCCGAAGGTAGCCGCATGAAATCCCATTCTGACATGGATCTTCCCCCAGGCCTGAAAAGCCTGGCGGATCTGGCCCTGGACCTGCGCTGGACGGTCAGACAGACCACCGATAAGGTCTGGGAGCTGCTCGATGCCGAGACCTGGGAAAAGACCAAGAATCCCTACCTGATCCTGCAGAACGTCTCCGGGGCCCGGCTGGAGGAGGCGGCAAAGGATGAGATTCTCCAAGAAGAGATCCGTTCCTGGCAGGAGAGAAGATCGAAGCTCCTGGAGGAACCAGGCTGGTTTGACAGAAATCATCGTATCCGGTCCATTGCCTACTTCAGCATGGAATTCGGCCTCAGCGAGGCACTGCCCATCTACTCTGGAGGTCTGGGAATCCTGGCGGGAGATCACCTCAAGACCGCCAGCGATCTGGGAGTTCCCATCGTCGGGGTCGGCCTGCTCTATCAGCAGGGCTACTTCCGGCAGGTCTTGGCGGAAGACGGCTCCCAGGTGGAGGCCTTCCCCTACAACGATCCTGCCACCCTGCCCCTGATCGAGGTTCGTGATAAGGACGGGTCTAGGCTTAAAGTCAAGATCAACCTTCCGGGAAGACCTCTTCTCTTGAGGGTCTGGCAGGCCAACGTCTGCCGGGTGAACCTCTACCTTCTCGATTCCAACGACCCCTTGAACAGTCCCTGGGATCGGGCCATCACTGCCAACCTCTACGCGCCAGGACAGGAGCGGCGGCTGATCCAGGAGATAGTGCTGGGCATAGGCGGCTGGCAAATGCTGGAGAAGATGGGGATCGAACCGGAGGTCTGTCACTTGAACGAAGGCCATGCCGCCTTCGTGATCCTGGCCAGGGCCTACAGCTTCATGAAGAAGACCGGATGTTCACCCCGCGTGGCCCTCTTGGCCACCCGTGCGGGAAACGTTTTCACCACCCATACCCCAGTGGAGGCGGGATTCGATAGGTTCGATCGGGCCCTGGTGAACAAATATGCCAGGTACTATGCCGATCTGCTGGGCTTCTCCGGTGAAGAGCTGATAGCCATGGGAACGAGAGGGCCAGAGGATAAGGACTGCCCCTTCACCATGGCTCTTCTAGCCCTCAGGGGATGCAGTCATGTAAACGGAGTCAGCCGCCTTCACAGAAAGGTGAGCAGGAGGCTTTTTCAGTCTCACTTTCCCCGCTGGCCTGAGGAGGAGGTTCCTGTGGGGTATGTGACCAACGGCGTCCACATTCCCACCTGGGATTCTCCTGCAGCGCAGCGACTCTGGGCCAAAGCATGTGGCGGGGATAGCGGGCCGGAAAGCATCGATAAATCTTGCGAGGGCATCTCCAGGCTAACCGACTCAGATCTCTGGAACTTCAGGGCTGAGGCCCGCCAAGATCTGGTGGACTACGTCCGCAGACGTTATGCTCGCCAGCTCCAGGAGCACGGGGCATCGACAGAAGTCCTGAAGCTTGCCCGGCATGTCTTGAATCCCAACACCCTGACCTTGGGTTTTGCCAGAAGGGCTACTGCCTATAAGCGCACCAACTTCTTGCTGCGCGACCCGCAGAAGCTGATCAGGCTGTTGACCGACCAGGAGCGTCCCATGCAGCTGGTAATGGCGGCGAAAGCCCATCCTGCCGATGGCATCGGCAAGGAGATGGTGAAGGAGATGGCCAATTTTGCCTCCCGGCCGGAGCTCTTCGATCGGGTGGTCTTCCTGGAGGACTACGATATCGACCTGGCACAGCACCTTCAGCCGGGAGTGGACGTTTGGATCAACACTCCTCGCCGTCCCAACGAAGCCTGCGGCACCAGCGGCATGAAGGTGCTGGCCAACGGGGGACTGAATCTATCCAGCCTGGACGGGTGGTGGGATGAGGCCTATGACCCGCAGGTGGGATGGTGTCTGGGAGACGACCAGGAGCATAGAGAGCCGGGCCGAGATGATTGGGAGGCAGACCAGCTCTACCGCCTGCTGGAGGAGCAGATCGTTCCTCTGTTCTACGAAAGGGACCAGGAGGGAATACCGGTGGCCTGGATTACCAAGGTCAGGGCCAGCATGGCCCGGCTCACCCCTCACTACAGCAGCAGCAGGATGATGCAGGAGTACGTGGAGACGGTCTACCGGCCTGCGGCAGAGGCCTTCCGGCGAAGGACGGCGGACGACGCAAAACTGGCCAAGGATCTGGCGGAGTGGAAGGATCGGCTGAATGAGAACTGGAAGGGACTTCGTTTCGGTCGGCTGGCGACAAGCCAAGAGAACGAATCATGGCGTTTCCAGGTTGAGGCGTATTTAGGCGACCTGTCACCTGAGGACGTGCAAGTGGAGCTCTTTGCCGATCCACTGTCCGATGGCGGGCTGGCGGGACCTGAGAAGGTGATTATGACCCGCAAGGAACCCCTGACAGGCACTGTGAATGGATTTCTCTACTGTGCGAGTGTTTTGGCAAAGCGGCCGGCGGAGGATTACACGCCCCGAATGGTGCCCTACCATCCCCAGGCGTTCGTCCCCTTAGAAGATGCTCATATTCTATGGCAGAGGTAAGGAAGATTCATGAAGGTCCTGGCGTTGACGGGCAGCCCGAGAATCGGCGGCAATACCGAGATCCTGGTGGATGAGATGCTGCGGGGCGCAGAGTCAAAAGGGCATGCGGTGGAAAGGCTTCGCCTCTACGATTACGAGATCCTTCCCTGCGTTGACTGTCGCCGCTGCAAGCGAAGCGAGAGCGGCTACACCTGCGCCCTCAAGGATGGGATGGGGGAGATCTATCTAAAGCTGGAGAATTCGGATTTCATCATCTTTGGGACGCCCGTCTACTGGTACGGTCCCACGGCTAAGATGAAGCTGCTTATCGACAGGCTGCGGCCCTTCATCGCCAGCGGGAAGATGAAAGGCAAGAAGGGAGCGGTAGCGGCACCCTCAGAGGAAGGGCCGGGATGCTGTGGGCCGCTCATGGAGATGTTTCGAATGTCTTTCGATTACCTGGGCATGGAGCTGGTGGGAAGCGTTCTGGCCGAAGCCTACGAGCGCGGCGAGATCGAAGAGAGGCCGGAGGAGCTGAAGAGGGCGTACGAGCTGGGGAGATCCCTCTAGCCTGGCTTGCAAGGGCTCACAGTTAGGAGCGCCCAGCATGAGCAGGCGAATTCGATACATGCTGGATCATTTAGCGGAGCGCGGGATTCTCGCATTGACGCCGGCTTGTCTTCTGAGTTCGGAATGGGTTTTAGGAGTTGTCTATTGCTATGGCCGCTATGATCGCTTCTCCCGATTTGATTCTTCTATCAGGTCGAAGTTGTAGAGGAACATCAGGGCTACAAAGAGGAAGAGGGGAATGACCGCCCCCACTGCTCGCCCTTGTGCGGTATAGGACACATAGAGGTTGAAGAGAGCGTGAATGGTGATCGCAATGCTGTAGAGCCCGAAGAGGAGCGCAGGCAGGGCTTTCCTGTGAATGCCTCCGGTGAGGAAGATCCCGTAGCCCACTATGGCTGTGGTGCTCCCGTGCATCAGAGATGTGGTGACGGCGCGGGTGAAAGCATATACTACACCGCTGATGCCGCTTAGCTCAGCTCCCATGAGGTAAGAGTAGTTCTCCAGCATGGAAAAGCCAAAGCCAGAGGCCAGAGCCAGCGCCAGGAGGTCCTTTCTTTGGCCTTTTCCCAAGAAGGCCAGGATGAAGAGCGGAAGCGCCTTGAAGAGCTCCTCCACTACTGGCGCCACAGTGACCCTCATGGTGATGATGCTCCCGGCCAGGCCTGCTGAGATCGCCTCATTGATATAGAAGACAATGGCACCAGCACAAAACCCCCACATTAGAAAGGTTACCAGGGTTCTCTGGCTCTTTTCCAGGAAGATCAGGAGGAAGGCCAGGGGAACGGAGGTGGCCAGGAAGAACTCCAGGATCACTTCAGGTCACCCTCCAATCTCTTTAGCAGGCCGAGCTGTATCAGGCAGAAAGAGGCAATAACCATAGGACCCACCAGGTTTAGGATGGTGAACTCCTGACGCAGATTCCCACCAGGTAGGCCTGGATGGCGAAGTTCAGCGAGGTCACTGCCGTTGCTGGGGTGAGCCCCATCTGATGCACGACTGCGATGGGGACGGCGAGGAATGGAAAGGCTGCTGTGAAGGAGAAGAATCCTCTGCCCTCTATCCGTGGGAAAGCTATCTGGTATCCTGCGGCCAGGAAGAGCATGAATCCCAGGAATCCGGACTCTGAGATGGTGGGGTACATGAGGCTCTGGCCGAGGATGGCCACGTAGGAGTACCAGAAGACGTTAGAGAGGGCCCACCCCCCGAAGGCAAAGCCCGCCAGGAGGAGGAGCAGATCTTTCGACTGAAATCTGAAGGCATAAGCGCAGGCGACGGCACATGCAGCAGCCGTGAATATTTGCGCGTAGTTGCTCCAGGCCAGGAACGTGCCGCTGTGGAGGATGGCGATAGTCAGGGCCAAGATAAAGGAGAAGGCCAGGAGGGCCCAGAAGAAGACCGACATGGCGCGAACGGATATGGAAAAACCTCCAGACTCTGTGGAACCTATGGCATTAGCTGATGCCTTCAGAGGCCATAAGTTTATGCAAAAGATGGGCCAATTCTGGTCAAGAAATTGCGATCTCAAAGGCTCATGCTTTGACATCGATCAGGATGATAATCCACCAATTCATATCGTTATCTCGTCACCGTCTTTCTAATGTCTCCCATGAGGGTAATCAGTCCAGATGGCCCAGGATAGGAGCCATATCAAGATTATAGCCAATGATTATGCCCAAGGCTATGCCCACAATGAGGGCTGCTGCTAACATCAAGATTAATTTCTGCATATGTGGATGTTGTAGAGGAAGATCCTTAAATCTTATCGATATTTTAGAAAAGACCATCAGCAGAATAAGGTGATTTCGGCAGCGATCTGGCACGCGGCTGTTTCGGGCGCAAGCGGTGCCCCATCGACCATGCGGCATTCCAAGCAGGAAAGTGAAGCTGAAAATTGCAGAACCAGGAAGAGCAGTATTCTGGACCCTCATCTCTTTGCGATCTGACTGATCCCCTCTGATCATAGCAGGGCCGGAAGCCTCGACCATCGCCAGGGGCGCGCGCCCGCGTCGGGCCCGGCGGCACGTGGGGACAGGTGGCGGCTGCAGGAATGAGTCCGAAGTGCTGGAGGACGCCACCATCAAATTCAGGATTTCTATTTTCTCTCCTCTTCTTGATGTTCTAGAGACAAGGCATTAACTATATCAAGAATATGCACAAAATTACGAGCGTATGAAAACCCTAATTCAGATTCATAAAGAGGGAAAATATTTCGTGGCAATTGATTTGATCACAAATGTAGCTGATCAAGGATTGACCGAAAATGAAGCTGTCTCTAATTTGAAGAAGGGTCTTGAGGAGCATTATCAGGTTCTTCTGGAGCTGGCACCTAAAGGGCGAAAGCTCTCATTTCTTGATATAGAGGTCGAGCGATTTGCCCAAGCTTCCGAAAGTCTCGGCTAAGGAGACCATCAAGGCTCTGGAACATTTAGGCTTTAAAGTCTATCGGCAGACCGGCAGCCATATTCACCTCTGGAATGAGGAAAGAAATCTGGTTGTGACTGTGCCAAATCACCCAGAGTTAGCAAAGGGCACGTTGATCTCAATTATGAAGCAGGCTAGGCTTGAGAGAGCGGAGTTCATTGCGGCCTTAACGAAATAGTCGATGCCTGTCGGAATACATCCTTTTGCGAAGCTCGTCAAATTTTTCTTGAGCATCGAAGTATTCTTCACGGGTCACGCGGGCCGGGAGCCTCGGCTGTCACCAGGAGCCCGGCCGCACGCGGGGGCCGGGGCGGCGGAGGACGCGGGCATGTGGGAAGGGGGGCTGGGAGAACGTTAATCCGTTATCTTCCTGCCTATCTGAAGAAACAACCGAATGCGCAAGTTGCATCTCCCATTGAACCGCATTGACCAACACATTCATTTAATTATTCTGCATAATATTGGAGCATGCGTTTCGATGTTGTGGTCAGAAGAGACGAGGATGGTTATTACGTTGCCACTGTTCCTGAACTACCTGGCTGTCATACTCAGGCCAAGAGCTTGGACGAGCTGATGACCAGGATCAAGGAGGCTATTCTGCTTTATCTGGAGACGGAAGGCAGCAGCACAGTAGGCAGCTTCGTAGGAGTGCAAGTAGTTGAAGTTGAGACCTGTTGAAGCCGAGATTGTGATCAAGGCTCTTGCCAGAATCGGCTTCAGGCATTCAAAGAGCGTCTTCTGTAGCGGCCAAGCTCAACAATTATTATCGCCTTTCTTAAAATTTGCCCCTCAACTGAGCTCAAGAATGCTCTAAGGACATCGTTAAGCTCCTTGGCTGTGTACTCAGAAGGCAGCCTGAGAATAATTGCTCCTGGATGATTCGGATATCGAAGGACATCGCCAAAATCCAGATCTCTGGTTACCACAACTCTGCCAGTCATATGGGAGTATTCGATTATTTCTCTGTCTTCAGCATATCTCATCCCCAAATCCCTTACATCCTCGACATCAAAACCTAAGGAGCTGATGACCCCCGCGCTGGATCTGGGCATATCAGCATCCAGCAGGAATTTGGGCTCAGGCATAAGCGCTTATCTCTTCTCCTGCAATCATTCGGGCCGCGTAAGCTAGGGCAGCGAGGACATCTTCCTTCTCAAGGTCGTATTCCTTCGTGATCTCATCAATCTCCATGCCTCCAGCCAGGGAGCCCAGAATTATCTCGACTGGTACTCGGGTGCCTTTTACGATAGGCTTTCCGTGCCTTACGGCAGGGTCGATTACTATCCGATCTTCGTACATCTGACAATCCTTCGGTTCGATGAGATAAAATAAGCATCATGAGAATAAATCCTTTTGTGCAACTCGTCAAATTCCCCGCGAGCAATCCTTCGCTGGCCATCCTCTTCCGGTTGGGGAGCGAGATTCTCGGCTATGCCATGCCGAGGCGGACGTTTCCATGGCAGTTGATCCGACCTATCCCGCAGCCGTGGCAGGGCCGGGAGCCTCGATTGCCGCCAGGGGGCGCGCGCGCGGGCGTGCGGGCCCGGATGCACGCGGGGCCGGGGGCGGGGGAGCAGGTAGGCATGCGACCGAGGGCGCTGGGAGAATGTTAATCCGCGATCTTCCTTTTTTCTGACAGAAATAACCGAAAGTGCAAGTATCATCTCCCCTTTAACCGCATCGACCAACACATTGATTTTTATCTGGAGAATGAAGGCTACAGCTCGATTAGCAGTTTTGTAGGAATGCAAGTAGTTGAAGCAAAAGTTTAAAGCAATGTTTAACAGTCTCTCCTTGGAGAAAGGAGATGAGCCAAAGTCACAGCCGGAGAGGCGAAATTTCTCTCGGCCCCTGCCCGCCTGATGAGTTCTCTGGAAGATTTGACGAGAGAAAAACGCTCTTGGAAGTCCTTCAAGGGGCCAAGGATCATGGGCAGGTTGTGATGATCTCAGGCCGGCGTGGCTCGGGAAAGTCCTCTTTTCTGATTTGGGCAGAAAATGGGATTCAAGATGAAATCGACGGATCGAATTGCCCAGCTATCAGAAAAGAATTCTTAGAGACAGAAGGGATGGTATTCTTCACCTATCGAGAATTGCTCACAGACCTGAAAGAACATCAGAAATTCGGCTGGTTCAGAAAATCGCTTGACGATCCCAAAGTTAAGAAATCCATCGAAGTGGCCTTGGGAATATTAGAAAAGATGTCTTCGCTAGCAGGTCCAGCCAGCATAGGAGTGGATGCGGGAGTGGCCGCAGCCAGGGGACTGCTTCCCTCCGAAAATATAGATTACACTCGATTGCTGTCTTCTTTTCTTCAAATCTTTCGAGCCCTGAGTGAGAAGATGGCCGAAGAGGACAGATTTCTAGCCATTCTCCTGGATGATGTCCAATGGTCATCGGGGCCCGACTTTCAGTTAATGAAGGACCTGATCAAGAGTCTGCCGACTCGAATTGTCCTGATAATTGCCTTTCGAGTAGAGTCTGAGAGCGAGAAGAAATATGCTGAGCTGCAAGGCGAAATCTGCAGATTTGGTCATAAAGAAATTACGCTTGGTGGAATGACTAAGGAAGCGGTCAAGGAATTTGCCTCACGAAGATATAAGTTGTCGATCGATGAGCCGACGGCAGATTTCTTAAGCCTGAAGATCGGCGATCCCCTTTGCTTAGTAGGCTGCTTCAACCTGTTGCAGAAGCGTAACCTAGCTCCAAGTCTCAGCAGCTTCAAAGAGATCTTGCCCCAGGCGCTAGATTCTGCGAGATGCATATACACAGGACTTGATTCAAAGTGGCAGAGCCGGGTAAATTCTCTATGTATATTGCATCCGCCTTTGCGCTTGTCGGTGATATCCTGCATGCTAGAAGAGCAAGATTTGGTGGTACTGAAAGACGAACTTGATCAGAGTTTGGTTTTCAGAAGATTAGAACCTGAACTCTACGACTTCGCTCATCCTTCTTTGCGAGAATACCGCAGAAAAGAGCTGCCAGAAGGTGCCGTCATCAAGCTGAATTCTCAAGCAGCCAAATGTCTTGAGAGTTTGGAGGCGAGGTTATGAAAAACAGAGATTATGATAGACAACTCGTAGAACTATCCCTCGCCGAGCATCTGTTCTTCGCTCAGGAATATGAAAAGGCATTAGATCTCAATCTTCGAATAGGTGATAGGCTTTACGATCTATTCGATTTTGATTCAGCCCTTCAATTTACGGAAAGAGCGGAAATCTGCGCAGAAAAAACACAGAATAAAGATAAATTAGCTTCATCGCTTCATCAAAAAGGTTTGATTCTGCAATCCATGTTTAGATTTTCCGAAGCACTAGAGAGCTACGATCAGAGCCTTGAGATCGAAAGAGAGATCGGGAATAGAGCTGGCGAGGCCCAGACACTCCACCAAATTGGCATAGTTTACCAGCTCACAAATCGCTTCCCCGAAGCACTAGAAAGCTACAATCAGAGCCTTGAGATCAAAAAGGAGATCGGGGGTAGAGCTGGCGAGGCCCAGACACTCCACCAAATTGGCATAGTTTACCAGCTCACAAATCGCTTCCCCGAAGCACTAGAAAGCTACAATCAGAGCCTTGAGATCGAAAAGGAGATCGGGGATAGAGCTGGCGAGGCCGCGACCCTCCACCAGATTGGCATGGTTTACCAGCTCACAAATCGCTTCCCCGAAGCACTAGAGAGCTACAACCAGAGCCTTGAGATTGTGCGAGAAATCGGCGATGAAACTGGTGTGAAGGTAAACATGATGGCTATCCAAGCTTTAGTAAGGAATGATACGAAAACCCACGTAACGAAGTAAGCTTTGGAATAAGACAAGGAAATCCTTAATAATTGGCCGAAAATGGAAAGAAGGCCATAAAATCAGGCTGATGTTTCTATCCAGCTCATGATCAAGGTGCCTACCCTGTAATTGACAGACAGAAAGTTAAGTGAATATGGCAGCGATCTGCTCGTTTTTGGCCTTTTTCGGGCGCACAGTAGCCCGCTTGACCGGGCGGCATGGCTAAAGCTGTTAAAATCAACCAGTAATTAGGGAGCCCTTGTTCCAGAATAAGAAAAGAAGTTAGGTGAATATGGCAGCGATCCCGACTTGCGGCTTTTCGGGCGCACAGGCAGCCCATCGACCGTGCGGCATGGCTAAGCTGTGAAGTGAAAAATGGCAATTGCTAAGCATGTTAGTGATAATAGTAATCAGGGATCTCACTCCAGTTAACGTAGAATAGAAAAGAAAGTTAATAAATATGCCAGCGATCTGCGACTGGTGTATCCGCCGATCCAAATTTGACCCCCCACGCCGATCCGATTTTGACCCCCTATATAAAATAACCAACCTCCTTGAGTATAAAGTTCACGTCTCTCTACCTTCTCCGAAAAC
>Ga0315294_10005927_pt1 | contig 13414 bp, 11 predicted proteins | sample YL17G13_40_MG_FD_203626 | JGI IMG/M metagenome (GOLD analysis project Ga0315294, IMG submission 203626) | Sediment microbial communities from Yellowstone Lake, YNP, Wyoming, USA - YL17G13_40 | ecosystem: Environmental > Aquatic > Freshwater > Lake > Sediment | place: USA: Wyoming | collected... | reverse complement strand
CGGCCCTGAAGTCCCCGAGGCGCTACCTATGGACAGATGCCTTCGCGGTCTGTAACTTTCTTGGGCTTTATCATCAAACAGGCGAAGAAACATACCTGAATCTGGCGTTCCAACTCGTTGATCAAGTTCACAACACACTCGGCCGACACCGCGAAGACGACTCGCGGACCGGCTGGATCAGCGGCCTCGATGAACAGGAGGGTAGAAAGCACCCCACCCAGAGTGGATTGAGGATCGGTAAGGAACTAAACGAACGGGGACTTCGTGATCCCTTTGATGAAGGCTTGGAGTGGGATCGGGATGGGCAGTACTATCATTACCTGACGAAATGGATGCATGCCCTCAATCGTGTAAGCAGGGTCACCGGGGATTTAACGTACAATACATGGGCGATAGAGCTTGCCAAAACGGCCCATGCCAGGTTTGTCTATGCTGCGCCTTCCGGTGGTCCGAAACGCATGTACTGGAAAATGAGTATAGACCTCTCCCGGCCTCTCGTGCCGTCCATGGGGCAACATGACCCTCTCGACGGATTTGTCACCTACAGCGAACTTCAGGCGATCGCAGCGAAAGGCCCCGAAAAATCAACGGGGAGGGATCTCCGTGCCGAGATTGCCGACATGGCCGATATTTGTGAAGGAAAAAGCTGGGCCACAGATGACCCTCTCGGTATCGGCGGCCTTTTGTTTGATGCCTGCAGGGTGGCGCAATTGATTGTCAGTGGAAACCTTGAACAAACCGGCCTGCTGCAGACTTTATTAGAGTCTTCCCTGATAGGTCTGGAGTCTTTTGTGAGAGAAAATTCTTTGAAGCTCCCTGTAGGTTACCGCCTTGCCTTTCGGGAACTGGGACTCTCCGTTGGATTACGGGCCGTCGAAAAGATACAGGGACTGATTGAGCAAAAATCCGGGCCTTTACGGAAAAAAGATTCGCTCCATTCGTTGCTTAAGGCCCTGAGCAGGTATGCAGGGTTAAGCGAGACCATCGAGACATTCTGGCTTGAGCGGACAAACAGGGAAAGCGAAAGCTGGATAGCCCATCGTGACATCAATAGGGTGATGTTGGCAACCAGCCTGGCCCCTGATGGGTTTCTGAAACTTTAATTTTAGTCCGTATGTGCAAATCTGGCATTCGGGTCAAAACGATAGGAGATCCTGAACCAAGGATGACATTTTGTTGGATAGGGAAAGCTTAACCCTTTTCCTTCGGCTATAAGCAATCAGCTATAAGCCATGGGCCTTAATGATTCACCTTTTCGATCTTCACCGCACAGACCTTAAATTCAGGGATCTTTGCAATGGGATCGAAGGCGGGATTGGTTAACCTATTGGCCGCACTTTCAACAAAATGGAAGGGGATGAAGATGATATTCCTCTCCATCCGTTCGCTCAGGTCGGCCTTAATCTCAATCTGTCCTCTTCTGGAGAGAACCTTAATCTTCTCTCCCTGAATAATCCCCAATTCCCTGGCCTGTCTGGGATTGATCTCTGCAAATCCCTCTCCCACCTCCTTATTTAAAGGGGGAGACCGGTTTGAAAAACTTGACAAGATTTGTGTTTTCAGTATCATATGTGTGTTATAATAAATTAGTGAAAAAAATAACACACTAATACGAAACCCTTTTGATTTGCACTATGGAAACTCTTCAAGTAGTTTAGCAAAGATAAAGGTACTCAATGGGAGTGACCGATGGGCTCTGAGGCCAAGACGTTTCATGATTTGGAAATAGAGGTCCAGCGATATAACTTCTGCGGGAAGTGTGGAGGGTGTGTTGCCTTCTGTTCTGCTGATAATCTCGGGGCACTGAAAGTGGGGCCGGATGGAATGCCCGTGTTTGCAGATGAAGAGAAGTGCCTCAAGTGTGGAATCTGTTACATGATATGTCCCAATATCCGCGATCTCGATGAGGAGCTGAAAAAAAAGACGAAATGGGAGCCTCCCATCGGCCCGATAAAAGATCTGGTATCAGCCCAGACCACAAATCCCACCGTGGGCGAAAGGTGTACAGATGGGGGGGTGGTAACCTCCCTTCTCCTCTATCTCCTGGACAACCATATGATCGATGCTGCGCTGGTCTCCAAAAGCGACGGCCCTTTCCACAGAGGTCCGATGCTTGCCACATCAGGAGAGGAGGTCATCTCTGCTTCAGGTTCCCACTATGACGAATCCTTTTCTATCGTCGCGTTGGGTTCCCATTACTCCACCTATTCCCCTGCCATGCAGGAGCTCAAAAGTTTGCGCAAGGGCTTGATCGATCGAGTCGCCATGGTCGGAACCCCTTGCCAGATCCATACCGTCCGAAAGATGCAGGTTCTTGGAATCATTCCTTCGGATGTGATCAAGTACTGTTTCGGCCTTTTCTGCATGGAGAACTTCTCCTTCAATGACATTCAGCTGAGGCATTTGGAGAAAAAGTACGGATTTGATTTAACCCAGGTGTTAAAGGTCAATGTGAAGGAGGACTTCTTTATTTACCTGAAGAATGGCAGGGTGATCCACATCCCCTTTGAGGAGATCGACTCCATTGCCCGGCCAGCCTGTTTAGTATGTCCTGATTTCTCCGCTGAATTTTCAGATGCCTCCTTTGGAGGTCTGGGTTCTCCGGAGGGATATACCACCGTGCTTCTCAGATCTGAGAAGGGAAAGATGGTCTACCGGGGAGCCCTTACCGCAGGCTACATCAAAGAGAGGAGATATTCATCCATTGAAAAAACCAGGGCTGATCTGATCAAGCTCCAAAAAATGGTGCTTGCTTTCTCCCAGAAAAAGAAAGAACGGGCTTTGAAAAACCGTGGAGCGGTGGCGGGGTTGATCACTTCATCCTTTACGGCTCCATAACAGATCGGCCTTCACAATTTTTTGGGCCCTCGGGAATATCAATGGTATTTCACTCAACTCGATCTAAACTCATCCTCAATTTTCCTGACATTCCCTTCATCGTCCATAGGGTGTCGCCCTCTTAGCCGGCACCCCACTCCTCGGTAAACCGACTCTCCGCAAGCCACCCACCGCACCAATTTGGGCCTGAATGCCGCAGGGGAGAATGACCTCATCGGATGCATCCCTTCTCAATGATTCCCTTTTCAAACAGGAGGGGATTCGGGCTGATAACCAGTTGACCCAGTCCAAATTGAGAAGTCCTGAGATTCCTGGCCAGCCCAATCAATTGGCTGAGGCAGGAGAAGACTTCTGTTCTGTTCCCATCTTTTCAATTCTTACTGCGCAGACCTTAAATTCCGGGATCTTGGCAATGGGATCAAACGTGGGGTTGGTCAGAATATTGGCTCTGCTTTCAAGGAAGTGGAAAGGCATGAATACTGTTTTTCTCCCTGCGGCATCGGTCAACTTCACACGGGATGAGACAGATCCGCGTCTTGAGGCGATGACAACGTGATCGCCATCCGCCACCTTAAGCTCAGCAGCATCTTCGGGATGGATTTCAAGAAAACACTCACTGATTTCCCGCTCCAATGAAGGAGAATTTCTCGTCATCGTTCCGGTATGGTAATGGACATGGACTCTTCCGGTGGTTAATTGGAAAGGATACTCCTCATCCGCTGTCTCGGCAGCGGGTTTGTAATCAATAGCGCTAAACAGACCTTTCCCCCTATTAAATCGCCCCTGATGTAAGAATTTCGTACCGGGATGTTCAACATTGGGACAGGGCCACTGCAACCCATCGCCTTGAAGTCGATCATAAGTGATGCCGCCATAAGATGGGGTGAGCTTGGCAATCTCCTCCATGATGGCACAAGGTGATGCATAATCCATTGGGTAACCAAAACGGCTCGACAGCTCCTGGATGATCTGCCAGTCCGGTTTGGCCTCTCCAGGTGGTTCAACTGCTTTTCGAAGTAACTGAACCCTTCTTTCTGTGTTGGTGAAAGTTCCTTCTTTTTCTGCAAAGGCAGCCCCAGGCAAAACCACATGGGCCAGATCTGAAGTGGGAGTCTTAAAGATATCGATGACCAATAGAAAATCAACGGCCTTTAATGCCTTTTCGACATGAAGGCTATCTGCATCACTCACGACTGGATTCTCACCCAGAATAACTATGGCTTTCATCTTCCCATCCAGGACAGCAGGAAACATTTCAGTGGCAGTCAATCCAATCTTATCTGGAAGTTTAGCTCTCCATGCCTCCTCGAATTTCTGTCGCACCGCCTGATCGATCACTGCCTGGTAACCTGTATAAACATTTGGCAACCCACCCATGTCACAAGCGCCCTGGACATTGTTCTGCCCTCGCAGAGGGTTGATGCCTGTGGATTCCTTGCCGAGATTTCCAGTGAGCATGGCCAGATTGGCAAGGGACTTGACATTGTCCACACCTGTGATGTGCTGGGTAATGCCCATGGTGTAGAGAATGCTTGCACGCCCGGCCTTGGCATAATATTCTGCCGCCTTTTCCAGATCGGCCACCGGGATCCCTGTGATCTCCGAAACTTTTTCAGGGGGATAATTCTCAACCAACTTTTTCAATTCCTCAAACTTTTCCGTCCGCTCATCAATAAAGGCCTGATCCTGCCACCCGTTCTTCAGGATGATGTGCATCAGACCGTTGATGAGGGCCACATCGGTTCCGAGATTCTGACGGAGGTGTAAATCGCTTTGAAGGATGATCGGGATCCTGCGGGGATCTGCGACGATTAACCTGGCTCCTCTTGCTTTGGCGCGAAAGACACGGGTGGCAATGAGGGGATGGGTGACCGAAGTGTTGGAGCCGATGATCAAGATACAGTCGGCACCTTCGATCTCTTCAATGGAGTTGGTCATTGCCCCGCTGCCAAATACTGCGGCCAGCCCGGCCACCGTGGAGGAGTGTCAGAGACGGGCGCAGTGGTCGATATTGTTTGTACCGATCGCGGCCCGGGTAAACTTCTGCAAAACATAGTTTTCCTCATTGGTACACTTGGCTGAGGTCAAGACACCAATGCTATCCGGACCATATTTCTCTTTAATTTCTTTCAGGCGCGCAGCGGCAAGATTGAGCGCTTCGTCCCATGAGGACTCTTGCAACGCATCGCCTTTGCGAACCATGGGTTTGGTCAACCGGTTGGGACTTGTGACAAACTCATGGACGGTCCAGCCTTTGATACACAATTTTCCCTGGTTCACAGGACTGGTTTTGGAAGGAAGGGTCCCGACGATTTTTCCATCGAGGACCTCCAGGAGCAATCCGCATCCACATCCGCAGTAAGGACAAAAGCTTAAAACTGTTTTGAATTCCATCAAACTATTTCACCTCAATGATATTGAAGGGCGATTTCTCATCCACGCTAAAGCCCGTCTTATACCCAAATTCCTTGCTGATAATTTCTGCCACCTTTTTATAAAGTGTCCTTAAAGGAATATCTGCCGGACAGGCCTCTTCACACAGGCCACAGTCAATGCAGCGGCCCACCATATGGATGGCCCGGGCCAGATGGAAAGTGGGATTGGCAGGGGGAATCTCTCCTGTCCCCACCAATTGATCTTCCTCCAGAGAGCATTCATTGCAGAAGCACATCGGACAGACATTGCGGCAGCCGAAACACTTGATGCATCGGTCAAACTCCGCTTTCCAGAACTGGAGTCGTGTGTCCAGATCCATGGCCTCGACCCGGGCTACTTTCTGGCTGTCCGCTTTTTCTCCCTTCGGGCCATCGATCAAACTATCCGGAAAGGGTTTTTCACATTCACAAGCCTTGGCCAGTTCATCAGGGCAACCCATTCCGATGAGAACGATCTTCTCTTCGTTCAACTGTGTCCACTTGAAGAGTTCTTTGAGTCCCCTTTCATCACAACCTCGAACGAGAACCGCAAAGGTCTCCTCAGGATGTTCCATGGTTAATCGAATCATCAATTGATTGAGGGGATAACGGGCGTCGCCCGCTTTCTTCCAATCACCCCAAGAGAGATGATCAAGCTCCTTGGGATCGCAGAAGAGGTGCGGCATGATGTTGCCATTCTCTTCTCTTAGACCCAGAAAGCCCTTGATCTTTCCTTCGGTCAGCAATTTTTGAACGTGCTCTTTAATCTTTTGACCCATGGTTTCTTAAGCGCTCAAGCGGCCTCCTTTTTTTTCGCCTTCAAAGGATTCGGCCCCAATTTTTTGATTTCTTCCACAAACTCTGAAACCTCGTGAACGAATTCAACTGCTTCCGCAGAAGAGACCCATCTTGTTCTGAGGCGCTCTGGGTGAATGCCGGAAAACTCCAGCAACTTCCTCAGGAAGGTCATCCTTTTATTCGCCATGACATTACCAGACTGGTAATGACATTCGCCGAGACGTCAGCCGGCCACAAAGACGCCATCCGCACCTGTCTGCAAGGCCTTCAGGATATAGTGAGGCGAGATCGTCCCGGCACACATCACCCGGATGACCCGGATCGAAGTTGAATACTGCATTCTACTGACCCCAGCCAGGTCAGCCGCAGCATAAGCTCACCAGGTGCACAAAAAAGCAATGATCTTGGGTCTAAACTCATCTGCCATCACAAACTTCCTTTCAAAATGAAAAATGCAAAGTTCAAAATGTAAAATTTAAGGCTACCTCTAAAAATGTCATTCCTGCGAAAGCAGGAATCCATAAGCTCTTGACATAACTGGACTCCCGCCTGCGCGGGAGTGACGAATTGGAAATTATTAGAGGTTCCCTTAAAATTCAAAATGGTTTCAACCTTACTCATTTTCAATTTGCAATTTACAATTTGCATTTTGCAATGATCACTAAGCCGCCATGGCCTTTTCAATTTGAGCATAGATTTGCTTGCTGGTGAAACGCTTGAGCTGTGCACTAGCCGAAGGACAGGTGGCTGCGCAGGCCCCACACCCTTTACAAATCACTTCGTTGATCTCACAGACTTTTTTATCTTCCAAATATCGAATGGCTTCATAGGGGCAGACCTTTAAGCATCCCTGGCAGCCCACACAACTTTCAGGATTGATGAAGGCGACAATGGCATTCCCAAACATCTCCTTCTGGGATAAAAGCGTCACAGAACGCGCCGCTGCACCCAGACCATGGGCAATCGATTCATCAATCGGTTTTGGAGAATGGGCCAGGCCGCAAACGAACACCCCGTCTGTCGCAAAATCAATGGGTCGAAGTTTGACGTGGGCCTCGACAAAGAAACCATCGTGATTCACTGGAACCTTGAACAATTTTGAAACGGGATTTTCCTTGGGAGGGACGATGGCTGTGGCCAGAATTAACAAATCCGGTCGAATCTCCATCTCCCGGTTCAGGACATAGGAGGTGAAGAGAACTTGAAGATCATCTTTGTCCCTGTTCACTTTCAATTCTTTGTTATCGTCATAACGGATGAAGAGGATGCCCTTGGCTCGTGCTTCACGGTAGAGATCCTCACGCAGTCCGTAGGTACGCATATCCCTGTAAACAATAAAGACATCCATCTCCGGATTGGCTTCTTTCAGTCTGAGTGCGCTCAACACGGAATGCGTACAACACACCTTGGAGCAGTATGGTCTCTCTTTGATGCGGGAACCAACACATTGGATAAAAACCGCTGAGCGGACCTGATTCAAAATGGGGTCATGATTGATAAATTTACGGTCTAAATCGAGACCGGTCAGGACACGAGGATCTTTCCCGTAGAGATATTGATCCGGTTTTAGCTCTGAAGCACCCGTCGCAATAATGGCAATCCCATGCTCCAATACCTTCTCATTGCCATTGGTCTGAAGCGTGGATTTAAAATTGCCCACAAATCCTTCCACCTGCTTCAATTCAGTATTCAGGCAGACATCGATCTTTGGGTTGGATTGAACCTCTTGAATCAGCTTCGTCAGATTTTGCTGAACGTCCTCACCTCTCCAGGTTTGATAGATGTCTCGAGCCTGTCCTCCTAAAGCATCGCTTTTTTCAATCAAGCAAGTAGGGTAGCCCTGCGCTGCCAGATTTTTGGCAGCGCTCATCCCGGAAATGCCGCCGCCGATGACCAGGGCTGTCTGGTTGATCTTGATTTGAGGCTCGGACATGGGTTCGAAGAGGCTCACCTTCCCCACGGCCATGCGCACCAGATCTTTGGCTTTCTCCGTACCCGCTTTTGCATCCCCGCCGTGCACCCAGGAACATTGATTCCGAATGTTCGCCATCTCAAAGAGATATTTATTGATGCCTGCGTTGACCACGGTTTCCTGAAAGAGAACTTCGTGGGTCAGAGGACTGCAGGCAGCAACAACCACCCGGTTCAGCTTCTGTTCTTTGATCACCTGAGTCATTTTCTCTTGAGTGTCCTGAGAACAGCTGAAGAGGTTCTCCTCCACATGAACGACATTCGGCAAAGATCGGGCATATTCAGCAATGGCTGGAACATCTAACACGCCGGCAATATTTGTCCCACATTTACAGACGAACACACCAATTCGTGGAAGTTGGCCCCGAACATCAACCTCCTGGGGTATCGTCTTGGTCTTTGTCATGGACCAGCGGGAGTCGGCTAAGATACTCTCTGCCATGGCAGCAGAGGCGCTCGATTCAATGACCGAGGTAGGAATATCTTTCGGACCTTGGAAAGCTCCGCAGACAAAGATACCTGGTTTTGAGGTTTGAACAGGCTCAAAGCTGCTGGTGGTCGTGAAGTGATAAGGGTCGAGATGGATATCCAATCTTTTGGCCAGATCCACCGCCTCTTTCGAGACGGCAAATCCCACGGACAGGACCACCAGATCAAATGTCTCTTCAATCCTTTTCTGGGCCTCGTCCGTATACCGGATGAGAAGATCACCCGTTCCGTTCATCGGAAGAATCTGTGTGATTCTTGATTTGATGAAACGCACACCTGCCTCTTCTCTGGCTCGGTTATAGTATCTCTCAAAATCTTTTCCGTAGGTTCGCATGTCGATGTAGAAGATGGCTGTATCCAGAGGCCCCTTGGAATGCTCTTTGGCCACGATCGCTTCTTTAATGGCATACGTGCAGCAGACCGCTGAACAAAAAGCATTCGCCCCTTCGTGCAGATCCCTCGAACCCACACACTGAATCCAGGCGATTTTTTTCGGCTCCTTTTTGTCGGAGGCCCTGATCAGATGCCCGCCCAGGGGCCCGGAGGCAGAAAGCATTCTTTCAAATTCAAGACTGGTGACGATATTGGGGGAACGTTGGTAGCCGTAGACATCATACGTCTTCGGATCAAAGACGTCACATCCAGGGGAGATGATGATCGCTCCGGTTTGAATGGTCAATTCTCTTTCCTTGTCTTCAAAATTGACAGCCTTTGCAGGACAGAGTTTTTCACAGACTTTGCATCGCCCTTTGGTAAGGAAGATACAATTCGTTGGGTCAATGGCATACTTCAAAGGAACGGCCTGGGCATACCTCACATGGATCGATTTCCGCTTGGCCAACCCTGCATCATATTCACTGTCAATCTTAGTGGGACACTTCTCAGCGCAGAGACCGCAGGCAATACACTTCGCCGGGTCCACATAGCGTGGAGATTGAACCACTTTAACTTCAAAATTTCCCTCCTCTCCGGAGATGCTTTTCACCTCGGAGAGGGTCAGGAGCTCGATGTTCAGATGCCGGCCGACCTCGACCAGTTTGGGCGAGAGGATTCACATCGAACAGTCGTTGGTGGGGAAGGTCTTGTCCAATTGGGACATGACGCCACCAATGGAGGAAGATCTTTCCACGAGGTAGACATAGTAGCCGGAATTGGCCAGATCCAATGCGCTCTGCATCCCGGCAATCCCTCCTCCGACCACCATCACTGAACCGATTCTATTCTGTGTCATCTTGACTCCTACTGTAGTGAATTATATGTCCCTTTCCTTTATTCGTCATTCCGGGCTTGACCCGGAATCCAGTAATTTTCATCTGGATTCCCGCTTTCGCGGGAATGACGTTTTCGGAATCAGTGCAAAGAAGTGTTAGATTCACTACACTACATTGTACAAAAAACTTAAAACCTACTGCTTCGTTGGCGCTGTCTCCTTTTTGGTCTCTTTCTGGGCAGCTAATTCTTTTTCTTCTGCTAATTCGGTTTCCTTCTTTAATAATTCTTCAATCCCGCTGATCGGGATTTCGTTCATCTCCAAACGAAGGACCTTTCGATCAATTCCCAGGGTCAATCCAAGAAGCTGCGTATAGAGAATGGACGGAAGAGGATGGTTCACATTCCTTTGAGAGAGAATCATCTTCTGTACCTTATCGAACTGAATGTGGCAGTAGGGACAGGCCGCACAGACATAATCCGCACCCGATTTTTTCCCGTCGTTCAGTTTCTTTAAAGTCAAATCCATGGACAGCCTATCATTGATTCCCCATAAGGGAGCGCCGCAGCATTCAAGTTTCATGGGCCATTCGATGCTCTCCGCACCAGTCACTTCAACCAGTTGATCAAATAAGGTTGGAGCCACTGGATTATCAAATCCGACAACCTGGCTGGGCCTTAAGGCATGGCATCCATAGTGGGTAGCGATCTTAAGTCCCTTAAAGGCCGTAGCCATCTTTCCTTTTATCGCTTCGATGCCTACATCTTTATGAAGAACGGAGAGAAGGTGTTTGACCTCGATCCTTCCCTCGTACTTCAGGCCTTCTTTCTCGAGGGTCGTATTGACTTCTTTCTTCAAAGAAGCATTCTCCTTCATGAGAAAGTCTGCTTTTTTGAGGCTGCCGTAGCAGCATTTACACAATGCCATCACATTCAGATTCTTCTTTTCTGCCAGGGCAAGATTTCTCGCTGAGGAGAGGAGGAAAACTTTAAAGTCAATATTCCTCAGGGGGTATCCACAGCAGTTAAATTCCCGGATGTCGACCAATCCCACACCGAGCTTTTCGAGAACAGCTCTGGAGGAAGACTCGTACTGGGTGAGACGGGCTGGAATCGTACAACCGAGAAACAATGCAAATTCCATCATTTTCTTTCCGAGGGTTGCAGGGTCTTTTCTCTCACCTGTTTGACCGCTAAATTTTTAAGTTCATAAAGCACATCTGTGACGTGGACCCCTTGCGGACATTGTTCCTGACACTGATAACAGGTCAAACAATCCCAGAGCATATTTGAACCAAAGGCGAGATCCCTTAACCCTAATCCAGCGGCATGCATAATTTGATGGGGCAGTAGCCCCAGGGCTTCCTGAGGATTTTCATAGTTACCCACCACTGGACAGACGGTCGTACAGGTCTGACAGCCAAAACAAACCGAAAAGGTCTTTGCCTGAGCAGAAAGGTTCAACCCGCTTTGTAATTTTCTGTCCGTAGGAGTCAGAGGTAGAGCCTTATCCTTCTTCTTCATTAAATCACATTGAGCGGCAATCGCCTCTCTCGCCTGGATCAGGGGCTTCTCATAATCTTTCGGAACTGTTTCTCCCTTCATTAACCCGCGGTAAAAAGAGAGGGGAGAGAGAACAAGGAACTCCGGGTATCCCTTCTGAAGGAGAGTCTCTCTTACGTTGAACCATAAATCCTGCAGGTTGATCCCTGCGGGACAGACCACGGTGCAACGGTTGCAATTGGTACAGAGATAGACCCCCTCTTGAATATGCCTCAATTCCTCCGGGCTCAATTTTTTGCCACAGGCAAGGGCTTTAAGGGACGCAATCTTTTCAGAAGGGAAAATATTCATATTCCTAATTTTTTCAAAGGCCATGATCACCGAGCATCTCAAACTGCAGGTTCCGCAGTGGGTGCACGCATCCAGTTCCATTGCCTGAAGAGTGGCTCTGTTCGCCGGAGCCAATTTCTCTTTTCCGATGACTCCGTTGGCAAGGAGACTTACCGAACTGGCAAAGATATGGAACATTTTACTGAATGGAAGATAGGCAAGACCTACGAAGCAGGCTAAGATATGAATGTACCAGAGTGCACTAGGTAGGCGAGCCCTGTCAATGCCGAGGCCGATGGGGCTGATGATCCTGGCAGCTCCATAACCGGTAAATGCCCATTGGGGCCGAGCATGGCACGACTCGCAACTCGATTGATGTAATTCTTTCCCTTTCTGTAAAAGGGCTTCATCGAAGGGCTCTTTTAAGTTTGGCGAGACCACTCCGAATTCCTTCACCCAATAAGCTTCCAGAGATTTGAGTTCTCCTGGATCGCTCAAACCGGAATATTCATCCACCATCCTTTTATAATCGGAGTAGGCGACCATTTTGGTAGCTTCCAAAAAGATACCGGAGAGCATAATGACCGCCACGATCACGATGGTATAAATATCCATGGTATTGGTGAAGAGGCGGGGCACCTTCAAGATGAACCGACGATAAATCGCGATGAGCACTCCGACGATGACCAGGGCACCGAAGAGGTCTCTCAAAAACATGAAGGGATTGATTGTGGAATAATAGTCTTTCCATATGGCAACGGTGATGTACTTGTCCAGGGCATGCATCAGGAGGAGGAGCATGAAACCGCCATAGATAAAAATGTGCATGACCCACCTGAGAAAGTCCTCCCTCAATATTCTGAATTGGAGCAATACATCGAGAACAAAGACTTTCAGCAGGGTAAGAATTTTGGTACTGAAAATAGTTGAGAGGATTCCCTTGATGGCAGAAAAAAACCGTGTGGAGGTCGAAATCTCTGCTGCCCCTATCCCGATCTTGTATCGGAACCAGGTTGATACTTTATAAATGAGAGCTATTAGGAAAATGACCAAGGAAATGTATAAGGAAATCTTGAGGAACATAAACTTATATCCCTTTACTCGGTTGAAAAGGGAAGGGTATTAAAGAACTTGTGAATTTTTTAATTTGAACGTCTCATTCCTAAACCAAACGCTTGTTTTTGTCAAGCCAAAAATCGCACTTTTTACATCAATTTCTTATTGACAATAAATAAAAGATTTATATATTTATTGTAACTTCCGATCAATACTTCTTCAAGAGGTACAGATGCGATTCGGTTTCCATATCTCAATTGCAGGAGGGTTCTCAAGGGTGGCCGAAAGGGCCGAACTTCGGGGTTGTGAGACCATCCAACTCTTCTCCAGAAACCCGAGGGGTTGGAGATATGCTCCATTGGATAAAGAGGATATTGAAGAATTCCGGTCATCGATCAAATCCTCTGGCCTCTTCCCCATCTTTCTCCATCTGCCTTATCTTCCTAACATTGCATCTCCTAAATCAAAATTTTACTCCCGATCCATTGACTCCATCACGATGGATCTTGAGAGGGCACAGCAACTTGGAGCGCAATACCTGATCATCCATATTGGCCACCGAATGGAATCTTCAGAAGACCAAGCAATAGAAGCAGTCTTTCAAGGAATCAATCAGGCCTTTGAAAAGGTTAGGAATCCTGTCATTCTCCTAATGGAGAATACTGCCGGACAAGGGACGGAGATTGGCTACAACTTTGATCAGATCAAAAGGATCATCGAAAACGTTCATGATCATCAAAGAATGGGAGTCTGCCTCGACACTGCCCATTCTTTTGAAGCAGGCTATGATCTCTCTAATAAAGATA
>Ga0315294_10005925_pt1 | contig 13414 bp, 14 predicted proteins | sample YL17G13_40_MG_FD_203626 | JGI IMG/M metagenome (GOLD analysis project Ga0315294, IMG submission 203626) | Sediment microbial communities from Yellowstone Lake, YNP, Wyoming, USA - YL17G13_40 | ecosystem: Environmental > Aquatic > Freshwater > Lake > Sediment | place: USA: Wyoming | collected... | reverse complement strand
TAAAAGTGGATGAGATTTACCGTGTGGGTGGCGCCCAAGGCATTGCCGCATTAGCCTACGGTACAAAGACAATTCCCCGGGTGGATAAAATTATTGGCCCGGGTAATATCTATGTGAGCGAGGCAAAAAGGCAGGTTTTTGGTTTAGTAGATATTGATATGATTGCCGGCCCTACAGAACTGGTAATTATTGCTAACCGTTTTAGTGACCCCAACTATATTATTGCGGACATCAAGGCCCAGGCAGAACATGCCAAAGGATTGGCGATATTAATTACCAATTCTAAGAGTTTAGCGCGCGAGGTAAAATCTCAGGCAGATGGCAGTAGTGGTTATATTATTTTAACTAAAAATTTAGAGCAGGCAGTGGAGATTGCCAATAAAATAGCGCCAGAACACTTAGAGATTTTAGTCAGGAATCCCCAGAGGTTATTAAAAGGAATAAAAAATGCCGGGGCGATATTCTTAGGGCCTTATAGCCCTACGGCAGTAGGAGATTACGTAGCCGGACCCAGCCATGTCCTGCCTACGGGTGGAACAGCCAGATTTTTCTCAGCGCTATCGGTGTCTGACTTTGTCAAAAGTAACCATATAATCAGCTATTCTAAAAAAGCCCTGGAGAAAGTCAAAGAGCCCTTAGAGAAGATCGCTACTATTGAGGGATTGAATAAGCATTGGGAATCGGTTAAGGTGAGATTCTTGTAAAGGTCATAAAAAAGGGGTCAGGCGCTTTTTTGTGAAGGAGAATTTATGAAGAAAAGGATAGCCGAAATAAAGAGAAAGACGAAAGAAACTAATATTACGGTCAAGTTAAATATCGACGGCTCTGGTAAGGCAAAAATAAATACTGAAATTGGTATTCTGGATCATCTGCTGGAGTTATTTGCCTTTCACGGATTATTTGATTTGGAGATTACCGCAAAAGGCGATTTAAAAGTGGACATACACCATACTAACGAGGATATCGGCATCGTGTTGGGTGAGTCCTTTAAAAAAGCCTTAGGGGACAAAAAGGGAATCAAAAGGTTCGGCTCTGCCTCGGTACCAATGGAAGACGTAGTGGCTAATGTTACAGTTGATATTAGCGGAAGAGGATTTTTAAAGCTAAAAACAGAAAAGAATCCTGATACAACTAGGTCTATACTGTTGGCGAGCGATGGTTATACATCTAAAGATGCAGAACATTTTTTTGAGTCTTTCGCAAAACATTTAGGAATAAACTTGAACATAAAAGTAGGTCCTTATAATCCCGATTTACACACGACTTTGGAGCCTGTCTTTAAGGCCTTAGGTATAGCCTTGGACCTTGCCACCCAAATTGACCCCCGGCGCAAAGGCATTCCATCAACAAAAGGCATAATTGATTGATATGATTGCTATCATTGATTATAGCATGGGCAATATTCACAGTGTGCAGAAGGCGCTTGAATCTTTAGGGGCTGAGGTTACGGTTACTAATAACCCAAACGAGATTAAAAAGTCCAATAAGGTAGTTTTGCCTGGCGTGGGTGCTTTTGACGATGCCATGATAGAGTTGAAAAAGCAGGATTTAATTTTTGCATTAAAGGAGCACATTAAAGATAAAAAGCCATTTTTAGGAATTTGTTTGGGGATGCAACTTTTATTTGAAGCCAGCGAAGAGGCGAATAAAGAAAGAGGGTTAGGGATATTAAAAGGGATTGCTAAAAGATTTGAAAACAAAATTGGGCTTAAGGTGCCGCATATAGGATGGAACCAACTAAAAAAAGTGTCAAATGTCAAATGTCTTGTGTCAAGTGTATGTCCGTTATTGAAAGATATACCCGATAATTCTTACGTATATTTTTGTCATTCCTATTATCCTCAAGTCAAAGATAAAGATATTATTGCTACCACTACTGATTATGGAATAGATTTTGCATCGGTTGTTTGGCAGGATAATATTTATGGGGTGCAATTTCATCCAGAGAAGAGTCAAGAAGTCGGTTTAAAGATATTAAAGAATTTTGTAAATTTATGTTAATCATTCCGGCAATAGACATAAAAGATGGTTGTGTGGTAAGATTTGTGCAGGGTAGGCGCAATAAGAAGGTATATTCGCCAGACCCGATAAAAACAGCCAGGCACTGGCAAAAACAGGGAGCAAAGTTAATACATATAGTTGATTTAGATGGAGCAGCCAGTGGTATAATAAAGAATTTAAATATAGTAAAAGAAATTGTAAAGAATTTAGAGATACCTTTACAATTTGGTGGAGGAGTCAGAAAGGTTGAAACAATAAGGGGATTACTTAAAGAAGGAATTCAACGGGTTGTCTTGGGCACGAAGGCGGTCGAAGACAGGATTTTTTTAAAAAAAGCATTTAAAGAATTTAAAGATAAGGTTATAGTTAGTATTGATGCAAAAGCGGATAATGTATTAACCCGGGGTTGGCAAACTTATTGTAAAAAAGTGGATGTTTTGGCGTTTGCGCGCATATTAAAAGATATGGGTTTTAAAGAGTTGATTTATACTGATACCTTAAAAGATGGCACGCTATCTGGCCCAAATATAAAAGGCACAAAGGCCTTATTAAAAGAGACGGGAATGAAAGTTATTGCTTCAGGTGGCATATCTTCCTTGGGAGATGTCTATAGACTCAAGTTACTGGAGAAAGAAGGTCTTTGCGGTATAATTATAGGCAAGGCCTTATATGAAGGTAGGTTTACTTTATCACAGGCCTTGAAGTTAGCTTAACATATAACGAAAGGAGAAGGGTAGATGCTAAGGAAGGCAATTGTTTTTTCTTGCTTGGTTATTTTTGTTCTCTCGTTAAGCGGTTGTGCTACGGCGCGTAAACGAAAAGATTTAGAGATCCAAGGTTTAAGAAATCAGATTTCAGCTTTAGAAGTACGGTTACAATCTAAAGATGAAGAGATTAATAGCCTGGGAGAATCCTTGACTAAAGCAATTGAAGAAAAGACGGGAAAAAAAGAAGTGCGGCAAGTTAAGCAAGCAAGGAGAAAAAGGGTTATCGCAGAAGTAAAGTCTCGTCCAAATGTAAAACAGATTCAGATTGCTTTAGCCAATGCCGGTTATAACCCCGGTACTATTGATGGCAATATGGGAAAACAGACGCGAGATACAATCAAGGCATTTCAGAGGGCAAATAATTTATCGGCTGATGGAAAAGTAGGAAAAAGAACCTGGGCATTGTTAAAAGAATATCTTTATAAGAAGGTAAAATAATATATTCTGTATTGCGTATAGCGTTAAATCAACGAGGATACAAAAGAAGATGTTGACGAAACGTATCATTCCTTGCCTTGATATTAAGGAAGGTCGGGTAGTAAAAGGGATAAAGTTCGTAGGCTTGCGTGATGCCGGGGATCCGGTAGAGGTATCCAAGATGTATGATCGCCAAGGAGCTGACGAACTGGTATTTTTAGATATCACCGCAAGTTTCCAAGAAAGAAAGACACTTATCGGATTAGTTGAGGAGATAGCCAAAAATATATTTATGCCTTTTACCGTCGGAGGTGGAATCAGGGATATCAACGATATCAGAGACTTATTGAATGCCGGAGCAGATAAGGTATCTATAAATACGGCAGCAGTAAAATGTCCGGATTTAATTAGCGATGCCGCAAGCAAGTTTGGTAGTCAGTGTATTGTGGTAGCAATTGATGCTAAATTAGTTCAGAGTTCAGAGTCACGAACCACGCCTGCCTCACCGGCAGGCAGGAACCACGAACCACGAACTGAAAGCTGGCAAGTTTATATAAATGGTGGCCGGACAACCACAGATTTAGATGCGCTGGAATGGGTGAAACAGGCAGCTGAATTAGGTGCAGGCGAAATTCTTCTTACGAGCATGGATTACGATGGCACAAAGGACGGTTATGATTTAGACTTAACCCAGGCTGTTGTTGAGGCGGTAAACATCCCGGTTATAGCCTCTGGTGGCGCAGGAAAACTAGAGCATTTCTCTGAGGTTTTTGCTAAGACAGGTGCGGATGCAGCTTTAGCTGCTTCAGTCTTTCATTATGGAGAATATTCAATAAAGCAGGTAAAAGAATATTTAAGGGAAAAAGGGGTTGCGGTGCGATTATGAAATTTAATCTTAAAACTTTAAAATTTGACAAAAAAGGCTTGATTCCAGCAATAATCCAGGATTATAAGACAGGTCAGGTTTTGATGCTTGCTTATATGAATAAAGAATCGCTAAGGACGACCTTAAAATTAGGCAAGACCTGTTTTTGGTCGCGTTCGAGAAAAGAATATTGGGTTAAAGGCGAAACGAGTGGTAATTACCAATTCGTAAAATCTATTGCCTATGATTGCGATGCAGATGCGCTTTTGATTAAAGTGCGCCAGATTGGCGTAGCCTGCCACACTGGTAATAGGTCATGTTTTTATAGGAGGATAAAATAATATGTATTATCCTCCATTAAAAGAATTTTTAAAATTAACTTCTAAGGGTAACGTCATCCCGGTCTATAAAGAGATTAATGTGGATTTGGACACGCCGGTATCCGCTTTTTTAAAAATGAAAAATGGTCCTTATGCCTTTTTGTTTGAGTCGGTAGAGGGTCAAGAAAAGATTGCCCGATATTCTTTTTTAGGAAGCAATCCGTCCCTCATTATTAAAAGCAAGGCTCGTAATATCCAGATAACATATCCGGATAAAAAAAATTACCGTTTCACAACCGACACTACAGTATTGGATGAGATTAAAAGAATTATGCAAGATTTTAAACCGGTAACCATAAAGGGACTGCCTCGTTTTTATGGCGGTTTGGTAGGGTATATGGGCTACGATATAGTAAGGTTCTTTGAAAAAATACCCGATAAAAATCCCGACGATTTAAAACTGTTTGATTCTATTTTTATCTTGACGGATACTATCTTGATTTTTGACCATGTCAATCATACCCTGAAGATTGTCAGCAATGTTATATTACCTAAAGGTAGGCAGAAACTTAATAATGCTAGAAAGGCCAAGTTTTATTACCACGCAATTAAAAAGATAGAATCCGTGAATGAAGATTTTAATAAATTGAATATTGAAAAAGAAAAGAAGGATAAAAGGTATGTTCATAAAATTGAATTGACCTCTAATCTTAAAAAATCTGAATTCCAGGATATGGTCTTAAAAGCCAAGGCTTACATAAAAGCAGGGGATATCATCCAGGTAGTATTATCGCAAAGATTTAAAACAAAGATAGACGTAGAGCCTTTTAGTATCTATCGAAATTTAAGGAGCCTTAATCCCTCGCCTTATATGTTCTTTTTAAAATTGGATAATATTATTTTAATCGGCTCTTCTCCTGAGATGTTAGTGCGTTGCGAAGAAGGTATTGTCCAAGCTAGGCCCATTGCCGGAACCAGGCCGCGCGGAAAAACCGAAGCAGGAGACAAAATTTTAGCGCAAGAGCTCAGTAATGATATCAAAGAAAAGGCAGAGCATCTGATGTTAGTAGACTTAGGCAGAAATGACTTAGGCAGGGTCTGTAAGTCGGGAACGGTAAAGGTCAATGAATTTATGAAAGTAGAGAAATATTCTCATGTGATGCACTTAGTCAGTGAAGTGAGCGGGGATTTAAATAGAAAATACGATACCTATGATGTCTTAAGGAGCTGCTTTCCTGCAGGGACAGTAAGCGGAAGTCCTAAGATTCGCGCCATGGAGATTATTGATGAGTTAGAGAATATCCGGCGTGGCCCATATGCTGGCTGTGTCGGTTATTTTAGTTTTTCGCATAATATGGATACTTGTATCACCATCCGTACCATAGTGATTAAAGATAATACTGCTTATATTCAAGCAGGAGCAGGGATTGTGGCAGATTCGCTTCCCGAAAGAGAATATTTTGAAACGGTGAATAAGGCAAAGGCACTAATTGAGGCAATTGTGAAGTAGTTCATAGTTCATAAATCTGTGAGCCAACAGCAATGAGCTAGTAGAGCAAATAAAATTAAAAGGAGGTCGATAACAATGGCAGTGCATATACGATTAAGAAGAATTGGCAAGAATCCCAAAAAAAGACCACATTTTCGCGTAACGGTCTTTGATGAGCGCCGGGGACGGGATAGTAGGTTTATCGAAGAGATAGGTTTTTATAATCCGGTGAGCGGAGTTGCAAAAATAAAAAAAGAGCGCCTTGATTACTGGGTAAAAAATGGCGCACAACTTTCTCTCACCGTGAAAAGTCTAATGAAGAAAGCAGGAAAGGAGGCTAAAGATGCCACAGGTACCCCAAGTTAATCAGATAGCAAATCTTTTTCCTTTAGTTTTCATCTTTATTATTTTCTATTTTTTGCTTATTCGTCCGCAAAAAGCAAAAGAGAAAGAGCATCAAAAGATGTTAGGAAATTTAAATAAGAATGACGAGGCGGTAACTTCTAGCGGTATTCACGGTACGATAGTAAATGTTAAGGATAAAACGGTAATTTTAAGAATAGATGATAATGTGAAGATAGAGATAGAAAAGAATAGCATTGCTTATATAAAGAAAATACAGGGAGCTAGTTCTAGCTAATAAAAAAGGGGCCAGGCCCCTTTTTGGAAAAATATGGAAAGACGACTTGTTTACAAAATAATTTTTATTTTGGCGGTTGTAGGTCTTTGTGTATATTTTACCTTCCCCTTAAATAAACGCATAAATTTAGGTTTAGATTTAAAGGGCGGGATGCATCTGGTGTTACGGGTGGATACTGCTCATCTTTCTCCTGAGAATAAACAAGACGCTGTAGATAGAGCGTTGGAGGTCATTAGAAACAGGATTGATGAGTTTGGGGTAAGAGAACCCTCGATACAAAAACAGGGAGAAGATGAAATTGTCGTGCAATTGCCCGGTATTACCGATAGGCAGAGGGCAATCGACCTTATTGGTAAAACTGCGCTCCTGGAATTTAAACTTGTTTCTAATGAACCGGATAAGTTAAAACAAGCATTAGAAGGTAATCTGCCAGAGGGTTACGAATTAAAGCGTAGTCAAGAAGAAGATGAACCATTACTTTTAGAGAAACAGGCGGTTTTGACCGGCGATACCTTAACTAATGCCGCGGTGCGTTTTGACCAAAGTCAATTTAATGAGCCGGTAGTTACTTTGCAATTTAATCCTGAAGGTGCCAAGAAATTTGCCGAGATTACTTCCAATAATGTCGGTAAAAGGTTAGCCATTTTATTAGACGGTAAAGTCCAGTCTGCTCCCCGCATAAAAGAAGCAATTCCTTCTGGGGAAGCAGTGATTACCGGCCGTTTTACCATTGAACAAGCGCAGGATTTAGCGCTGGTTTTAAGAGTAGGTGCCCTGCCTGCGCCAATGTATATCGAAGAAGAAAGGACCATTGGGCCTTTATTAGGCCAGGATTCCATAAATAAAGGGGTTAAAGCCAGTATTATCGGTAGTGTGCTGGTATTTGTATTTATGGCTGGTTACTATCTGTTAGCGGGAATTGTGGCTAATATTGCCCTCTTCCTTAATTTATTGATTATTTTGGGTAGCTTGGGGATGTTGCCTTTACTATTCCCTGGCGTATCAGCAACTTTAACCTTGCCGGGTATCGCGGGTATTGTTCTATCTTTAGGTATGGCAGTAGATGCCAATGTCTTGATTAATGAACGTATCCGGGAGGAATTAACCAGCGGGAAGTCGCTGCGCACTGCTATTACCAATGGTTATGGTAAGGCCTTCAGCGCTATCTTTGATTCCAATCTTACTACTTTAATTGCTGCTTTCTTATTGTTTCAATTTGGCACCGGACCCATCAGGGGCTTTGCCGTAACTCTAACTATTGGTCTTATTGCCAGTATGTTTACCGCGATTGTGGTTACCCGTACGATATTTGAGATTCTTTTAAGCTCAGGCCTATTGAAAACCCTGCCCATGTTAAAATTAATCAAAGAAACAAAATTTGATTTTATTGGTAAGAGGAGGATTTTTTATGCCATCTCATTATTAGTTATCGTCGTGGGGCTGGTAGCTTTCTTTAAAAAAGGTAAAGAGGCATATGGTATTGATTTTGCCGGTGGGCAGGTTCAAGAGTATAGTTTTAAGTCGCCCATATCCGTTGATGTCTTAAGGCAGACATTAAAGGAATTGGGCCTTGCGGATGCCTCCATTCAACAATTCAAAGAAAATCCACGGGTGGTATTTATCCGCACAACAAAGGAAGAGAGTGGTATTATTACGAATAAATTAAAAGAGAAATTTCCGGATCAGGATATACAAGTCTTAAAAATAGAAAAGGTAGGTCCTATAGCCGGAAAACAACTCAAGACAAAAGCAATATATGCCCTTATCTGGTCATTAGCCGGAATTTTAATTTATGTGGCTTTTCGCTTTAAACATTTTAATTTTGCCGCAGCAGGTGTGCTTGCTCTTTTCCATGATGTCTTGGTCGCCTTGGGATTTTTAGCCATTACAGGCAGACAGATAGACCTATTAAGCATCACTGCCTTTTTGACCATAGCCGGTTATTCCATTAACGATACGATTGTGATTTATGACCGGGTCAGAGAAAATAGCCGAATTTACAGGAAGCTGAGTCTTTACGAGTTGATAAACTTGAGCGTAAACCAGACTTTAGGCCGAACCCTGCTTACCTCTGGCGTTACGCTATTAGTCGTAGTTGCCATTTTATTTTATGGCGGAGAGGTCTTAGGTAATTTTGCTTTTACTTTATTAGTCGGTTTTATCGCAGGAGTCTATTCTACGGTTTATATTGCCTCGCCTTTAGTTCTTGCCTGGTCAGGTCAAAAATCTAAAGTTTAAAGATGGTAGTTTTAAATGTTATCTTAAACGCAGATTCTCGCAAATCTAACGCTAGAATGGTTGCAGATTAATCTGCGTTAAATTTATTATGTTCAAGTCCCTAAAATTATATCTAGGTGGCGTAGTTGATTTAGAGCAAACTTTAACTTGCCTTGTGGATTTCGGATACAAGAGGCAAGAGGCTGTTTCCGAAGAAGGAGAGTTTTCTCGCCGGGGTGGTATTATCGATATATTCCCTTTTACTTTTGAATTACCCATCCGCATAGAGTTAGAAATAGATAAAGTCGCCAGCATAAAAACCTTCGACCCCTTAACTGGCCAGCCGCTTTGGGAACACCAAATGGTGATTATCCTGCCGGTAAAAAAGATTCATGCTTTTAAAACCGTAGCCTTTAGCGAAGAAGTTCCTTTAGAAAATTTTCTGGATATAAATATTGGTGATTATGTGGTGCACAACCACTATGGTATCGGAAGATTTTTAGGATTGGATAAAATAAAGGTAAAAGATGAGCTTAAAGACCACTTAGTGATTGAATATGGCCGTCAAGAGAAATTATATGTGCCGGTGGAGCAAATGCATTTGGTGCAAAAATATATTGCCTTTCAAGTCAGAAAACCGAAAGTTTATAGATTAGGGACAAAAGAGTGGCAGAGAGATAAGGAGAGGGTAAGGAAAGGTATCCAGAAGTTAGCCTGGGATCTTTTGTCGCTTCAGGCGATGCGGATGAGCGTTTCAGGATTTAAATATGCTGGCGATACCGCGTGGCAGAAACAATTTGAGGCCACTTTTCCTTATCAAGAGACACCCGATCAAATAAAGGCTAGTTTAGAGGTAAAGCAAGATATGGAATCACTCAAGCCGATGGACAGGCTTCTTTGCGGCGATGTGGGATACGGCAAAACCGAAGTAGCCATGCGTGCGGCATTTAAGGCAGTGATGGATAATAAGCAGGTAGCATTCTTGGTGCCGACAACCATTTTGGCGCAACAGCATTACCAGAATTTTAACCAACGCCTGAAAGACTTTCCCATAAATATTGCGATGCTTTCGCGTTTTAAAACGAAGCTAGAGCAGGAAGACATTATTGAAGGTATTGCCAAGGGTTTAGTGGATATCGTCGTGGGCACGCACCGTTTATTATCGGATGACATAAAATTTAAGGATTTGGGTCTGGTGATTATTGATGAAGAACAGCGCTTTGGGGTAAGAGCGAAAGAAAAATTAAAGAGCTTAAGATTGGCTTGCGATATCCTCACCCTTACCGCTACGCCTATTCCCCGCACATTGTATATGGGCCTTATGGGCGCCAAAGATTTATCCGCGATAAACAGCCCTCCGCAAAATAGATTGCCGATTAAGACAATTGTGGTAGAATATGATGAAGATTTAATCCGTCAGGTAATCTTACGTGAATTAGCCAGACACGGACAGGTTTATTTTGTCCACAATCACATCCAAGATATAGAAAAGATAAGGCAGCGTATAACGAAAACATTACCTACCAATATAAGGTGCGCAGTAGCTCATGGCCAGATGCCACCTAAATTCTTAGAGAAGGTAATGCTGGATTTCCTAAGGGCAAATATAGATGTTTTGTTCTGTACACAGATTGTTGAGTCAGGCATTGATATCCCCAATGTGAATACCATTATCATAAATAACGCCTATGCCTTTGGGTTAGCGGACTTACATCAATTGCGGGGTAGGGTAGGCAGATTCGACCGGCCAGCCTTTGCTTACTTTATGATACCTCGAGGCGAAATATTAGATACTGAGGCGGAAAAAAGACTGGAGGCAATCCAGAAATATGCGCATCTGGGAGCAGGTTTTCAGATTGCCATGGAAGATTTAGAGCTCAGAGGAGCGGGTAATCTCTTAGGCGTCCAGCAACACGGATTTATTGCTTGCGTAGGATTTGACCTTTATTGCCGCCTCTTAAGAGAGGCGATCAGTAATTTTAAGAAAGCGAGTATGCCCAATGGTTAAATTATTAAGAATATTATTAGTAGTTATTACGCTATGCGCTATACACTATACGCTATACGATTTATTTGCCCAGGACAAAATTATCGCTATTGTCAACAACGGCGTAATTACTCAAAAAGACCTAAATGATTTCATTAATTTTATGCGCATGCAATTGTCGCAAGAATATAAAGGTGAGGAATTAGAAAGTAAAATTCAATCGATGAAATTAGATTTGGTAGACAGACTTATTGAAGACCACCTTATTTTACAAGAGGCAAAAAAAGTTTTAGAAGAGGCGAGGAAAAATAAGAATGTCGCTATAATAAACGAGCTCGATGTAGACCAAGATAGGATTAAGGCAAAAATAAATGAGATAAAAAGACGCTATGGTTCAGATGCAGAATTTCAAAATGCCCTAAACCAGCAAGGTCTTACCCAGGCAGATATCGAGTCAAAGATAAAAGAGCAGTTACTCATGTACAATATTATTGAGCTAAAAATAAAAAATAAGATTGTAGTTAATCCAGCAGAGGTCACGGATTTTTATCAAAAAAATCCAGACGAATTTAACACTACCGAACAACGCGAGATAACATTAATAACTATAGATGATGAAAAATTAGCTAATGATGTATATGATAATCTAAAAAAAACGGGAGACCTAATTAGCGCAATCAGTAAATATTCGCTTGAGCTAAGTAAGCTTAGCGTTCAGCGGAATAAGGAATTTAAAAAAGATATTGAAGATGCGATATTTGAATTAAATATAGGCGAAGTATCTTCGCCGATTAAAGTTAATAATAGTTTTTATATTTTTAGATTAGATAATATAGTTATGCCCAAACAAGAAAATCTGCCTGAGGTTCAAGACAAAATTTATAACTTCCTGTTTGATATGAAGATGCAAGAAGAGTTGATTAAGTGGTTGGGTGAACTTAGGGCGCAGGCTTACATTAAGGTCTCGCCAGATTAAGACAATGTCAAAGCTAGAGAACAAAATTACGGTCGGCATTACCATGGGTGATCCCTCTGGCATAGGACCAGCTATCATTGCAGGAGCCCTGCCTAAGTTTAAGGGTTTAGCAGAGTTTGTGGTGATTGGGGATAGATGGGTGTTTAATCAGGTGTCAGGTGTCAGGTGTCAGGTGTCAGGTGTCAATTTTATAGATTTAAGTAATGTGCCGCGTAAGAACTTTTCGTTTGGAGAAATCAGGACTGAGTATGGTAGGGCAGCGATTGAATATCTGGATAAGGCAATGGATTTGATAAAGAAAAAAGAGATAGATTGCTTAGTGACCTGTCCTGTCTCTAAGGAGGCAGTTAACTTAGCAGGTATAAAATTTAGTGGTCATACTGAATACTTAGCTAATAAGACAAATACAAAAGACTTTGTAATGATGCTATTAAATAAGCAATTAAAGATTAGTTTGGTTACTCGGCATATTCCTTTAGTAGAGGTTTCGAAGCAATTAAGTCAGAATAGGTTATATAAAACTATATTTATAACTTATCAGTCCTTAAAAAAAATCTTTTTAATTAAGCATCCCCGTATAGTTGTGGCTGGTCTAAATCCACATGCTTCAGATAATGGTCTTATCGGATGCGAAGAAAATAAAATTATTAAACCCGTATTGAATAAAGCAAAAAGTCTAATAAGATATATTGACGGGCCGCTTTCCGCAGATGTGGCAATCTCAAAGGCAAGACAAAAGGAATATGATTGCGTGATTGCGATGTATCATGACCAGGCATTAATTGCCTTAAAATTATTAGGTATCTTAACCGGGGTAAATATAACTTTAGGTCTACCATTTATCAGGACATCTCCTTTGCATGGAACTGCCTTTGATATTGCCGCAACAGAGACTTCAGCCAATCCTTCCTCATTAATCGAGGCGACTAAACTTGCCATAAGATGCACGCTAAACCTAAAAAAAGCTTAGGACAGAATTTTCTTGTTGATAAAAACATACAAAGAAAAATAATCGATACCTGTGAATTCAAAACATCTGATATTGTATTTGAAATAGGTGCAGGCAAGGGAGAGCTAACCGGATTTATTGCTGATAAGGTAGCAGGAGTTTTTGCGATAGAGATAGATTCTTCTTTATGCCAGATTTTAAAAGATAGGTTTAGAAATTATACAAATGTGAAGATAATTAACCAAGATATATTAAAATTTAACTTCGGGAGATATTTCGGCAAGTATAAAAATAATATTATAAAGGTAATTGGAAATATCCCTTATTACATTACCACGCCGATTATTGAATATTTGTTTAAATATCAAGATAAGATCGGCACTATATTTATTACCGTGCAAAAAGAATTTGCCCGAAGGATGGCTGCTCAACCTGGTTGTAAGGATTACGGCTCTTTTAGTTGTTTTATTCAATATTATACCCAACCCAAAATTATTTTTTTGATCAAAAGGACCTGTTTTTATCCTTCCCCTAAGACGGATTCCTGTTTTTTGCAATTAGATATAAGACAGAAATCAACTTTAGAATTAAAAAACGAGAGCTTATTTTTTAAGATTATTCGGACAGCTTTTAATAAAAGAAGAAAGATATTAAGAAATAGTCTAAAGGGGATTATTTCAGCACAAAAGTTAGAAGAATTTTTTTCCAAATACGACATTGATTCAAATATCCGTCCCGAAGCCCTCACCTTAAAAGATTTCGCTATTTTATCAAATATATAAAAAA
>Ga0315294_10005924_pt1 | contig 13415 bp, 14 predicted proteins | sample YL17G13_40_MG_FD_203626 | JGI IMG/M metagenome (GOLD analysis project Ga0315294, IMG submission 203626) | Sediment microbial communities from Yellowstone Lake, YNP, Wyoming, USA - YL17G13_40 | ecosystem: Environmental > Aquatic > Freshwater > Lake > Sediment | place: USA: Wyoming | collected... | reverse complement strand
CGTGTCTGTACCGACACTCGGTAAGATTGATGTGATAGTTAAGGAATCAGGCCTTTTGTAATTAAATGAGCACACCAGTCGTTCTATTCGTCAGCACCCCTTGCTATGGGGGTATGTGTCTCCAGGCTTACGCCGAGTCTATGCTTCGTCTCCAGCGCACGTGCGCCTCGAATGGCATCCAGATGATGCTCGACACAACCGAAAACGAGTCGCTGGTCCACCGGGCTCGCAATCTGGCCGTGGCGCGCTTTTACCAAAAGTGTCCTCAGGCGACTCATTTCCTGTTCATCGATGCGGACGTCCATTTCGATCCCGAATCCGTCATGCGACTTTTGAAGGCGGATCACGACGTGTCGGTCGCGTGCTACCCCAAGAAGTGCGTGATGTGGGACCAGGCTGATGCGTACGTCAAGTCGGGGGCCGAGCGCAAGGATCTGGCTCGGGTCTCAGCATCATTGGTGATGAATTTCAAGGCGGCGAACACGCCCATCCGGGACGGGTTCGCAGAGGTTCTGGACGGCCCGACGGGCTTCATGCTCATCAAGCGTGACGTGTTCACCAAGATGCACGCCAAGTACCCCGATCTCCTATGTGTGAACGACCACCAGAACCGTGACCTCGAACAGTATTTTGCCGTCTTTGATTGTATGATCGACCCCGTGAGCCGTCGGTACCTATCTGAAGACTACGCCTTTTGCCGCCGCTGGCAGCAGATGGGCGGCGAGATCTTCGCCGACTGCATGACAACCCTAGGTCACGTGGGTAACATTCGGTTCTTCGGGTCGTTGGAAGAGCGGCTTAAGGCCTAGCCCCTCATGAAACCTAATGTCCACCATGATGCACCTCGTGGCTGAGACCCGCAACAAGGCGATCGTGGCCACGACCCTACACACGATGATGAACATTCACGTCCAGTGTATGCAGCGCGGGTGCCATCTGGAGATTCACTTCGTGGACGACAAGTCGACCCTGCCCAAGCTCATCAAGACGGGCGAGCGCATCTTCTGGATGGAGTACGGTACGAATCTGAATAACGAAATCCTACCCAAAGTTTTCGAGCCTTTGCCCAAGGGCCTGTCGGTCCTGGTCTTCCCTTCAGTCAAGGAGGGAATCAACTGGGACCAATTTTCGAAAAAGACCAAGGCTGGCTCGACCGAGCCAGCCCACCAGCGTGGCCTCACGTTCGACACCGAGGTTGGTCGCAAACTTTCTGACGGAATTTACGAGTGCACAAAGACTTCTGCGCGTGTATGGGTCATGGAGTCCAAGCCGGTCGACAAGAAGCTTCGGGGTGGCAAGACGAATGTGACTCTTCCACTCGACGACAATGAGGCGATGTTTTCTCGTCTCTTGAAATTGGATGTAAAAATTGGTGTCGCGTCCGAGGCAACAGTCATCTGTCACTTTGTACATGAATGCTTTGGAAATATCCTCGAGGCGGCAGGAGTTGAACTTGGCGCTTAGAGAGTACAGGTGTTTCTTAAGTAAAAATGGCCGTGGAGTTCATCCAGGCAGCATGGCAAGGCGCTGCTGCTGGGCGATTTCCCGGGCCCCAACCTGTGTCGATAGAACGTCGGCACTTCTGTCTCCTCAAACGCCAACCGTACCTGGTGTCTGAAAAGACTGACGGCGTTCGTCACCTACTCGTGAGCACTCCAGACGGGCTCACAGCCTTGGTAAACCGTGCGTTCCTCGTCGAGCCAGTGAAGATTCGGGTTCCGAAGGACACCCTACTAGACGGCGAGTTGGTCAAGACGCGCACAGGCAAGATGCTCTTTGTGGTTTACGACGCCGTCAGGGTCAAGGGTGAGAACCTCATGCACGCACCACTCACCGAGCGCCTCGAAAAGGCCCGGGGGGTTCTCAAGGGTATCATCAAGACGGCTGGAGCACCATTTGAGATCCGAGTCAAGACCATGTGGGACTTGGGATCACCAATCCCCGATCTAAATTCGTTCGAGTATGAGACGGACGGTCTGGTTTTCACTCCTATAGAAGAGCCTATCCGCATGGGCACCCACGAGACCATGTTCAAGTGGAAACCCCGAGAGCGCATTACTATCGATTTTTGTTTGCAAAATGGTCATGAGCTTTTCGTTCAGGACAGAGGCGAGCCGTACAAGGAGGCCGAGTTGCACACCCGGAACCAACGGTCAGACTTGCCTGACGGGACCATAGTCGAGTGTGGCTACGGGGACTTGGGGTGGTTCGTGGAGAAGATCCGAACCGACAAGACGCACGCGAATAACCGCCGAACCTACTTCCGGACATTGGTGAATATTCGGGAAAATATCCAGCTTCAGGACCTGTACCAAGCCATGTAGAACGGCGCGCACTTAGGCACCTCGTTTAATTCAGTAACAGTTTCATCATCCTTAATGTACCACTTGTCGTAGCGGCGCACCAAGAGCGCGTAGTGTCCTCCTGCCTGAATCCCGTGATGTAAAACCGCCGCGAACAGTTTGTGCCCATGCAGCTCTTGCGGAATTTCAATCGGAAATTTCCGGTCGTACATCGCGAACGTCACCCCAAAGACCCGAGGCCATTCCGTCACCAACGTCCGGACCGCCGCCACGTGGTGCCTCTTGCCGTCGTCGTCTACGTATCCCTCTATTCCCATGTGTTTGAGGCGGGCTTCGAGCAACTTCTCGAGACTCGTCGGACCGGTCGGCCCTAGAATTAGCGTTACAAATTCATTCTCCTTTTTTGAAACGCCTCCCGGGTAGACGGTCTCTTGGCACTCTTTTCCGTTGAAAATTGAACGAATCAACTTTTGACCAATTGACTTTTCAAATACATCGATCAGAAGTACTATCACCTCTTGGGCGTCATGTTGGGACCCATCCGTGAAAGAAGGAAAACGTGTCCTGAAAGCGGCTAGGAGAGCACCGGGGTCAATAGGACCCACAGCACCTTTCATAAACAGTTGACGCGCAACCTTTTGGTATTCGCGCGTCACATCACACGGTCCGTCGTACGGGTCCATCTCGAATAGAAACTTGCTCAGGGGTGGAACATGAGCCAGACACTGAACCGCAGTGTTGAAGTAGCATGTGTTACCCAGGTTCAACAGTCCGCGCATCCTCTTAGAGGAAAGGCTCGTGTAATCTCTAAATCAAAAATGGAGGCTCACCCGATTTACGACAAGTGGGCGCCGATCATCAATGCGCACAAGAACAATCCTGGGACCGAGATTGAGATCCGGTTCGGCCGTTCAGCCCGTGGGGGCTTCGACACCAACGTGGGTCAGGGGCCCTTCAAGAAGGTCCTGGCGGCACTAGAGCGTTACGACGGGTGGGAACAGACAAAGCACACCAAGTCGACCGTGTACTACTTCGAGGGGTCTAAGCGCCTCACGGTCGATGACGAGACCGAAGAGCAGGTTGGTCATATCAAGAAGCGCGTCCGGGTGGATGACTTTGTGCTCGACGGCAAGCCTCTCGACGTGCGTCTGGGTGTCTCGACAGAGGAGCCGTTCGAGTACGATGGCGAAGAGACGAGTACGGAGCAAAAGGCCAAGGAGCGTTGGTCTTTTGTTCGCAAGAATCTCTCGATCGACATGTCCATCATCAAGGGCAACCCGGACGACCCCGACTCGGATGAGGACACAACCTACCAAATTGAACTCGAAATTATCAAGCCCGAACTAGTCAACGACCAGGACACGATGTACAACCTACTTTACAAAATCTTCGACCTCCTCAAGTGCGTCTAGTTCTTGGCCACCTTGTTGAGCCAGACGTTGCGGTACTTGGGGTCTAGACCCGCGCGCACCAGACCCGCCCACGTGTAAGTATTCCGTGGACCGGTCGGAAGCCCTATATTAGCAATGGCGTTATTCAGGTTCTGCAGGCCAGTCTTGTTGGTCGGTAGAGCGTACTCCTTCTGGAGTCTGGGGCTCTTTGGGCTCTTCTTGGGGGGTGGGGAACGCTTGGGAATGTTGGGCGTCTTGCGCGCCTTGGGCACATAGGCCGGAAGGTGCTTTATGTCACCAGTGACGGCATTCTCGACGGTGCGCGCCGCGCGAGCGGGACTCTGAGGCGCTTCGGCCTCGAGCCACTTCTTTATAGCCACCTTGATGTTCGCCACCTTGGGCTTGGGCTTCTGGAAGGCCAGGTTCACCACCAAGTTCTTGTAACGCTGGACCTTGTTGGTCGGGAGCCAATTTGGAATCTGAATTCGCGCAATGTAGCGCGCCTTTGATGGCTCGTTGGTGCGCAGGCCTGCCGTCTCTTTCACAAACTTCTTGTACGTCCTATTCACATTCGCCTTGAGTGGTTTTCCACGCGCCCCCATAGGCAACTTGCCGTAGGACTTGAGGAAAGCCGCCTCATTTCCATTCCGATAAAGATTACCGAGGTTCTGCGAGAGGCGCAGGCCATATTCGAACTCGAGGGCCATGGCGTTATTCGTATTGGAATTAGAAGGGCTCGGGGACGGGGCTAGGGGGCGGGGCGGGCTCGGAGCCTTGGCCGGCTTTTTACCCGCCAGGTGGGCCCTGAGAGTGTTGAACCTATTGGACTTGGCCGTGGCGTTGTATTCCGTGTGCAAATTCACAGGCAAGAGCTTCTTCGCAATCTTGTTCTGCTCAGCCACTGGAATGGTCGCCCAGGCGCGGCGCGTCTGGACACCCTCACTCGTCGTCTTCTCTACGCGCCCATTATTCAGGAATTTGTAGAAGGTGCCATTCACAAGCACGTCATACGCCCGGTTGAGCTTGTTGGACACGCCCGACTTGTTCTGAATCAGGCCGATCAGGCGCGCCGGTGCCATCTTGGCGTTCGCCTCCGGGATGTTCATGTTGCGTGCGATGGCCAGGAGCTCAGCCTTGGTCAGACGGGTCGCCTGGCGGTTGTTGATGCGCAGGACGCGATTCAGGCCCATCTTTATCACGTGCTGGAGCCCCGGTTTGAACGTCCCCTGGTTGCCGACGGCGATCACGTTCGTCTTGACGTTGGCCGGGATCTTGAAGATATTTCGGACGGACGCGGGGATGTTACGCCCGGCGTCCGTGTACGCCTTGATGACCGTCTTGCGACCGGCCGCAAGTCCAGCCGGTACAGCGAACCAGTACGGCTGCTTGCCTGGGCCAGGACGCACATAGAACCCCTCCTTCGTGGCGTTCCAAGACGGGGCGCGGCGGTTCTTGGGTCCTATAACCGACTTCTTCACGGCGTTCGCAAGAGGGTGCCCGGCCCGGATAAAGGCGTTCAGGGTCGCGCGCGGAATGGGCACACCAGCATTCGCAAACGCCTTGGCAACCTTGGGGCCCACACCCGCCATGTTCAGTGAGCCGCGGTTCAACCACTCGCGAGTAGTGATGTTGCGCTCCATCTTGCGCCACTTGTAAAGGCGCGGCTTTCCGTTGGTCCCCGGGCGGATGTAAAAGCCCGGGGGCGGCGTCATGTTCCACGAGGACGCGAGGGGGTTGCGGTTCGCCAGCTTCGCCTTCTTGGCGTTGGCGGCTTGCACCCCGGGCTTCCGGATCGCCGCCTCCTTGGCGAGGTTCATGGCCAGAAGGGCCACTAGATCGTATTTCGGACCGAAAAACTCCTTGAAAAGCTTACGGGGCTCATCACGCTCGGACGGGTCCTTTATACCCGTGAACAGGACTGTTCCGTTCTTGAAGAACTGATAGGTCCACTTGGGGTTCTTGAGCTTGAGGACTATGGCTGGGACGCCGCCGACGGCCTCGTCATATCGACCAATGCTCTCGACCATCGTCTTGGGGAGCGTCACGAGCTGCTCACGGAGGTCATCGAGGACGAATGGCCTATTGACGTAGAAAATTCCATCAATCTTCTTGTACATAGGTGGGGCCTTGAGCAGCAGAGGCGGCGCCCACCCGTTCTTGACGATGGCGAGCAGGGCCGCCTCGTAGTTCCCGAGACCCATGACGTCAAAGTACTTGTCGGTCAGAACGATGGTCTGTTGGCCCTTTTTGGCTATGACTTTATTCACGCCATCAGAGTCGCCGATCCAGCCCTGACCCGGAATCCAGCGCACCGTGGGCTTCTTGAAAGACGCCTTGTAGCCCGTGATTTCCGAGAACCCCTTGGGCTCAGACTCGAATACCGACCGGAAATTCGTCGGCAACTTAAAGGTTACTATTTTGGCCGTCAGGGAAGAGGCTGAAGTCTTCCAGCTTCCCTGACTGTTCATAAAAACGCGCCTCTTCCGGAAGATCGACTGAATCTTCCGGGCGGCCGCGGTTCTGGGGGTGTTCCCCGGCATTCTACTACTTTAGAACATTTTATTCTTCGTTCTTGAAATCGAGGCCGTAAATAATAGGTTGGGTCGCGTACGCCTGTTGTTGGTACATCGCGGACTCGACGCGAACCTCCAACTCCTTCGAACTGAACGGCCCTGCGTAAAAGTCTGGGTTGAACTTGAACGTGCCCAGATTGTTCTCGCGACAGTGCTGGTTGAACTGAGCCACGAATATCTTCTGAGGCACAAACGCGTCTGGCGCAAACCGGAACTTCTCCGAACACAGAAAGTGCTGGAGCGAGTTGGTCACCGTAGCCACCTGGCTTCGGATCGTCTTGAAGTACTTGGGTAGGACGTTCCAGATGTCCTTGTCGGCATACTTGGACGCGTAATCCAGATAGGCCCGCAGACACTTGCACAGGATCGCAGGCATCTCAGCCTCGAGTTTGTACTCGAGGTGCGGGTCAGCCACGTCGGGTGCGATTTGGCGACCAAAATTCACGGTGGCCAAGCGACGCAGGATAGACCCAGAGTTGTCCTTCCAGTTTGGAACCTCATTTCCACCCAGAATTCCAGGAGTCGTCCACTGCATACTCAGGGCCGTCTCGCACTTTCGCGCAATGCTGACGTCCTCACCAGACACGAGAGACTGAAACTCGGCCTGTTCGAGCTGCAGGTCACCCTTGATCTCCGGACTGATGAACATGAAACCCTTGTAGATGCTCGAAAGGCCAAACTTCTTCTCGATATTGTTCGAAAGCGTCGCGACATCCTCGCACTCGTAGAACCGACGGGCCACCTTCGTAATCAGGGTAGACTTGCCGGACTGTGCAATTCCCTTCAGAAAAGGGATGACCTGCCACCCGTCCAGCTCATTCACGTCGAAGCACAGACGCCCCATGAACACGTAGACCCACCGAGCCACATCCTCCTCGAAGCGCTGGTAATCCAGAACCTTCTGCATGTGGGGTGTCGGAATATCATACCAGTCCTCGGTGTCGTCGTACGGATCGAAAGGCTGATCAAAGTACTTGCAGGACACGAGCGTCGGGTCTAGATTCTCAAACTCGGCGCCGTCGTACCGGTAAAACTTCATCTGACGGCGACCCGCAGAGTCCTTGACCATCTCGAGAGGGCGCGCATCCAGAAGACCGTTATGGAACGACCAGACGTGACGATCCTTTTTGATTTCAGAAAACTGAATATCCTTGCAGTTGGTCAAGTGGCGGATGACATCGTGGGCCATGTTGCCTCGGTTCGTGAGGTTCAGCCACATCTCGGCATTGTCCTCCTTTTGGGTCTCGTCATAGACAAAGTCCTTGATCTCCTTGACCGGCTTCCACGCCCGAGTGTTGCGGATTTCCTTGCAGCACTGGTCGCGGTAGCGACGGTAGCCGTTACGGTACGCCTGTTTCAGAAGGAAAATCAAGAGCTTCTGATACGACGTGGCATCCTTCTCGATGTCCATGTCCACGTCAGGATTCTCGACCATGGGCTTGTTGAACATCTTGAATTCAGCGTCATTTTCGATGAATTTATTGACGATGGCTTTGTAGCACTCCTTGAAGCGCTTGATACGGCGCTCAAAGGTCATCGGGTTCATGTTGATGTCCTGGGTCTCAGTCTTACTAATCTCTAGCAGTTCGGACCGGGCAAGCATGTAACCACAGATATCGATAATTCGGCGCTTATTCACCTGAAGGCGCTCGAGGTCCTCCTTGTCGATATCCACGGGGAGGCCGTTCGGATCCCGGTTTGGTGATGCCGGGAGCCACTTGGCCGCGAGTAGTTTGAAAATTTCTTGGCGCTTGTCTCCGTTCTGGAGATCCAGATGGAGATTACGCTCACATTCTACGAGCTTCTTGTTGAGGTCCTCGGGCGTCCACGAGTTGATTTCTTTCTGGTAGGCACTTCCCTCAGTAGCCTTTTTGGTGGTGGAGCCCTTGGTTGCCATTGATACAAGTGGCCGCGACTTTTTTAAGCGGGAGCTAGAATGCCCTGCGCCACCGGCGGGCATGCACACGGCTTGGCCGACGACATGGCCGACAGAATTTTGACTAGAATTTTGTTCTGCATCTCCATGCCCTGTGCGATTCTCTCGGTCGCGTCTTTCAGACCAACCAGGGTCGTGGCGATGGTCTCACCCTCCTCGGTCGCGAGCAGAGACCCGAGGGCCTCGAACATATCCATACCCTCGTCCTCGAGGTCGTCCTCATCCATCTCCTCCATCTCCTCCTCTTCGTCAGGGATTTCCTCAATCTTCGTGCGAGACATTGTAATATTCAGGCAGAAATTAAGACCCTGGGTTTTTCGCGCCCGAACTTTTTCGCAACCTATATTAAAATGCCGGGTGGCGGACTTATGCAACTCGTGGCCTATGGTGCCCAGGATACATACCTTACGGGTCAGCCCAAAGTGACCTTCTTCCAGTCAACCTACAAGCGTCACACCAACTTCGCCATGGAATGCGTCCAGCAGACGGTGAACGGCTCGGGCGGCAACGGTGGCGTCTTCACCGTGACCCTGAGCCGCTCGGGTGATCTGGTCGGTGATATGTTCATGGTCGCAACCCCCACACAGTCTTCGTCGGCTCAGCTGACCTCGACCAACTCCAATTTCGATATGAATTGGGTCGCTGAGCGCGCCATCGAGCGCGTCGAGCTCTACATCGGTGGGCAGCTGATCGACCGCCACCAACAGACGTGGTTCCGCCTGTACGCCGAGGTCTTCCTGGCCGACACGAAGAAGATGGACTATGGCCGCCTGACCTCGTCGTCAGTCGTGAATAACGTGGGCACGACGAGCCCGTCCAAGGTGTACCTGCCGCTGCTGTTCTTCTTCAACCGCAACCCGGGCCTGTACCTGCCCCTGATTGCTCTGCAGTACCACGAGGTCCGCATCGACTTTATCCTGAGCCAGTACTACTCGAGCTATTTCGGTACGAACGGCGTAGAGGTCTGGGCCAACTACATGTACCTGGACACGACCGAGCGTGACCGTTTCGCCAAGAACAACCACGAGTATCTGATCGAGCAGGTCCAGCACGTGACCCCAGACGCCGTCGGCACGAGCTCGGAGAACGCCCCGAGCATCATCCGCCTCCAGTTCAACCACCCCGTCAAGGAGCTGATCTGGTGCTACCAGAACAATCAGCTGAGCGCCAGCACGAACCTGAACGCCATGTGGAACTTTAGCTCCAGCACGGCGAATGTGAACGTGACGGTCAACCCCCAGGTCCTTCCCCAGAACGGCATGAACCTCCTGCCGAATCAGGTGGGTGTTCCTCGTCTGTTTGCCCCGCCCCTGCTCTCGTCCAACTTGTACATCGTCACGGCACTTGGTGCCCTCACCGACCGGACCATCAACCTCCAGTCCAACGTCCAGACGGGCAACGTGTTCTGGATAGAGTCGGGTGTGCCCAACTACGGCACGGCCAACACCACCTACGGGTACGAGGTCGGCCCTCTGCACAAGTTCAAGCTGATGCTGAACGGCACGGACCGCTTCATCGAGCAGCCCGGCAAATACTTTAACCAGTATCAGCCGTACCAGTATCACTCGGGAGCCCCCTACGCCGGCATCTACTCGTACTCCTTCGCCCTCAAGCCCGAGGAACTCCAGCCCAGCGGCACCTGCAACTTCAGCCGGATCGACATGGCCCAGGTGGCCGTCAGCCTCAAGTCGGGCATGGGCGCCAACCTTTCCCAGAAGATGTTTGCGGTGAACTATAACGTCCTCAAGGTGGCGTCGGGTCTTGGCGGCCTCGTGTTTTCGAACTAAAGAAGTCTCTGCTACTTTCAGTAGTGCATGCCCTTTGTATACTCTATAAAGTGCAAGCTCGATCCACGTAAGGAATATATAGGTCAGACGGTTCAGGATGATTTTGAGGGGTATAAGTCGGTGTTGTAAAGGTATAGCACGGTCAGCAGGCGGGTTCAAATGGAAAGTCGTCTAAATTTTTTTCTTGGGGAATATTACAAATGGCCGGTGGACTTATGCAGCTGGTTGCTTATGGCGCTCAGGACGTTTACCTTACCGGTCAGCCCAAGGTGACCTTCTTCCAGGCGGTGTACAAGCGCCACACCAACTTTGCGATGGAGAACATCCAGCAGACCGTGAACGGCACCCCCTCCAACAGCGGCCGTGTGTCCGTGACGATCGCCCGCAACGGCGACCTGGTCGGCAACATGTACGTGGGTCTGATCCCTAACGGCTCCAACGCGACGACCTCCAACAACACCACCTTCGACACGTGCTGGGTGGCTGAGCGTGCGATCGCTGCCGTCGAGCTGACGATCGGTGGCCAGCGCATCGACAAGCACTACCAGGCCTGGTTCCGTCTGTACGCCGAGGTGTTCCTGGGTGAGTCGGACAAGATCAACTACGGTAAGATGACGTCCCAGTCGACCGCCGCGGCTGACCTGGCAACCAACAAGACGTACGTGTACCTGCCGCTGCTGTTCTTCTTCAACCGCAACCCGGGCCTGTACCTGCCCCTGATTGCTCTGCAGTACCACGAGGTCCGCCTGGACTTCGACCTGACCTCGACCTTCTCCAGCTACTTCGGCACCTCCAGCCCGGTCTTCGAGGTGTGGGCCAACTACGTGTACCTGGACACCGAGGAGCGTCGCCGCTTCGCCCAGAAGGGTCACGAGTACCTGATCGAGCAGGTGCAGCACACCGGCGGCGACTCGCTGTCTGGTCAGCAGAACACCGTCCGTCTGTCCTTCAACCACCCGGTGAAGGAGCTGATCTGGTGCTACCAGAACGGCAGCCAGACGACCACGACCAACCTGAACGGCATGTGGAACTTCTCCACCGGCTGCTCTAACGTGCAGGTGACGTGCAACACCGCCTCGGTTCTGTCCCAGGGCGCGGTGCTGCCCCACATGCTGGGCGCGCCGATGCTCACCTCCAACATTGTGCAGACCGGCGCCTCCAACCTGCTCTTCAACTCGACCGTTGGCGCCTACGGCTGGATGGAGGAGGGTGCCGCCGTGTCTGCGGCCGCCACTGGTCTGGGCCAGAGCGCCTACGAGGTCGGCCCGATGCGCGACTTCAAGCTGATCCTGAACGGTCAGGATCGCTTCAAGGAGCAGGTCGGCAAGTACTTCAACCAGTACCAGCCGTACGTGTACCACTCCGGCACGCCCTACCCGGGCATCTACGTGTACTCCTTCGCGCTGCAGCCGGAGGAGCACCAGCCGACTGGCACCTGCAACTTCTCGCGTATTGATAACGCCCAGGTGTTCTTCAACCTGAAGAACAGCACGACCAACCTGCTCCAGAAGATGTTCGCGGTGAACTACAACATCCTGCGCATTCAGTCCGGGATGGGCGGCCTGGCATTTTCCAACTGATCTTACCATATATTATTTTCACATGGTAAGATTTATAAAATCCAAAAAAATACGGGAAGGAGAAAACGGTCGCAAACGACCGGGCTTCGGCCCCAGGAACGTTCAAGGTTCCTGAGGTTGAAACGTAAAGAATATCTTACCATAATAGTAAGATGGACCCCCCTCTACTCAAAAAGTGCTCATGCTCTCGCGCACCACAGCCTTTGGATCAATTTTTGGACAAAAACAACAAGGAAGTGGCGACGTGTCTCAAGTGCCGTGAGAAACAACGCAAACACGATAAAAAACCCGACCGCCGTGAAAAACACAACGAACTTCAAAAAGAAAAGGGATACTACAAAGAGTGGCGTGCTAAACAACTCGAAGAGCGTCCAGAAGAGTATCGCCGGCACAACAACGAAATAAACAGAACCTGGCGTACTGAAAATGCAGAGCACGCCGCCAGGTGGTACCGCACACACGTCAACCCACGTCTGGACGCCTTGAAGCGCGCGGCTGTAACTCGGCGTATCGAGTGGCGCCTAACAGATGAAGAGGCCAAAGTTATGCTCACTAGTCCATGTGTGTATTGCAACCATATAGACCTTGAAGTACGTGTGAATGGCATAGACCGCCTAGACTCGAGTGTATGTTACACTACTGAAAACTGTCGCCCTTGTTGTAAGAATTGCAACTACATGAAAGGCACCTTTGACCCCAGGACGTTCATCGCATGGGCCACGCGTATAGCCGCCTGTACCGCCGAGTTTCCCGACGTTCCCGTATGTGAAGATCACAAAAAGATTAATCGCGCCCAATAACCTTCCAAACCCCCTTTAGGGCTGCAAACTCCTCTTCGATGAGGACAGCCGTGTATTCCGGATCAAACTCTGGAGAACAGCAAAAGACGTCTATGTAAATCATATTGTTCTCGGGGTAGGTGTGGGCCGAGAAATGGCTCTCGGCCAGGACGAGCACGCCAGTCGTGCCGTGAGGCTCAAATTGGTGAAAGGAACGGCCCACAACTGTGAACCCGGCCCTTTCAGCGATTCGAATCATAATTCTCTCAAGGTGGTTAGCCCTGGAGACCCAGACCCCATCGATACGTCCGATGAGGTGCTTCATTTGCCTTGAATATTTAGGCGCTCTTCATTTTATATAGAATTAGACCCATAGCGGCAACCAGGAACAGGAGGCCGAAGAAAGGCTGACCGGGCGTCTGGGGCGACTTGCGGGCCTCGACGAAATTCGCGACACCCATACCGGCCATCAAGGCGATGAACATAAACACAAAGATTGTGTTAAAGTCCAGCATTTATTATTAGGTACTAAAAAATAATGGAGACTGACCTCGAAGGGGCGGCTCTCATGGCCAAACTCAGAGAGCAAATGCCGGGGGCGACGATCGATGCCGTCCTGGATGCTGCTCGGATGGTCCACGTCAGGCGGGCGGCTCGGAGCTTCAAAGGGAAAGAGTTCGCGTCGGTCTCGCATCTTATCGGCTATTTGGCGGGCCTGAAAATGACCGATGAGGATCTCCACGTACTTGCTGGAATTCTCGTCGAAAATCAGGAGGGTCTGATCCCGGAAGACCTGACGCGAGACCTCGGGTCCGTACTCGAAGGGGGCCTGCTGAGACTCCTCACATCGGCATCGCGCCTGGATACCCCGAAGCGCCCCCGCCGCCCATGGTGTTGGTGCCCGCCATCTCCTGATACAGATAAATGAGGTACACGCCCATGAAACCCATGGTCAGGGCGCGGAAGATCCACGAAGCATACTTGCGCTTGGCGGGGTCAAGGAACTCCTGGACGCTGAACAGAATCAGGGCGAGTCCCAGTGTAGCGAGCAGAACAGCGTTGGCCA
>Ga0315294_10005923_pt1 | contig 13417 bp, 10 predicted proteins | sample YL17G13_40_MG_FD_203626 | JGI IMG/M metagenome (GOLD analysis project Ga0315294, IMG submission 203626) | Sediment microbial communities from Yellowstone Lake, YNP, Wyoming, USA - YL17G13_40 | ecosystem: Environmental > Aquatic > Freshwater > Lake > Sediment | place: USA: Wyoming | collected... | reverse complement strand
TTGCTTCCCAAATATCATTATCTATTTTTCTTTTTAAATAATATCTGTTTATTCCGATATAAACAACACAACCCGGACACAGGTATTCGCTCAATTGATCTTCTGAAAACGTTATTATACCTATTGAGGATATCGTACACGTTGCAGGGCCTTCTAATAAGTCAATGTCTAAAGAACCGATTGAATATATAACTTCTTGTACTTCATGATATGCGCCAATACAATAAGTATTATCAAATAAATTACCGAAAATATCAATATTATTATATAATGAAACGGCAATTCCGGTTTTAACATAATCGAAAAATCCAAATAAAACCCGAAGATTATCAGTAGCCGTATTTAAAAATTCAACAACTACTTCAGATAAATTCCCTTGATCGCTTCCTGCCGTGCCATCACTTGTAATGCAATTAAAAACAGGAGAGAGCCCGATTGCATTATCGTTTAAACACGTTGAACCGCCCTTCATCAAATTATTTTTAATTTCAAGTTGTAAGGATTTATATTCGATAGACGTATCACAATTATTAAAAGTATTATTATATAAATGACATTGAATGGAAGTGGTTATCATACAATTGATACCAATAGTATTTCCATTGAAATAATTATTGGATATATAAGCCTTTTCAATTGTTTCAATTGAAAATAATACCCCGTTATCCCATGCCCCTGTTATTATATTACATGTCGCCGATCCTCCAAGCGCAACGTTGATTGCCGACCCGCCCGATCCTGTTTTTTTAAATATTAATCCCTGTATATGAACATTGGAAGTAATAAAAATCGTTCCTCCCATAATATAACCGGACGTCGAATCCCCTTGATGCCTTTGAACTTTATTACAATCGGTTTTTATATTTATCGGAGTATAAATAGTTATCGTATTGTCTTTAGAAAGTGTCCAATCCGTAGATATTGCTATACTACCTGAATTATCATCCATTTCATAACAACATATTCTCAACGAACTGGATATTGAAATTAAATTTTTAGTACCCAGCTTATTACCAACTCCGGAAAGCGCACTTACAATAGAATGAAAACTTTTATCAATTTTTACTACAGTTAAATTAACGCTATAACTATCGGGAATACATCCACTGCCATCATGAACTAACCAAATAGAGCAAGTCAATTTATTATTAATAACGACGTCAAAATTTGAATTTCCATCATTTAAAGTAACAACATCGCCAACTCCAAAATAGGGATGCGTCTGTGGTATATCGAATTTTAAAATACCATTTTTAATCATTGCCTTTGGCATCGTATTATTAATATCTTTTGTAATATATGAATCATCCGATTCCGCGGCAATGCCAATTGAAAATGTAATGATGTCATAAACCGGTTTGATTCCATGTGATGATATCCCCGAGCGGCCGGCTATATTTGAATATGAATGGGTAAATCCGGCGGCTACGTCTTCTATCGTAAACGGACCATATGTATACCACCATCCATCGGTCATAGCCTCAAGATAGCCGCTGACGTTACCGTCGGTAAACCAACCCCCGGTCTGAGTTGTTAAATAATTTCCTGGAAGGATCATGACTCTTCAACTACCATGTATCTGTGAACGGCGCCCCTATGGGTTACCCTGCTCGGATGGGTGGCATATACTTCCCCAACGCCGCCCTCAAAAGCCGAAGCAATATATAATGCATGATTAATATCACCAATATAACCGTCTTCATACCATATAAATGAAGCGGTTCCGTCTGATATTACAATTTCATATGGCAATGAAAATAACGTATTTTCAAGATCGTCATAGTAAACGGTAAATTCAAGAATTTTAAAATCACGCATACCAGCCGATGCAGGAATATATTCCGATACTTTACCGACAAATTTATGTTTATCAATTAAAATTCCAACATCGGTTAAGTCTACCGTCCAATGATCCACTTCAGAATGATACGTCATCACAATATTTGAAACGGAAGAATTCGAATTGGTCATTAAATCCCAGAGATTGATATCAATCTGAACGGTTTCAATAGACAATTCCCTTCCAATCTCTTTTTGATCGGAATCCCTTATAACATTATATCCATCAAAGATCATGACCGTATCGTTGAATGGGTTTATGATTTGAGCGTTTACCATATTAAAATTCCTTTTATCTGACTATATATGAAATTGAAAACGACGGTATTCTTAATACCTTATTCGAGCCTAAACTATAATTTGTATCCGACATTGGGCCTATCCATATCATTTCAGAACCATCTTCTGAGGTTGGCGGCAATAATTTACTATATACGATAGAATCGTCATTGTAAATATAAAAAACACCATTGGTTAAACCGCCTGAATATATTATATGATAATTTATCAATATCGATGCATAGAGGGATGGATCAATAGAAATTTTAATTGTTCCGTTTCTTGGGGTTGCCCCATTTGTCATTATTATATCAGGCCCGGCATCGGTTGGGTGTATATTGATAAGAACGATTTTTCCACTTTTAATAATATCCATATGTACATTAACCGTAATATATGTAGATGCTCCGGAATAAAATTTAATTTGTACATCTTGGTCAAGCCATTCTTTATAATCTTCAAGAAAATTCTCAAATAAATCACCCGGGCCCTGTGCTCCAATATGTATTCCTTCAAATAATGGAGCGTCACCTGTTCCGATATTTTGATCCAAAGATTGTAAATAAGTCCAGTTATCCACCGTAATTTCAGAAGTGTCAATATGCGTTAATTGTCCAGCCTCATTGGCCGTTAGGGTGCCGAGGGTTATCCATGGTTCTTTAATCATTTCATATTCCGTGAAATGATCAAGAAGAACATATACCCATGTAAATAAATCCCTTAAAGATTGGGATGCGTCATTATCATCATTGGCAAACGCATCCCCAAGATAAGACGTTGTCCCATAAGCCGTATCCCATTTTGTAATACCTAATAAGGCTGATGGTGATTCTAATTTAACGGTAGGATCAAGTTCCGATGATCCGCCAACAATAAACTTATCAAGCATGTAATTCTTTTTTGTATTAGTATTAAGTTCAACCCTTACCGCACCAGCCCTATCTTTAATTTTAAATTCAACGCCAACACCAGCTCGCTGAGCAAATAGTGAAAAATCAGTACCAGGACCACCGCCGGATGCTTCATTGCGTAATCCCAGCCAATAAGCGGCATGGACATTATTTGCCTGGACGGATGCAATTCTATGATTCGATCCAATGACAAAGTTTTCACCATCGATGCTTCCAGTTCCGGTAGACCCTGAATGGGGAACCCTTAAATAATCCGTATATAAACCGTCTATCCAGTTTATAGTTCCGCCAAAAATTTTATCACCGGATATTGACTTATCAAGCATATCTCTTCTAACTGTAGTAAGCATAGGGCCTCTTATTTAATTGAAAAAAACAATTTGGTCAATGTTACTATTGAACCTTGCGGCCAAATTAATCTATTGAATTTGATATCGCTATTTGATCCATAAGTTCCGACACTGCCTTCAACGGCATTTATTAATGCATTATTTATAGCGCCGGTAATTTTAAAATGATCTACGGTACCTGTATTTTCAACAGAACTTTTTAATGAATTAGAACTATTATATGAAAAAATATATTTTTCGAGATCAGCACCGGATCCCTGCGAAACGTTATCATATAATATTCTACACAAAACAGTATTATCCTGGGAATAAAAATAAATAAATTTTGGAACGTTTGATGGGTCCAATAAGGAATCCGCCATTTTACCAAGCATTTGCATTTTTAATTCTAAATTGATATTCATATCTTTAAATATAATACTTTGTTTGAGATTGTTCGCTCGGAAAATATTTTCCAAATTCGGCGCCCGGTATAGCACTAATCATTTCAAGAAGATCCGCGTCAAGATTTATTCCGCTTTGTCTTCTAAAATAATTAAACTCTTCCCATCCGCTGAATTTTTTCATTGAAACATTGCGGGCTATAATATCGAATTTTTCCAGTTTATCATCAGTGTCATAAATAGTATCGATTGGGGCGTCAAGATATGCTTTATAATAAACGCCGGATTCAAGCAATAAATAAAGAAATTTATGTGTCGGCCACAATAAATGAACATATCCTGCGTTTACATTTTCATGAACAAATGGAATGTAATCATTATATTGTGATCCGCAAATAATCAGAGTAGCAATTTCACTATCCTGAATCACATCTAATACATGATAAATACCATCTATTTCCGATCCATAAACAAGGATTTCCGGATATCTGTTTTTTGCATGCATTATATCAATCATATGTTCCAGATATCCTATTTTATTACTATTAAAATAACCCATACGTTGATCGCTAAATACGGAAATACTTTCTTGATAAAAACTAATAATCTTATTTTTATTTACCAGTTTTAAATATAATAAATCACCAATCGACAATCCTGAAGAATCTTCCAACCTAATAATACCATTAAGACGATCGACTACTTCAAGAATTTTTACATGACCAATCGATTCATTCATCATTTCACAGCCCTCGGCCGCAAAAGGACTGAGTTTATTTATTATATCTAAAGTAATATTATTACCATCAATAACGGTTATTTTATAACCATATGATTCATACAATCCTATTACTTTACATTTTTCAGGAGAAATCGGAAGGCCATAATAAACGTTTAAAGCCTTTTCCATGTCATCAAGATTTTGATTAAATTTCATCAAACCATGAATTGCGGCTTTTCCGGATATATTATTATAATTATATTCTTTCCATCGATTAATATCGACCAACGCTCCATACATTTCATACATATAATCTTCAATAATAGGAGTCGTTTTACAATAGAACGTATCCTCTATTTCAATATCGTTAAATAATTCAAGCGTATTATTATAAAATATAAAATCCTGATCTTTAATAAGCGTTATGCCATCTTCCGATTTATCGATATAATTACTGATTTCAAGAATATCGACAACATTTTCATCTATTTTATAAACTTTTGCATTTGTTAAATAAAAATTAAATGGGTTGTTTTCGAGGTAAGCAAGGCTTCCATTGATTTTTATCATATATTTTAATTTATCATAAGTATAATATCCATTATCTTCCGTTCCATTGAACGAATTATACCCCTCATACCAATTCCATGTTTTTATTTCAGGCGGATAAAATCTTTCGTTTGCTTCTTCAAATTCAATAAATTCCGGAAGTTCACTGAAGATATAAGCATTATTTGGATATGTATCGATAGCATAATTTAAAATAGGAACATTCGGTTGTGTGCTTTTACTATATAATTTTCCCCATTTACCGGTTTTTGAATTTGCCAGTGTAATAATATCATTAACGGTATCGCCAGGATCAACAATAATTTCAATACCGTCATCATGCCACGTTACTTCGGATACGGTCCCTTGTTGAATAAATATTTTAAAATCAGAAGCGTCCATTTGCGCTTTAATTCCGAATTTACCGATATCGTCTTGTGTAATTTTATTAATTGTCGAATTTATTTCTATAGAACAGGATGTTTCTTCCGGCTCTTCGGAGGACATAAGCAGATTTATTTTAAAATATTTATTACCTATGACAATATACTGGTTTTCCCCAATCGATCTGATACGATAATAATCTTCAGGGGTAATTTCTATAAAATCATAAAACAGCCCATTGATCGGTTCCAAAACGACGGTTCCAAGAGGTTTTATTATATTATTCGAATTAATATCAGTAGGATCGAGATCGGTTGGCTTTGAATATAATGGACCAATTTTTATATCATAATAATCCGTAATATCATGTTGATTAATTAAGGCAGTAACATTTACGAATCTCCCTACCTTAACGATAAGATCGGATGACATTTTGCCAAGGCCATTCCAGAAATTTTCCCAAATGTCAACATCTTTATCGGATAGATAATTCCAGAAAGTAGATAAATAATTCCAGAACACGCGGCTCCTTACAATTTTTGAACTGATAGACTGTCTATGTTAAAAAAATCAATATCACGTATTTTAAGCGTATCATTAAATGTTCCGGCAATCTCTTCACCATTATCGTCAAATCTACGATATGATATTTCAATAGGAGTTTTTATGTTATTTACCAAATTATTATTATAAAAATATGAAATCATATTATTAATTGAAAATGTACCGTCAATATTCTGATCTACATATTTTTTAATTTCATCCGCTATTTCATTAATTGTTTTTGATCCAGTAAAATAAAAAGTAAAGCTGAGAAAACACGGAAATTTATGTTTTATTAAAACGCTTCCGTATACCGTATCTTGAAAAAATTGTTGAATAATTGAAATTTCAGGATAAAGAATATATTCAACATTAATAATCGTTGCAGTAGAATTATTTAACACTATTCTTTTCTTTTCCAGATATGATCCAACGATATTCGGATCCGGATCTATAATAGTGTAATCTGAATCGGAAAGAACCTCGCCATTTAATGTAACCGACAATATTTTAAAAACTGGACCATCGATTTCAAAATAAGAACCGCTAGTGGCCACGGATACGACAATCGATTTATACTCTTCAATATTTTTAATGGTCGAAACGTATAAATCAGATTTTGTATTTGAATGATAAGTATCGACATTATCACTTTGTAATTTTAAATATTCAACCCTTAAAAGGGAATAAATATCATCATTGATATTTCCATTATACCGGATACTTGCCTGAGATCTTCCTGAAGCAGCGATAAGAAAATAAACATAATTCTCATTTACACGATAGCGGTTAAGGTTTCCCAATCTATGACTCAATAAACCGGTAACCGAAGTTTTTGATCCATCCGGATTGGTCATTCCACTCAGTTCAGACCATCCACCACGAGTAAGCTCGGAATTAACTGGAGAAGAAACAAATTGTGCTTCTTTATCCCATATAAAAGCCTGGTATCCATCATTTAAACCATTATTTAACGATCCCCGACCATACGATCTTAAAAAGGCAATCACCGGATCTTCAAGATCTTTAACATACAAAGCAAACAACGCTATTGCGCGCGCGGGATTAATATCAAACGCTTTTAATCCGATTACTTTCCATATATCGGTCTTTTTCGGTGATTTGGTATCAAGAGATACTTTCATCATTGTTCCATACCTGGTCGATGCCACCGCAAGGATCCCTCCGCGACTTTTATCGGAAAAAATCGATAATATTTTTCCAGGAAGTTGAAAATGAAGTTCGTTTTCCAACTCATCAGGATCATTAAATATTTTGGCGCTGGTTTTATTTAAATATAAAGTAATTCGTAAATCATCATATAAAATAAATTCAAATTCATATTCAATTCCTGGCTGAATTCTGAAATGGCGTTCCGCGAGAGCGCCCATTCCTGTAATTGAAACATGGTCAATGATATCCTGATCCGTCGCAAATACCTGAGCAGTTCCATATTTTTCAGAATGAGCCATATATACAACGCCATTTAAAGTGGTTTCATCATAACCTTTGGTAACCATGATACCAAATCCTATACCGGTATAGCCATCAACTATATAATTATTAACTCCACCTAACATAATCTGTAATTTACTGTCTTTATTTTCATCAGTAAACGCCGGCCAGATGAATGAGCCGGTTAATTTTATTCCAGTTCTTTTTAATATATCTTTACCGGCAACGATCGGGTTTGTACATCCTCCGGCAAGATTAATGGTATCATTTAAAAAATTTAAAACATCAGTTGACGATATTCCGCTTAAAAGATTAGCAAACCCACCATTTTTAGAACCATTCGTTCCATATTTCCAATTCTCATTTGGAACCTGTATTGCCGTAAATCCAATATTTTCATTTAAAATATTAAATAAATCCGAAGTCTTAACCTCCATATACCTTTTATAATCATTAAAATATAACCCCCGATACATATCATTATCCGACTCCTGATCCAGTGGAAAACCATAGAATGCCGCATCGCTTGCCTGTATATTTGGACTATCTGGATTAAATACAGTTGTAGATGGATCAATGGTTAAAGGTATCGGATACACAGAATAAGATGAATGTGGACCCCAATAGGTGTCTGATTGAAAACTACCAGGATTTGGCGGGAAAATTCCCCAATAAGCTATGTGCTTTACAATTCCATCACCAGTAAGTTTTCCCAAATAATCGGCTTTTCTAATCTGTTTTGACAAATCGGTTGCCGTTACCAAATCACGTACCATATATTGGTCGCCTGCACCAGCGGCATATATAGAATCAATATTCGTAAATACTGATTTTAAAATATTAAACAGACTCCGTTTATTTACTAAACTTCTATCATTAAGGGAATATCTAAGCCTAGAATAATATTGATCGTTATTTTCATGAATGGATCCACCGACTGTATCTTCCGGATTGGTTGCAAATTTATAAACAAAATCAATATTTGTTAATTGAGAAATGGTATTTTTCTCTGCGACATATTCATTCCCAGGACTGACGGCAATAATATAAATATCGATACAATACAATGCCGATGAATCATCGGAATTTTTAAATGAATTTTTACTTATAAATGACGGTATTGACGCTTTATATTGTAATCCACCGTTTGACACTGCCCGAAAATTTTCCGTTATTGTTAAATTTTTTTTCTCATCAAAATAAACACGAACATATGTCGAGACTAAAGAACCGGCTATTCTTTCATTAAAAAATTTATTACCAAAAAAATCAAGCTCCTCTTCGCTCATGTTTTTATATTCATCGATATTATTAATTTTTCGCTGTTCCACCAAAGAATTATAAAAATCTCTCATTAAAAGAGCTGATGGTTTAACGGCAAGGTCGTCGAGTACTGTTCCTTTTCTTCCGCTTGATTTTGAATACTCCGCCCATTTTTTTCTTATAAAAGCATAAAAATCAAACATAGTTATCCTTTTTTGATAATAGGAAGACGCCATACTAAATCCGCATAAGCCTCGACTTCCATCGGATAAATCCGTATAGTGGCATAAACGGTATAATTAATAATATCAACGCTGACAAGTTCGGCTTTTTCAATTTTTTCCGTTTTGGGAGTAAATTCGGTCTCATCGCTCTGCATACTTTTAACGGTTTCATTGATGGTAATAATCAGAGCTGCGGAAAGACTTTGGGAGTCTAAAAATACATTTTGTTTATTAATAATCTTTTCCGCATCGCCGCCGTATGGATCAATAACAACTTCTTTATTATAAACAAATTGACGTTTCTTTGTTAAAAAAGTGATTTCAAATATATTCAAAAGGAGCCTATTTCCATAAACTTCCTGGGGGTTATCGCCAATGGTAACCGAAAAATCTTGTGTCAAATCAGTAATAAGATCAATGTCGCTCATGATATAAATATAACTAATCCGGTGGAATAATAAAGCTTTTTTCATCAATCAAATTTTGAACACTGAAATTCTGAGCATATTTTCTAGCGCCCATTCTATCAAATAGTTTTTCCTCCGTATCCTGAATGTATTCATTATTATATTGAGGAACGGAAACATCTTCCATAGACATGACAAATGTTTCGGCCACAGCCGGATCGCCATAAAGATCTTTATAATATTTACTACAATTTTTTAAAGTGGGTATTGATTCGTTGAATTTTCCGGCCCTAGTATTGGATATGATATTTTCAATTATATTTGCAACACTAAGGCCCTTTGCAAAAATATCTAATAAACCGGCGCTTGATAACATTCTTGTTAAATCACCGGCTTCTGATGTTTTATACGGCTGGTACGACTCGAGAACGTTTTTAACATAATTGTTATGATTAAAAAGTTGCCTGAATCGTGATTCCATCGTAGTAATTATGTTATATGCATTTTCTTTATCGGACATTACGGTCGTAATTAAAGTAAAAGCATCCGCTATCAATTGGATATAAGGAGGCGTAGCCGAATATAATACATCAACAGTCCATACCCCAATCTTGGTATCCCAATCCGGTATATTATACAATTTATGAATAAATTCATCAAATTCCTGATTTGAGCTTTGTAAAACATCATCCGCATTTATCATATCGATAAGGCTTTGAGTAATGGTAGCGTGGAGCGTTTCATCGGCGATCCCGATGGTAGTATGACCAAGAATTATTTTTGACGCCATTTCAAAATTAGAATCTTTCACGGTAATTTTAGAAAACATATCCCTGGTAACTTCCAACAAGGTACTTGCCGAATCAAGCGGGCCGATTAATGTCGCACCAGCGGCATTTCCAGATCCTTTTAATATAGAAACTATCTCATTAATCAAATTTTTTATTAAATTCCTGATGTTATATATTGTGTTACATAAATTATGATATTCAATATATTGTTCGTAAGCATTTTTCATATTTTCATATACATTACTGATTTCATCTCCCAGCAGCTTAATATCGAAGGAAAATTCCGATGCTATTCCACCAACCGCTTTTGCATAAGAACTTAAATTAACCGATGCGCTAGCGTTTGTTTCCAGTTCGGCTACATTCAATTTTTCTTTCCATTCGGTCTGTAAACCAGTGTTATAAGCATCATATTTATTTTTAATTATTTCTGTTTGAGTAATGCTTAATTTATCTGAAAATTGATTATTATACCAATGTTTAAGATCGGATGTTTTTGCTATATATATTTTATCAATCGCGGCTTTTTTCTCTTGAAAGACAAGATAACGTTCTTCTTCAACACGTTTAGTAACTTCTCCGATATCATCAATCAACGAATAGGGTTTTGTTATTTCATAAGCCTGCTGAATATTAAAATGAATTTTTTTATATGTCGATTCATTAAAAAAAGCATTATCGGCTCCAAGATCCCTTATCATATCGGCCAATAGATTGATCGCATTATTAAGATATGGAATAGCGTCTTTTATCTGTTTATAATATTCAGCATTTGATATTCTAAGAGCCCATTTCCCCAATATACCCATGACAATAGAAATACTTTTTTGAGCGCGGAATAAATAATAACGTTCATCATTGATAGCTTTTAAAGCGGCTTCATGTGGAATAGCAACCAGGGAAAATATTGCAGTTGGAAACGATAATAATATTTTTAAAATCTGAGAAAGAATGGCTTCTACAAATGTTGACGCTATTCTTGATATTGGTCCAATCAATGATTCGGCGACCGACGCCGCAAGGGATCCTATAGCCGATACGGCTTCAGCGCCTATAATATCGAGAAGGCTTATAAAACCAAATTTTTTTTTAGCCCTTTCACCGGCATAGGTATTAACCCGTAATCTATTCTCTTCAATTTTTTTAAGAATGGTATAAATTTTATTATGAAGAGTTAAAAGAATTTCACATGCTTGTCTCGGAGGAGCCATTATTGTTCCTTTCTATTATATAAATATAGTTAAAAAATCATAAAATCTGGTATAATAATAATGAACAAACTCAATAGGAGGATATAATGAAAATTTTAAATAAAGAAAATTTCGACTGGGCAATAGAAACGGCCATTCGAAATAATAAATTAGAAGATATCGGATTCTATACCTTATCTGATTCTCGTGCATTGCAGTCAAGCGAACACTCTCCGCTGTGGCGTTGCGAGTTGATCTTGACAGATCGATGCAATTTCAAGTGTCCGTATTGTCGTGGACTACGGAATGATATTTTGGGGGAAATGCCTTACGAAAACGCGTTGTCAATAGTTAATCAGTGGATTAATGAAGGGTTGCAAAATGTTCGATTTTCTGGTGGGGAACCAACTTTTATGGAAGGAAAATGTCATGATAAAATGGAAAAATCTTCAAAAGAGTGATATGAAAATTATTCATGAAATAGCAATTCGTGCCAATGGATTAACGAAAGTGTCAATAAAAGAATATGACATGGACATCGCGGCATGTCATATATCCGGCAATCCATTAAATTTGGAGGGATTGCTTTTGGCGGATGATTATAATTTTTTCCATGATGTTTGAGGAATTCATGAAAATATAGACAAGGAAACAGGGGTGTTAAAAAATTTGTTTTATCCAAGATATTCAAACAACGCATGTCCCAAAAAACGTGCATTTGGATATTGCTTCAATCTATTTGATGACTGCCCCAATTGTCCGGAACCATATTTTTCCGCTTGTCGGAATGTTAAAGAACAGGAAAATGTGGTATAATAAATATGTAATAATTAATCTTTAAAAAGGAGTTTTATGCTTTCAAAATTCTTATCATTAATATGTAAGGTATATGCTTTTGCACTGTCGGCATTTCTCAGTGAGATTGACGAGAAATTCAAAGAACCTCTTGATAATCTCGAAAAAACAGTCCTCTTTTTGATGGGGGATGAAAAACTGATAAAAACGATAAAAGAATTTATGTCCAATCCTGCAATTAAATCCGCTGGGATACAATTATTTCTTGCCATAAAACAATTGGAAAATGCAGGGAATAATACGAATGAAGCTTTTTCAAAAACAGTAAATTTTATTTTTGAAAAAGAAGAGAACAACTTTAAAAAGTTGTTAATTGAAGCGGAACCGGTACTTAAAAAAATACATATTTTGGTCAAAGATTTTTAATGACAGTTATTATGGGGACGAAGCGGGTGCAAGCCAGATAGTGCAGACCTCTTGCAAAGCGCAGTCTCCACCAAGGTTGCCATGCCACACATAAGCAACGGCCTGGACGCAGGATTAGGGCAGTGTGTGGCACAAGCAACCGCATTAGCAGTAGAAATTCAAAAATATATACTTAAGCACAGTTGGTCGAAATTTTCCCTGGCTATTATTGGAAACCAGAACACAGGAAAACATCGACGAGCGTTGGAGGCATTGTCCGGAACAAGGGGAACCAGCCTTATCAACTACGTGTATTGAGAATTTCTACTGTATTTTTATAATTAATAAAATAAGGAAAAAAAGGAGTTTTATGATAACAAAATTAACAAAAAAGCAAAAATTAAAAATCCCTGAATATTTCGAGAAGTGGAATAAAATAGCATTTGACAATAAAGCTATTGATAGGAAAAAAGCAAAAATGTTATTGAAAAAATATTTAGGTTTTGCTGATATAAAACCAGAAATATTTTTGTTTTTGGATTCTCCAATGACATGTGAATTAGCGATTAATATATTGAAAAATATAGGAGATTCGCAGTTGGATTCGCAGTTGGATTCGCAGTTGTGTTCGCAGTTGTATTCGCAGTTGGATTCGCAGTTGTGTTCGCAGTTGTGTTCGCAGTTGTATTCGCAGTTGGATTCGCAGTTGTATTTGCAGTTGTGTTCGCAGTTGTATTCGCAGTTGCATTTGCAGTTGTGTTCACAGTTGCATTCGCAGTTGGATTCGCAGTTGTGTTCGCAGTTGTGTTCGCAGTTGGATTCGCAGTTGGATTCGCAGTTGCATTTGCAGTTGTGTTCACAGTTGCATTCGCAGTTGCATTTGCAGTTGTGTTCACAGTTGCATTTGCAGTTGTGTTCACAGTTGCAT
>Ga0315294_10005922_pt1 | contig 13417 bp, 12 predicted proteins | sample YL17G13_40_MG_FD_203626 | JGI IMG/M metagenome (GOLD analysis project Ga0315294, IMG submission 203626) | Sediment microbial communities from Yellowstone Lake, YNP, Wyoming, USA - YL17G13_40 | ecosystem: Environmental > Aquatic > Freshwater > Lake > Sediment | place: USA: Wyoming | collected... | reverse complement strand
GCCCAACGGCCACCGAGGCCATGGCGTTGAGAATGCTGTGCATTCCGGGAACATTCAGCTTGAGGGTTCCCAATTTCCGGCCCTTGTGATGGAGCGTGGACGTGCTTGAAAATTGTTCGAACCGGAAATCACGGGCGAAAATGTCGGACTGGGCCGAGAAGCCATAGCTGATGATCCGGCGTTCGAGATGGGGGATGACGCTCTGCAGGTTGGGATCGTCGAGGCAGAGGATAATCGGGCAGTAGAAGGGGACCTTATTGGCGAAGTTGATGAACGTCCGCTTGATTTCCTCGATATTCTGGTACTGGTCCAGGTGCTCGGCGTCGATATTGGTCAGGACCGCGATAAAGGGGGATAGATAGAGGAAGGAACGGTCGCTTTCGTCCGCTTCGGCGACAAAGAAATTGCCCTCGCCCAGCTTGGCGTGGGCGCCGATCGTATTCAGCCGTCCTCCGACGACGATGGTCGGGTCGAAACCGGCCCGGTCCAGGATCGTGGCGATCATGGACGTCGTCGTCGTCTTGCCGTGGGAGCCGGCGATGGCGATCCCGTATTTCATCCGCATGAGCTCGGCCAGCATTTCGGCGCGCGGGATGACGGGGATCTTCTGGTGTCTGGCCGCCTGGACTTCGACATTGTCCTCCCGGATGGCCGAGGAGATGACGGCGACGTCCGCCCCCTTGATGTTTCCAGCCTTATGGCCGATGGAGATCTGGGCTTTGAGCCGGGTCAAGCGCCGCGTCGCCTCATTGGCCTGGATGTCCGAGCCCGTCACTTTATAGCCCTGGTTCAGGAGCACTTCCGCGATGCCGTTCATGCCGGTGCCGCCGATGCCGATCATATGGATATGCTTGAGCTTGCGGTATATCTTTTTGACCAATCCTCTCCTCCTAGCTTCGGAACTCCATCAGTTCAAAGCACAGGCCGGCGATCCGGTCAGCGGCCTGATCTCGTTTCAGGCGGACTAGGTTATTTTCCATTTCGGAGATTTTTTTCGGATGTTCCAAGAAGAAGAAAATCCTCTCGGCGAGATTTTGGGGCGTCAACTCAGCCTCGAGGATGACTTCGGCGCCGCCTATGCGTTCGAGCTCGCCGGCGTTCTGGGCCTGGTGGTCATCCGAGGCCCGGGCGAACGGGACGAGAATGGCCGCTTTTTGAGCGGCGATGAGCTCGGCGCAGGTCGTGGCGCCGGCGCGGCTGATGACGAGGTCGGATTTCTCGAAATAGCCGGGCATGTCATGAAAGTAGGCAGCAACGACCGCGTCTCCGAACCCGTTTTCGGCATAGCTTTTTTTGACCCAGTCGAGATCGGCCGGGCCGGTCTGGTGGAAGATGGCCAGCCGGTTCCTCGCCTTTTCCAGCAGAGGCAGGGCCGCCGCCACGGCCTGGTTCAGGACATGCGAGCCCTGGCTTCCTCCGAAGACAAGCAGGGTCAGCCGGCCCGTGCGCTCCTTGCGCCGAAGCGCGGTGAACTCTTCGCGGACCGGATTCCCCAGGAAAACGCCCTTTCCCTTGAAGTAGGAGATAGACGCTTCGAAGGCCACGACCGCTTTGCGGACCCGGGGAATGAGAAGCCTGTTGGTGAAGCCGGGCCGGACATTCTGTTCCAGGATGAGCGTCGGGATCTTCAAGAGGGACGCCAGCAGGACGACGGGGCCGGAGCTGAATCCTCCGACGCCCACGACAAGGTCGGGTTTGACCCGGAGCAGGATGGACAGGGACTTGAAGAATGATCCGGGGAGCATGGCCATCGTTTTCAGGCTCCGCAGGCCTTTGCCTTTTAGGCCTTCGATCCGCATCGGGATGAATTTGACATTATGATAGGCCATGATGTTCTTTTCGGCTTCGCGGCTGCTTCCCACGTAGGTCAGCTCGAGGTGGGCATTTTTTTCCCGAAGCTTCTGTCCCAGGACCAGGGCGGGGTAAAGATGCCCCCCTGTTCCACCGCCGCTGATGATCACCCGTCGTTCGCTCATTTGATGGTCCGGCGGTCTCCCTTTCTCTGGGAAATATGGAGAAGAATGCCGATGGCGAAAAGATTCGTGACAAGCGAGGACCGGCCGTAGCTCAGCAGGGGAAGGGGGACTCCTTTGGCCGGCCCCAGGCCGAGCACCACGGTGATATTGAGCAGGGCCTGGGCGACGATCATCAAGGTCAGTCCGGCTGCCGCGATCTGGCTGAACAGGTTCGGCGCTTTGAAAGCGATGACGAGACCCCTCCAGAGAAAAATGACGAAGAGGGCGACCGTGGCCAGCGTTCCGACCAGCCCCAATTCCTCTCCGATGATGGCGAAGATGAAGTCTGTGTGGGCGCAGGGAAGAAAATAGAGCTTTTGGGCGCTCTCGCCCAGGCTCACGCCCAGCAGGCCTCCCGAGCCGAGGGCGATCTTGGACTGGGCCACCTGGAAATTCAAGCTCAGGAGGTCCTTGTCCGGGTAGAGAAAGGCCAGGAACCGGTCAACGCGGTAGCGGGCCTGGAAGATGTAGAAGACAAAAAGCGGGAGCGAAACCAGGCCGAGGCAGAAGAAATATCGGAGCTTCACGCCGCCGATATAGAGGAGCACGGCGCAGATGCCGAAGGTCAGGACGGCCGTCCCGAAATCGGGCTCTTTCAAGATCAGCAGGACGAACAGGAATAGGACGGCCAGCGGGACGAGAAGCATGGGTAGCTCATCCAGCCTGTCCTTCTTCATATCCAGGTAGAGCGCCAAAAAAAGGATGAGGCTGAGCTTGGCCAGCTCCGAAGGCTGAAAGCGAACGCCGAACATTGAGATCCAACGGTTGGTTTTGGCCACGGCCGGCATGCTGAAACAGAGGACGAGCAGGATAAAGGCGAGCGCGAGCAGTCCGAAGATAAAATACTTATTCTGATAAAAAGGCTTCTTGATGGACATCATGATGAAGATGAAGACGAAGCCTATGCCGGCGCCGACGGCCTGCTGGATCAGGAAATAGAACGTTTGGTGCATTTTTTCCCCGGCCAGCACGCCCGTGGCGCTGTAAACCATGACCATACCCAGAGTGATCATGGCCAGGGTGGTCAGAAACAGCCCTTTATCAAAACTGTAGGGCTTGAAGATCTCCATATCCTTTCAGGCCTTTCCTTGTCCGACGGATTCCGCCAGGCCGCGGACTTCCCGTTTAAAAATTTCTCCGCGCTCTTCAAAATTCTTGAACATGTCCCAGCTCGTGCAGGCCGGGGCGAGGAGGACCACCTCTCCGGGCGAAGCCGAGGCGAAGCCGAGCGCTGCTGCTTCCTTGATCGATGGGGCCGCGTCCATCGGGACGGTCCCGCGCAGGGCCTTCCTGATTTTTTCCGCGGCCTCGCCGACCAGGATGACTTTTTTCACCTTGGCTTTGACGGGTTTCCGGAGCAGGGCGAAATCGGCCCCCTTATCCCTGCCCCCCAGGATGAGAACGATCTTACGGTCAAAGCTCTCCAGCGCTTTAAGGGTCGCGTCCACCGTGGTGGCTTTTGAATCGTTGACAAAATCCACCCCCCGGAGCGTCAAGACCTTTTCCAGCCGGTGCTCGAGTCCCTGAAAGCTTTTGATGGAGGCGCGCATCCCCGGCACGGGAACCCTGAAGAGGCGCGCCGCGGCGGCGGCGGCCATCACGTTTTCCTGATTATGCGCGCCCCGCAGGCTGATCTCGGAGACGGGCATCAATCGCTCCTCGGCTTCGTCCCGGAGGGCGATCCAGCCGTCCTCGAGGAAGGCGCCGCGCCGGACCTTTCGTCTGCGGCTGAAGCCATGGACTTCGAACGACCCGTCGTCTTTGAGGCCCCAAACTGCCGGATCGTCCCGGTTGAGGATGGCGACATCGCCTTCTCGCTGCGCCGTCACCAGTCTTTTTTTTGTCCGGAAATAGCCGTCGAACGTGTGATGCCAATCCAGATGATTCCGGGAGATGTTGAGAAAAACAGACACCGGGACCCTGAACGTCTCGATATATTCCAGCTGGAAGCTCGAGATCTCCGTGACATAGATATGATCATCGCGGCTGGCATCGACAAAAGAGATGAGCGGCGGGCCGATGTTACCGGCGAGATGGGCGGGGAGCCCCGCCTCTTTCATGATCTTGTGGAGGAGGGTCGCGGTCGTCGATTTTCCGTTTGTTCCCGTGATGCCCACGATCCGGCCTTTTAAAAAGCGGAAGGCCAGCTCGATTTCAGAGAGAATCGGAACGCCTTTCTTCCGAGCGGCTGCCGATTCCTCCAGCGGCGGAACGCCGGGGCTGGGGACGATGAGGTCGGCGGTCAAAAAGGATGCGAGCGTATGGCCGCCCGTTTCGACGTCGACACCTTTCCCCTGCCAATACCGGATTCGGTCGCCGAGCTCTTGGCTCGACTTCTTTTCGCTGATTTTGACGTTGGCTCCGCGCCCGAGCAGGAAATGGGCCAGGGCTTCTCCCGTCTTTCCCAGGCCGACAACCAAGACTTTTTTATGGCGAAGGTCCATCGTCATCTCAACTTGAGCATCATCAGGGTGAACAGGGCAAAAATAATTCCCAGGACCCAGAACCTGACGACGATCTTTTCTTCCGGCCACCCCAGGAGCTCGAAATGATGGTGGAGAGGCGCCATTTTGAAAATCCTTTTCCCCTTGGAGAACTTGAAGTAGCTCACCTGGATCAGCACCGACAGCGCCTCCAGGATGAAAACCCCCGCCACCGTGAAGAGCAGGAATTCCTGTTTGATGAGAAGAGCGATCACGGCCAGGGTCCCGCCCAGCGACAGGGCGCCGACGTCGCCCATGAAGACCTGGGCCGGGTGGGAGTTGAACCAGAGAAAGCCCAGGCAGGCTCCGGTGAAAGCGCCGGCGAACACGGTCAGCTCCGCCGCCAGCGGAACGCGGGCGATGTTCAAATAGGTGGAAAAATTGGCATGGCCGGCGATATAGGTCAGCGCCGTTAAAGCGCTGGCGCTGATCAGGGTCAGGCCGATGGCCAGCCCATCCAGGCCGTCGGCCAGGTTGACGGCGTTGGAAGAGCCGACCAGGATGAAGACAATCCAGGGAAGATAGAACCAGCCGAGATAGGGGATCCATTCTTTGATGATCGGAAAGAACAGATGGAGGTTGAACGTGCCTTTGAACCCCAGGGTGAGCATGGCCAGCCCGACGGCCACGGCCAGGATAAACTGGAGCAGGAACTTGTTCCGGGCGATGAGTCCGAGAGACCGCTTCTTCTTGATTTTGAGGAAATCATCCATGAAGCCTATCAAACCGAAAAAGAACATCGTGGCCATTGCCAGCCAGACATACGTGTTGCTCAGGTTCCCCCAGAGCAGCGTCGGGATGAGCGTGGCGCCGATGATGAGGATGCCGCCCATGGACGGCGTGCCTTTTTTTGCATAATGAGATTGAGGCCCCTCGGGCCGGATTTCCTGGCCGATCTGGTACTTTTTCAGGAGCTTGATCAAGGCCGGGCCGAAGAGAAAGCTCAAAAAGAGGGCCGTCATGCCGGCCAGGGCCGTCCGGACCGTGATGTAACGAAAGACATTGAAGAAGAAGAGATATTCTCTCAAGGGTACGAGCAGCCAGTACAGCACGTCAGGACTCCTCGAACGCGGTTTTTATTTTTTCCACGATTTTTTCCGTCCGGATTCCCCTCGACCCTTTGACCAGGACCAAGTCGCCGTCCTGAAGAAGGCCCGTGATGTGCTCAGCGGCTTCTGCTGAATCCCGGAACGAGATAATCCGTTCCGGTTGCATTCCCGACGATATGGCGCCGTCGGCGATGCGAAGGCTGAGAGGCCCAACCGTCACCAAGAGATCCCAGCCCGAGAGGACGACCTGGCGACCCGCGTCTTCGTGAAACGAGGCCGTCGCCTCGCCGAGCTCGAGCATGTCGCCCAGGACGGCGACTTTTCTTTTGGCCGGAAGCCTGGAGAAGTTGCGGAGGGCGGTGGCCAGGGCATTGGGATTGGAATTATAGGAATCGTCGATCATCATGATCCGGTGTCCCAGGCGCAGAAGGATCCCTCTGTTCGTGAACGGCCTCAGCTCCCGGATCGATTTTTCGACCTTGGCCAAGGGCAGGGAAAAAGCGAAGGCGACGCCGAGCGCCGCCAGCAGGTTCGAAACATAGCTCTCCGTGAGAAAAGGAAACCGGATCGCCCGCTCTTCGCGGCCGTATTTCAGGTCGAAGTCGATACCGTCATAGCCGAGGCTCTTGAGGTTTCGGGCTTGGATATCACAACCCTCCGAAAAGCCGAAGGTGATGATCTTCCCCTTGGAGCTTTCGGCGATTTTCCGGACAGAGAGATCGTCTCCGTTGAGGACGGCGGTACCGCCGTTTTTCATTCCGTCCAGAATCTCTTTTTTTGCCGAGGCAATGTTCTCCATCGTTTTTAGGAACTCCAAGTGGACGGGATTGATATTCGTGATCACGGCGACGTCTGGAGGCGCGATCCCGGTCAAGGCCTTGATCTCTCCGGGAGCGCTCATTCCCATTTCCAGAACGGCCGCCTGGTGGCGTTTTTCGAGGCGTAAAAGGGTCAGGGCAAGCCCTATCTGATTGTTGAAATTCCCCTCGGATTTCAACACCGCGAAATGGGGGGCCAGAAGCGCGGCCGTGAATTCTTTAGTCGTCGTCTTGCCGACGCTGCCGGTGATGCCCACGACTTTGAGCGGATGCTCGGCCAGGACGCGCCCGGCCAGTGTTTGAAGGGCTTCGAGCGTGTCCCCGACGCGGATCAGGGCGAACCGGTCATCCGCGACATGAACGGCCTGGGAAATCACGGCGCCCTTGGCGCCCCGCTCCGCCGCCGCAGAAACGTAGTCATGGCCGTTGCGGCGGGCGACAATGGCAAAAAAGAGCTCGCCGGGCCTGGTCAGGCGCGAGTCGATGTTGAACTCCCGGAAGGTGAGGGAAGGCGGGCCCTGGACGATGGCCCCCCGGACCTTTTCGGCGATCTCGTCGGTCCGCAGCTCGACCATGTTCAAACCGACCCCATCTTCTTCAATATCTCCCGGATCACCCGGCCGTCATGGAAGGGGACGACCCTGTCCTTCAGGATTTGATAATGTTCGTGCCCTTTTCCGGCGACCAGGACCGCGTCGCCCTTCTTGGCGAACAAAAGGGCCTGCTCGATCGCTTCGCGCCGGTCGGGCACGATGCTGTATTTCTTTGTCCCCGTCTTGAGGACGCCCTGTTCGATCTCGTGGATGATGGCCAGGGGGTCCTCCGATCGGGGATTGTCCGATGTCAGGAAGATCCAATCGGCCGACAGGCCGGCCGCTTCTCCCATGCGCGCCCTTTTCGTCCTGTCCCTGTCGCCGCCGGCCCCGAAGACGAGCAGGATGCGGTTGGGCTTGAGCTCCCGCACGGATTCGAGGAGGCTTTTCAAGGCCGCGTCGGTGTGGGCATAATCGATATAGATATCCAGCCCGAGGCTGTTCTCGATCTTCTCAAAGCGGCCGGGGACTGTGACGAGGTCGGCGATGCCGTCCTTGATAGCCTGGGGCGGGATGTTCAGGGCCAGGGCCACGGCAAAAGCCGCCAGGATATTATACAGGTTATGCTTGCCCGAAAGCGGCGAGATCACGGTCGCCTGGCCGCCGGGAAATTTCACGAGGGCTTCGATGCCCAGGCCGTTCAGCCTGAATTTTTCGCCCCGGACAAGGGCCTGGGGCTCAAGACCGAAGGTGATGGTGCTCATGGGAAGCTCGGCGATGAGCTTTTTGCCCCAGGCGTCGTCTTCGTTGACGACGGCGGTTCTCTTTTTGCTGTTGAAGCTGAACAGTTTTTTCTTGGCGGCGAAATAATCCTCCATAGTATGGTGATAATCGAGATGTTCGCCGCTGAGGTTGGTGAACACCGCCACGTCGAAGCTGATGCCCCAGACGCGCTTCAGGTCCAGGGCGTGCGACGAGACTTCCATGAGGCAGTGCGTCGCGCCCCGGTCGAGCATGTCCTTCAGCATCTTCTGCAGGTCCGGCGCTTCCGGCGTGGTCCGCTGGGCTTCGAGCTCGAAATCGGGGCCGCGGTAGCTGATGGTGCCGATGACGCCCGGCGCGAAACCGGCCTTTCGGAGGATGGCCTCCAGGATAAAGGTGATCGTTGTCTTTCCCTTGGTCCCGGTGATGCCGACGAGCTTCATTTTCTGGGAAGGATGGGCGTAGAAATTCGCCGAGCAAAAGGCTAAGGCTTCCCTCGTATCGAAAACTTGGATCCAGTTCGTCATGAGCTTGGGAGGCTTGGGCCTGTCGGAGAGAACGGCGGCGGCCCCCTTGCGGAGAGCCTCCTTGACGAATTCGTGACCGTCGGTTTTTTCGCCTTTCAAAGCGGCAAAAAGGAATCCGGGTTGGATGTCCTTCGAAAAATACGTGATGCCCTGGATGTCCGTCTTCTCTTCTCCCTGGAAAGAGAGGAGGGGAACGTCCTTGAGGATATCTTTGATTTTCATCGTTCGCCTTCTCTCCCCGGTTCGGCCGTTAGGGCGGCCTTCATCAGGCTTTTTTGAGGACTGACTCGAAGATACCGGAGCACCCGGCTCGAGATTTCCCGGAATACGGGCGCAGCGACTTGCCCCCCGTAATAATCGGCCTTTTGGGGCTCGTCCAGGACGACGATCATGGAGATCGCGGGCTTCTCGACGGGGACAAACCCGACAAAGGACGCGATATGCTTAAAAGAGGAATACCTTTTCAACTCCGGGTCGATTTTTTGGGTCGTTCCCGTTTTCCCGGCAACCGTGTAGCCGTTGATCCAGGCCGCCTGGCCGGTCCCTTCGAGAACGACCTGCTCCAGGATCTTGATCAGCGTGTCGGCCGTTTTTTCCGAGATCTTCCTGTCCGGGGGAGTCGGCTCTTTTTGGGTGATCACCGAGGAGCCCTCGACCGCGCCGACGATTTTCGGCGCAATGCGGAGGCCCCGGTTGGCGATGATATTGACGGCCTGGAGAACTTGGATGGCCGTCGCAGAAATCTCGTACCCGATGGAAAGCGCCGGCAGTGAGCGCCGGCTCCATTTCTTCGGCGGCATGAGGAGGCCGGATTCCTCGGCAGGAAGGTCCAAGCCCGTCTTGCGGTCGAAGCCGAAGGCTTGAATGGTCCGATAAAACGCGTCCGGGTCGATGCGCAGGCCGACCTGAATCATCCCGACATTGGAGGAATGAGCGACAACCCCGGGCAAGGTCAGTAGGCCGAATTTTTTATGATCCCGGATCGGGCTCCCGGGGACGTCGATCGATCCCTCGCTGCAATCAAAAATATCGTTGAGCGAGACGGCCCGGTTTTCGAGGGCCGCCGATGCGGTCACAATTTTGAATGTCGAGCCCGGCTCAAAATTATAGCGGATCGCCCGGTTGATTTCTTGCTCGGGGGACGGAGGGTAGGCATTGGGATCGAACGCCGGATAGCTGGCCATGGCCAGGATCTCTCCGGAATCCGGGCGGGAGACGATCGCGGTGGCCCAGATGGCACGGTTCTCGAGAACCGCTTTTTCCAACTCCCTTTGGGCTATGTATTGGATGTTTTCATCGATGGTCAGCGTGATGTCTTTTCCGCTTTGGGGTTCTTTGAGGACTTCGGAATAGTATTCCCGGCGCTTGACATCCCGGAGGATGAGAACTTCCCCTTCTTTCCCCCGGAGGACTTGGTCGTAGGCCAACTCAATGCCGCTTTGTCCCTTGTCATCGATATCGACCCCGCCAAGAACATGGGCGGCCAGCTTGGCTTGGGGGTAGAATCGCTTGGGTTCCTCGCGAAAAGAGACGCCGTTGAGTCCCAAGGCCTTGACCTGTTGGGCCGTATCGGCACCCACTTTTCTTTTGATCCAGGCGAAAGAGAATTTTTTTTGGAGCCGCGATTTGATTCTTTCGATGTCCTTGGCGCTCAAGCCGAGGGTTGCCTCGAGCCTGCGGATGGTCTTCATCTGCAGCTCGATGGGTTCCTCGGACGGCGGCGAGTAAAAGATGGAGGGCACGGGGATGCTCCGGGCCAGGATTTTGCCGTTCCGGTCGTAGATCGTGCCGCGTTCCGGGAGGATTTTCGTCCGGTCCTGATTTTGTTTGACGACCTGGGCTTTGAAGCTGGCGTGGAGAAAGACCTGGAGATCGATGAGGCGAATAAAAATGCCGATGACCCAGACGGTCAGCAGGAAAGCCAGGATCCGTGTCCGTTTCCGGACTTTTTTTTGGTACACGTCCGTCGGGAGATTCATGGCCGTCGGCTCAAAAATCCTCATAGATGATCTGTCCCTCTTTCGGCTCGGTCAGGTTTAATTTTTCCCTGGCCGTCTTTTCGACTCTCTCCAGGGAAAGGAGGGAAGCTTTTTTGGCTTCCAGCTTCTTGACCTCCTCCCGGAGCGTTTGGAGGCTGTTTTCGCAGCGGCCGATTTCGTAGCCGAGACGGATATTCTCGGTGATATGCCACAGATAAAAAGTCAGAATGATAATCGTCATGAGGCTTGCCAGCACCCCCACGCCGATCTCCTTCTTAGTGTATTTCTTGTGAACCATGGGATATCTTTTCCGCCGCCCTCAATTTGGCCGAACGAGATCTTGAGTTGCGGGCGATTTCCTCGGCCGCCGCCGTCACCGGCTTTTTGGTCAGGATCTCGAGGATCCCTTGGCCGGCGTCGGGTCGGGCCAGCCGGACAAAAGTGTGCTTGACGATCCGGTCTTCGAGAGAATGAAAGGAAATCGCCACGATCCTGGCGCTCGGCGGAACGAGGCGGGCCGTCTGTTCCAAAAATCCCGCCAAGCCCTGGAGTTCCTGGTTCACTTCGATGCGCAGCGCCTGAAAGACCTTGGCGGCCGGATGGATTTTCCCCGGCTGGGGCCGCCAGCGGCAGACGCCTTCCACGATCCCGCGGAGCTGGGTCGTGCTTTCGATTCTTTTTGACCGCCGGATCGAGGCGATAGCCTTGGCCAGCTTGTTGGACTGTTTGAGCTCTCCGTATTCGTGGAAGATCTGGGCCAGCTTCGGCTCGGAATATTTGTCGAGGATCTTGGCGGCCGTCATTTTGTTCCGGACATCCATCCGCATGTCCAGGGGGCCGTCGAGGGAGTGGCTGAACCCGCGTTCGGGCGAATCGAGTTGAAAGGAGGAGATGCCGAGGTCGATGAGGATGCCCCGGACTTTGGACAAATCGATGCCGAGCTCCGCCAGGTACCGGAAATCCGAATGATAGAGCTCGACGCGGCCGGCATAGGGCAGGAGGATATCCTTGGCCTGTTGAAGAGATTGTTCGTCCAGGTCAAAGCCGATGAGCTTGGCCTTGAGGTTTCTTTTCAATATTTCAGAGGCATGTCCGGCCATGCCGATCGTGCAGTCGATATAGAGCCCCTCTCGTTCACTGCCTAAGTAACGGAGGGTCTCTTCGAGCAGGACCGGGATATGCTGTCGCTCGCTCATTCCGGCTTCCTATCCGACATCAGCTTGGAAATCCTTTTGAAGTCGTCGTAAGTCAGCGGCTTTTTTTCGATTTTTTCGGTGAGCCGGTTTTTGTCCCAGACTTCAAGATAATAGTGCATTCCGATGACTTCGACTTCCTTGTCAAGGCCGGCTTTTTCCCGGAGTCTCGGGCTGATCAGGACGCGGCCTTTGGCATCGATTTCCCCATAGATTCCCTTGGCGTGGGCTTGCCGCCACAATTCCTGGAAATCCGGGTCGGGATAGGCCATGGTTTTTTGGGGTGGGCTTGACATTTCCACCCATACCGGAAGGGGAAAGACCTGGATGAAATCATCCTCCAGGGAAGTGACATAAAGCTCTTTGCCGTATTGCTCTTCAATGGCGTCGCGGAACTTCTCGGGAATCTTGATCCGGCCGCTCTTATCGAGCTTCGCTTTTTGACTTCCTATCAGTAAATTTCCCATTTTTTCCCGTTTTTTCCCGTTTTGGTTTCAAATATACGAGAGCATGATAGAAATGTCAAGCAAAAAAGCATAAAAAACAGAACTTTTTTTTAGCTCTAGATATGGGGGAAAATCATCGAAATGCTACAATTTGTAGCATGAGATTGATGGGCGGAGAAACGAGGAGGGAAATGATATCAATCAGGGACTTCTTCGGGCTTGGTTTCCACGAGTTTTTTGGCCGTTTCATAATCTTTTTCGGGGACGAAAATTCTGACCTCGCCCAGCCCGTCCACCGAAAAAGGATGGATCGACTGGACGACCCGGCCTTTGAAAATACAGGGGATGCCCTGGCTCTCGAGAAAACTCTTGATGACTTCAGCTTCCGCAGGACCCCAAACGCTGGTCAATTCCTTGAGCTTCAAGTCATGAGGACGGCCTTTATCTTTATCTTCGTTTTCTGCCATGTTCTCGAATTATGCTCCTTTTCCGGAGGCTCTTCTATATTTTTTTTGCCGGAAATAATCTTTCAAGATTCTCTGGTGGTCAAAGGCCAGGGGGAAATCGATGCCTTTCTCGGTGAATATTCCGATGTCCTTAGCATCATCCCGGGCGACCGGGATTCCCCGAGCCTTGGCCACATAGACTGTGGATATCGTGTGCCGGCGGGGATCCCTGTCGGGCGCAGAGTACGTGTGGAGCTGGAATTTGAGGGTGACCTTGAGCGAGGTCTCTTCCTCGGCTTCACGGACCGCGGCTTCTTCGAGAGATTCGCCGTAGTCGACAAATCCCCCCGGAAGGGCCCAGCCGTAGGGCGGATTTTTGCGTTTGATCAGAACGATACCTTCTTTTCCACCAGGCTCTTTGGCCTCGATGATGATATCCACCGTGGGGAGCGGATTCCGGTATTTTTTCATGGTTCGCTCGAGTCCATTTTATTGGATGGCCGGCCAAGAAGCAATGGTTTTGCAGGGCTTGTCGCGGCGCATCCCCATCGATCGACCTTTTTACCCCCTCCGATTCTCCAGGGGAGATCATGACGCCAAAATAAATCCTTTTTTCATTCTTTTCTTAAATACCCATGGAAGCGGCTCCAAATATGTGATTTCAAAGAGGTGTCGGAATCACCCCCGGCCCCCTGGGGAACCAGTCCCGTCGGATACTCTTGGAGGGAAACCCTTATTCAGGGTTTCCCTCCAACGCTCGCTTCGCTCTCTGCCTCCTTTCCAAGGAGCATTAGGCGATGAATTCATGGGAGGATGCTCCTTGGAGGGGTGGCAGGGCGAGCGGGTATTCCTGCCGCCCGTTGGAGGGGGACCCTGTGAAAGGGTCCTCCTCCAAGAGTGTCCGGGACCCCCCTCCGCTACGGGGGCTTGAGGGCGGCCTAAGTGCCGCCTATACATTGTCACTTTATTTATTGCGTTTGTATTAGTTACATCTGTCCTTTATAAGGGACATCCCAACCCGCGCAGCTGGCCCCCTTTAGCCTGGGAAAGGTTGGCATGGAATTCGCATTTGCAGTATAATGAATCCAATCGATAGGAGAAGAGCCATGAAGCAAAAGGATTTTGGAATCGTTCTTCTAATCGGCCTTTTTTTGTCGTTGACCCCT
>Ga0315294_10005921_pt1 | contig 13418 bp, 11 predicted proteins | sample YL17G13_40_MG_FD_203626 | JGI IMG/M metagenome (GOLD analysis project Ga0315294, IMG submission 203626) | Sediment microbial communities from Yellowstone Lake, YNP, Wyoming, USA - YL17G13_40 | ecosystem: Environmental > Aquatic > Freshwater > Lake > Sediment | place: USA: Wyoming | collected... | reverse complement strand
CTGTGGGCGTGGTGCCCCAGGGAGGATCGACGTGAACAAGAAATTTGTGGTGACTCTGGAAGCCGACGAGCGCCGACAGTTACGGGACGTGATTCGTGTCGGCCGGGCAGCGGCCTACAAGCGGCGGCATGCGGAGGTGCTGCTGAAGGCGGATGCGGGGCCGCAAGGGCCGGCTTGGACGGATGAGCGGATCGCCGAGGCGTTCGCCGTTTCGGTGCGGGGCATCGTGTATCTGCGTGAACGGTTCGTGACGGAGGGACTGGAGGCCGCTCTGGGCCGCCGCACACGAAGTCGACCGCCGGTGGAGCCGAAGTTGGACGGCCGCCAGGAGGCCCGCCTGGTGGCCCTGAGTTGTTCGGCAGCACCCGAGGGGCGCCGGCGTTGGACCCTGCGGCTGCTGGCGGATCGGCTAGTCGAGTTGCAGGTGGTGGACTCGATCTCGCACGAGACCGTCCGCCAGGCGCTGAAAAAAACGAGTTGAAGCCGTGGCAGCGACGGATGTGGTGCATTCCACCGGAGCAGGACGCGGCGTTCGTCTGGGCCATGGAGAACGTGCTGGAAGTTTACCACCGGCCCTAGGATGAGCGGCATCCGGTGGTCTGCATGGACGAGAAGCCGCGGCAACTGGTGGCCGAGACGCGTCGGCGCTTGTCGGCCCGTCCGGGCTGCACCGAGCGTTACGATTACGAGTACCGCCGCCAGGGCACGGCCAACATCTTCCTGTTCTGCGAGCCGCTCAAGGGGCGGCGGCGAGCGCAGGTGACGGGGCGACGAACGCGACAGGACTGGGCTGAGGAGATTCGCCGTCTGGTCGACGAGGACTACCCGGAGGCGGAGCGGATTACGCTGGTGCTGGATAATCTGAACGTTCATTCCCCGGCGTCGCTCTACGAGACGTTTGCCCCGGCCGAGGCCCGGCGGCTGGTGGAGAAGTTGGAGATCGTGCCGACGCCGAAACACGGGTCATGGCTGAACATGGCCGAGATCGAGTTGTCGGCGATGGAGAAGCAATGTCTGCGGGAGCACACGCCGGACGAGCCGGCGTTGCGGCATCAGGTGGAGGCGTGGGAGCGGGGACGCAATCAGCGGCGGATGGTCATCAACTGGCAGTTCACTCCCGCCGATGCCCGCATCAAGCTCCACCGACTCTACCCGCAAATTAAGGCGTGACGGTCCACTAGCCCGGTGGGTGTTGCCCGGAACAGTCTTGCTTTGTGCTCTTTGCGCCCTTTGCGGTTAGAGATAGCGCAGTAGTGCTAAGCGATGCCGTTGCGGCGGTGATTCCGGAGTTCCTCGAGGATCTGCGCGCTGCGCCGCGTCTCGTCCCCCACGTCGGCCGCCAGGCGCAGCAGGTCGCCCGCCACCTTCGCGACGAGCACCACCAGGCCGGCCAGGAAGATCGCCCCGAGGAACGCTGCCACACCCACCCAGGGACGGCCCGCCGTGGCGGCGATCACCAGCATCGCCAGCCCCGCGATGAAGACGAGGACCGCCAGACCCGCCCCCGCCGCGAAGCACACCGCCGCCATCAGCCGCAGCGACCGATAGGGACTCGTCCGGGCGAGCATCCGGCCGATGGTCGTGACGGAGGTCTTGGCGGTGGACGGGGTGGGCGCGGCCGCAGGACCGCCGGCCGGCGCCGCCTCGGCCGCCCCTGCGCCCGCCGGGGTCGTCTCGGCCACACTCTGCGCCAGGGAAGCCAGGGCGCCCTCGGGTCCGGCGCCGCTGCCGGGGCCGCCCGGAGTCACCTCCGACCGGAACTCGATCACCCCGCCGCAGTCCGGGCACCTGGCCTTCCGCCCGGCCGCCTTGTCGGGCCCGGCGACCTGCTTGCCGCAGCCCGGACACCGTGCTCTGACGGGCATGGTGCCGCCCTCGCTCCCCCGAAGACTATAGTCTATACCACAATCGGGGCACGGGCAACTCGATTGTCGGAAGAAGGGAGCGCCTGGACGCGACAACGTTTTCCTGGAGCCCCTACCCCCCTGTCATGCTGAGGCCGCCGTAGGCGGCCGAAGCATCTCGCCGTGGGTAGGAACGGCCGGAATCGCACGGCGAGACCCTTCGCTCCTGGCTGCATGCAGGCAGGTCGCTCAGGGTGCCATGGCGAGGGACTGTGCCCGAAGAGGTTGCCGCACCCGATCGCCCGGACACGAAGGCCCTTACGGGCTCATGTGGGCTTCGACGAACTCGACGACCCGCTGGCGGTCGCGGTCGCCGATGTCGGTGAACATCAGGCCGACCTCGTAGAGTTCCGGGTCGATGCTGGACGTGCGGCACCAGGTGATGCGGCCCTTGCAGACGACGGGGTCCGGGTCGTCCGGCAGGCAGAAGGTCAGGCGCGGCGTCATGCCCTCGCGGACGGGGTCGGCCATGAGGATGCACATCCCCCCGCCCGAGATGTTCAGGGTGGGACCGACCGTCTCGACCGTCAGACGGGTGGTGATGCGCGGTTGACTGCGTTGCTCGGTTCGCAGCATCCTGGACCTCCTCGCGCCGGCGTGGAGAGGCTGGCAAGCGCGTCGACGGTACAGGGGTTTATCGGATTCCCTTCGCGGGCATCTTAACCCAAATCGCCCCTGCCCTTGCCCCCTCGGCCGGCCCCCGTTACAGTGCCCGCCATGGCCGAACAGGACGCTTCCTCGCAGCCCGCGCCGGCGCTCGTGCGGCCGGTCCGGCTGGGCCCGCTGGCCCTGGCCGGCAACCTCGTCCTGGCGCCGATGCACAAGCGGACGCACCTGGCGATGCGCCTGCTGGCGCGCCGCGCGGGCGCGTCGCTCACCCACACGGAGATGGCCACGCCCGAGGACCTCCTCGGCCGCGCGGGGCCCCGCAAGGGCCGCAACCTGCTGGCGTCGGAGCCCGAGGACCGGCCCCTGGGCGTCCAACTCCTGCCGCGCGACGCGGGGCCGCTGGCCGAGGCGATCGCCCTGGTGGCCGCCCGCGGCGTCGCCGACCTCATCGACTTGAACTTCGCCTGTCCGAGCAAGCGGGCCGTCCGGTCCGGCCGGGGTGCCGACTTCCTGCGCCGCCCGCAGGACGCCGTCGCCCTGGTCGAGGTGGCCGTCCGCGCGAGCGCGCTGGCGGTGACGCTGAAGTTGCGGCTGGGGTTCACGGACTCGGACGAGGACCGCGCGCGGGCGGCGGACCTGGCGCGCGGCGCCGCCGGCGCGGGGGCCGTCGCCATCACCCTGCACGCCCGCTCGGCCGTCCAGCAGTACGCCGGCCGCGCCGACTGGCCGACCATCGCCCGGTGGGCCGAGACGCTGCCCATCCCCGTCTTCGGGAGCGGCGACCTCCGCACGCCCGAGGCCGTCCTGGCGATGCTGCGCGAGACCGCCTGCGCGGGGGCGAGCATCGCGCGGGGGGCGGTGGGCGCGCCGTGGATCTTCCGGCAGGTGCTGGAACTGGCGGCGCGCGCCTCCTGGGACCCGGTCACGATGGACGAGCGGCGGCGGGCGTTCCTCGATCACTTCGAGGGGCTGGTGCGGCAGTACGGGCCGGAGGGGGGCGTGCGGATGATGGCCCAGGTGGGACGGATGTATACGCGCGGCATCGCGGGGGCGCCCGAGGCGCGGGTGGCCATCCAGAACGCCCGCAGCGCCGAGGACTTCGCCCGCATCGCCGCGCGGTGGTTCGGCGGCGAACCCCAAACGCGGGCCTAGCAGCCCGTTGAAAAAGTGTGGCACAGCCGCCCTCGGCTGTGCACCCTCACGAACAGAGCCGATTCTTAGGTCGCTTTCACGCCCGAGGGCGGGCGTGCCACATGGCTGTTCACTTTTTCAACGGGCTGCTAGTACCGCAGCCAGCGCAGCGCGGCGGGTCTCCCCTGGCACGGCAGGCGTGCCGTGGCCTGACGGCGCACCCGCCGCGCCATGGCCCGCGGCGAGCCAAGAAGGTCGGTTCGAGCGCGGTGGGTACGGAGACCCACCGCGCAGCAACCGCCGCTCGGACGGCACCGCCCCCGCGTGCGGAGAGCACTGGTGGGCCCTGGGTACGGCGACGGGTCTCCGCTACGCTTCGGCAAGCCACCAGTGCCACCCGGCGAACGGAGGACGGCGGCACCCCCCACCGCCCGCCGGAAAAGGCTTTCGTCCAGGGGCACAGCGTCGCGGGGACGGCCACTGGCCAGGAGGGGGTTCACTTGTCACCCTCCTGCCTCTCCACAGCCCCCACGTCTGCCGCCGCGCCCACGTAGCGGTTGTTGCCGTAGTGGTCCTTGGAGATGTAATCGACGCGCCCGGTGGCCGCATCCTTCGCCGGACTCGTCCTGGAGGGCACAAAGCGCACGGCGTCCGCGAGGCCCGCCAAGTCCCATGACTTGAACACGAGGTTGTTCTCCGCCACGATGCCGCTGAGGTCGCCCGTGCCGATGTGGTAGACGTAGTTCCGTGCGGGGTCGAACGGCACGTCCGCCTCCGGCTCGATGACGAGGTTGTGCTTGATCAGGATGTCCGATCCGTACGCGTCCACCAGGGGGGCGCAGTAGGGGTCCTTGCTGTCAGCAGCCGTCCTCGACCGGTACAGCGTGTTGAAGCAGACCTCCGACGAGGTCCGGGAGAGGCGGCCCGACGACTTGTCGAGGTCGGCCTGGGGGACGGCGTTGTGCTCGTACATCGCGTACTTCCGCTTCTCCCAACTCAGGTTGTTGTAGAAGCGGTTGACGGCGTCCTTGCCGTTGTAGCCCAGCGCGTTGAGTTTCATCGGCCAGACGCGCACGTCGTCGGCCCATTGCCGGGTGAACGTGTTGTCGTGCACCTTGAAGTAGCCCGCGCCGCAGATGCAGACGTTGTGCCCGATGGGGGACTTCGCCATGCCGATATCGCTGAAGGTGCTTTCGTGCACTTCGAGGTTGAAGCACTTGTCCAGCCCGATCACCGGGAAGGCGCCGGCACGGTTGTCGAAGTTCTTGAAGGTGCACCGGTAGATCTCGAAATCCAGCAGCACCGACACCAGGTTGGACACCGAGGCGTAGTCCGAGTTCGAGATCGCGGCGCCGTTGGTCTTGCCATCGACGACCACGCCCTCCCACGTGAAGTTGTAGAACGTGCTCTCCTTCGTCCCGTTGAAGACCTTCGTGCGGTCGTAGATGTGGAAACTGTAGCCCGAGGCCTCGGTGATGTGAAAGTCCTTGAAGACCAGGTCGTGGCTGTCGCCAGTGATGCGCATGCAGGTGCTGTTATACTTCTCGAACCGGAAGCCCTCGAAGCGCACGAAGGCGATGTTGGGGAACTCGTTGGGCTGGGGGTCCCGGGTTGTGAAGACAGCCGCGGGGTCGCACTTCACCGTGATGGGGGCCGCCGCGGAACCGGAAAGGTTGCCGAGCGAAATGCCGCTGTAGGTGCCGGCGGCGATAGAGAGCGTGCCGCCGGGCTCGAGCCCGAGCGTCTCCTGAGCCGTGGGGTAGCGCAGGTACCCCGAGCCGTTGCCGATGGTCACCCGCTGGGGAGCCGCGCCGCCGTAGAGGGCCTGCGGCAGGAGCAGGGGGAGCGCTGCGGCGACAACGAGGGCAAGCGCAGACGAGCGGAAGAGCCGCCCCGGGGCAGCCATCCAGCGCATCATGAAAGCCTCCAGCCGGGAGGTCCCTTCGCGCGGCCCACTACCTCGCCCGGCCGTGGCGGCGTGCCTCGCACGTCAGGTCCACCCGCCCGCCTCGTTCGGCAAGAACTCCCGGGCCAAGGTCGTCTTGCCCGCGCCGGTCGGCCCGGCGATGATTGCGATTCCCCTCGGTTCCGCCATTCGGCGACCTGGCTTCTCCCGCAAGCGCGCCCTCAGTATACCTTCGGACCCCGCGAAAGCCAGCGCAGCGCGGCGGGTCCCCCCTGGCACGGCAGGCGTGCCGTGGCCTGACGGCGCACCCGCCGCGCCAGGGCCCGCGGCGAGCCAAGAAGGTCGGTTCGTGCGCGGTGGGTACGGAGACCCACCGCGCACCTGCGCATGTTGCGTTGTAGTGCTGGCGCCGCCGTCGCCGGAAAAAACTTTCGCGGCGGGGGGGGCCTGTTATACTAGTCGCATTGTCTCGACTGTGCCGTAACCTACAGAAGAGGCGTACCGACTCATGGCCGCAGAGATTGCAGAGGCGTTGGCCCGGCAGTTGGGCGCGGATGTCGAGCGGGTTCGCGGGGTGTGCGAGTTGCTGGACCAGGGCCTCCCCCCCGTCTTCGTCGCTCACTACCGCAAGGCGGCCACGAGCGGGATGGACGAGCCCACCGTTCGCCGCATCGCCGAACTCCGCCAGGAACTCCTCGCGCTCGGGGACCTGCGCGAGACGGTCCGGGCCCAGTTGCGGCAGGCCGGCGCCCTGACGGACGACCTCGCGCGGACCATCGCCGAGACGGCCGATCCCGGGATCCTGCGGGACCTGCTCCTGCCCTACAAGCCGGGGCGCCGGACGGCGGCCTCGGTGGCGGCGCAGCGCGGCCTCGGGCCCCTGGCCGACTACGCCTGGGCCGGGCCGGCCGACGGGCTCGACCTGGAGGCGAAGGCGGCCGAGTTCGTCCACCACGATCGGGAGGTCCACACCCCGGACGACGCCCTGGCCGGCGCCGGCCACATCCTGGCCGAACGGGTCTCGACCGACCCCAAGGTCCGCCAAGCGGCCCGCGACCTGGTGTGGGAGCGCGGCGTCCTGGTGTCGAAGCAGGCGAAGGCGGGGGGCAAGGAGGCCGTCGAGTTCCGCGGCTACTTCGCCTTCCGCGAGGAACTCCGGCGCCTGCCGCCGCACCGCGTCCTGGCCGTCAACCGCGGCGAGCGGAGCAAGGTCCTGAAGGTCGCGATCGAGGTCCCCCCCGAGGCGCTGGCGGCCCAACTCGTGTCCCCCGTGGTGCGGCCCGACCACCGGTTCCACGCCTACCTGGCGCGCGTCGCGACCGACGCGCTCGGGCGGCTGGTGCTGCCGGCCATGGAGCGCGAGGTCCGCCGCCGCCTCACCGACCAGGCCGAGGCGCACGCCATCGAGGTCTTCGCGGCCAATATCCGAAGCATGCTGATGCGACCGCCCGTCCGCGGCAAGCGCGTCCTGGTGGTCCAGCCCGGCTATCGCAGCGGGTGCAAGGTCGTCGTCCTCGACGCCGACGGGGGCCTGCTCGGCGAGACGCTCATCTACCCCCACGAGCCCCAGAAAAAGTGGAACGAGGCCAAGGCGGCCCTCCTGGAGGAGGCCCGCAAGCACGCCGTCGACATCGTCGCCATCGGCAACGGCACCGGCTGCCGCGACACCGAGCAACTCGTCTCCGAGGTCATCGCGGAGAGCGGCCTGGACCTCCGGTACACCATCACGAGCGAGGCGGGCGCGAGCGTCTTCGCCGACAGCGACGCCGCCAAGCGCGAGTTCCCGAACCTGGACGCCGCCCTGCGCGCCACCGTCAGCATCGGCCGCCGCCTCCAGGACCCGCTGGCCGAACTCGTCAAGATCGACCCGCGCTCCGTCGGCGTCGGCCTCTACCAGCACGACGTCGACCAGGCGCGCCTGAAGGCGGCCCTCCACGACGCCGTCGAGTCGTGCGTGGCCGCCGTCGGCGTGGACGCCAACACCGCCTCGCCCGAGATGCTCGCCTACGTCCCCGGCCTCGGGCCGGCCCAGGTCCAGGTGCTGTGCATCAAGCGGGCAGCGGCGCCGATCGCGTGCCGCGAGGAACTCAAGGCCCTGCCCGGATGGGACGACCGGACGTTCCTCGTGGCCGCCGGCCTCCTGCGGGTCCGCGGCGCCAACGCCCTGGACGCGACGGCGGTCCACCCGGCGAGTTACGCCCTGGCCGAGCGCATCCTGGAGCACCTCGGCCGGCGGGCCGACGACCTGAAGGACGCCGAGGGCGCCCGCGCCGTCCGCGAGGCCCTGACGGGCATCGCCCTGGAGCCCCTGGCCGCGCAACTCGGCATCCCCCTGGCCGAACTCATGGACCTTGTCGGGGCGCTCCAGCGGCCCGACTGGGACCCGCGGTCCGAGAGCCACGGGCCCATCTTCCGCAAACGGATCCAGCAGATCGAGGACCTCCAGCCGGGCATGTGGGTCAAGGGCACGGTCCGGAACGTCGTGGACTTCGGCGCGTTCGTGGACATCGGGCTGAAGGAGGACGGGCTGGTCCACATCAGCCAGTTCTCGCGGCGGTACGTGCGCGACCCGCTGCGGTTCCTGCACGTCGGCGACGTCGTGGACGTGCGGATCGTGGGCCTCGATCGCGACCGCGGCCGCATCGCGCTGACGCTGATTTCCGAGGCGCCGCCGAAATCGGCGCCGGCCCGCCGGCCCGCGCGCCAGGGCGTCCGGCCCCCCGAGGCCGCGCCCCGCGCCGCGCCGGCCGCCAAGGCGTCCGCCGACCGGGCCCCCGCGGCCGCCGGGGCCGCTGGCGCCGGCGCCGCCCCGCCCCGGGCCGGAGCCGGCGGCGACCACCCGCCCCGGGCTGGAGCCGAGCGCCCCGGCGCCCCCTCCCGCGCGGCCGGCGGCAGGGGCCGCACGCGGGCCGAGGGCGCGCCGAGCCCGCCTGAAGGCCGGCAGCCGGGCCGCGCGAGGGACCGCAAAGAGCGCACCGGACCGCCCTCGCGCGGGGACCGCGGGAAGCCCCGCTCCTACCAGCCGCGCATCATCGTCTCCAAGAACCCGGCCCAGGACGCCGCCCCGCCCGAGCAGGACGAGAAGGGCCGCCCGAAACTCCGCTGGGCCTACTACGATTCCGACCCTCAGGACGAGGACGCCGTCCCCGAAAAGCCGGTTTGACCAGCACGGAGAATTCTACATACGATGACGCGCTTCAAACTCATCGGCAACAACGGCTTCACCACCGAAGACTACCCGGAGCCCGAGGTCTGGGCCGGGGTGCTCGCCCGCGCGGGCCTGGTGGAGTTCGAGTACTTCGCCGACCACCTCGAGCCGGTCCTCTTCCGGCGGGTCGTCGCGGAGGAGTCCGAGTTCCTCCAGGCCACGCGGCGGGCGATCCGCGACCACGGCCTCCGCGCCTGGAGCGGCGCGACGGCCCGCGTCTCCTACCTCTTGAACATGCTGAGCCACCCCTACGCCGACATGCGCCGCGAGGGCGTCGCCTGGTGCAAGGCGTTCATCGACCTCGCGCGCAAACTCGGCGCCCGCTACATCTCGGGCCACTACGACCTCCTGAGCAAGCGCGACCTGGACGAGCGCTTCGACGCGGCCGTCGCCCGGATGGTCGACGGCCTCGTCGAGGTCAGCCGCTACGCCGCCCAGGCCGGCCTCGAGGGCATCTTCCTGGAGCAGATGCACCGGCCGCAACTCCAGCCCAACACCATCGCCCGCGCCCACGCGATCCTCGAGGCCGCCAACGCCGCGAGCGCCGTCCCCGTCTACCTCCACCTGGACACCGGCCACATGGCCCCCGTCTTCGACGATCCGGCCCACGGGCCGCGCGACAAGGACCCCTGCGCCTGGCTGGCCGAGCGGTGGCAGCCCAACCGCATGCTCCTCATCCACACGCAGCAATCGGACCGCGAGGCCAGCCGCCACTGGCCCTTCACGCCCGAGTTCAACCGCAGGGGCTTTATCGACGCGCGGCGATGCATCGAGGCCGTGGCGTCGGGCAACGTCGAGGAGGCCGTGTTCGCCCTGGAGATCCTGTTTGCGCGCGGCACGCGGATCGAGGCGATTGAGCCGGCCATCGTTGCGAGCGCCGACCATTGGCGCGAGGCCTTCGCCTCGCTCGGCTACCGCCGCGGCGCGGACGGCACCTATACGAAGCCCTGACGAGGGACACGCCATGAGCCCTGGCAAGAGACGGGAAGGCGGCGGCGCGGCGCCGCCGGGGGTCCTCGACGGCCGCGTCGCCCTGGTCACGGGCGCGGGGAGCGGCCTCGGGCGCGGCATCGCCGAGGGCCTCGCCCGGGCCGCCGCGCGCGTCGCCCTGGTGGACGTCGACCTGGCGGCCGCCGAGGAAACGCACGCCGCCATCAGCCAGGCCGTCGGGCCGCACCACAGCCTCGCCCTCCGGGCCGACGTGACGGACGAGGGCGAGGTGGCTGCCGCCTTCCACCGCACGGTCGAGGCGCTGGGCGGCCTGGACGTCTGCGTCCCGGCCGCCGGCATCGCCCCGGCCTTCCCCCTGGTCGACTTCCCGGTCGGCCCGTGGCGCAAGGCCCTGGAGATCAACCTGACGGGCTACTTTCTCGCGGCCCGCGAGGCCGCCCGCGTCATGATCAAGCAAGGGCGCGGCGGAAGCATCATCCTCGTGTCCTCGAAGAGCGGCCTGGAGGCCTCGAAGGCCAACTCGGCCTACAACGCGACGAAGGCGGGCGAGGTGCACCTGGCGCGGGGCTGGGCGCTGGAACTCGGGCCCGCGGGCATCCGCGTCAACGCCGTCGCGCCCGGCAACGTGTTCAAGGGATCGAAGATCTGGAACGAGGGGTACATCCGGACGGTCGCCAAGAAGCGCGGCATCCGGCCCGAGGAGGTCATCCCGTATTACACGGGCCTCACGGCCCTGGGCCTGGAGATTCAGCCGGAGGACGTCGCGGCCGTGGTCGTGTGGCTCGCCAGCGACGCCGCCCGCGTCATCACCGGCCAGACCATCGTCTGCGACGCGGGACAGGTGTTCGTACGCTAAGACCATTGCAGATTGCAGATTACAGGCTGAGAGACAGGGCTTCCGGCGTGTATTCTGCATTCTGCAATCTTCAATCTGCAACCCACAGGGGGCGAGAACGATGAGCGTGCTTGACGAGTACCGCGGCATCTCGGGTCCGTGGAAGACGCCGGCGAAGAGCCTCGCCTGGAACCTCTACGGCGCGGGCCTCGAGAACCTGCGCCTGGAGGAGATGCCGGTCCCCGAGCCGAAGAACGACGAACTCCTCGTGCGGATCGACGCCGTCGGCGTCTGCGCGAGCGACTGGAAGATGATCGCCCAGGGCCCCGAGCACGCCCGCATGAAGGGCGTCGACCTCGCGAACCATCCGACCACGCCCGGCCACGAGGTTTCCCTGACGGCCATCCGCGTCGGGAAGGGCCTCGCCCGCAAGTACGAGGTCGGCCAGCGGTTCAGCGTCCAGGCCGAGATCTACATCGACGGCGAGAACATCGCCTACGGCTACAAGATGCGCGGCGCGGACCAGCAGTATCAATGCATCGGCCCGGCCGTCCACGCCCAGGGGTACCTCCTGCCCGTCGACCCGAAGATGGGCTACGCCCAGGTCGCCCTGGCCGAGCCGTGGGCCTGCGTCTACCACGCCTACCACCACCATCGCGAGACCCACAGCGTCAAGCGCGGCGGCACGGCCTGGTACGTCGGCGCGGGCCCCCTGGGCCTGATGCACGTTGAGAAGGGCATCCGCGACGGCGCGGGCACCGTCGTCGTGAGCGAGATGCGGGCCGAGCGGCTCGAGAAGGTCCGGCGGAGCCTCGGGCCCCTGGCCGAGGAAAAGGGCGTTGCGCTCGTGTGCGTCGACCTCTCGCGCGAATCCATCGACACGTATCTTAAGAAGGGCGGCGTGGACGACATCCTCGTCCTGGCGCCGGTCGCCCGGGCCGCCGAGGAGGCCGTCACCTACCTCGGCAAGAACGGCTACCTCAACATGTTCGCCGGCTTCGAGAGCCGCGACCGGGCCTGGATGAAGTTGAACCTGAACGACATGCACTACGGCGGGTGGACGCTCGTGGCGACGAGCGGCTCGCCCATCGAGGCCCTGCGCGCCGCCCTGGACGACGCCGCCGCCGGCCGCATCGACCCCAACAACTCCGTCGCCTGCGTCGGCGGCATCGACGCGGCCGGCGACGCCGTCCACCACACGCACGAGGGCACCTACCCCGGGCGGATCGTCCTCTATCCGCAGATCCGGATGCCGCTGGCGCCCGTCGAACAACTCGCCCCCGACGGCCGGTGGACCAACGCGGCCGAGGAGGCCCTGCTGGCCGAGCGGCTGCCGCGCTAGGCTGACGCCACTTTGCGCGGCGGGTCCCCGTACCCGCCGCGGGCAGGTGACATGATGCGCGGTGGGTGCGGAGACCCACCGCGCACGGACTTAGCGGCCAGGTCGGACCGCTTAGCGCCGCCATCCTGGATTTCCCCGTCGATTGACCTTGCACCCCTGCCGCGCCTAGAATTCCCTATCGCCGCGATCCCAGGATTCCTGGGAGGGGCTCTCGGACTTCCATGTGCAACCCGCTGGACTGCCGGTATCTGTCGCAGGCGTCGCGCATCCTCCTGGCCATCTCGCCCGACGGCACCATCCGCGAGGTCGACCGGCTGAACCCGACGGTCCTCGGCCGCAGGTGCGACGACCTGCGGGGGACGGCCCTGGCGGACCTCGTCGCCCCCGGCGAGCGCAGGCACGTCGCGCGGGCCCTCGAGCGGTGCGAGACCGGAGAGGCCGTCTGGGACCAGTTCGTCTTCGTCGCGACCGACGGTCGGCGCCTGCCGGCCCTGGTCTGCTTTCAGCCGATGGCGGGCGACGCCCAGGAGCCGGCGCTCCTGGTGACGGGCGTCGGCCTGGACCTGGGCGGATCGGCGGCCCGGACCGAGGCGGCCGCCGTCCTGGGGCGCCTGGCCTTCCGGTGCCACAAGCCCGTCCATCGGCTCATGCAGGCCGTCGAGGCCCTCCTGGCGGAGCATCCGACGAACGAGGCGGCCCGCCGCTGCCGTCAAGAGGTCGAGTGCCTGGCCGAGGAACTCAGCCGCTATGCCGCCTGGCCCCCGCCCGAGACGGTGGCCGACCTGCCCGTCGACGTGGTGGGCGTCCTGGAGGCGACCCTTCGCCTGCTGGACGGCGACCCGTCGTATGCCGGGCTGCGGGTGTCCTTAAGGCCGGACAACGCGGCCGTCTGGGCCCGCGCCCATCCGGTGGGCCTCGCGTTCGTGGCCCTGCACCTGATTGCCAACGCCCGCGACGCGAGCGCCGATGTCGCGTCGCCCCGCCTCAACATCGACGTCCATCCCGACCAGAAGCGCGTCGTCATCGACTTCGCGGACAACGGGCGCGGCCTCCTGCGCGAGGACCTGAGCGACTGCTTCTCGCTCTGTTTCAGCCACGCCGCCTCCGACGAGGACCACACCGGCCTCGGCCTGGCGACGTGCAGCGAACTGCTGCGGTTCATGGGCGGCTCGGTCCGCATGCAGAGCCGCCGCGGCCAGGGCGCCACCGTCTCGGTCGTCCTCCCCGCCGCCGCGGGCCCCCAGTAGCACCTCAACGCAACCCGTGCCTGTGCGCGGTGGGTCTCCGGACCCACCGCGCAGGGAAGCCGCCCGCGCGACCGGGAAACGCTGGTGCGCGGCGGGTCGGTCCATACGGAGGCATATGCCGAGACCCGCCGCGCAAAGCCGCGTCGTAGCGGCAGCGGATCCTCTCCCGCCCCAGGGTTGGATTGGACACTCGTTTGCTTCCGATAGGGTAGGTAGGAACCAACGGAAAGGAGTGTCCAGATGGGGAAGATGGAGCATGGGCCTTCGGGGGCTTCGGAGGGAGCC
>Ga0315294_10005919_pt1 | contig 13419 bp, 7 predicted proteins | sample YL17G13_40_MG_FD_203626 | JGI IMG/M metagenome (GOLD analysis project Ga0315294, IMG submission 203626) | Sediment microbial communities from Yellowstone Lake, YNP, Wyoming, USA - YL17G13_40 | ecosystem: Environmental > Aquatic > Freshwater > Lake > Sediment | place: USA: Wyoming | collected... | reverse complement strand
GATGGTGGCCTGCTCGAACCGGCCCGCCCTGGACTTGAGGTTGTAGGCAAGCGCCTGGCCGGTGAGCCGGCGCGCCTCCTGCGCCAGGGTCACCAGCCCGGTGGCGCTCACCTCGCCGGAATCGAGATTCGCTTGCACGGCGTCGGCGCTGAGGGTGAGGCCGCCGGATTCGAGGTGGGCATGGCCCTGCGCGCGCGCCAGGTTGTCGTTCGCTTCCAGGAGATCGGCGCTAAGGGTGACGCTTTGCATGGGCTGCTCGGCCGCCGCACCCGCCCAGGCCGCGGCCGGCGTGGCTAGGCCTACGGCCGCCACGAGCGCCGCCGCGAGCGGGACGAGGGCTCTCACTTCTCGCCCCCGTGGAGCGGGAGGCGGAAGGCCTCCGCCACGGCGGGATGGACCACGCGCCCCGCGACCAGGTTGACGCCGCGGCGCAGGGCGAGGTCTTCGGCGACGGCGCGCTCGAAGCCCTTGTCGGCCAACGCCAGCGCATAGGGCAGGGTGGCGTTGGTGAGCGCGTGGGTCGAGGTGCGCGGCACCGCGGCGGGGATGTTGGGCACGCCGTAGTGCAGGACGCCGTGGAGCACATAGGTGGGGTCGGAGTGGCTGGTGGGGCGCGTGGTCTCGACGCAGCCGCCCTGGTCCACGGCCACGTCCACGATCACGGCGCCTTTCTTCATGCGGCGCACCATCCGCCGGCTGATGAGTTTGGGCGCCCGCGCCCCGGGGACCAGGACCGCGCCGATGAGCAGGTCGGCGTAGGCGGCGGAGCGCGCGAGCGTGTAGCGGTTGGAATAGACGGTGATGGCGTTGCCGTGCATGATCTCGTCGAGGTAGCGCAGGCGGTCGTGGTTGACGTCGAGGATGGTCACGTGGGCGCCCATGCCGACCGCCACCTTGGCGGCGTTGAAACCCACCACGCCGCAGCCCACGATGACCACGTCGGCGGGCGGCACGCCCGGCACGCCGCCGCAGAGGATGCCGCGGCCCCCCTCGTGCGCGCTGAGGTAGTAGGCGCCCAGTTGCACCGCCATGCGCCCGGCGACTTCGCTCATGGGCACCAGCAGGGGCAGTTGCCCATCGTCGCGCTGGACCGTCTCGTAGCCGATGGCGATGACGCGGCGACGGAGCAGGGCGCGGGTGAGCGATTCCGAGGAAGCGAGGTGCAGGTAGGTGAAGAGCAGTTGCCCTGCGCGCAGCAGCGGATACTCGGGAGGGAGCGGTTCCTTGACCTTGAGGATGAGGTCGGCGTCGGCATAGACGCGGCGCGCCGAGGCCGCCAGGCGAGCGCCCGCCTCTTCGTATTCGCGATTGCCGATGCCGCAGTTGACGCCGGCGTTGCGCTCGATCAGCACCTGGTGGCCGTGATGGGTGAGCGCGGCCACGCCGGCGGGAGTGATCGCGACGCGGTTTTCGCCGTCCTTGATTTCCTTGGGCACGCCGACGCGCATGGGCCGTTCCTCCGCTGCGACGATGCGGGCAGGTGCTTCGCCGGGGCGAGGAGTTCTCCTTCGCGCTGCCTGTCGTAGGGGCGGACCTCTGGTCCGCCCGGATGCGGGAGCACCAGAGGTGCTCCCCTACGCTCGGTGACATTCGGCCCATGCCATGTCAGGCCGCCTGACAAGGGCCCGCGGGCGTGGTATAATGAGCGTGTCCTGGGCGCGGCCGCAAAGGGGGTGCGCCCGGGGCGCGTCTGAGGTGGTCCACGGTGTCGGTGCTCGCCAGCCTGTTTGATATCACGCGCAAGGACCTGAAGCGGATGCGCCCCATGGCCCAGCGCATCAACGCGCTCGAGCCGACGATCCAGTCGCTCAGCGACGCGCAACTGCGCGCCAAGACCGACGAGTTCCGGCAGCGGCTGCAAAACGGAGAGACGCTCGACGACCTGCTTATCGAGGCGTTCGCGGTGGTGCGCGAGGTGGCGCGGCGCACGCTCGGGATGCGCCACTTCGACGTGCAGTTGATCGGGGGGATGGTGCTCCACGAGGGGAAGATCGCCGAGATGAAGACCGGGGAAGGGAAGACCCTGGTCGCCGCCCTTCCCCTGTACCTCAACGCGCTCACGGGGCGCGGCGTGCACCTGGTGACCCACAACGACTACCTGGCGCGGCGCGACCGCGAATGGATGGGGCCGATCTACGAGTTCCTGGGCCTCACCGTGGGCTGCCTGCAGCACAGCATGGAGGAGGCCGCGGAGCGGAAAGCCGAGTACGCCTGCGACATCACCTACGGGGTCAACCACGAGTTCGGCTTCGACTACCTGCGGGACAACATGGCGCAGCGGATCGAGGGCATCGCCCAGCGCGACCTGCACTACGCCATCGTGGACGAGGTGGACAGCCTGCTGGTGGACGAGGCGCGCACGCCGCTGATTCTCTCCGGCCCCGGCACCAAGCCGACCGCGATGTACGAGCGGGTGGACAAGGTGGTGGGGCGGCTGCACCGCGAGACCGACTACAGCGTGGACGAGAAGAGCAAGACCGCGACGCTCACCGAGCAGGGGGTGCGCCAGGTCGAGCAGGTGCTCAATATCCCCAACATCAGCGACATCGAGAACGCGGAGTTGTTCTCGCACGTGAACGCGGCGCTGCGCGCGCACGCCTGCTACCAGCGCGACCGCGACTACGTGGTGCGCGAGGGGCAGGTGATCATCGTGGACGAGTTCACCGGCCGCCTGATGTTCGGCCGGCGCTACTCGGAGGGGCTGCACCAGGCGATCGAAGCCAAAGAGGGGGTGAAGATCGAGCGCGAGAGCCAGACGGTGGCGACGATCACCCACCAGAACTACTTCCGGCTCTACGAGAAGTTGGCGGGGATGACCGGCACCGCGAAGACGGAGGAGCAGGAGTTCCTCAAGATCTACAACATGCCGGTCGTGGTCGTCCCGACGAACTTGCCGATGATCCGCGCCGACAACTCCGATGTGGTGTACAAGACCGAGGAGGCGAAGTTCCGGGGCATCGTGGGCGAGATCCTGCACTGCGAGAGCCGGGGCCAGCCGACGCTGGTGGGGACGCGCTCGATCGAGGTGTCGGAGAAGTTGAGCGGGCGGCTGGGGCCCGAGATGCTGCGGCTGTTCGCGCAGTTGTCGCTGCTCCACGACTACCTCGTCAATGCCAAGTCCCTGCCCGACGCGGTGCGCGCGCCGCTGCGCGCGGTGCTCGACGACCGGCTGCGCGTGGTCCGGCGCGAGCGCGAGCACCTGGAACGCGCGCTGGAGCAGTTCGAGGGCGACCCGATGCGGATGCGCCAGCCCGAGGAGCAGGTGCAATTGGAGCGCCGGCTCAACAAGGTGTCCGGGCTGGAGCAAACGCTGGCGGGGCTGATGGAGAAGTTGGGCAGCGGGCAGGGGCTGTCGGGGGGCGAGATCCGGCGCCTGGCCGATGTCATCACCTACGAGAAACTCGAAGAGGTGAAACCGGCGCGCCTGCCCGCGCTGCTGCAAGCCTGTGCCATTGATCCCGATCCCGGCTCCGGCGCCAACGTCGAGGCCCTGGCCCGCCTGATCGGCCTGGACGGCGGCACGGGCCGGCTGCGCCACCTGCTGGACACGGGGATCCCGCACCAGGTGCTCAACGCCAAGTATCACGAGCAGGAGGCGCAGATCATCGCCAACGCGGGGCGCTCGGGGACGGTGACGATCGCCACCAACATGGCGGGCCGCGGCGTGGACATTCTGCTGGGCGGCAGCCCGCAGCGCGTGGCGGACGAACTGCTGCAAGAGCAGGGCGTGGACCCGCCCGAGGCCGCGCCCGAACAGATGCCGGCCGCGCGGGAGCGGGCGAAGGCGATCTGCGAGGAGGACCGCAAGCGGGTGCTGGAAACGGGGGGCCTGCACATTCTGGGCACGGAGCGCCACGAAAGCCGGCGCATTGACAACCAGTTGCGCGGGCGCGCGGGGCGCCAGGGCGACCCGGGGTCGTCGCGGTTCTACCTCTCGATGGAAGACGAACTGATGCGCCTCTTCGGCCCGGAGCGCTTCGACTTCCTGCTCAACCGCTGGGACGAGTGCGAGCCGATCGAGGCGAAACTGATCTCGCGCACGATCGAGAACGCGCAGCGCAAGGTGGAGCAGCATCACTTCAGCATGCGCCAGCACGTGCTGCAATACGATGACGTGAAGAACCTGCAGCGCGAGGTGATCTACGCGCAGCGGCGCAAGGTGCTCCAGGGCGCGGACCTCACGGAGAGCATCCTGGAGTCGCTGCAGCGGCTCGTGGAGCAGCGGGTGGCGGAGTTCGCGGGGAGCGAGGTCCACCCCAACGACTACAACCTGGAGGCGCTCTACCAGTCGCTCTACGAGATCTTCCCCATCCACTTCTACCTGAAGCCGGAGGATCTGCAGGGCAAGAGGCACGAGGAACTGCTGGCCCTGCTCCAGGCGACGATCGCCCAGGCCTACAACGACCGCGAGCAGGACCTGGGCCCCGAGACGATGCGCGACATCGAGCGCATGATCACGCTGAATGTCATTGATACGAAGTGGGTGGATCACCTCGATGCCATGGAGTTCCTGGAGGAGGGGATCGGGCTGCGCGGTTACGGCGGCACCGACCCGCTGGTCGCCTTCAAGAAGGAAGCCTTCGAGACGTGGCAGACGCTGCTGGCGGGGATTCAGGAGGAGATCGCGCGGCTGATGTTCCGCGTGCAGTTGGTGCGCGAGGAGAAGCGACGGCCGTCGCCCTACGACCAGGTGTATGCGCGCAGCGGCAAGGAAGAGGAGCCCGAGAAGCCCAGGCCCTTCAAGAAGAAGACGGGCCGAGTGGGCCGCAACGATCCCTGCCCGTGCGGCAGCGGCAAGAAGTACAAGCGGTGCTGCATGGGGAAGGCGTAGGTCCGTGAGTGTCACCCTGAGCCCTTCGACTTCGCTCAGGATGAACTCCGCGAAGGGTCTCGTGCGAGATTCTTCACTTCGTTCAGAATGACACCTGCCTGGTGCGGGGATGGAGGACCCAATGCAAACGAACGAGATCCTGGAAGAGAGCCGGAAACTGCTGGCCCGCGTGGCCGAACTGCGAGACCATCTTTGACCTCCCTAAACGCCAGGCCGAACTGAAGGAACTCGAAGCCAAGAGCGCCGACCCCGCGCTCTGGAGCGACCTCGAAGAAGCCCAGCGGCTCATGGCCGAGATCCGCGCACGCCGCCAGGCGCTGGAGCCCTGGGAGCGGCTCGAGGCCCAGGCCGCCGACCTGGTCGCGCTCGCCGAACTCGCGGCCGAGGAGCAGGACGCCGCCTCCGCGGCAGAGGCCGAGCGCGAACTGCGCGCGCTGCAGGCCCGCCTGGGCGAACTCGAACACCAAGCCCTCCTCTCCGGCGAGTACGACAACCACAACGCCTTCCTCTCGGTGAACGCCGGCGCGGGCGGCACCGAGGCCTGCGACTGGGTCGAGATGCTCATGCGCATGTACCTGCGCTGGGCGGAGCGCCGCGGCTACGAGGCCGAGACCATTGATCGCACCCCGGGCGAGTCGGCCGGCAGCAAGAGCATGACCGCGCGCATCGCCGGCCCCAACGCTTACGGCTACCTCAAGGCCGAGCGCGGCGTGCACCGGCTGGTGCGCCTCTCGCCCTTCGACGCCGCGCACCGCCGGCACACCTCGTTCGCCTCGGTGAACGTGGCGCCGGAGGTGGCCGAGCAGGATGCTGAGATCAACCCCGACGATCTGAAGGTCGAGACCTTCCGCTCGTCGTCGGCCGGCGGGCAGCACGTGCAGAAGACGGAATCGGCGGTGCGGATCACGCACCTGCCCACCGGGATTGTCGTGTCGTGCCAGAACGAGCGCTCCCAGCACAAGAACCGCGCCACGGCCATGAAGGTGCTGGCCGCGCGGCTGCTGGAGCGCCGGCGCCAGGAGCAGGAGCAGGAACTGGCGCGGGTGCGCGGCGAGAAGGCGGCCATCGAGTGGGGGAACCAGATCCGCTCCTACGTGCTGCAGCCCTACGTGATGGTGAAGGATCACCGCACGGGCCACGAGACCGGCAACGCCGAGCGCGTGCTCGACGGCGAGATAGATGAGTTCATCATCGCCGAACTGCAGCGGGAGGCGGCCCCGGCGGCGTAGATGTAGGGCGCGCATTCCCATGCGCGCCGCAACGTCTTGTCACCCCGAACGAAGTGAGGGGTCCCGGGTTTTTCCGGGATTCCTCGCCGGAGGCGGGCAAGCCACGCCTTCCGGCTCGGAATGCGAGTCAGGCGGCCTCCCAGGTACGGCGCAGGTAGTCCAGGCCGTCGCGCAGGCCCGCCAGTCCTCGGCTGCCGCCGGCCTCGTAGGATATCCAGCCGTCGAAGCCGGCTGCCTTGAGCAGGCGGAAGATTTCCGGGAAATCAACCACGCCTTCCCCGGCCACGGTGTGTTCGAGGTCTGCGCGGCGATCACTGGCGTGCACGTGCACCACGCGATCGGCGACGATCCGCGCCAGGTCAACCGCCGTGTCGCCGGAGAGCATGGTGTTCGAGGTGTCGAGGTTCACCTTGAGGTCGGGACTGGCGACGGCTCCGATGATCGCGGTGAAGTCGGCGATGGCGGTGCCGAACTTGGGGTGGTCCTCGAGGGCCAGCCAGACGCCGCGCTGGCGGGCATAGGGGAGCGCCTCGCCCAGGGCGGCGGCCACATTCGCCACCACGGCCTCGCGCGGCATCGTCTTCGGCGGCCATCCGGCGGTCACGCGCACCTGCGGCGCGCCGAGGAGGTTGGCTATGTCCACGCCGCGGCGGAGCCGGCCGACCTGGGCGCGCCGCTGGCCGGCGTCAGGTGAGGTCAGGTCGTGGTCGTCGGTGAACATGGAGACGGCCAGGCCGCGGCTGTCGAGCAACCGGCGGACCTGCAGCAGATGGTCATCGTCCCAGTTGTCGAAGAATCCGTGGTAGAGTTCGATGCCATCGAGACCGAGCCCGCAGGCCATGTCAACCCACTCCTCAAATGGGGGATCCGGGCGGCCGTTCATGAGGCCGGGGAAGCAGATGGGGATGGCGCCGAGTCTCACTGGACGGCCCTCCGGTGGTGTGGCTCGCCGCGGTGCGCCGCGGCTGCATCGCCGCGCCGCCACGCTAGATTCATCGAGGATGGGCCCCTGCACATAGTAGTTCCTCGGGCGGCCACATCGGGCGCGCCTACCGGTCCCACTCAGGCGGATAGGGGAAGGACTTCACGTCCACGTCGGGCGGGAGGACGTTGCGGCCCAGGCCGCGGCGCTCGGCCTCGAGCATGGCGGCCAGGCGGTGGCGGGCCTCGACGAAGATCTCCTGCATCTGGCGCGAGTCCCAGGTGAGTTCGTCGAGCGACTTGCTCCTCAATTGCTCCAGGAAGCCGCTGAACCCGCCGATCCCCTCCAGGTCCTTGCCGTAGATGTGCAGTGAATCCGACTTGTCGCAGTAGCGGCCGACGCGCACCTCCACGCCGCGGCGCTCCGAGATCTCCCTGGCGAGCAGACGCTGCAGGTCGGTGAGCGCGAAGACGTTCATGAACCAGGCCTTGTAGCCGTCGCGGGAGCGCCAGTCGGAGTTCATGTTGAGCGCCCAGGCGCCGTCGGCGGTCGGGAGCAGGCGCACGTGGAGGCGCTGCAAGCAGGGCGGGTCTATGATGTGGGGGTCCACCGAGGGGATCCACGTCACCACCTGGAAGCGGCGGCGGTAGAGATCCTCGGCCGCGCAGATCTGCGAGATCATGGTCTCGAGTTGGTCCACCTTGCTGCCGTCGCCGGCGTCGTAGGCGCGCAGGCGCTCGTGGTAGGTGTAGTTCCACTCCTCGCCAAACCGGTTGACCCAGTGGTCGTGGACGCCGGCCACCACCTCCAGCCGATAGATCTCCAGTTCCTCCAGGCCGGCGGGGATGGCCTTCTTGTGCAGGCGCGGCTCGGCGAAGGGCTCCTCGACGGTGACGAGCACGGTGGCGTCTTTGCTCTCGGGGTCGCCCGCGCGGTCGAACGACGTGGGCGTGCTGCAGCCGCGCTCATAGAGGGCGAGCATGGTTTTCTGCCACGCCTCGGGCAGGGTGCGTCCGCTGACGGCGATGACGGGCTGGCTGCCGGGCTCCACGTTGCTAGACCTCACAGGTTCGAAGACAATATCCTCGGGCCCAATGAGATTGGGCCCCTGCAGGTGCGCTCATTCGCGTCTGGGGATCGGGGGCAGGGGGACCTCCTCGGGCGGAAGCGGGAACCCCGCCTCGTCGAGTGGCCGGCGCAGGGAGGTGATCCCCTCGATGAACTGCCTGGCGCGCTCGATGGTCGTGGGGCTGAGCGTGAGTTGCCGCAGTTCGATGCCGGCTTCGCGGACCCCGTCGCGCCAGATGAGGTCGCGCTCGCGGTCGGGGGATTCGTACTCGTGCTCATAGACCACGCGCACGATGCGCGCGCTGGCCATGAGTTTGGTGCAGACGTAGCAGGGCGAGAGCGTGCCGTACACGGTGGCGCCGGCCACGGCGACGCCGCGGCGGGCCGCCTGGGCGATGGCGTTGGCCTCGGCGTGGGTGGCGCGGCAGATGTCGTACTTGCCGCGCTCCTCGCCGCGCACCGAACGGCGATAGCAGCGGCCGTCGTCCAGGCACTGGGGGGCGCCGGGCATGGAGCCGTTGTAGCCGGTGGCGAGCACCTGGCGGTCGAGCACGATCACGGCGCCGGTGGGGCGCGAGAGGCAGGTCGAGCGCAGGGCGGCCAACTTGGCGAGGAGCATGAAGTATTCGTCCCAGGTGGGGCGCTGGTCTGGCGACAAGGCCTTCCCTCTCTATTTGAAGATGCGCACGCGGCGGCGGGGCTCGATGCCGACGCTCTCGGAGGAGAGGTCGTACTTCTCGGCGAGTTGGTGCTGCAGGCGGCGGAGGTAGGCGTTCTGGGGCGAGAGTTCCGCGGGCCGCGAGGTGGCGAGCACCTCCTCGATGGCCTGGCGGGCCTCGCGCAGGGCGCCCTGCTCGACGCTCAAGTGCATGCTGCGCGAGGTCTCGCGGAGCGCCCCGAGGATCTGCAACTGCGTGTTCGCGCGGATGATGTAGACGGGGATGCCGTGGGCGGTGGCCTCCTTCAGTTTCTGGGCGTCGCGGCGCTGATGCGCCTTCAGCGCGATCACGGCATCCGCCTCCTCCCAGAACCTGACGATCTCGGCCTGCAAGCCCAGGTCGCGCAGCGCCCGCTCGATCTTGCCGCGGTTGACGCCGTAGGGGAAGATGCGCAGCGTCTGGTTGCGGCCGAGGGGACGCGGGGCGAAGACGTGCTCGGGGCCGAGTTCCATTTCCTCCAGCAGGTCCTCGGGGGCGCGGGAGGCGGACACCACCTCGACGCTGCCGTCGGGATTGCGGGTGCGGATTTCGGCCTGCGGGGCGCCGCCGCGCAGGAGCCGGTCCACGGCGTCGGCGACATCGTGGTGGATCGCCAGGCGGTCTATCTCGGTGATCTCGATGAGGGTGTCGAAGGTGGGCGGCGCCTTGCGCTCGAGCACGGTTTTCTGGGTGCCGCGGCGGCGGGCCTCCTCGTCGGAGAGGGTGACCGCGTGGATGCCGCCCACGAGGTCCTCGAGGGTGGGGTTCATGAGCAAGTTCTCGAGGGTGTTGCCGTGGGCGGTGGCGATGAGTTGCACGCCGCGCTCGGCGATGGTGCGCGCCGCCAGGGCCTCGGCCTCGGTGCCGATCTCGTCAATGACGATGACCTCGGGCATGTGGTTCTCGACGGCCTCGATCATCACCCGGTGCTGCAGGTCGGAGCGCGGCACCTGCATGCGGCGGGCGCGGCCGATGCCCGGATGGGGAATGTCGCCGTCGCCGGCGATCTCGTTGGAGGTGTCCACCACCACCACGCGCTTGCCGAAGTCGTCGGCGAGCACGCGCGCCACCTCGCGCAGTTTGGTGGTCTTGCCGATGCCCGGCCGGCCCAGGAGCAGGATGCTCTTGCCTTGCTCGACGATGTCGCGGATGATGTCAATGGTGCCGTACACCGAGCGGCCGACGCGCAGGGTGAGGCCGATCACCTTGCCGGCGCGGTTGCGGATGGCGGAGATGCGGTGGAGCGTGCGCTCGATGCCGGCGCGGTTGTCGTCGCCGAAGCGGCCCACGCGGTGGACGACATAGTCCAGGTCGTCAGCGGCGACGGGTTCCTCGGAGAGCGCGGCCACGCGGCCGGGGTAGCGGGCCTCGGGCTGGCGCCCCAGGTCGAGGACGACCTCGAGGAGCATGTCCAGGTCGGGCTGGGCGGTGAGGTGCTCGCGCAGGTGGGGCGGCAGGACCTCGAGGAGCAGGTCGAGGTTGTCGGTGATGATCTCCTGGCCGAGTGTGGTTTTCGTCATCGGGGGCTTCCTCACGGCTCGCTGGCATTTTCGCCGGAAGGCGGCGGGCCCCCTGCCATGGCTGGTGCTCCCTGTGGCCCAGGCGTGAACGGCGGGAACCGCGGCCCAATCTGGGAGATCATTGACGCCCGGCAGTTGGTGGAGCAGATCGGGATCGCGCGCGAGGCCGGGGTGGGCACTTCGATTTTCTTCGCCCGCGGTGAGGCGGGGGACATGTCGGACCGGGGCTTCCGGCCGGCGCTGGAAGAGGTCTTCGAACACCCGGCGAGAGCACCGGTTTAACCGCCCTCCTTGCGGGCCCGGCGCTTGGCGGCCTTGAGGCGGGACAGGGCGTCGCCGGGCTCCTGCGCGTCGGGCTGCGGCGCGGTCGGCGCGGCGACCGGGGCTCCCTCGCGTGGTGGCGACGCCGGCTCCGGCGCAGGGGTCTTGGCACCGGGGGCGGAGATATCGCCCAATCCCAAGGCGATGGGACGCGCCTGCGGTTCCGCCTTGCGCGCCTCGCGGTGAGTCAGCAGCCGGCCCAGGGTGGGCTGGTGGACGGGCTGGGGACGCAGGCCGCCGCGCAGGGCGCCCCACGCCTCGCGCGCGCGCCGGCGGACCTGTCGCGCGGCCGCGGTCACCTGGCTCATCTCGATGACCAGCCGGCGCACCGCCACATCGGCGGGCCAGAGCAGCGCCGCCAGAAGCACGAGCAGAGTCCAGATGTCCTGCGGGTAGCGGGCGGGCGTGCGCGCGCCGCCATAGATGGACTCGGGCGGCGGGTCGGCGCGGCCGCCGGTCGTGTCGGCGAGTTGGCTGAGGAGGAACTCGTTGGGCTTCAGATCCTTGTATTCGGGTGGATAGGGAACGGCCAGGCCGGTGGTCTGGCTGGCCGCGCTGTCTTTGCGCGGAACCACCGTGACCAGGTACGCGCCGACCTGCTTCATGGGGAACGCGCGCGCGTAACGCCCCGGCGCGGTCTGCTCGAGGCGAAGGGTTTGCGGCTTGAGGTCGGGCCCGACGATCTGGGCGTCGAGGTCGAGGAAGTTGAGGAACTCGCCGCGCTCGTCGAGGGCCTCGACCGTCACCGTGCCGACGCCCCGGCCCTCCTCGACGGTGGTATTCCAGTTGGTGGGGCGGCCGCGCTTCACCATCCAGCGCACGGCCTGGGACCAGAACTTTCCGTAGCCGGGCCAGCCCAGCCAGTGCGCGGCCCAGTGGGGTTGGGCATCGGAGGTGAAGGCCACCGAGCGGCCCAGGCCGTAGCGCCAGGTCGCCAGCAGCGGATCGTCCTTGTGGGTTTGGAGCGGGACCGAGGCGAGCGCCTTGGGTGAGGTGGCGACGTAGCCCAGGAGTTGCGGCATGGACTTCAGGTCGAGGCCGCGCAGGATCTCGGCCTGGGGATCGGCCTTGGGCAGGAAAGGCTCCTCGACGAGCAGCGACTTGCTCGCCAGCATGGCGTCTTTGGTGAAGATGCGCGGCAGGTCGCTGGCGCGGGTGGCCGCGTAGAACTTGCCGCCGCCGATGCGGGCGACGCGCTCCAGGAACGGCGTGTGGGGACCGATGCCGAAGGACACGGTCGAGAAGGTCATCTTCTCGCGGCGCATGGCGGCGGCCAACTCATCGCAGCCCTCCTGCTCGTCGCAGTCGCTGCCATCGGCGAGCATGATGATGTGCTTGGTGCGGGCCTGCACCGGCCGCATCAGCGCCAGGGCCCTTTCCATGGAGGGGCGGCAGTAGATCCCGCCGCCCCCGGAACTCATTTCGCTGAGGTCGCGCTTGATGGCGGCGGTCTGGCGGGCGTAGCGCACCGGCGCCAGGACATCCACCCCCACACCGCTCACGATCACCCCGAGTTGGTCTATGGGCTGCATGGTCTCGACCACCTGGATCGCCGACTCCGCCTCCAGGCGGATCATCTGCTTGCCGTCAATCTCCATGCCGCTGGAGCCCGAGGTGTCCATGATGAGCATCACCGCCAGCGACGGGAAGACCTTCTGCTTGCGGATGGCCATGTCCACGGGGAGCGTCTCTTCCACCGGGGTCTTGAAGTAGCCGCCCGCGCCAAAGCCCTCCTCGCCGCCCACCATGGCGAAGCCGCCGCCCAGGTCGCGCACGTAGGACTGGATCATCAGCATCTGCTCGGGCGTGAGCGTCACGGCGGGGATGTCGGCGAAGACCACGGCATCCCAGTTGCGCCAGCCGGCCAGGCTGGTGGGCATGCCCTCGGGGCCCTGCACCGTGACCTCGATGTCGTGGCCCAAGAGCGCCCTGGCGAGATACTGGCCCGCCTCGGAGACCCCCGCCAGCAGTAGCACCTGGGGCTTGCCGCGCACCTGCACGAAGGCGGCGGCGCGGTTGTTCTCGGTGATGGTGTCGGGGCCCGCCTCCAGGAGGGCCTCGTAGGTGTAGAAGCCGGGCTTGTTGACGGACTGCGCGATGCTCAGCAGGGACTTGCCCGGCGAAAGATGGACGGGCTGCTCGCCCAGGTAAGCGCCGTTGCGGAAGAGGCGGATGCGGCCGGTGGCGGGGACGGTCGCGGTGGCGACGATCTTCATCTCGAAGGGCTCGCCCTGCTTCACCTCGGCGGGCAGCGAGGCGCGCTCGAGCAGGGCCTCGGAGGCGATCTTGGACCGCAGCCCCACGGTGTTGATGTGGACGCCGCTGGTTCTGCACATGAGGGCCTGGTCGAGCGCGGAGCCCAGGTTCTCGTTGCCATCGGAGAGCAGGACGATCTGTCGGCTCGAGCCCTGCTTGAACGACGCCAGCGCCAGGCGGAGCGCGGAGGCGAGATCGGTGTAGTCGGCCGAGGGGCGCGAGTAAATGCGGGAGATCTTGGCGGCCGCCCCGGGGGGCATCTCGATGTAGGCCTCGCCGCCGAAGACGACCAGGGCGGCGGTGTCCTCGGTTCGCATCTTCTTGCACGCCTGGTTGATGTAGCCGAGGGCGGCCTTCTGCAATGGCGCGGGCACGCTCGCCGAGGCGTCGAGCACGAACACGGTGCAAAGCGAGTGCCGCGTGTGAACGACCTGAACGCCGGCCAACGCCAGCGTGAGCAAGAGCAACACGAGCGCGCGCACCGCGTCGGCGACGATGCGGCGCGTGCGCGACAGGCTCGCCAGGCTGCGCCGGCCGATCCACCACCCCGCCGCCAGCAGCAGCGGCAGGAGCA
>Ga0315294_10005918_pt1 | contig 13423 bp, 13 predicted proteins | sample YL17G13_40_MG_FD_203626 | JGI IMG/M metagenome (GOLD analysis project Ga0315294, IMG submission 203626) | Sediment microbial communities from Yellowstone Lake, YNP, Wyoming, USA - YL17G13_40 | ecosystem: Environmental > Aquatic > Freshwater > Lake > Sediment | place: USA: Wyoming | collected... | reverse complement strand
TATTCCCCGCGGGCTATCTGCTCCAGGCAGTTGAGCTGCTGGGGGGCGCCGGCGTGATGCGCCGGTGCGATAGGTTTCGCCCAGGCCGGTGTTTCTCCTGTTACCCACGCGCACGCAGCGGCGGGCGGGCAGCCGGGGCGCTTACGCCGCGCCGCGCACAAGCTGGGGCTCGTCAGCCAGTTGGCCACAAGAATAGCGCGGGCCGGCAAATACGAGTACAATGATGCACACTCCGCTGCCTGCGCTGGCGCGGCAGCGAGTCCACATTCCCGGTGCAAACATGACCGGTGCTGACGTAGTACGGGATCTTACGATAGCCCTAGGGGCGGGGCTGGTTGCCGCGCTGATTGCGCGGCGGCTGCGCCTGCCCGTGATGGTGGGCTACCTGGTGGCGGGCGTCGCCGCCGGCCCCGCCGGGCTCAACGTGGTGCGCGACCTCGACACGGTGATGAGCATGGCCGAGCTGGGAGTAGCGCTGCTGCTGTTCGCCCTTGGTGTCGAGCTCTCCCTGCGCTCCCTGATGCGGGGGAAGTGGGCGGCCCTGGTGGCGGCGCCGACGCAGTTAGCGCTCAGCGTGGGTCTCGGCTATGGCGTCGGGGGGCTGTTGGGTTGGGGGTCCACCCCCGCGCTCATCCTGGGCTTCGTCCTCGCCCTCAGCAGCACCACGGTGGTGCTGCGCCTGCTGGGCGACCGCGGGGAGCTGCACACCAATCACGGGCGTCTGATGATCGTCATCCTGCTCGCGCAGGACCTGGCTGCGGTGCTGATTGTGGGAGTGCTGCCGTTCCTGGCGGGCGCAAGCTCAACAGGGGTGGCGGCGCTAGGTGGCTTACTGGTCAAGGGGGTCGTCTTCCTGATCGGCGTTTTCGTGCTCGCGCAGTGGGTGGTGCCGGCCCTGCTGCGCGTCGTCGCGCGCACCTACAGCAAGGAGGTCTTCGTCGCGCTGGCGGCTGTGCTCTGTTTCGGGGGCGCCTTCGGCAGCCACCTGCTGGGGTTTTCCCTGGCGTTGGGGGCGTTTGTGGCGGGCCTGATGTTGAGCGAGTCCGAGTACAGCCACGAGGTGCTGGCGGACGTCACCCCCCTGCGCGACCTGTTCGGCATGGTGTTCTTCGTCTCCCTGGGGCTGCTATTCGATCCCCGCTCGTTGCTGGAGCGCCCCGCGTGGGCGCTGGCTATCCTCGCCGCGGTGGTGGTGGGCAAGGCCTTGATTGTGCTGGCAGCCGCCCTGCTGGCGCGGTTCCACATCCGTTCCGCCGCGGTCGCCGGCCTGGGCCTGGCGCAGATTGGCGAGTTCTCTTTCGTGGTCGCGACCCTGGCTTTCCAGGGCGATCTCATCACCCGCCAGCACCTGTCGCTGATCCAGGCCGTCGCCGGCATCAGCCTCTTGCTTAGTCCGGCGCTGCTCAGCATCGGCGGCGTTCTCTACAATCGCCTGCGCACGCTGACGGCCGCGGACGAACTGCTCAGCCGCGAGGAACTCCGCCAGTTGCCGCGCGCCTGCGACGAGGGGGAGGCGTTCGTGCTGGTGTGCGGCTACGGCCGCGTCGGCCGCCACGTGGGGGAAACCCTGCTGGAAGAGCACGAGCACTTCGCGGTGGTGGATTTCGACCAGGGCATCGTCGCTGAGCTGCGCGCACGCGGCATTCCCGCCATTTACGGCGATGCGGCGGGCTGGCGGGTGCTGGAGGCCGCAGGCGCCGAGCGGTGCTGCTTGGCGGTGCTGGCGCTGCCCGATGCCATGACCACGCACCTGGCCATGCGCGCCCTCAAGCGGGTCAATCCCGGCCTCGCCGTCATCGCCCGCGTACACCCCACCGAGGAGATTGACCCCATGTACCGCGAGGGCGCCGACGAGGTGGTACAGGCGGAGTTCGAGGCCAGCCTGGAGATCATACGCCACACTCTGTTGCACCTGGGCAAGGACGCCGCGGCCGCCCAGGCGCGAGTTGACGCCATGCGTCAGCAGCGCTACCTCGACCTGCGACGCCGGGACCACCTCGGGCAGGTGGGGTGATCCGCCGGCCGCGCGCGACCGCAGCTCGTCACTCCCGCTCGGCGCCGATGTGCTTCTCCATCCGGCGCATGGCGCGCTCCAGGCGCTCCTGGCGCTGGGCGTTGGTCAGGTCGCCGCGGGTCTTCTCGATGATGGAGCGGGTGACGTCGGTGGAGCGCTTGAGGTTGCCGGTGATCGCGCTGGGGTAGTCGAACGACACCAGCAGGTAGTAGATGTCGTCCATCGCCGTCAGCAGCTCTTCCCCCCAGCTCGGCTCAGCCCGGCGCATCTCGTCCAGCACGTGGCGGCGCAACTCCCCCACCGCGTCCGCGAGGCCGCCCAGGTAGGCGCTGTAATCCACCTTGAGCTCGTCGGGGTCGGGCACGGGCTCGCGGTGCACCAGGGCCAGGGTGATGCGCGCCTCCGCGTACTCTTTTTGCGCGTCCTGGGCGAACCCGGCGCTGTAGATCTCGGGGTGGGGCTTGAGCGCCTTGCGCGCCTGCGCCACCATGCGCCCGGTGGCGGCGAGAAGCTTGCGCGCCTCGTCGAACTCGCCGCGATGAACGCTGCGGATCGCATTGGCGCTGTTGCGAATTACCTCGCGCGAGAGAGCAAGCGCCTTCTCCCGCGCCGCATCCTTGGCGTCGAAATCGCCGCGAATCTTATTGCAGACCTGCACCAGTCGTGAAAGATCCATGCCTACCTCCCAGTAGCGGCTACCCGATTGCTAACCCGAGCGGCCCAGCATTAGCAAGCACGCGGCGGCGGCGACGTAACATCCGACGCCGATGAAGAACGCCGCATTGATGCCCACCGTCAGCGCGAGCGCGGTCGCGGCCACCGAGGCCACTACCGACATCGCCCCGTTTATGCCCCAGTACCATGCGGTCGGCGAGCCCTCGATCTGGCTCGCGAGCTTCATCCCCAGGGGGAAGGGCGCGCCCATCAGAAACCCGATCGGCACCAGCAGCGCGGCGCCCAGTAAGACGCGCTGGGTCGTAGGCCATCCACGCGCCGCCTCGATCACCATCGGGGTTATGAGGCCGAACAGGGCCAACAGTACCACCAGGCCCGCCATCAGCGCAACCGGGCCTCGAACCGCGCCGATGCGGACGCGCATGCCGCCCGCCACCAGCGCCCCCAGCCCGCTCGCGCCCAGGAGCCCGAACAGCACTACCGACAGGCCGTAAACCGGGTGCCCGAGGTAGATGATCAGGCGCTGCATCTGCGAGATCTCCACCAACATGAAGCCGAGCCCGATGGCTGCGAAAAAGAGCATGCCCGGCAGCAGGGCGCGCAGCGAGTAGCGGTCGCGCCAGTAGGTGAGACCCAAGGGCACCGCGATGAACAACGCCGCGAGGACGATGGTGGCCGCGAGCAGCCGCCCAAGCACGGATACCGCCTGCAGGTTCATGGCCATCATGCCCTGGTCGTGCAGGCCGCGCGGCAGCGCCCAATCCCGCAGGCGCAGCATGTGGAAGAAGAAGGGCCGGTCGTCGGTCGGCGGCGAGACATTGAGAGCAAACGAATCGGTGAAATCCCGGAGCTTCGGCGCCGACAGCAGTTGGTCGAACAGCTCCACCTTGCACACCTGCGGCGACAGCACCAGCTCCAGCCCGGTCGTGCGCACGTATTCGTCGAGACGGCGCAAGTCTTCGTCATTGAACGGCGCGCGCGACACCAGGACGGTGCCGACCCCGTTGGGACCCATGGGTCCGGTAGGGGCGCGCACGGCGCGCACCACCGCCAGGTGGCGCCGCACATCGCGCACCCCCAGCGACTCCAGGCTCGCGCGCGCCAGGCCCAGCAAGCGAAGTATCTCGCCCGGCGTGCGATAGAAGTACCAGCGGGTGATGGAGAAGATCCCGCTGTCGGTGAGGTGCTCCAGCATCGACAACCAAGCCTCCTGGGTGTAGAGGCTGTTCTCGGAGAGCACGAAGGCGCCGGCCGCGGTCGCCGCCCAGGTGTCGATGAGCGAGCATTGTATGATATCGAACTTCTCCGCGCTGCGGTCGATCCAGCTTCGCGCCTCGTCGTTGACGAAACGCACGTTGGGCAGGCGGTCGAGGTGCCCGGTGAAGTCGCCGAAGCGATGGTTGACCGCCTCGATGATGGCGTCGTTGAGCTCGATGCCCACCACCGAGTCTTGTTTCATGGTCAACGCGGTGAGCACGTCGCGCCCGCCGCCGACGCCTATCACCAGCACTTTCGAGTGCGGCCGCATCCAGTGCGCCGCGGCCGAGATGTCGTAGGGCAGATAGCCGAGCTTCGCGAGGTCGCCGTCGAACCTCGTCAGCACGGTCATCGCCGAGGCGTCGATATGGAGCCCCAGTTGCTCGATGCGAAACGAGCGCGGGTACCCGGATCCGCCCCAGACGAAGGGCACGTCAGAGCTCTCATCAATCGTGATACGGGAGAACGCGTTCCAGCGCTCGTACACCGACGGGGGCGCGGGTTTCCCCTTGACCCAGCGCACGCGGAGAACTTGACTGTGGGCGTTAAACACGGCAAGCCCGATCAAGGCTGCCACCAATGTGGCCGCGGCGACGCGGAGCGGGCCCCCCCGAGCCTCGAGCGCGAATAGCAGCGCGCCTGCCGCCGCCGCAGCCCCCACCGCAATGACCGCACTGGGGGCATCGAGAAAGTTGAGCGCAAAGATGACCGCGGCGCACCCCACCGCGGCCCCCAGTAAGTCGGCGGCATAAAGCCGGTTGACGCGTCCCGGAAATCGCGTGAGCGCGACGCTGACCACGATCCCGCTGAAGGTGAAGGGCACCGCGGTCAGCAGGTACAGCGGCAGCAGGCCGCCGCCCAGGTCGCTGCGCAGCTCGGGCGGCGTGAACCGGATGGTGAGCAACCCCACCAGCGCCCCGGCCGTGGTAAGCCCGAAGAGCCATGAAGCGGCGGCCAGCCGAGTGGCCAGCGCGGGCCCCGAGAAATACCGCGGCGCCAGGTGGACAATGACCGCCCCCAGGGTCATACCGAACAGGGCTACCGATATCGCCACGAACGCGAAGTGGTACCACAGAATAACGCTGAAGATCCTGGTCAGCAGGATCTCCAGCATCAGCGTCGCCATGGTCACCAGGAACAGCGCCGCGTAGAAATAGACTCCGGGCTGCGCGGGCGCCGATGCCGCAGGCGGCTCATGCTCGCCTTCTCTCAGCGCCCCCGCTTCACGGGCGCGCGGCCGCTTTTCGGCGTTCCGTGGCATGTGCGCTACACCGGCTCCACGCGCGGCGGGTTGATGTAGTCGTGATACTTCTCGGCCACCGCGCCGATGGAAGCGTCGCCCAGGTGAATGTAGAGCCGGTAGCGGAAGGACATGGTTTCCCCCGGCGTAAGCACATAGCTGCCGTCGCGCGCCGGGTCGTTGTAGTAATGCGACAGCCCGAAGGGATTGGCGGTCATGAGGCCGTAATCGCGCACGTGCCAGTAGGTCGGGTGACGGAAGCTGTCGGGGTGGTCGAAGACGGCGATGCCGACGATCTCCCCCCGCACCGGCCCCGAGTAGTCACACCAGTGTGCGCGTTTGCCCCAGGTCTCGGCCTCCTGGATGCCGCCGTAGGAGTTCTCGATCCGTCCATCCGCTTTCGCGTCCATGGAGGTCGCCACCCGCACCGAGCACAGGCCCCCCTCCTTGGTGTCGCCGAAGCGCACCTCGCCCGCCGTCGGCCGCAGATCGACGTCGAGGTCGAGACACCGCCACTCGGCGGGCAGGTTGTAGAACGTCATTGCCCGGCGCTCCTCCAGCAGCGCCTCGCCGCCCGGCGTCACCCACTCCGATCGGGCCTCGAGCACGCCCATCACCGGCCCCGCTTCGCGGCGCGAGAAGCTGCGATGCGCGGTGCCGCCGTGGTGCTTGCCTTCGCTCCAGTTATCGGCGCCGTTGACATCGCCGTAGGCGACCCACACGGAGCGGTGGTGCTCGTGGTCGCGGGTCTCGCCCTGCGGCCCCTCGGCCATGGGGAAATCGCGCGTCATGCGGCGCCCGCCGGGGCCCAGCACGGGGTAGAGGTTGGGCCGCACCAGCTCCTCGCCGAAGTTGTAGGCCGTGAAGAGGTCGCCGTCCAGGTTGACGTTGATGCGCCCGGCGCCGGCGTCGGCGAGCTCCACTCCCGCTCCCGCCCGCGGCGCCTGCGCGGTCAGCATAAACTCCCGCGCGTGGTGCGGCGCCAGATCCTCCAGCACCCAGGCGAAGCAGATCTCCCCCTCGCCCGCCAGCCACGGCAGAAGCTGCGCCCGGGTCGTGTGATTCGCGGTCAGGTCGGTGATGCCGAACACCGGGGGCGGAGCATCGCCCGACCATGGGATGCGCGCCACCATCGGGCACTGGTGGCGGTGATGGGGACCTGCGCGGACCACGAGCTTCGTGTCCTTCACTGCGTCCTTCCTCCCGTGTGGTGTTTGGTGGAAATGACCGCCGGCTGGTCGACGGCCGCGGGCGGCCGCTCCCCAGCGGTTTTCCCTAAGCTGCAAACTTATCCTTCAAGTGGGCCAAACTCTGTGACGCGATGGTCTGGGGGTCCGGGCTGAAATCGAATACCTCCACCGATACGTAGCCGTCGTAGCCGACGTCGCGCAGCGCCTCGGCGATGGGTCCGAAGTCCGTGTCGCCGAAACCGGGGCCGCGCATGTTGGCGTCATTGGCGTGGACGTGAGCGAGCAGGTCGCCGTTGTCGCGGATGATGTCGGCCAGCGGCCGCCGCTCGGAGCTCATGGCCTTGACGTCGAGCATCATGCGCAGGTTGGGGTGGTGCATCTCTTCGACGAAGCGCCGCGCCTCGGCCGCGGTGTTGATGAAGTTCGTCTCCTGGGGAGACAGGGCCTCGGGGCAGATCGTCACCCCGCGCGCAGCCGCGCGCTCCAGGGCCGGCCGCAGGGCCTCTTTCGCCAGCTCCCACGCCTCCTGGTAGGTAAGCCCCTGCGCGACATTGCGCTGCTTGGGCGAGCCCAGAACCATGATCTTGCCGCCGAGGTCGCCGCAGAAGTCAACCAGGTCCACCAGGTACTGGGCGGTGCGCGCCCGCACCGCCGCATCGGGGGCGTTCACGTACAGCCCCTGCGGCGATACCAGCAGCCAGTGCAGCCCCACCACCTCCAACCCCGCCTGCCCCGCCTGGTCGCGCAGCTCGGCGCGCCGCTCGGGCAGGAGGTCGGTCACCGCCGAGGCGAGGGTGAATGGTGCAACCTCGATCCCGTCATATCCCAGGCCGCCGGCAAACTCGCACACGCGCTCCCACGGCCATTCCTCGAACATCTCGTTGCAGATCGCGAACTTCATGACTTAGCCTTCCGCAACCTGGCAATAGTCTTGCATCTTGCCGCGGATTACCACGGACTACCGCCGATGTGCAAGAGAATGGAGCACAGGCGCCCTCGCCTGTGTCCGGATCGCGCCCAAGGGGTGGCGTGCTCCCTTGCCAGTGGCATAGCCGCAGCACGTATCGCGTTTCCCCCCGTTGAGGGCCAGCTCTGCCCGTCCCCTACACTCCAATCCGCGTCCATCGGCGTTCATCCGCGGCTCCATATCCGTTTTCTGAAAAACGCAAGAGTACTGCTATTGCGACCAGAATATGGGATTGCTCCACGCCACCCGCCCCTGCTGATCCGCGCACTCCACGCGCACGTAGCTCACGTCCGGGGGCGGCGTGAACTCCGCGCGCCCGATGCCCGCTGCCCCTTCCGCGCGAAAACGCTTGCCCCGCCAATTATCGCATACGAAGCTGATGGTCGCCACCGACGAGCACATCACGCGCACTGCGCCTTCGAACACCTCGATGCCCGTGATGCGGGGGCCGCGCGTGGAGTAGAAGTGCCCCAGGCGCAGCGCCCGCATGATCGCCTCCCGCTCCAGCCGCCGCGCCTTGAGCACCACCCACCCCTGCCCGTGATCCGGGCGTCGCCAGTGCGCGTCATCCACCGCCAGCCCCCACAGCCGGTGACCGCGCGCCAGCAGCTCGTCCCAGTGCACCGCCGACAGCCCCTTGGCGATGCTCTCCTCACACGTCGAGTTGTACACCTCGACGCCAAGCGCTCCCTGCAGGCCCTGCAGGTCGTGCGCGGTCGCACCGCTCCAATACGGATGAGCCAGGATGGCCTCGCCGCCCGCCGCGCGGATGGCGTCGATCGCCGCCTGCGGCCCGGCGCCTTCGTCCACAACCGGCTCGGCGCTGACCCCCAGCCCGACGATGTGATAGTGCCCGCCGATCTCGGTGCGCCCTACGTTCAGCTCGATGCCCGGCAGCGCCAGGAACGAGTCATCGCTGGCGCCCGCGGCATGGGTGAGCTTGTTGTGGTCGGTGATGGCGACGAAATGGTAGCCCTGCTCGCGGTACCAGGCCAGCGCCGCGGCCGGCTCGCGGGCGCCGTCCGATTCCGTGGTGTGCAGATGCAGGGCCCCGCGCCACCACTGGCCCGGCAGCGCCCACGGGGTGCGCCAGCTCATCATGCAGCCACCTCCAGCCACCGCGCCATCCACTCGAACGCCACGCGCCCGCTGAAGGCGTGGCCACCGTCGAACTCGTCGCACGCGATGCGCTCTTGCGCCCCGAGCACGCGGTACGCGCGTTCGACCCGGCGGTAGGCGCGGCGCGAGTCCTCGATGGGGAAGCCGTCATCACGGCGCCCCATCTCGACCAGCAGCGGCCGCGGAGCGATGAGGGCGGCGACGTCGGCCATCTCTCCGTACTTCAGCAGCCCCGGCACCGTCTGTGAGCCGCAGAAGTTGCCCAGCGTCAGCCCGTAGCTGCCATAGGCGTTCAGGTAGCAGCTTATGACCGCGGCCCGCACCCGCTCGTCAAGCGCAGCCGTGAACAACGTCACGGTGCCGCCGTAAGACAGCCCCACGCAGCCCAGGCGCTTGCCGTCAACCTCCGGCCGCGACTGCAAGTAATCCAGGCAGCGCTGCGCGTCCCACACGTTCAGGGTCAGCGGATTGAGGCCGAGCATGAGCGCCTTGATGAAGACCACGTTGCAGCCGTCGCGCCCGGGGAAGTCGTAGCCCAGCCGCCGCTCGCCGAAGCCGCGCCAGTCGGGGGCGATCACCACGTAGCCGCGCTTGGCGAACTGGCGCGCATAATCGTAGTTGAGGCCGCGGATCGTGTTGATGCGCGTGTGCTCGCCGTGATGGATGCCGACCACGTCATCCTTGCCGTTGCCGTGGCCGTGGGCGCACACAAGCCCGGGCGCCTTCGTCCCGCGCTTCAGGCCGTGCGGTATCAGCACGTAGGCGACCACCCCCATCCCCGGCTCGCTTTCGAAGATGACCTTCTCGCGCGTGAAGCCGTCGTCGGGGACGCGCTCGATGACCTGTGGTCGCAGCGGGCAGCGGCGCGGCCATTCGCCCAGCAGCTCCACCAGCTTGTGCGAGAACCGGGCGCGCCACTCGCGCCATTCCCGCTCGCTGCGCGCGCGGAAGCGCAGCGCGGGGCGCATACGCCGGTAGCGGGCGAGCAGATACTCGCCCATGGAAAACGTGCGGGAGCCGGTGTCGGGGTCCACCATGCATGCCTCCGTCTGCCTTCGCGTGATTATAGGGCAGCGCTTCGTCGGCGTCAACTTGCGCCGCTCGGGGGGTGACTTGGAACAGTGGTGAAGCTGCTGCATGATGTAGAACAGGCGCCTCTGGTTGGCGAGCCGGCCGCCGCGCGCCCGACCGCGCATCGCAAGCATAATAAAAATTACATCTGCACTTGACAATATTCTATTCAAGTGATATAATATTCAACGATTGGTGGGTAATGATGCGAAAGTCACTGCCGATTGAATGTCCGAGCTGCGGCCGCCGCCTGGCCGTCAAACGGCTGCTGTGCCAGCACTGCGGCACCGAGGTCGAGGGTCTCTTCGAGTTGCCGCCTCTCGCCAGCCTGACCCGCACCGACCAGGAGTTCGTCCTGCAGTTCGTCAGAGCAAGCGGGAGCCTGAAGGAAATGGCGAGGCTCCTCAAGGTGAGTTATCCCACCGTTCGCAACCGCCTGGATGAGATCATCGACAAGCTGAAGCGGGCCGAGAAAAAGCAGGAACCGGCGGATGGCTGACATCGCCCCAAACGCCCGGCCACGGCCCACGCCCGGCCTCAAGGAATGGCTGTTCGACCCATTCACCTACATCGCGGGCGATCGCTCGCTCGCGGTGGGCGTGGCGGCCATCTTGCTGGCGGGCGCGGTTGGCTCCTTCAGTGCCGCTCACTTCGACGGCGTGTTGGACTTCCACATCGGCCGCCCGGCGCCGCTTTGGGTATTCCTGTACGAGGGGATTGTTGCCTGGCTGTCCGCGGCCACGATCCTGTTAGTCCTGGGCAAGCTGGTATCCAGAACGGCGTTTCGCGCAGTAGATCTGTACGGCACCCAGGCTATGGCGCGGTGGCCAACCCTCCTCATGGCCGCCCTCGCGGCGGCGCCGCGGTTCCAGCGATCCGTGACCGCGCTGGCCAACAGCCTCGTGCGCCCCGGGGTTGCACCGGGAATCCCCGTCGGCGACGCGGTCGTTCTTGGCCTCGTTCCACTTGCGTCGGTCGCTTTGGCGGTGTGGATGATCGCGCTCATGTATCGCTCCTTCAGCCTCTGCTGCAACCTGCGCGGCGGGAAGGCGGTGGTCACGTTCATCGCCGGGCTGCTGGGTGCGGAGGTCGTGTCAAAGCTCGCGCTGCTGGCGGTGCTAGTGCGCTGAGCCGACATTCCGCTGCGCGTTCCGGGTATCGTAAACTCGCCCTCGCGCCGGGGCGCAACGGGCGCAGAACAGGAGCAAGCGATGAGCAGGAGATTGAGCGTCACAGCGCTTTCGCTGTTGGCTGTGTGCCTGGCTCTGCCTTCTTGCAGCCCTCGCGGCCGCGTATCGCAGCCGAGCGCGGTCGCCGAGCCGGCGCGCCAGTTCGTCGCACTGCTGGCAAAGGGCGACTTCGCGACCGCGGCCGCCAGCTTCGACGCGACCATGAAGCAAGCGATGCCCCCCGACAAGCTGGGGGAAGCGTGGGGCCAACTCACCGCGAAACTCGGCGCGTTTCAGAGGCAGACCGGCGTCCGCACGGCCACCGAGCAGGGATATGACGTTGCCTACGTCACCTGCGCATTCGCGTCCGCCAATGCCGACGTGAAGGTCGTCTTTGATGGTGCCGGGCAGATCAGCGGCCTGTGGTTGCTGCCCTCCCGCTGAGTGCCGAGCGCTGCTCCATGGAGCGCCACCTGTCGCAGGCGTCGTCCACCCCTCCTGCGCCGCCCCTTTCGCGCAGTGGCGCGAACTTGGTATAATCGCAGCGCGGAGGTTTCCCGTGCGCGAGATCGCAGCGGCTGACATCACCGATGTAGTCGCCAGGCTCTGCATCGAGGCCAACTACCGACTGCCCGCTGACGTCATGCAGGCGTTCGAGCGCGCCGCGGCGCAGGAAGAATCACCCCTCGGCCGCGAGATCCTCGGGCGGCTCATCGAGAATGCGCGCCTGGCGGAGCGCGAGAGCCTGCCCATGTGCCAGGACTGCGGCGTCGCCGTGGTGTTCGTGGAGATGGGGGCGGGGGTCTGCGTACGCGGCGGGCCGGTCGCCGACGCGATTGACGCCGGCGTGCGCAAGGGGTACGCCGATGGGCGCCTGCGCAAGTCCGTGGTCGCCAGCCCCATCGACCGCCGCAACACCGGCGACAACACCCCCGCCATCATCCACCTCAAGCAGGTAGAAGGCGACCGTGTGCGAATCGTGGTCGCGCCCAAGGGAGCGGGCTCGGAGAATATGAGCGCCCTTGCTATGCTGCGGCCCGCCGACGGCGTCGAGGGCATAGAGCGCTTCGTCGTCGGCACGGTCGAGCGCGCGGGCGCCAGCGCATGCCCGCCGCTGGTGGTGGGGGTGGGCATCGGCGGCAACTTCGAGCGCTGCGCCCTGCTCGCCAAGGAGGCGCTCCTGCGCCCGCTGGGCGGGCCCCATGCCGATGACGCCGTCGCCGACATCGAGCGGCGCCTGCTGCAGGCCATTAACGACACCGGCGTGGGCCCCGGCGGCATGGGCGGCCGCATCACCGCGTTGGCGGTGCACGTCGAGACCTTCCCCTGCCACATCGCCAGCCTGCCGGTGGCCGTGAATCTCAACTGCCACGCCCACCGCCACGCGGAGGCGGTGCTATGATCGCGCTCGCTCCTCCGCTGACCGACGAGGTGGTGGAAGCTCTGCGCGCCGGTGACCGCGCCGTGATCACCGGGGTGATCTACGCCGCGCGCGATGCGGCCCACCGCCGCCTGGTGGAGCTGCTCGACCTGGGCAAGGCCCTGCCGGTGGACCTCGCGGGCCAGATCATCTACTACACCGGCCCCACGCCCGCGCCGCCGGGCAGGCCGATCGGCTCGGCGGGACCGACGACCGCCAGCCGCATGGATCCATACGCCCCGCGCCTGCTGGCAGTCGGCCTCAAGGCCATGATCGGCAAGGGCGCGCGCGGCCCCGAGGTGCGGGAGGCCCTGCGCAGGTACCGCGCCGTCTACCTGACCGCGACGCCGGGCGCGGGGGTGCTGCTGGCACAGCACATTGTGGCCGCGGAGGTCGTCGCCTACGCGGACCTCGGCACCGAAGCGATTCATCGGCTCGAGGTACAGGATTTCCCCGTCATCGTGGCTAACGATTGCCGCGGGAGCGACATCTATGAGCAGGGCGTGCGCGAGTACAGGAGGGCGTAGCCCCGCGAGGGGCCGCCGGCGCGTCTGCGCGTGGGTGATCGCGGCCGCCGGGCTGCTGGCGCTCGCCGCGGGCGGGCCGGCGCTGGCGCAGCCCAAGTCGAAGACCATCACCCTGGCCTTCGACAACATCGCCGCCACCGACGCGATCATGCAGTTCCGCTGGCTGGCGGACATCCCCATCGTTTTCGCGCCGCCGCCCGATGCGCGCGTCAGCCTGAGCATGATGGAGGTTCCCCTCGACGACGCGCTCGACGCACTGTGCGCGCAGATCGGATACACGCGGCGAACCGTCGGCCGCACGTACGTGTTGACGCCGGCGGAGCGCAAGCCGCTGCTGCCCACAGCCGCCGATCTGGAGGACCGCTTCCTCCACCCCGAGCGCCAGGGGCTGGATGCGGCGCGCCTGCTGCTTGCGTTGACGCGGGAGCAGACAGCTCTTCTATCCGGCGGCGAGACCCTCAGCTACGCCGACCTGTCGCCGGCGCAGCAGGAGCTTCTGGGCGGCATCTACACGCGGCTCGTCGGCGCCGCGCGCGCAGGACGGATCCCCGGCGCGCAGATGCTGGCCGACGCGCTGGCGTCGCCGCCCGACACTCTCGCCCTCGGCATCCGCGGCTACGTCTGGAGCATGGAGCGGCCGGCGCCCACGCGTTTCCCGTATCCACTGCAAGAGTTTATCATCCAGGGTCCGGGTGCGCCAGAACTTGGTGAGGAGCCAACGCAAGCACCAACCGAGGAGTAATCCCCTCACGCCAGGGCAGTCCGGCTGGTGGC
>Ga0315294_10005917_pt1 | contig 13423 bp, 10 predicted proteins | sample YL17G13_40_MG_FD_203626 | JGI IMG/M metagenome (GOLD analysis project Ga0315294, IMG submission 203626) | Sediment microbial communities from Yellowstone Lake, YNP, Wyoming, USA - YL17G13_40 | ecosystem: Environmental > Aquatic > Freshwater > Lake > Sediment | place: USA: Wyoming | collected... | reverse complement strand
AGCTCGATGCGCGCATAACAGCGCGCCGGCCCCTCGACATCTTCATCTATGCGCTGGGCTGGCTGGAGGGCGCGTCGTCGCCGCCGACCCATTGCGAGACGCTGCAATGGCTGAGCAAGCTCGGCTTCCGGATCAACCCTAACAACGTCCCCGTGCCCGGGCTGGACGGCGCCGTCCGCGTCTGCAACGAATGGGTCGGCAAGCGCGAGAGCCTCCCCTACGAGATCGACGGCATCGTCATCAAGATAGACGACCTGGCGCTACAGGAGCGCCTCGGCGTCGTCGGGCGGGAGCCGCGCTGGGCCATTGCCTACAAGTTCCCGCCCATCCAGGCGACGACGAAGCTGCTCGACATCGGCGTCAACGTCGGCCGCACCGGCAGCCTCAACCCCTACGCCGTCCTCGAGCCGGTGCGTGTAGGAGGGGCGACCGTCAAGCTGGCGACGCTGCACAACCAGGACGACATCCACCGCAAGGACATCCGCATCGGCGACACCGTCATCATCCAGCGCGCCGGCGACGTCATCCCGCAGGTGGTCGGGCCGGTCGTGAGCCTTCGCACCGGCAAGGAGAAGGTTTATCGCACGCCGAAGAAGTGCCCCGTCTGCGGCGCGCCGGTCCGCCGCCTCGAAGGCGAAGCGATGAGCTACTGCACGAACACCGCCTGCCCGGCGCAGGCCTTCCGCCTTCTCGGTCACTTCGTGTCGCGCGGCGCTATGGACATCGACGGCATCGGCGAATCGCTGGCAGCGGCGCTCCTCAAGGCGAGTCTGGTCAAGGACCCCGCCGACCTCTACTTCCTCAAGAAAGAGCAGCTCCTGGGGCTGGAGCGTCTCGCCGATAAGAGCGCGCAGAACGTCCTCGACGCCATCGAGAGGAGCAAGCAGCGGCCGCTCAGCCGCGTCGTCTTCGCCCTCGGCATCCGCCATGTCGGCAGCGAGATGGCGGACCGCCTCGCCGAGCACTTCGGCAGCATCGATGCTCTCGCGGCGGCGACCGTCGAAGATCTGGAGTCGGTCCCAACCGTCGGCCCAAAGATCGCCCAGAGCGTCCGCGCCTACTTCGACGACGAGGACAACCGCCGCATCATCGAAAAGCTGCGGCAGGCCGGCGTGCGTCTGGCGGAAGAGCGCGCGGCGCGGGAAGAAGGGCCGCTGCGCGGCCTGACCTTCGTCGTCACCGGCACGCTATCGGCGTTCACGCGCGAGGAGGCTGAGGAGCGGGTGCGGGAGCTCGGGGGCAGCGCAGCCTCCAGTGTCACGCGCAAGACCGACTACGTCGTCGTCGGCGAGAGTCCCGGCTCTAAGGCGCAGAAGGCGCAGGAGTACGGCGTCAAGACTCTCACCGAAGAGGAGTTCCTCTCCATGCTCCGCCGCACCAACGCGTAGGGCGGGCATCCTGCCCGCCGCCTGCCATTGGCATCGTAGGGGCGCACGGCTGTGCGCCACCAACCGTGGCGCATCTCCCATGGGTTATGTAATCCTGCCCGCTTGCTCGTCTTTGTCGCTTTTGTTTGCCTTTTCTTACATATCGAAGCGTTAGAAATCCTGCCCCTCGACACCCCTTTCCCTAGCCCGACCCATGCGCTATAATGCCTCACGGTTTGGCCTGCCATCAGAGCCAAGGAGCGGCTACGTGTGGAATCCCCTTTCAGCCCTGCTGGGCGCTTTCTCGCACGACATCGGCATTGACCTCGGTACCGCCAACACGCTGGTCATGGTCAAAGGCCGCGGCATCGTCATCGACGAGCCCTCCGTCGTCGCTATCGACCGCGTCAGCAAGAAGATTCTCGCCATCGGCGCCGAGGCCAAGCGCATGGTCGGCCGCACGCCGTCGAACATCGTCGCCGTCCGCCCCATGCGCGACGGCGTCATCTCGGACTTCCAGGTCACGGAGCGCATGCTCCAGTACTTCATCCGCTCCGTCCACGAGCGCTTCGGCTTCGGCATCCCGCGGCCGCGCGTCGTCGTCGGCATTCCCAGCGGCGTAACCGAGGTCGAGAAGCGCGCCGTCCACGACGCCTCGCTCAACGCCGGTGCCCGCGCCGCCTACCTCGTCGAAGAGCCGATGGCCGCCGCTATCGGCGCCGGCCTGCCGATAATGGAGCCCAGCGGCTGCATGATCGTCGACATCGGCGGCGGCACGACAGAGGTCGCCGTCATCGCCCTCGGCGGCATCGTCGTCGCCACCTCCGTGCGCACCGCCGGCGACGAGATGGACCAGGAGATAATGGCCTACGCCCGCCAGGTCCACAACCTCCTGATCGGCGAGCGCACCGCCGAGGAGATCAAGATCGAAGCCGGCTCCGCCTTCCCGATGGACGAAGAAGGGACGGTGGTGCTCCGCGGCCGCGACCTGGCGACCGGCCTGCCCAAGTCAGTCGAAGTAAGCACTGTCGAGCTGCGCGATGCCCTCTCCGGCTCCATCAACGCCATCGTCGACGCCGTGCGCTCGACAATCGAGATCACGCCGCCGGAGTTGGTGGCGGACCTGATGTACCGGGGGATCGCCCTCGCCGGAGGCGGCGCGCTGCTCTCCGGCCTCGACCGCCGGCTGGCGCAGGAGACCAAGTTCCCCGTCTACGTGGCGGAAGGGCCGCTCACCTGTGTCGTCCGCGGTACCGGCGAAGTGCTGGAGGAAGCGGCCCTGTTGGCCAAAGTGCAATCGAACCTGGCAGCGCGCAAACCGCCGCACTAACCCTCGGTGCGGCCGACCGTTACCGTCGCGCAGTATATGATGATTCCCCGAAAAGGTCTCCCTACAGGCAGCACTGTTGAGGGGAAGGGGGTGCCGAGGTGAGTTCCCGGGTCGGCACGTGGACGTTGGGAATCGTTGTCCTCAGCCTCGCCCTCATCCTGCTCTCCAAAACCGGCGTGCTCGACCCGCTCCAGAGCGGCGTCCTCAGCATCACCTCGCCGGTGCAGCATGGCCTGCGCAACGCCGCCGACCCCCTGGCCGCGTGGCTGTCCGACATAAAGGACGTCGGCGACATCCGCAGCGAGAACGACCAGTTGCGCACCGAGAACGAGCAGCTCAAGGATGAGGTCGTGCGCCTGCGCGAGGGCCAAACGCAACTCCAGGAGCTACAGAAGCTGCTCCAGATCAAGCAGTCCTACCCCGACGAGGAGTTCCTCGCCGCCAACGTCCTGGCGAAAGACCCCAGCAGCCTTAAGGATGCCGTCGCTATCGATAGGGGCAAGCGCGACGGCCTGCGCGAGGGCATGGTCGTCGTCACCGAGGGGCACAGTGTCGTCGGCACCGTCACCCACCTCTTCGACTCCTATTCCTGGGTGACCCTCGTCACCGACCCCAACAGCGCGGTCTCCGCCATGGTGCAGGAGTCGCGTGCCCAGGGCGTCGTGACCGGCAGCTACAGTCGCAAGCTCTCGATCGAGTTCGTCGCGCAGGGCGCAGCGGTCAAAGACGGCGACGTCGTCATCACCTCGGCCATCGGCGGACTGTACCCGGCGGGCCTGGTGATAGGAAAGGTGACCGAAGTGGGCGGCGCGGCGCAGGACCTGTTCAAGAAAGTGACGCTGGAGCCGCTGGCCAGCCTCTCCCACCTGGAGACGGTACTCGTGCTGACCAGCTTCCTCCCGACGAACCTGGAGACGCCATGAAGTACGTGCTGGCGGCGCTGCTGCTCATGACGACGGCGCTCGTGCAGGCGTCGTTCATGCCCGCCTTCCCTGTGTTTGGCGTCGTGCCCAACCTTGTCCTCGCCGTGGCCGTCTGCTGGACGGTTGTGCGCGGGCAGCAGGAGGCGATGATCGTCGTCCCGATAGCCGGCCTGTGCCTCGGCCTCGTCGGCAGCCGGCCCCTGGGCGTGGCGCTCCTCGCGACGACGCCCGTCCTGCTCCTCTCCGAGCTGCGGGCGCTGCGCCTCACCCCCAGCGACTTCCTGCTGACAGTCGTCATCGTCTTCCTGTCGAGCATGCTCTACGAGATGATCCTTCTCGTCGCCCTGCGGTTGCAGGGCGAGACGGTCGGCTGGTTCGCTGCCTTCCTGCGCGTCGTGCTGCCGACGGCCATAGTCAGCGTCCTCTTCACGCCGCCGCTCTACTGGCTGGTGTGGTCGAGGAGCGAGGTTTTGCGGAGGGTGCGCGCGTTCGCTTAGCTGCTAAGAAGACCGTAGCCGAGGCTTTCCAGCCTCGGCGCGCAGTCGTGCCCTCGGATTCGGGAGGCCTGGGGAAATGTAGGGGAGGACTTTAGTCCTCCCGCCTCGGAAGGCAACCATGGACGTTTTCGGTCGCAAAGAACGAAGGTGGCGCTCGCCGAAGGAGAAGGAGGAGCGTAGCGATACGCAAACCCTGCGCGACAAGTTCTTCTACTTCCGCCTGCTCGTCTTCGTCCTCTTCGGCATCCTCACGCTCCAGCTCATGCGCATGCAGGTCTTCCAGGGCGAGGCCTACGAGGAGCGCGCCCAGAACAACCACCTGCGCTACTCGCCGACGATGCCCTCGCGCGGCCTCATCTTCGACCGCAACGGCGCGCCCCTCGTGGAGAACGTGCCCCAGTTCTCCGCCGGCATCATTCCCGCCGACTTCCCGAAGGACCGCGAAGCGGAGCTACTTCCCCAACTGGAGGCGCTCCTGCACGTCCCGGCGGCGGAGATCGCCGCGAAGGTCGACCCCAAACGCGACAGCAAGGACCCCTTCACGCCCGTCGTCATCAAGGAAGGTCTCACGCCGGAGGAAGCATTCTCCGTCCGTGCCCTGGAGAACCGTCTGCACGGCGTCGAGATCATCGTCGACCCGGTCCGTCGCTACACCCTCGGGTCGCTCGTTTCTCTCATCCTCGGCTACGTCGGTCAGGTCACGGATGCGCAGTACCCGGAGCTGAAGTCAAAAGGCTACGAAATGAACGACCGCATCGGCCAGATGGGCGTCGAAGCCGTCTACGAGTCGGTCCTGCGCGGACAGCCCGGACGCAAGGACGTCGAAGTCGACGCCGCCGGCCGCGAGATCCAGACGGTCCACGAAGTCCTCGCGAAGCCCGGCAGCGGCCTCGTCCTCTCGATTGACCTCGACCTGCAGCGGAAGGTCACAGAGTTCCTCCAGCAGGGCATGGGCAGCTCCAAGAACGGCTGCGCCATCGTCATGGACGTGCGCAGCGGCGACATCCTCGCCATGGTCTCGCTCCCGACCTACGACGACAACGTCTTCACGAATCTGACCGACGAGCAGTACCGGGCGCTGAACGACGACCCGGCGAAGCCCATGGTCAACCATTGCATCTCCGATACCTATCCCCCCGGCAGCACGTTCAAGCAGATCACCGGCACCGGCGCCCTCCAGGAAGGCGTCGCCAACGCCGGCACCACGATCACCAGCTACGGCTCGATATCCGTCAAGAACGAGTACGACCCCAACATCGTCTACATCTTCAAGGACTGGGCGGCCCTGGGCACGCTCAACTTCTACCAGGGCGTCGCGCAGTCGTCGGACGTCTACTTCTACTACCTGGCCGGTGGCTACTACCAGGACGGCGTCGAGCTGTTCCGCGGCATGGGCGCTAACGCCCTCGCCCGCTACTCGCGGGAGTACGGCCTGGATGCTCCCACAGGCATCGATCTGCCCGGCGAGGCCGCGGGCGTCATCCCCGACCCCGACTGGAAGGAGCAGGAGCTCGGCGAGACGTGGACCATCGGCGATACTTACAACTTCGCCATCGGCCAGGGCTTCGTCGCGACGACGCCGCTGCAGATGGTCGGCGTCACCACCGCCATCGCCAACGGCGGCGACGTCATGGTGCCGAGGGTGGTGAACAAGGTCCTCGATGCGACGGGAGAGGAGATCCTACGCATTGACCCCAAGATCGCCCGCCATCTCTCTGTAAGCGACGAAAACCTCGCCACCTTCCGCGAGGGCATGCGGCAGGCCGTATCCTGGGGCACCGCGAACAGCGCGTCCGTCCCGGGCGTGAGCGTGGCAGGAAAGACCGGCACCGCCGAGTTCGGCCCCGACCTGGGCGGCGGCACCTACGAGAGCCACGCCTGGTTCACCGGCTTCGCGCCCGCCGAGGACCCGGAGGTCGCGGTGGTGGTCTTCCTCGAGCAGGGAAACGGCGCCAAGAACGCGGCCCCGCTCGGCGGACGCATCCTCAACTACCTTTTCCATCGCGGGGGCTGACGTGAGGACGGAGAAGGTCAGCTACATACGCAGCTTCGACTACGTCATGCTGCTCTCGGCGCTCGCGCTCGTGGCCTTCGGCATAGTCCTCATCTACAGCGGCAGTCTCGCCAATTACGCGAGCCCCACCGACGTCATCGAGCACCCCGTCGCCCGACAGGTCGCGTTCGCCGTAATCGGCCTCATCGCCATGTTCACGATCTCGCGCATCGATTACCGGCTCCTGGGCTACACGACGATATTCCTCTACGCCGGCGCCCTGGCGGCCCTCACATTCGTGCTCGTCGCCGGCCAGGCGATCTACGGCTCGCGGCGCTGGATCGAGCTTGCCGGCACGCAGGTCCAGCCCTCCGAGCTGACGAAGCTTATCCTCGTGATCGTCCTCGCCAAGTACCTGACCGATCGCCAGGAGCGCATCGGGCAGCTTACCGTCTTCGTCACCTCGCTGGCGATCGCCCTCGTCCCTATGATACTCGTCTTCGCCGAGCCCGACCTCGGATCGGCCGTCATCCTCCTGGCGATCTGGCTGGCCGTCGTCATCATGGCCGGCGCGCGCTCCGCCCACGTGCTGGGGCTCATCGCCTCGGCCGCAATCGTCGCGCCCTTCGCCCTCATCGCCGTCGTCAGCGACTACCAGCGGGAGCGCATCGCCACCTTCCTGGACCCCGGCAAGGACCCGCTTGGCTCGGGCTTCAACACCCTACAGGCGGAGATCAGCATCGGCTCGGGCAGGCTCTTCGGGAAGGGACTGACGCACGGCACGCAGACGCAGCTCGACTACCTGCGCACGCAGACGACCGACTACGTGTTCAGCGTCCTTGGGGAAGAGCTCGGTTTCGTGGGGGTGGTGATTCTCTTCGCGCTGTTCGTCGTGCTGCTGATGCGCGGCCTGCAGACGGCGTCCTCCTCGCGCGACCCCTTCGGCCGCCTGCTCGCGACGGGCATTTGCGCCTACATCCTGTTCCAGGTCTTCATCAACATCGGCGTGAACATTCGACTCGTGCCCGTCACCGGCATCCCGCTGCCCTTCATCAGCCAGGGCGGGAGCTCACTGGTGACGCTGTTCATCGCCCTGGGGATATTACAGAGCGTGCGCACGCATCGCGGCCCGCCGGAGTGGTGAGCTCTCCCTCGGTATCGCCAGCGAATCAACAGACCACGTAGCCGGGGCTTTCCAGCCTCGGCGTCTCCCCTGAACGATGCCGCGTCCTTCGGGGCGCGGTGTAGAAAAACATCCTTGATCCCGACTCGTCGACAAGAACTGTCGGGTGGGACCTGTCTGCCGGCAGGCAGGCGCCCGCCGTGAGCAGAGGGGCAACAGCGACGATGACTCGAATAACCGTCTCGCGAGAATGGGCCTGTGATGCGCCAACGTTCGCGCTGGCGTGTTGCAGGCTCCACCCCAGCCTGAAGGCAGGGGCATCGGTCCCGATAGCCCCAATAATATCGTAGCCGAGACTTTCCAGTCTCGGCGATAGAGGCCGCGGTGCATGGCAAAGGTAGGGGAGGGCTTCAGCCCTCCACAAGCCTTCACGCGGCGAGGCGTTCCTCTGCAGGAGATCGACGTGGAAGGCTGAAGCCTTCCTCTACGCTGGTAGCGCCACGGGCTCAGTTTGCACCAGGCGCCGGCTCTGGCCGCGCTCCCTATCCGTCGCTTGCCTGAGCGCGTCGCGTCGACGGCTGTCCCTCCATATCCAACCGGCCCCGCAGCAAGCTCAGCTCCTGCGCCAGCCGCCGGCTCTGGTCCGACAAACGCGAAATCTCCAGGGAGTAGTGAAACAGCATCGCCGCCACGAACGCCAGCGCGACGAAGAACAGGATCGACGGCGGATACGTCACGTCCAGGCGCGCCGCTACCCACACCGTTATCCCCTCGAACGACGCCAGCAGCACCATCGCCGCCGACAGCAGCAGCCACAGGATCGAGTACTCCTCTCGCAGCCGCCACTTGCGCACGTACGACAGCACGACGGCCGCGATCGCCACCGCAACGACTATGACAAAAACCGTGATCGGCCTCATCGACAGCGCAAGCATTGTCATTGGTCTCGTCTCCTTTCGGCCGGGGGAAACGGCTTCTCCTTGAGAGCGTTCAAAGTGAGAGCCAGGCTTACCTTGCTCATGTACGACAGCGGCCGCAGCCCGCCGATCGACGACACGCCGCCCTGTCGCGCCCGCATCGCTACCGGCTCCTCGCGGATGCGCAGCCCCTGCCGTGCGAGGAACACAATCGACTCCGGCTCCGGGTAGTCCGGCGGGTAGTAGCTGGCGAGGTACTCCAGCGCGCGACGGCTGTACGCCCGAAAGCCGGACGTGGCGTCGGTCACTCTCTGGCGGCTGAACAGCCCGGCGATCTTCGACAATATGAAGTTCCCCAACCGGCGCAGATGGCTTCCCTCGTAGCCCGGCTCCGCGAGATAGCGCGAGCCGACGACCATGTCGTAGCCCTCGTCCAGCACCAGCGACACCAGCGAGGCGATCCGGTCCGGCGGGAACTGCCCGTCGCTGTCGACCTGGACGGCCGCGTCGTAGCCCTGTTGCAGCGCGTACTTGAACCCCGTCTGCACGGCGCCGCCGATGCCCACGTTGAAGCAGAGGTCGAGCACCGGCACGCCAAGCGAGCGCGCGATGGCACTCGTCTCGTCGCTCGACCCGTCGTTCACGACGACGACATCGAACTGCGGCGCCACCTCGCGCAGCTCCTCGAGGACAAGCCGCAGCGACGCCTCCTCGTTGTAGGCCGGCACGATCAGCAGCGCGTTGACGCGGTCAGCGCTCATGGAGTCGCCCCCTCCGTCGTCGCTTCCTTCACGAAGCGTAGCAGGTAGAACACGGCCAGCGGTCCCCAGTTGATCGGGAAGTACCGCTTGCGGCTCAACATAAGCTGCGTGCCAACCGCATCGATTATGAACCGGCCGTCGTAGTGATGATCCCACGGCTTCGTGTAGCCGACAAGCTTCCTGCCCAGCTCATAGAAGCGGTTCTCAGACGGTGCGCTCGCCAGCAGCTCGCCGCCGGGCGCCAGCAGTCGCTTCATCTCGCCGGCAAGCCGCTCCAGCTCCGGTATATGCTCCAGCACTTGGGCCGCGATCACCATGTCGAAGTGGCCGTCGGGCAGGCCGAGCTTGAAGATGTCGTCGGTCATCACCTGCACGTTCGGCAGCTTGTACAGTCGCACCACCTCGCGCGCGATGTCCGCGTTCAGGTCGACGCACACCACCTCGTCGAAGCGCTTGCTCAGCTCCCGCAGCAAGACGCCGTTGCCGCCACCGAAATCGAGCGCCCGCCCGCGCTTCGACGATTGCGACAGCGCCAGCATGCGGTCGTGGCTGCGCCAGAACAGTTCGCCGACCAGCCGGTTGCGGTGAGTGTAGACGCGGGGCGTGTCGGCGGTCCCGTACGCCGCTATCAGCCCCGCCATCGTCTTCCGGTCGATCCGTTCCATTACGTCGACTCTCTACGTCCCGCGACCCAACAATCGCGGCGCTCTCTCTCTTGCCCAGGCCAGCGGCACGGCGGCGAGCAGCGATAGCACGGGGATCACCGCGGCGTGCAGTCGCTCCTCACCGATGAATACGAATCCAAACAGAAAAGAATAGTAGATTACGAAGGCCACGATAAGCAACTTCTTCGGGTTGCGCAACGAAAGCCACAGCGGCAGGCCCAGCAGCGCCAGTCCGGCGGCGCAATAGTAGTAGACGTTGGCGACGTTGCTGAAGAGGTCCTTGTTCTGCTCGCTCAGGGCGTACGGATGCAGCCGTATAAGGTCCAGCGGCCGGCTATCGCGCTGGTAGAAGTGCCTCAGCTTCTTCGGTATCAGCTCCAGCTCCTTCGATGGGTTGTGCACCATGAAGCTGAGGGCGCGTCTCACCTCCTCCTTGTACACGGCGACCTCCCGCTCCGGCGCCGGCAGCTCCTTGTGCGCGTTGTTCGCCTCGATGCCCGGCACGAAGCTGCCCAGCCCGTCGGCGCCCGGCCAGTGGCCCGTGACCAGGTTGTCCGCCGAGCCCGTCGACACGAGGACGGGGTAGCCCAGTGCCTTCCAGTTGCGCAGCGTCCACGGCAATAGCGCCAGCAGCATCGCCGCGAGTGCGACCACCCCGTAGCCCACGGCTCGCCGCCCGGAGCGATAGGCAATCGCCCACACAGCGACGAGCACCAGCGGAAACGCCAGCATCTCGCCTCGCACCAGCGATGCCGCACCGAACGCCAGCCCGAGCAGCGCGACCGGCAACCATGACGCCCTCCCGGCGTATCCAAAAACACGTAGCCGAGACTTTCCAGTCTCGGCGTCTACCCTGTTCCCCCTCAACGTAAGGACAAGCGTCAGCGCCAGGAGGAGCATCGTCAGGAACGTCCAGGGCGTCTCCGTCATCAGCAGCGTCGGCAAGAAGACCTGGCTGGGGAAAAGCGCCAGGATGCCCGCTCCCACAAGCCCGGCGCGACGGTCGAACACCTGCCGGCCCACCACGTAGACCAGCAGGCACGTGGCGGCGCCTAGCACAGCGTTGAACAGCTTCGCGCCAAGGACGTTGGTGTCCGTCAGGAGGTAGACGCCCGCCAGCATCGCCGGATAACCGACGCTCCAGTACGCCGTCGGCGCCATCTCGAACGGCCCGCCCGGCGGTCCCGAGAAGCCGTCCTCCCACTGGAAGCCCTCGCCGTTGCTGATCGCGACTGCGGTCCGGTGGTAGACGGCGGCATCGTCGACGCGACCGTCCGTGGGCGAAGGGTCGACGAAATGCAGCCACGTCACGCGCAGGGCCAGCGCCAGGAGGAAGATCGCCAGCAGCCACGCGAAGTCACCGCGAAGGGAGAGAGATGCGGACGGCCGGCGCTTCATCGCCGTCACGCCTCGTCGCCCGGCGCCGACAGGACGGCCGGTTCCGGCGCCGCCTGCCGGGGGACCGCGAGCCGTCGACGCACACGCTCCGCCAGCGCGACAAGAGACACCGCGGCGAAGACGCAGAGCAGCGGAATGAGCGCCGAATGGAAGCGCTGTTCGCCGATGAAGACAAAGCCGAACAGGAACGAGTAGTAGGCCACGACCATCAGCAAGAGCAGCTTGCGCGGGTCTCGCAGCGAGAACCAGAGCGGCGCGCCAACCACCGCGGCCGCAAGGGCGATCCAGTAATAGACGTTGGCCAGCGCCTCCCAGCGGGCCTCGGCGGCGCTGCTGAACGCGGGCGCGTCGAGCGTCCCCTTCTGGATCCAGAGCATGACCTTGCTGTCGGCGCGGTAGAACTCGTACAGCTTCTGCGGGATGAGCTTCAGCTCCGTCCCCGGATTGTGCAAGGCGAAGCTAATGGCGCGTCGCGTCTCCTCCTTGTAGACCAGCGTCTCGTTCTCGGGGAAGGGCACGCCTTCGTACTTGTAGTCGACTTCGAGGATGGGGATGAAGCTGCCTTTGCCGTCGGCGCCCGGCCAGTGACCGGCGATCAGGTTCTCGCCGGAGCCGGTCGACATCAGGATCGGGTAGCCCATGTCGACCCAGTTGCGCACGACCCACGGCAGGATGACCAGCCCTGTCGCGGCGACGGCGATGGCGCCGTAGCGCAGCCCCGACAGGAACGATCGACTCGCGGCTGCCCACACGACGACCAGCGGCAGCGCCAGGAAGATCGTTTCCCCTCGTACGTACGTGATCACGCCGATGAACGCGCCCATCGCCGCTGCCCGCTGCCACGACAGCGAGTCGATCGCGAAGAACACCACGAGACATACGAACGCCGCGACGAGAAACGTCGCCGGCACCTCGCTCATGACCAGCGTCGGCGAGAAGACCTGGCTGGGGAAGACCGCCAGCGCCAGGGCGGCCGCGAGCCCCGCGGTCCGGTTGAAGACCCTCTTGCCGATGAGATAGGCCAGCAGGCAGGTCGCCGTGCCCAGCAGCACGTTCAGCAGCTTCGCCAGTATGATCTCGTGCCCGAACACCTTGTAGACGACCGCCAGCACCGCCGGGTAGCCGGGCGGCCACTGCGCCGTGGCCTGCCCGCCGATGCGCACGAACCCCTGGCCGGCCGCCAGAAAGCGCGCGAAGACGTCGTAGAAGAAGGGGTCGCCCGAGGTGATGGCGCTCGGCTGCGGATCAGCGACGGCGATCCAGGCGAGGCGCAGCACGAATGCGATCGCGAGGACCACCGCCAGCAGCCCGACCTCCCGAGTCAACAGACCCTCGCGGAAGGGTCGTGCCTCCGATGACGAGCTGCCCGAGGCGTCGGCGTCCGGCTGCTCGCTGGTATCGAGGACGGCGCTCAAATCGTCGCTCCTAGAGTCCGGGCATCACCTCGCCGCGATCCGGCGGGCAACCAGTACATCGTATACGGCGATTACCGCCACCGCTGCCCAGACGGAGAATATGGGCGTCAGCGCGGCATGGTAGCGTCCGTTGGGCCACAACATGAGGTGGGTTGCCACCCACGCGCCGACGAAGAATACCAGGATCAGCTTTCTCTTGTCTTTGACTGAGAACCATAGCGGCATGCCGAGGCCCGCCACGATCATGAGAGGGATGTAGTACCAGTTGGCGACCGTTGACCACGCGTCTTTCTCCGCCGGCGACAACATCATTGGCAGCGGCTCCGTCGACCATGAGTTGATCCAGGCTACCGCGTCGGAATCGCTCCTGAAGAGGTGGTAGAGCTTGATGAAGGGGAATCGAGCCTCGTCTTTCGGATGGTGGATCATGAAGCGGAGCGATTCCCGCAAAGCCTCGCTCTCGACCTTGACCTCTTGCTCAGGACAACCTTGCGTCCCCCACCGTTCGCAAAGGTAAGCGTACTGTGCCTGGATTTTCGCTTCCGGGAACACGCGGTATGGGTTGTAGGGGTCTTCCTGGTGGCCCGCCAGCAGCGTGTGGCCCGCTGCGCTCGTGACGGGGATGAAGGCGTGCATGCTGACGGCGTTGCGGATCGTCCAAGGCAGCACGACGAGCACCGCTGCCAGTGCGAACATCTCTGCCTCTCTGGCGTACTGCCGCCATGAAGGGACGACCAGTCTCCACCTGATAGCGTTGCGGATCGTCCAAGGCAGCACGACGAGCACCGCTGCCAGTGTGAGCAGCCCTGTCTCTCTGGCGTACTGCCGCCATGAAGGGACGACGAGTCTCCACACGACCAGCGCCGCCAGCATCAGCACGGGGCCTTCGCCGCGCGCCAGTACCGCGACGCCGAACAGCGCTCCCAGCGTGCCGTGGCGCAACCATCCGGCGTCCCTTCGCTCCACGACCCACATCATGAAGAGGAGCAGCATCAGACAGAGAAGCGCTGGCGTCAGCGACTCCGTCATGAGCA
>Ga0315294_10005916_pt1 | contig 13424 bp, 9 predicted proteins | sample YL17G13_40_MG_FD_203626 | JGI IMG/M metagenome (GOLD analysis project Ga0315294, IMG submission 203626) | Sediment microbial communities from Yellowstone Lake, YNP, Wyoming, USA - YL17G13_40 | ecosystem: Environmental > Aquatic > Freshwater > Lake > Sediment | place: USA: Wyoming | collected... | reverse complement strand
CTACATGTTTCCGGCGGCTGTGATCGCAATAATGATGCTCAGCCTGCTCGGTTGTCCGCCTAAGCCTGCGGGGGACGGACCGCCTGCTGTCAAAGACCAGACTACAGGACCGGCCGGCGAGGGAGCTGGAGCTGACGACAAAACTGTCGTTATCGAGGGAGAAGAGGGAAAGGTGGAGGTAACCAAGAGTGGAGAGGACGAGACCGTGACTGTGGTCGGGAAGGACGGAACAACGACGATCGCCTCGAGCGGGTCGCTTCCCGAAGGCTGGCCCGAGTCGATTCCGATAATGCCCGGATTCACGGTTGTGGGCTCTGTGGTCGGAGCTCAGGTGGAAAAAATCGAGGTCACCATGAACGTGAGTGCCGAGGGAGAAGTGGCGATTGCCGATGTCTCGAAGTTCTACAAGGAGCTGAAGGACTGGAAAACGGATACCGAGGTCCCGTTCAGTATGGTCGGCGAAGATGCCCTCACATTGGCGTTCGCAAACGGTAAGGAGCATCTGATCGTGATCGCGTCGAAGGAAAAAGAGGGCAAGACTACCCTGGTGCTCCAGTATTCGAAAGACAAATAGGCGATCGGATACGTCTTGAAGACCAATGACCCACGTCGCGGACGTGGGTCTTTTTTTGCCCGACCCTTGGCGCATGGGGCTGCTGAGAAGGTCTCTTTGTGGGGCAGGCTTTCCAGCCTGCCGCCTCTGAACACCGCGTGAATGGCAGGCTGGAAAGCCTGCCCCACATGCGGACACTCACCGTTTCAGACTTCTTCAACAGCCCGTACCGAAGTGCGGGCGATAGGCAGCCCAATAGGCTATAATGCCACAGAGAGGGACTCCAATGCGCACGATATTGATTCTGACTGTCCTGCTCTCATTCTGCTTTGCGGCGAGCGGCTGTGTCCCGCAATTCGTTAGGGATAAGCTGAAACTGGGCAAAGGTGACAAGACGACGGAAACGGTCGCGACGGAGGAGGGGCCCTCCACAGTAGAGACCGAGAATCTCGAAGAAACCGAAGCCTCGGCGTCGGCGGGAAGCATAGAGGAAGTGGCGGGAGAAGGCTCCGGGATTCAATATGACGGCTGGGTGCGTCAATGGGGGCAGTCGCGCGTGAGCGCGGTCAAAGGCGTGGACATGGACGGCTCCGGCAACCTCTACGTGGCCGGCGTCTTCAATCGTCCCGCAGATTTCGATCCTGGGCCCGGCTTGGTTGAGCTTGATTCGGTCGGGGAGCAGGACTGCTTCCTGAGCAAGTTCGATTCGTCGGGGAATCTCCTGTGGGCGATAGCGTGGGGGGGATTGTTCAACGACCGCGTGGTGGGTCTGGCTGTGGACTCAAGCGGGAATTCGTACGTGGCGGGCGGTTACAGAGGCAGGGCGGATTTCGATCCCCGGACCGGCGAGGACAAGATGAAGGTTCTGCAGGCAAAGAGCCCTAACGACGTATTTCTGTGCAGCTTCGACAGGAACGGATCCCTTCGCTGGGCGTGGAGCTGGGGAAGCCCGCGGGGCGAGGTGGATGCGACAGGCATCGCGCTCGACGGCGGGGAGAATCCGCTGGTGATCGGATGGTACCTCGGGACGATGGATTTCAACCCCACTGATGACGATCAACGGAATCCTGCGCCGGATGTCACTGCGGGAAGCGGGTCGGACGCCTACCTGAGCAGGTTTTCATCGGGCGGCGCATTTGCGTGGACCGCGACATGGGGCGGCGACAACCTGGATTCGGACCAGATCACGGGGACGTCCGTAACGACGGACGGCGGAGGGAACATTTTCGTCGTCGGTCGGTTCCAGGGGAGATTCGAGCTTCCAACGACCAGGGGTCTTGAGATGAATTTCGGATGGCATTCGTCCGAGGGACTCGAGGACGCATTCCTGTACAAGCTGGATTCGAGGGGAAATGCACAATGGGGAAGAACCTGGGGCGGCAAGGCGAGCGACTATGCCCTGGGTGTTGCGGTGGCCAGGAACGGGAACATATACGTCACCGGAGGAATCGAGGGCACCGCCGATCTTGACCCCGGTCATGCCGTCGCGGAGTTCGTCCCGGAATCGATGGGCTACGCGTTCCTGAGCAAATTCAATTCGTCTGGAGGGTTCCAGTGGGGGCGCATATGGGGCACGGGGCTGGGGATGGCTGTAGCGGCCGACCCGGCCGGGAACGCCATTGTAACCGGCACGTCCAGGGAGACGGTAGATTTCGATCCCGACCCGGCGGAAGACGCTGTCGACCGGCTGGCAGGGAGCGTGTTTGTGAGCAAATTCGATCCGAGCGGCGATTATCTCTGGGCGCACGCCTGGGGCAGAACCAACTACGACCTGGGATCGTCGCTGGTTGTGGACGGGTCGGGGAACATATTCCTGACGGGGATGTTCAGAGGCTCAGTCGGCTTCACCCCGGACGGCGAGTTTGACTACACGACATCGACAAGCGATCCCGACGCGTTCCTGATGAAGCTCCTCCCTGACGGCGGGTGGTAGTTTGGCGCCCGGGAGTCCATATCCCCTGTAGTCCTTCCCAAGGGGGGACCGCATCTGGACCTCCCCTTCCTTTGGCGGGAGATTGAGGGGGGGGTATCAATCCGAACTCATCACTTCGACGGAACCCTGACGGGCAATATCACGAACGGAATCCCCTCGTGATAAAAGCGTTTCTGCAGGGCAAAGGTGACGTAGTTGTGTAGCACCCTCGTGTAGATGACATTCTCGGGGAATTCGAGTTGTCCCCCGAAGAAAACCGCCTGTGGATACCGTCGAAGAATCTCCGGAGCCAGGTTGTCTATCTCTTCGACGATGTCCACTCCAACTGCGGCGATTGCCTCCGCATGGTAGCCCCGCTCTTCCATGAAGGTCACGTACTGCTTAAGACCCCCTTCAACATGGGCCTTTAGGTTCTCGATCTCCGAAGCCCCCTTGAAAACGCCTGCATCGATGACACCGATCTGCACAAAGAGATAGTTTCTGAAGACTGATCCGAACAGCTTGAAGACGCTGGACAATGCGGAAAGCCCGAGCCCGTTGAACCCGTTGACAAACAGCACGGCGGTCCTGGCCTCCGGCTCAGGTCCGCGACCGGGGTCCGGGTTGGAGACAATGCCGGTTATCCTCTCGCCATACGGAGATGTTGCGATCTCCACGAAATCGTCGATCTTTCTCAGCAGCTTTCCCGTGCGAGCATAGTGAGCTCTCACGCCGAAAGCGACAAGCGCGAGACCACCGGTGACGATGATCGTGATCCAGCCGCCCTCCCTGAATTTCATTAGAATGACCGACGCAAGAATGAAAACGGTCATCAGAAGACCCACTCCGTTGACCGCAGCCTTCTTCGTCCAGTCTCTCACCACGGCTCGACTGATCCACCAATGACGCACCATGCCGAGCTGTGAAAGCAGGAAGGTGATGAACACGTTGATGCAGTAAAGGACAACGAGGAAGCGGACATTACCCCGTGAGACGATCATGAGGATGACCGAGGCGCCTGCCATGAGCAGAACCCCGTTGTGAGTGACCAGGCGATCGCTCAGAAACGAAAACCTGTTCGGGAACCAGCGATCCAGTGCCATGTTCGCCAGAACCCTGGGCCCGTCAAGAAATCCGGTCTGAGCGGCCACAACGAGCAGGGCGGCCTCCGAGATTAGGGTTATCCAGACGAATGGACGGGCGGTCGACGAACTCCATGTTCTCGTCATGCTTTCAAACAGGACCGCGTTCATGGTTTTGCCGGCCTGGGGGATTACCGCGAAGAGCACGTATGCGACCAGCAGTCCGCCGGCCGTGATGGCCAGAGATGCCGCCATGTACCTCATGGTCGTCTTCGCAGTCTGTGCCCTTGGTTCTCGAAGAATCGGAATCCCGTTGGAAACCGCCTCGATGCCGGTATAAGTGCCCGCCCCCATGCTGTATGCGCGAAGGGTGAGTGCAAGGACGCCCATCAGGCCCAGTTCCTTCACGGAATTCCCAACGCCGACAACAGTGACCTCGGTAAGACGGGGGATGTCCAGAAGGTGCACGATGATCGCATAGCATATGACAAAGGCGTGAGTGAGGACGAAAATGAGAAAGACAGGCACAAGTGGAACAACCGATTCCTTCACCCCCCGCAGGTTGGCCACTGTCAGCAGGAGCAGGAACGCCATCGCGATCTCAACCTTGAATTCGAGCAATCCCGGCGGAAGGAAACTGAGAAGGGCATCCGTTCCGCTCGCAATGGAGAGCGTTATGGTCAGCACATAGTCGACGAGGAGAGCGCATCCGGAGATCATCCCGAGGGTAGGCGAGAGCAGTTTGCTTGCGACTATGTAGCCCCCGCCGCCGGTCGGAAACAACTCGATTATCTGCTGATAACTGGCGCTTATGACGAAGACAGTGATCGCGGTTCCCAACGCCACGAAGATTGCGAGTGAGGGATGCGCGATAAGGGTCCGAAAGGCTTCGTCAGGGCCATAGCTGGAGGAGCTGAGGCCGTCCGCACCGAGCCCGATCCAGGCGAAGAACGCGATAAGGGATATCTTATGGAAAATGGTCGGATCGTCCGGCTTTCGGGCCTTGCCGATCACGATCTCCTTCATCCTTTTCGTCAAGCCTGCCGGTTGCATATAATCAAGACCCTTTGTTCAGAACCATCAGCCGGGAATGACGCAGAGTATCGTGAAATCATCCCGGCGTCCGCTTTGTCAAAATTATGTCAGTCGGGGGGTCGAGGGCGTCGATTCCTGGCGCTCAAATCGGCCGAACCGAGTGATTCAGGGAACAGACGCCTGGCTTTAGGGAGCCTAAGCATATGTTTACGGCCGGTCGCAGAACAACCGGCCGAGACTCAATTATCCCCGAAAGCGGGTCTCTTGGCAATGGGTTCGGGATTCCGCAGGAACTAGGTGTTCTGGGTCATGTCGATCCTCCTTCCAGTCCCGGCGGACAAAACCGGGTGTCTGTCACCGGCCCGCTGTCGTCGAGCGGGGACAGGCACCCCGATTTTGCCTTCCCCAGTTCGAAAGAGAAAGTGAAGCGGATGGTACGGCAAAATCTGTGTGCCAGTCCCCTTCTCCATAGCCGGGGATTCTTGTCCTGCGTTGGATACATCACTCACGAATGATATAATTGCCCCAGGAAATACCTGCCGATAGAAACAAGGAGGTCCGTCATGATGAGGTCGTTATGGACAGTCGTTCCGCCGGCGCTGCTCCTGCTGGTGGGACTCGGTTGCGCAGGCGCGCTCAGTCCGTCCGCGCCGTCGATGAGCCCGGACATCAATACCGGTGCTGCGAATCCACCCAAAGCGGTTTCAAGTCAGACTCAGCTCTGGGGCTATTTTGACGTCTGCATCGACCCGGACACCGGACGAATCGAAATCGTCGACAATCGTCAGGCCATGTTCACCGCGAACGTCGTCAACTTCATCAACAGCAAGCCGACGGGCCTGTCGTTCAAGATCAACAGCACGGATGTCTTCGCGGACTACGTCGATGTCGACATCGATGTGGCGATAACTCATCCGTTCCCGGGACTTCCGCAGTACAACGGATACGATGTCAGGGGGATTTTCATGGGGAACGGGTCGGCCGTTCTCGATACGGGCGGAGCCGCGTACCCGGTGAACGGAGAAGACCAGTTCATGTTTCCCAATCCGGACGGAGGGAACGGCGGTCCGGACGGATACACGCGATGGTTCAACCGCGAGGAGTTCTCAATGGGCGGAATGCCCCTGTTCCAGTACACGAAGGGCAAGCTCGCGACTCCGGGTTTCAACGGGACGGCGAGCATCTGCCCGTACAGGTATTTCGCGGACGGTCTGGACACCAACGAGGACCTTTGGTCATGGATTAATTCCAACGCGGATCAGAACGGGCGATTTTCATCGGGGGCGACAAACAAACGCAACTATTTCCTGAGATTTCCGAACGCAGCGGGTGTGGAGTACGGCTACGCGATAATCGCGAACTGGGGGGGCGAGGACGTTCACCCGTCGAACGCTCCGGAGGCGGTCGCGTGCGAGGTGGTCGATGACAGTGACGTGTGGTACGTCAACGGATCGAACAAGGGCGGAAGTGTCGAGCTCGACATCAGCCTTTTCAACTGGTTCGGACAGCCTTCGGCAATCGTGGTCGAATCGACCGTGCTGTCGTCGCCGCACAACCTCACCCCAGCCGAGATGACACCGATCGGCGGAGATGAGAACCACTCGACATGGCATGTCGACATCCCTGCGGATGCGGTGGCGGGCACCGACGGAAACGAGTACTGGGTGATTGCACAATACGACGCCTGTGACTACTCGAATGATTTCGGGGCACACAACCTGGTCGAGGAAGAGTCGCTGGCGGCCTACTTCCGGTACGATCTGCCCGTGTCCGGAGAACCGACAAACACCGCTCCCGTATGCGACCTTGTTGTCGATCCTGCGTCGCCCGCGATGCCCTACGACGGATGGAGCGAGACATTCGGGTTCGACGCGACGGGCTCGTACGATCCCGACGGCGACGCCCTCACCTTCGAGTGGGATTTCAACAATGACGGGACATACGGCGACTCGTATTATTCCGGAACGGACGACAATCCATTCGTGTTCTTCAACTTCACCAACCAGAGCAAGGTCTGGCTGAAGCTGACGGACGGCAATGGTGGGGAGACTGTCTGCTCGGTCAATGTGAACATCAAGATCGAGCCTTCAAAGAACATTTCTCTGAGGAGCGGGGTGAACGCAAAGGATATCGCGGTGAATCCGAGCACGGGCAATCTTCTGGTGTCGTTCGACGATCTGCAGGTTTTCAAGTACTCGCGGTCGTCGTTCTATCAGAGCGGCAGCTATTTCTTCACGGTGTACGGCCAGTTGCCGAGGACGGACGGGCCTTTGTACATCGAGAACAGCGCGCAGGACAACACGATGATCGCATCGACCGCGTTTGTGACCGTACAGACTGAGGGCTGGTTGTATGGACCTTCCGGCAACCAGGTTATAGTCATCGGTCATGGAGGCGAGCATTATCCGGCCGACGCGATGACGATGGTCTCCGGATCCTACGCGAACGATCTCGGGATGATCCACGGGGAATATTACTCTCCCCCCGCCGGCACCTACATCACCAGGTATGCCCGCTACTCTCCGACAAACAATTTCTGGCCCCCCCTGTCTAACAATTATTACTCGTATCCGCCGCCTTATTCCGGACCGAGCGTGATATGCATCACCACAATCGTCGCAGCGGAAAGCGACAAGAATTCGAGCTGCATCTGGTTCATCAAGAACGTTGACGGTAACGGCAGCAGCGACTGCTATGCTGCGAGATGGGCCGCTTCGGGTAATTCCCTTGTCTACGACAACGCCTGTTTCGGTACCGGGTCCAAGTCGGACGGTAACACGTCCTGGAACAAGGCCAGGGACATTACTCGCGACAACCAGAACCGCATTTTCGTCCTGGATGAACTCTCAACGGGAGATGCGAAGGTCAAGGTCTGGAGCGTGAGCGGTAACACGACGACCTCGCTCGGCGGATTCGGCGACACCACCACGATCAGCGGAGCGCCTCTGCGCATCGAGGGCAGCGATTTCGAGCAGATCGTGATCGTGCTGCACGGCGCGACATCTCCGCAGAAGATAAGCGTCTTCGTTCACGAGGAGATGCCGTAAGCGGGTTCTCAGCGGGCTGATTCGTCCAGGATGTTGCCCGACGAGTCTCTGAGCGTGACAACAAGGGGCATCTGCCCGAGGGCGTGCGTGGCGCAGCCCAGGCACGGATCGTACGCGCGGAACGCCATCTCGATCATGTTCAGCGCACCCTGGGTCAGCTTCCGACCGGGCTTGATGACCTCTGAAGCAGCCTTCGCGATGCTCATCGAGATGGCGGCGTGGTTGTTGGTCGTGCCGACAATCAGGTTCGCCTTCTTCACGATTCCCTTTTCGTCCGTGACATAGTGGTGCGTGAGCGTGCCGCGAGGGGCCTCGACGGTTCCCACTCCTTCGGTCGGGGTTTTCTTCGGTATGACTCGATACTCCGGCCCGGTGATGTCGGGATCATTCGCGAGGTCGAGAAAATGCTCGCTTGCGTACATTATCTCGACAATGCGCGCCCAGTGAGTGGCGAGCGTGTGATGTACAGGCTTGCCCCCGAGGGTTTCGTACATCTTTGTGTATTCAGCCTGGGCGAGGGGAGTGCTCATGCCGTCCGCGACATTGCATCGCGACAGCGGCGTGGCCTTGTAGACGCCGGAATCGACGCCGTCGACGAATCCTTTCCAGCCGACCTTCTTAAGGTAAGGGAACTTGAGATAGGTCCAGGGCTCGACCCGCTCGGCGATCCACTGCGCGTAATCCTTCGGCTCGAATTTCCCGTGCTCTTTTCCATCGGGGCCGGTGATCCGGATCATGCCGTCGTAGAAATTCGTGCGGTTGTCCGCGTCGACAAGGCCCATGTTGTACGTCTTGTGCGTGTACCCCTCGGAGAGGATCAGGTCGACATAGGTCGAGTTTTTCAGTACGACATCCTCGAATACCTTGAAGGTGGTCTTCGAGAAGTCGACCATGAACTCGCCGATTTCGATGAAGCGTTTCTGTTCGTCCTTGTTGAGACCCTTCGACACTCCGCCCGGGATGGCGTTGATCGGTGTGACGCGTTTTCCGCCGAGAGTACCGGCGACCTCGTGCGCCCACAGACGCATCTGGATGACCGCCTTGCCGAGGTCGAGTCCGACCTTCGAGATGACGCCCAGAATATTTCTCACCGCGGGATCGGCGTCCGGGCCCATGACAAAATCCGGTCCGGCGAGAGCGTAGAAGTGCGTCGTATGGTCGCCCGCGAAGAACGCGGAATACTGGAGCTCCCGGAGTTTCGCGGCGGTCGGGGGCAGGGTCACGCCGTAGACCGCGTCGCACGCTTTCGCCGCAGCCATCATGTGCGCCTCGGGACACACGCCGCAGATGCGAGACGTGATCCTGGGCATTTCCTCGATCGGGCGTCCTTCCGCGAACTTCTCGAATCCCCTCAGCTCGGGAACCTGGAAATACACGTTGGCCACGCCGCCGTCGTCCTTGAGGAAAATCTCGATCTTGCCGTGGCCCTCAAGTCGCGTGATTGGATCTATGGTTACCTTCTTCATCTCTTTGCTTTCCTCAGATGTGATGCCGGGAGTCCGAACCTGTAGAAAGTTCCCGCGGGATCGACGATCTCGTTGACGAGTCGTGCGGCCTCCTCATCATCCTCGGTGTCGAGCAGGCTTCCGATGGCTGCGATTATCGCGGCGCCCTGGTCGTGCGTGCCGGGAACGGGACCGTAGCATCCTCTGCACGGCATGTTCGCCTTAAGACACTGCGCCTCGCATCCCGATCGAGTCGCGGGACCCATGCACACGATTCCCTGCTCCAGAAGACACCATCCTTCCTCGGGTATCTTCTCGTGAGGTCGGTAGAATCGCTCGATCTTCTTGTCTTTCTTCGGAAACGGGCACTCGTCGCAAACCGATTTCTCGCCTGCACCGATGACGCTGCCCTCGGCGGGGAGTTTGCCCTGGACGATCGCGAGGATCGCTTCCCAGATGCGGTCGGCCACCGGCGGGCACCCCGGGATGAAATAGTCAACCGGGACGACCATCCAGAGCGGCCTCACCGTTTCGTGGAGGGCCGGCAGACGAATCTCACCCTCGGGCATTTTGAACGAAGTCATGGGAAGAACGCCCTTCGGGTTGTCGATCGAGGGGCCGTCGAGGAAAGCCTTGTGCAGAAGGTCCTCGAGCGGGTAGAGGTTGGCGAGACCCGGGATTCCTCCCTGGTGCGCGCACGCTCCGAACGCAACCAGGGTCTTGCACTTTTCGCGAAGCAGGTCGGCGATCTCCTCCTGCTCGTCGTTGCGTATGCTGCCATTGAAGAAGACCACGTCCATGTGCTCATCATGCATGTTGTGGACGTCTTCGTACTTGAAGTCGAGGATGCAGGGCCAGAAAAGGATGTCCGCCTTCTCGGCGAGGGTAAGGATTCTGTCACCGATCTCGAGGACGGCGATGTCGCAGCCTCCGCACGCGGCCGCCCAGTACAGCCCGATCTTCAATTTCTCTGGTTTCTTCCCGGCGCCCGCGCCGGTTGGCCTTTTTGACATTACTCAAGACTCCGTCTCTTCAGACTCAATATGCACGTTCGCTTCGTCGATTCACTCGTGATGTTCCTCGCCGGTGTGCCAGTTGAGCGGACCGAGCGCTCGGATCTGTTCCGTCATCCTGGTGACGATTTCCGCGTAGCGATTCCCCTCGCTCGCGCTGACCCAGTGAAGCTGAAGCCGTTCGGGCTCGATGCCCATCTGCTCAAGCATTTTCCTGAGAAGGGGTATTCGCGCCATGGTCTTGTGGTTGCCGTTGATGTAGTGACAGTCGCCGGGATGACAGCCGAACACGCCCACCGCGTCGGCGCCGTCCCTGAACGCGCGGATGATGAACTCCGGGTCGACTCGTCCCGAGCACATCACTCTTATCGGCACCAGGTTCTCGGGGTAATGCAGGCGGGAAGTGCCCGCGAGGTCCGCGCCCGCGTAGGAGCACCAGGTGCAGAGGAACGCGACGATCCTGGGCTGGAAGGGGGCGCGATGGGCTGAGATTTCTCCTTCGGTAGCGGTGTGAGCCATGCGAGTGACCTCATGAAATCGGGAAACAAAAAACCCGGCACTCCACTTAGTGAGTTCCGCCGGGGCGTTTATCACCCAGCAAGTGTTGCGACCCCAGGGCGGTGAACAGGGTATACAGTGCCAGTCCGGGTCGCCGGCGGGGACATTTTATACCATAGATTATGTGAAAAATCGCACAACCGGGGTCGGATAATCCCGGGAAAATCGGAAGACTGCGCTACAGACCTTGGGCAAAGCGATTTCAACCGGAGTCCGAAAGTGGTGGATACTATAGATGACCGGGTCATATGGGCGGCCCGGTGCTGCGGAGCAGGATCGAAATGGACAATCAAAAGGCACAGGAAATCACGATACGTCTCAAGCAGAGGGGCGTGGTCGGGCAATGTCCGATGTGTTTGAACAAGAGATTCTCGGTGAACGGTACCGCGACACAGGAGCTTGATGACAAGGTCGGAGGTCTGAAAGGTATTCTTGATCGCCTGGACGGGAAAGGCGAGTTCGGCCCGATACCGATGGTCGTGACGGTTTGCACCCAGTGCGGATTCGTGGCGCGATACTCGCTCAGCGTGCTTGGCCTGGATCAAGCGGAGGAACAGCCCTGACGGAAGCCCTCCGCTCAGTCATCGTTGATGTCCTTCTTCTTCATCTTTCTCTTCTTTACCCAATCATCCTTGACGGTCTGACGGGCGCGTCCGAAGGCGAGTGCAAACGGGGGGACGTCCTTCGTGAGGGTGCTTCCGGCAGCGGTATATGCGTCGTGTCCGATCCTGATGGGCGCGACGAGTATCGTGTCGCTTCCGACAAACACGCCGTCCTCGATCTCAGTCACGTTCTTGCTCTCGCCGTCGAAATTGCAGGTGATGGTCCCCGCCCCCACGTTGACGTCCTTCCCGACCACTGTATCGCCGAGATAGGTGAGATGTCCCGACTTGCTGCGTTCGCCGAAGTCGGTTTTTTTCATCTCCACGAAATTCCCCACCCTCGCGCCTTCTCTTATCCGAGTGCCGGGACGTATGTGCGCGTAGGGTCCGATCTTCACATCGTCGTCGATCCGACATTCCTCCAGCACGCTGTGCATGATCCTGCAGTTGCGCGCGACGATAACGCTTTGAAGCTCGGTGTATGGCCCTATCGAGCATCCCTCCCCGATCTCGGTGGCGCCCATGATGATGCAGCCCGGATGAATGACGGAGTCCCGTCCCAGTTTCGCGTCGGGACCTATCCATGTTGAGGGCGGATCGACGATCGTGACGCCGCTCGCCATGTGCGCCTCGCAAATGCGCCAGCGCAGAAAATCCGTCGCTTCCGCAAGCTCGACGCGGGAGTTGACCCCCATCGCTTCCATCCATTCATCGACCGCGACGGCATGAACCGAGCCGACGCCCCGCGACTCGATCATGTTCAGGACCGCGTCGGGAAGATGGTACTCGCCGGAGCGTTCGCTCGGTTCCATTTTCGCCAGCGAGTCGGCGAGCTTGGCGCGATCGAACACGTAGATTCCCGAGTTGCATTCCTCGATCTCCCTCTGGTCGCCCTTGAGGTCCTTGTCCTCGACGATTGAAAGCACGGCGTCGCCGGAGTCTCGGATGATTCTTCCGTAACCGCACGGATCGGGAGGGAAAAAGCTGAGTATGGTCGCGGCGATATCGTTCTCGGCGTGATAGGCGATCAGGGCCTCGATGGTGATCGTATCGAGACAGGGGACATCGCCGGACAGGATCACGACATTCTTCGCATCCGCCGGAACCTTTTCCATTCCGATCATCACCGCATGACCGGTCCCTTTCTGCGGCTCCTGGACCGCGAATGTCTCGCCGGGGAATTTCTCCATCAATTTCCCGGCCTGATGCCCGACGACAATGACTCTGTTTGTGAGCCCGGCCCGATCGCACGAGTCGAGCACCCACTTCGCCATGGGTTGCCCGCAGATGTCGTGGAGGACCTTCACTTGATCGCTTTTCATCCTGGTGCCCATGCCCGCCATCATCACGATCGCCCAGGTGTCCTTTGAAGATGTTGTGGCCATGACGGATCGTTTCATCCTTTCAGACTATCTCTCTGTTTCGTCGAAGAGCGAGAGTGTTCCCGCCCGATCGACTTTCGGAGCGCTCTGATTTTCCTCGAGCTCCGACTGGCATGTGAGTGTGCCATCGGGAAGTATGTGATGCAAGTCGACTCCGCAGCCCTCCAGAGCGCGAAGCGCCGGTCCGATCAACATCGACCGATGGCACATCCTCGGATCCCTCTCCGCACAGAGAAGGCACGCGACCTTGTCGTCCCGGTCGCCGGAGAATGTACCCGCGAGGTTCTTGACGGCCCGCTTGAAATCCTCTCGCTCCGCGATGGAATCCAAGCCGATATCGGATCCCCGTTTCCCGCCGAGAGAATCGCCCCACCACTGGTACTCGATGCTGTGCTCGGTGCAGAGTCGCTGCAGGTTGTCCCTGTTGAAATGAGGAAAGCGTCCCGAGTACGGGACGCTGCGGATGTCGATGATGTGTGTGATTCGAAACGGCGCGATGATCTCGAACAGCCGGTCCGGGGAGTGGTTGGAGTGCCCTGCGGTGTAGATAGGCATCGCGACTTCCCGCGAGACATCACCAACCTCGACCGGCGAGGAGCTCGCTGGGCGGAATCTTGTCGATCTCGAGGCCGGGCATGGCATCGCCGAGCCCCTTGGAGACCTCGGCTACGACTTTCGCGTCCTTGTAGAACGTGACGGCCTTGACGATCGCCTCGGCGCGCCTGTCGGGATTTTCCGATTTGAAAATTCCGCTGCCTACAAAAACGCTCTCGGCCCCGAGCTGCATCATGAGCG
>Ga0315294_10005915_pt1 | contig 13424 bp, 10 predicted proteins | sample YL17G13_40_MG_FD_203626 | JGI IMG/M metagenome (GOLD analysis project Ga0315294, IMG submission 203626) | Sediment microbial communities from Yellowstone Lake, YNP, Wyoming, USA - YL17G13_40 | ecosystem: Environmental > Aquatic > Freshwater > Lake > Sediment | place: USA: Wyoming | collected... | reverse complement strand
AGATATTCATAATGCAGCATGAGCCCGCCCAGGGAAAGGGACTGAAAGATCATTTTCGCTTTTCCCAATCGGCTGGCGGCGATCACCACCCCTTCCGCCGAGGCGATTCCGCGCAGGCCCGTGATGGCCACCTCCCGCCCGATAATGAGAACCACCATCCAGGCGGGGATCCGGTCCAGGGGAATGAGCATGATCATTCCCGAAAGGATCAGGAGCTTGTCGGCCATGGGATCAAGCAGCTTTCCAATGGCCGTTTCGGCCTTCTGCTGCCGGGCCAGATACCCGTCCAGAAGGTCGGTGAGGGAGGCAATGCCGAAGACCAGGGCGGCCAAGAAGCTGGCTAAAGGTCCCGGTGAGGTCAGAAAAAAGATAATCAGGGGAATGGAAAAAATCCGAAGGACCGTCAGGAGGTTAGGGATATTCCGGATGGTGGCCCGTTGCTGCCCCTTGGCAACGATTTCCATGCTTCTCCCGAATCTGGAGGTTGTTAGTGTCTAATTTTCAGAATGAGAAGGCTGTACCGGAGATCTGGATTCCCTGCTGTACTCCTGATAATAACGCAAAACCCGCTGGACATACGTCTGGGTTTCCGGATACGGAGGGATGCCCCTGTACTTGAAGACCGCCTTTTCCCCGGCATTGTAAGCAGCTAATGCCAGCTGAAGATTATCATTATAGAGATTCATCAGATAACGAAGGTACCGGACTCCCCCGTCGATATTTTCCTCCGGGTGAAAAGAATCATTCACCTGCAAAAGATTGGCCGTCTGGGGCATGAGCTGCATCAACCCTCTCGCCCCCGCCCTGGACACCGCCTTGGGGTTGAAATTTGACTCGGCCTTGATGACCGCTTTTACCAGATTGTAATCTACACTGTACTTCTGGGAGGCTTTCCAGATTTCCGGATCGTACTTTTCAAAATTTGTACCCAGGTTGAAATGGACCCGTTTTTCTTTAATGACCAGGACCCATTTCCCCTCCGTGGTGGGTACGTTGCTGAAATGGATCACGCCGTCTTTATCCACGTATTTATAGATATCGGCCAGCAACAAGGATGGGACGGCCACTCCGGCGGCCAGGGTCCCAACCAGAAAGATGATGAATTTCAAAATGTTTCTTCGGGGCTGATTTTTCTTCTGTTTCTTTGCCCACATCCCCCGCCGCATAAGAAACCTACCTCCCGAAGTCTTTATAACATATCTTATCGGCCTTCAAGTTGCAATCATTAAATTCTCAAAATCCCTCTTGATATTAACCAGCAAGCAGGAATCAGGCCAAGGGGGGTTGATTCCGACTTTCAAAAAACCATGAATAGAAAAGAGAAGTTCGGATCGAAAGGAGTTGGGGGCGGATCGTCAATTTTTCGGCAGGGCGTTGGCGGATTGGTATTTCTGGAAGCATGCCTGGCTGCAAAAATAGAGTTGTTTGCTCCCGCTGGCAAGGGTGAGGGCCTGGCTTTTGGGGATATAGCATCCGCAGACGGGGTCCTGGGCCATCTCCTCGCCTAATTCCTCGGGTCGGGCCGGTCTCCTGTTCTTGGGGAAAAAGGTCCGTTTGACTACCCAGCAAACAATCCCCATTAAAATCAGAATCCAGATCAGTCGAACCATTTTATTCCCTCTCCTCCGGAAGGGGAGAGACCTCTTCTGCCGCGTTCAATTCCCCAAGGATCTGAGAGACCGTCCGGTGAAATACCGGATGGACCAAACCGGGAGCGATGTCCTTTAAGGGGGCCAGCACAAACCTCCGTTCATGAAGTCGGGGATGGGGGATCTGGAGGCTTTCTTCATTCAGAACCCGATCCCCGTAAAAGAGAATATCCAGATCGATAATCCGGGGACCCCATCGCTCTTTCCGGGCTCTTCCCATCTTTTTTTCGACGGAAAGGAGAAATTCCAGCAGCTCTCGCGGGCTCATCGTGGTCTCTACCGCCGCGACTCCGTTGATGAACCAATCCTGATCCTTCTTCCCCACCGGTTCCGTGCGATAAAAACGGGAGCACCGAACCAGACGGTTCCTCGCATCCGACCCAATGGCCTCTATGGCCCGGCGGCAGTTCTCCAATTTCTCGCCAAGGTTCGAACCGATTCCGATATATGCCAACATATGACCGTTTCGAGTTCCGGGTTTCGGGTTTCAAGTTTACTAAGGAGTCCATTATAGTCTAAACATTAACTGGAGGACGTTGCCTTTTGAAAACCTCGAACTGGACTCCGGCTTTCGCCGGAGTGACGAACATTAGAGAGGCATGGTTCTTTGTTGTCATTCCGGCGGAAGCCGGAATCCAGGATGATTAAAAGATGGAATTCCTGTTCAGATAATTATGGTCTCATTAGTAACTGATTGCCTGTTGCCGGTTGCTCTCTACTCGTTTTTGCTTTTTACCCGGGACTCGAAACTCGAAACCCGAAACGTATTTTATTTTCCCAAGGCTTTTTGGATCCTCTCCATGGCCTCTTCCAGGCGTTTGTCGGGGACGGTCAGGGAGATGCGGACGAAGCCCTCTCCGTGATTGCCGTAAGCCGTTCCGGCGGCGACGATAACGGCCGCCTTCTCAAAGAGAGCCGTGGTGAATTCAATCGAGGTCATACCCTTGGGAACCGGGATCCAGAGGTAGAAGGTCCCCTTCTGGGGTTTGAATTCAATCCCGATCTTGGCCAACGTTTCCAGGACCCGTTTGCGCCGGCGGAGATAAATCCCGAGCATCTTTTCGATGTTCTTATCCTCTTCCCGCAGCGCCACGACAGCCGCGTACTGGATGGCATTGAAGATCCCGGAGTCGGTGTTTTCCTTGACCTTCAAGAGAGCGGCCAGGATGTCTTTATTCCCCATGGCCATCCCGATGCGCCAGCCGGTCATGTTGTAAGGCTTGGAGAGGGAGTTCAGCTCGATGGCCACGTCTTTGGCCCCGGGGACGGACAGGATGCTCAAACGCTCCTGGCCGTCGAAGACCACTTCGCTGTAAGGGTTGTCGTGACAGACGGCAATATCATGGGCCTTGGCAAAATCCACGGCTTTCCGGAAAAAGTCCCTGGTGGCACAGGCTCCGGTGGGATTATTGGGATAGTTCAGAAACATAGCCCTGGCCCTTTTCAGGATGTCCTTGGGGATCTGTTCGAAATCGGGGAAATAATCGTTTTCCGCCAGCATGGGCATGGCGTAGGGCTCCGCGCTGGCCATGAAAATGCTGGCCCGATAGGCCGGGTAGCCGGGGTCGGTCATCAGCACCACATCTCCGGGATTCACCACTCCCAGGATGAAATGGTGGCAGCCTTCTTTGGAGCCGATCAATCCCACCACTTCCCCCTCGGGTTTCAGATCCACTCCGTACCTTCGCCCGTACCACCGGGCGATTTCCTGCCGAAACGCGATCATCCCCTTCTCTTCGTCGATGGGATACTGATGATTGACGGGAATCTGGGCCTGGCGGCAGAGTTCGTCGATCACCCTCTGGGGGGTGGGGTCCACCGGGTCTCCCACGCCCAGGCTGATCACGTCGATGCCCTCGGCCCGGGCCTTGTTGATTTTGTTGCGCAGAGTGACAAAGAGATAAGGCGGGATTTTCTGCAAACGATCGGCTACCTGCACGTTCTTTTCCTCCCGAACCTGTTTGATATGTAAGGAATTTTTAACATAACTCCGGGGCAGGCGCAAGGAAAATTCGGAATCCGGAATGGGGAATGCGGAATGGGGAATGGGGAATGCGGAATTCGGAATGCGGAATGGGGAATGCGGAATAAAAAAACCTCCAAATCTTTGACGCCGTATTTAGATTTGGGCGTTTTGATGGACTTTGCGCACTTTCGGTATTCCCTTTTAACATTTGGTGCTTGAGATTTGGTGATTTATTTTTTTGCAGTTTTATTCCACATTCCACATTCCACATTCCGCATTCCGCATTAAAAAAACCGCCCCCCGGTTTCCCGGAGAGCGGGGTTGAATCCTTCCAACGGGGTTACCCCGGATTAAAGCCCGCCCAGGGTGGCATGCTGCTTCATGGCATCGTACTGGTAATCGGCCGGCTTGGTGAGCTTAAACTGGGTGGGCATGGTTACCGGCGGTTCTCCCTTGACCGACTTGGCCAGTTCAAAGGCTTTTTCGACTTTCTTTTCTTCACCCTCCAGGGTAAGAGCGATCGCTCCTTCGGAGCCCCCCACGCCTCCAGCGGCAATCTGACAAGCCCGGACTCCGGCCATGAGGGCGAAGGCCTGGATTTCGGTGACCACTTTGCTGCTTGTGACCGGAACAATTTTACCGGGCAGGCCCATGCTGTATTTGAAATGGTAGATTCCCGAATGAAGAGCGGCCTCCTCGACCGACGGGACCAGCTTTTCCAACCCGATCGGCTGGATGAGATGAGCTCCCCGGGGGGTCACGATGGGCCAGCACATGCCGATGGTGCCCCCTTTCATCCCCGAGGCCCAGACCCCCGCATTCCCCTGCGGATCGATGGCGTTTCCTCCCTTGATGAAAACGTCATCCGCTCCGAACTTCAAGATTTCCACGTTGGAGTCCGCCCCTTCCATCACTTTTCCCTTGTAGATCACATGCCAGGTGCACGGAGGGGGCCCGGAATGGCCGTTGGCAAACCCGTTGGCGATAATGCCCATGGTCTGCCCGGCCTTGGGCTCCACCTTCGTCTTGAGCAGCTCTTCGGTGACATAGGCGTTGGTAATCCCGCGGCCGATGATGATCATTCCGTTCTTCATGGCGTTCTGAACTTCGGGAAGGGCCACGGTGGCCTTGGCCAGGAGCCGCCTGGACTCGGACGGGTTCAGGACCACCAGAGCGCAGATCTTTTTCTCTCCCGGCTTGGGCTCAGATAACTGGACTGGATAGAACATAACACCCTCCTTTGAATTGAAAAATCGCAGAGCGCAACGAGCATCGCGCAAAGCGTAAAAAAACCTGTCCTCCCTTTATGAAAAAGAACATCCCCCAAGATAACTGGTTCGATCCACAGGTGCTTTTATTTTAAACACCGCCCCCCGGGATGTCCACTGAAAAGAGAAAAAAACACAGGCCCAAAATGCGGAATTCGGAATGGGGAATGGAGAATGAAAAACCAGAAAAAAATCCCACTTCCCTTCCTGGAAAGTGGGGTTTTTGGAGCTCTTCGTTAATCCGAGCCCTAACGGCCGATGATGTAGCGCTTGGGGTCCACCTCGGTGCGGAGGATTCTCAGCTCATCCGCGGCGGGGGCCGGGGTGACTACGATCTTCTCCGCCTTGAGGAGGGGAAAGCCGCAGTTTTTCTGCACCTCCTCGAAGGCCAAGCCCTGGTGGATGGATTCCACCCGCATCCGTTTGGTCTTTTCATCGTAGCCCAGCACGGCCATGTTGGTGATGACCTTGTGGGGACCGGTGTTCGCGGGCAATCCGGCTCTTTCCCGGGCGCCGGGACCATCCAGATACCCCGGCGAGGTGATGAAGCTCACCTTCTCCACGAACCTTCGGGCGTCCTGCGGGGTGATCACCATGACCCTCCAGCAGAAGGAAGCGAAGTCATTGGCCCCGCCCGATCCGGGGAAACGGACCTTGGGCTTTTTCCAGTCCCCGATCACGGTGGAGTTCAGGTTGCCGTACATGTCGATCTGGGCCCCCCCCAGGAAGGTGTAATCCACCATCCCTCTCTGGCAGGTCTCCATGATCTCGCACATGCCGCTGGCCATCACCGCCCGGTAAAAGGTCCGGGAATCCCCGACGGAGATGGGCATGGTGGGAAGCTGGGGAGAGATCCCCCCGGCCTCGAACATGATCACCAGGTCCGGGGCATGGGTTTTCTGAGCCAGCATGGCCGCTGCGCAGGGGGCCCCGGTACCGACCCCCACGGTCTTGCCGTTCTCGAGGTTCCGGGCAGCCACTACGATCATCAGTTCCATGGTGTTATATTCAGCCATCGCGTTTACTCCTTGTGGTTCTTGATCTGGATAAGATGTTCCTCGGCTCTCAGGTCGTTGATCCGCTGGATGCCCCCGCAGAGGTCCAGATATTCATTAAAATCCTTGGTCCAGTATATATATTGGTCCAGGAACTTCTTGAATTTTTCCAAATCCTCCTCGGACTTCATCCAGAGCCGCAAATGCTCCTCGTCGGAAAAATACTCGTAGGGCATATTCCCTGGAAAGCTTCCATAAGGCACTTCGCACACGGCGTCGACGAGGTAATAGGGAATGGCCGTATGGGTGGGGTCATTCCGGATCACATCGTTATGAACCAGGCGCTCGCAGGTAATGATCAGGCGCTTGGAGGCCCGGGCCAGCTCCAGGTCGGCGATCGATATGCCTTTCAGCCGGGAGTTCCCGTAAATATCGGATTCATGAACATGGATGGCGGAAACATCGGGCCACAGGGCCGGGTAGAGGCAAAACAGCTTTCCGGTAAAGGGGCACTTGACCGCTTTTGCGGCGCTGTATTTGAAGGTGTCCGTTCCCATCATGTTCCGCCCGGGGAGGAAGGACACCCCCATGGCCGCAGCCTTGAAACGAAGGGCCATGCCATAATTGGTCCATTCGCAGCCCTCGACCTTTCCGCTTTCCATGTAACGGCGGGCGTTGGGGGAAAGCCCCCTCGCCTCCAGCCCGATGATGTAGGCGATGTCGCAGCGGTTGAAGACTTCCCCGGCGGCTAGAATTTGAAAATCATGGGTCGAGGTGTGCCCGGCAAAGGTCAGATTCTTTCTTCTCTGCCGGACGATCTCGTGGCAGATCGCTGTGGGGATCCGGTTGGCCCCGAAACCGCCGATGCCCAGATAGTTCCCGTCGTGGACGAACTTCTCCACTGCTTCTTTAACCGTCATTACTTTGTTCTTGAGGGTTCGGTCCTTCTTCTGAAAGAATTCCCGGGCTTTATCCGCATCCGGGTCCATGAAGAGAGGGCCCTCCCCCTGAGCGACCACTTCAAACATATCTTTTGTTCCTCCTCCTTCGAAAGTTGAACCACAAATCTCGGAAAACAGCGTACAGCGAAATGAGGGGTTGTCAAAGACTAGGAAACTTCACCTCTAAAAAATCTTAGCAATAAGAATGCCAAAAAGGCAAAACGATCTTCTCTTTTTAATTTTTTTAAATCATTGAATAAAAACAATTATTTGTAAGTTCGCGGCAACTGAATAAAATAAATGAAACTTCAAAAAATTTTATTGCCAAAATGTCATTATCCCATTTTTTCTATTTTTCCCCGTGGCAACTATTCAAAAAGAATTTAAAAATCAGATCCGTTTGACAATTTGGCTTATGGGAAAATGGGAGAATTTAGCATGGGAAAAGGGTTAATTAAAAAAAAGCTCCCCCTCCCCACGGCTTCAGGGAAGGGGGTAGTCATCTGTAGGAATACAAACCCAATGGGTAAAAAGGTGGCTTCGGGAATCGTTTTTTAAAACATCCCAAAGCCGATGAACAGAGCAAAAACGGTCATGATGATCCCGCTCCAAATGAGGGCCATGGTGGTGTAGCCCATGACATCCCTTGCGGAAAGCCCGCAAAGCCCGAGGAGAGGCAGGGCCCAAAAGGGTTGGATCATATTTGTCCACTGGTCTCCCCAGGCGACCATCATGGCGGACCGGGTGGCGTCGATGCCCATCATCCTGGCCGCCTCCATGGTGATCGGCCCCTGCGCGGCCCACTGCCCTCCGCCGGAGGGGATGAACATATTGATAATCCCCGCGGCCCAGAACTGGAACATATAGAACGTCTGGGGAACGGAGATGGCCACGAACCAGCCGGCGATAACCTTGGCCAATCCGGTACCGATCATGATTCCCTGGATGCCGCCGTAGAGCGGAAACTGCAGGGCGATGCCGCCGGCTCCCTTAATGGCCATCTCTATCGCTTTGATATAATTGACCGGCTTCCCGTGCAGGAGGACCCCAAGGATGAAAAAGATAAAGATCACCACGTTCAGGTTGAGGTCAAAGCCCTTGTTGGAGAAATGCCATACCAGGTAGACGACCCCCATGGCTCCGAAGATCAAATTGATCGTGTAGCTATGGTCGATCCGTTCCGCAAGAGTGGGGTTCTCGGGTCTGGCCACCTTGGGAATGCCTTTCGTCAATTCATTCGCCTTTTCGGGAAGAAGGCATATGGTCTCGGCCTCCTTCGGGTGGATAAAAGCATACAGGAGGGGCATCGTGAGGATAATCAGCACCGCGGGGAAAAGGTTGAAGGCTTGAAATATGCTTTGACTGACCGGCACGGCCGCACCGGTTATCTTCTCCACAAAATTCTGGGCATGTTTCGGGGTGGCAATCACCAGGGGGATGGAACCCGAAAGCCCCATATGCCAGACCACGAAGCCGCTGTAGGCCGCCCCGATGAGGTAAGCGTAATCCACTTTCTGGGACCGCTTGGCGATCTCCAGGGCCAGCAGCCCTCCCACAATGAGGCCGAACCCCCAGTTGATCCAGCTGCAAATTCCAGCCACCAGGGCGACGATCATTCCCCCCTTGATGGGCGTACTCCCCGCACCGGCAATCCAGACCAATATTCTGTTGACCGGCGGAGTCAGGGCGAGGGCATGGCCGGTGATGAGGATTAGGATCATCTGCATGGCAAACGCCACGATCCCGTAGACCCCGTCTCCCCAGGTCCGGATGAGCTTGATAAAACTCGCGTCGGTAAAGGTCAAGGCCAGAATCCCGGAAAGGAAGGTGAGGAGAATGGCAAAAAGATAAGCATCTGGGAGATAATGTCGCATTACGAAGGTGAAAAAAGAAGCAAGTCTTCTCAACATAGCAATGCCCTCCTTATCTTCTTATTTTACTGCCGATCCGGAAAAAACAAGGGTATATAAGCACAGTTGTTTTAACAAATCAAGTTTAATTCAGCTTTATCCTCCGGGTTGCCCGGCCCCAAAGCCTTAAAAAAATAGGGGCGGTTCGTGAACCGCCCCTACCCTTCAGCCCCCATTTCGGCCTTCCTTATTTCTGCAACTCCGGGACTATCTTTTCGTAATAATCCAGGCATTCGGGGTTCTTCAGCGCGTCCCGGTTCAGGACCGGGCGCCCGTTCACGATGTTGGTGACCGCGCTCTCCACTTTTTTCATATTTAGGGTGTAGGGGATGTCCGGCACGGCCATGATGACCCCCGGAATGTGGCGGGGGGAGGCTTTCTCCCGGAGGGTCTTTCGGATCCGGTCTTTCAATTGTTCGGTCAGGCTGTGCCCGGGGCGAAGCTGGACGAAGAGAAGAACCCGTTGGTCCCCCTTGTAGTTCTGGCCGATGACCAGGCTGTCGGCCACCTCCCCGAACTTGTCCACCACGTTGTAGATCTCCGCCGTTCCGATGCGCACCCCGGAAGGTTTCAGCACGCTGTCCGAGCGTCCGTAGAAGGTGATGCCGCCGGTATCTTTGTGCATGACGATATAATCCCCGTGACGCCAGACCCCCGGGTAGACCTCAAAATAGGCGCTCTTGTATTTTTCTCCGCTGGGATCGTTCCAGAAATAGAGGGGCATGGAAGGGGCTGCCGCCTCGCATACCAGCTCGGCCTGCTGGTCGTACACCGGGTTTCCCTTCTCGTCGTAGGCCTTCACCTTCATGGCCAGAGCCGGCCCCTGAAGCTCCCCCGCATACACGGGGCTGATGATGTTTCCTGCGGCGAAGCAGCCGTTGATGTCCGTACCGCCGGAGATGGAGTTGAAATGAAGGTCCTTCTTGATTTCCTGGTAGGCGTACTCGAAGCCTTCCGCCGAAAGCGGAGATCCGGTCTGGGAAATCTCCCGCAGGGAGGACAGGTCATGATTTTTCCCGGGTTTCAATCCCTGGCTCTTGATATAGTTGACGTAGCTGGCGCTGGTCCCGAAGATGGTGACTTTCTCGTCCTGGATCAGCTTCCAGACGGCCCCGTCATCCGGGTAGCTGGGGTTGCCGTCAAACAGGACGATGGTCGCGCCTACCCCCAGGGAACTGATCAGCCAGTTCCACATCATCCAGCTGCAGGTGGTGATGTAGAGGATCCGGTCTTCCCTCTTCAAATCCGTGTGCAGGATCAATTCTTTCAGGTGATTGATCAGGATGCCCCCCGCCCCCTGGACCATGCACTTGGGCTTCCCCGTGGTGCCCGAAGAGAACATGATGTAGACGGGTTGATCGAAGGGCAATTGTTCAAACTGCAGGGCCGGTTCCCTCTCCGGGGAAAGGAAATCCTCCCACCGGATCGCCTTGGGAATCTGGCTCAGGTCGGGCTTTTCATCCGGATAAGTAGCCACCACAACTTTTTTGAGGGAGGGGATTCCTTTGGCCACCTCGGCGGCATTGGCCACCGAGCTGAAAGGCTTACCCTTGTAATAATAGCCGTTCACGGTGAACAGGACTTTGGGTTCGATCTGCCCCAGGCGGTCCAGGGCGGCCTGGGATCCGATGTCCGTGGCGCAGGAAGACCACGCCGCCCCCACGCTCGTGGCGGCCAGCATGGCGATGGCGGTCTCCATCATGTTGGGCATGTAAGCGGCCACCCGGTCCCCCGGCTTGATCCCCAACTGCCGGAGCGATCTGGCCAGGCGCGCCACAGCCGTGTAGAGCTCCCGGTAGGTCATGCGGGCGTATTTCTGCGTCTCCCCCTTGAAGATGAAAGCCGGGCGGTCGTCGCGATACCGCAGAAGGTTTTCGGCAAAATTGAGGCGGGCCCCGGAGAACCACTTGGCCCCCGGCATTTTCTTCTGGTCGTCCACGACCTGGTCATACCCCCGGGAGGACTTGATGTCGGCGAATTCCCACATGCGGGCCCAGAAATCGGGGGTGTTTTCGATCGACCACTGGTAGAGATCCGCAAAGGTTTTGAGCTTCTGGCCTTGTTTCCCGTTCACGTAATCGATGAAGCGGGACACATTCGCCTTCTTGATCCATTCCTCCGACGGCGACCATAACGGGGTCTTCATGGCTACCTCCTTGGGACAAGATGGGATGACCCTCCCTAGAGGAGAGGGCTATTCGATCATGGGAAAAGGCTTGTGGCGGGAAACCAGGAATGAACCTAGCAAAAAGAAAAGGAGAAGGCAAGGGAAAAAAGGGCGAAAGCAGCGGCGGGACCCCCTGACGCCTGACGCCAAATAACACTTGACAGAGCATCAAATTTGGCTACCATGCTGAATAGAGTTCGCGCACGTCGCTTTCCCTTCCAACCCCTTGACCCGACATCCCCGGAGGTGATTATGCCCGGCAGCTAGCAGAATGTCTCCCCGCAGGGGAAACATTCCCAACCGGACATCAGGCATGGAAGTCGGCCTCGTTCGGCCGTCGAAGGAAAGGAAGATCCAGCCGCCGCCAGGGAGGATCCAGGGTTTGGCCCTCTCCCCGAGCAGATTCCCAGCCCTTCGAAGGAAGAAGACAACATCACGAGAGGAGATAAGACATGAAGGATATCTTAATCGTGGAAGACGAGCTCAGCATCCGGGAGTCGCTGCAGAACTGGCTCATGGATTTGGGTTACCAGGTGGAGGTGGCGCGGGAAGGGGAAGAGGCCCTGAAGCGAATCGGGGAGAAAGACTTCGATGTCCTCATCCTGGATCTGCGGCTTCCGGGCAAAGACGGGCTTCAGGTATTGAAGGAAGCCAGGGCCAAGAAGCCCAAACTTCACGGCATTATCATCACCGCCTATCCCACCGTGGAGAAAGCGGTGGAGGCCATGAAGGGGGGGGCGGTCGATTTTCTGCCCAAGCCGATCGATCTTTCCTACCTGGAAAAACTGGTTGAGGAAAGAACGCAAGTCGCCGAGGCGCCGATGAAGCCCATCCTGGTAGTGGATGACGAAGCCAGCATGAGGGAATCCCTCCGGGACTGGTTGAAGGATTCAGGCTATCCGGTGGAGATCGCTCCGGACGGGGAGGCGGCACTGAAGCTGATTTCCGAAAAGGATTATGGACTGCTCGTCCTGGATTTGAAGCTGCCGGGGAAAAACGGAATCGAGGTTCTGAAAGAGGCCCGCCAGCTCCGCCCCGGCCTGAGGGGAATCATCATCACCGCCTTCCCCTCGGTGGATACGGCGGTGGAGGCCATGCGAGAGGGGGCCATCGATTATCTGCCCAAGCCTTTTACCCTCTCCGAACTGGAGAAGCTGGTGGCGGAAAACATCGAGACGGCTCACGTGGCCATTCTGCCCCAGCCGGTGAGCAAAAAAGCCATCGCGGCGATCCTGAAAATTCTGAGCCGGGCGGGAGAAGACAGCCAGTTTCTCGCCCGGATGGCGGAGTCCCCCAAAGAGGCCCTCCGGGAGTATCCGGACCTGACCGAGGAAGAAAAAGAAGCGATCATGGACGGGGACATTAAAAAGATCGAAAGCTGGGTCGGCAAACTGGACGAACGGAAGGCCACCTGGCTGTGGTGCAGGTTGAGCCAGGAAAAATGGTGAACCGCCTGTCTCTTCGTACCAAGTTGATTGCCAGCTTCCTCTTCGTGGTGGTCGCGGGGGGGGGCCTTTCTTCCCTCATCGGCACCCGACTGGTGGCCGATGCCATCGTCTCCCAGGCCCGTAACAAGGTAAAACACGACCTGAACACGGCCTGGCTCATCTACAACCAGTCCTTGGACAGGATCCGCGACGTGGTTCAATTGACCGCCGCGGGTCAGACCCTTCCGGAACACATCGAATCCCGGCAATGGAAGAAATTGGAAGAGTTCCTGATCAAACGATGCAAGGATTTCGGGCTGGATATTCTGACTCTGACCGATGCCCGGGGAAAAGTTCTTTTGCGGACTCACCATCCCTTCCACACCGGAGACGAGCAAGGATCCGACCTGTTGGTCCAACGAGCCTTGAAAGGGGAGCCGGCCGCTTCCACGGTCATCGTGCCCCGCGAGGAATTGGAGAAGGAAAGGAATGATCTGGCGGAACGCGCCTTCACCCTGTTTGTTCCCACTCCCAAGGCCAAGGAGGTTCCCGTCGATCGGGAGAGTGGCGGGATGATGCTCAAGGCCGCGTGTCCCGTCTGGGACGGGAACGGGCGCTTGGTGGGAGTGCTCTACGGCGGGGCGCTACTGAATCGGACCTATCAAATCGTTGATAAGGTGCGAGACCTTCTCTATGGGGAAGGCCGGTACAAGGGGAAGGAGATGGGGACCGCCACCATCTTTCAGGGTGATTTGCGCATCTCCACCAATGTACTGGATGAAAAAGGACAGAGGGCGATTGGAACCCGGGTATCCGAGGAGGTCTTCCAGGCGGTCCTCGAAAAAGGTGAATTGTGGCTCGATCGGGCCTTTGTGGTCCATGACTGGTATCTCACCGGCTATCAGCCCATCCGGGACCTTACCGGAAAGATCGTGGGAATTCTCTACGTGGGGATGCTCGAGGCCCCTTACGTTGACCTCCGGAACAAGGTGGTGTACAGCTTCTTCGGCATCGGCGCCTTGAGCGTGGTCATCGTCCTCCTTCTCTATTTTTTCATAACTTCGGGAATCATCCGGCCCCTGCGCGAAATGGCGGCGGCCA
>Ga0315294_10005913_pt1 | contig 13425 bp, 15 predicted proteins | sample YL17G13_40_MG_FD_203626 | JGI IMG/M metagenome (GOLD analysis project Ga0315294, IMG submission 203626) | Sediment microbial communities from Yellowstone Lake, YNP, Wyoming, USA - YL17G13_40 | ecosystem: Environmental > Aquatic > Freshwater > Lake > Sediment | place: USA: Wyoming | collected... | reverse complement strand
AGAAGGAGGGATTTTTTATGCCAAGATCAAGGAGGTTTATACCGGTTGATTCTGCATTGCATATAATGTGCAGGGGTAACAACAGGCAAAACGTTTTTAACAATGACAGCGATAAACTGTATTACTGGCGCCTGCTGAATGAATTAAAAGGCGAGAATAAAATAAATATCTTCCACTATTGCATCATGGATAATCACGTCCATATGATTGTTTGGGTTTCTTGCGCAAGCAGGTTGTCAAAATTCATGAAACAGCTCAGCCTGTCATATTTTAACTATTATAAAAAGCTATACGGTTATTGGGGTCATATCTGGCAGGGTAGATTCAAAAGCAATGTTATTCAAACTGACAACTATCTGCTGCATTGCGGAAAGTACATTGAACTTAATCCTGTGCGCGCAGGCATTGTAATCCTGCCATGCGAATATGCTTTTAGCAGCTACAAGCACTATTCCCTTGGGCATGAAGACGCTTTAGTTAGCGACAGCCCGGCTTTCCTTGGATTGTCAGATGATTCTATAAAAAGAAGGGGGCAATACATTGCATTTGTAATAGACAGTGATATAATTAACGCAGATAGCCTTGCCAGACAAGCTTTTATCGGAAGCAAAGACTTTATAACTAAATTACGCCAATATTATGGCATAAAGGAGACAAATTCCAAAGGCGGGAGGCCGAAGAAGGAAAAAACCTAGAAGCGTCCCCTAGTTTCTCGCTAAACAGAAGCATTACCTAAGGTGAAGCGCTTAGATGACTGCTATTTACTACCATCTTTTTTATTTATACCCTTTAAGTTCCTGGATCAATAAATACCTGAAATCTCAGTCCAGTTCTTATGCCAGAAAAAATAGCTTGTATGAGAAGGCATGCCGGGAGATAGGCGAATATACCCGAGAACCCGTTGAAACCGTAAAAGAGAAACACAAAAAGGGAACGGGAGAGAACCAGGCTACTGCTATTTTTGAACATCAAAATAGGATAACGAGCGAGAGCGTAGAGAATTTTTATAAAGAATATTCCTATTACCTCTACGAACTGCCGCTTTGGAACGCGGAAAGGGCCCGGCCGTATTATTTATGGCGGGTGATTAAACCATATATTCTGCAGTATTCCTACAAGAAAATACTTGATTACGGAGGAGGCGCGGGAGACCTTTGTCTTGAATTGGCCAGCCAGGGCCTGGATGTTGCGTATTATGATATAAGCAGGCCCTTGCAGGAATTTGTCAACTGGAGGTTCACCCGTCGGACTATCCATATGCTGATGTACAATGACCCGGAGCAAATCATCGAGCCTTTTGACTGCGTGGTGAGCTTTGACGTCTTTGAGCACTTGAAAGATCTGCCGGGGCGCCTAGATATTATTTCCCCAAAAATAAAAAAAGGCGGCAGCCTTATTTTTAGCGGCGCTTTTAGCGGAGGGAGCCTGCATCTGGAAGAAAATGAAATATATAATGATTTTAAGGCAATGGATCCGCTCCTGACCAGCCGGGGATTCAGGTTCCTTAAGAAATTCGCCCAGTTTTATTTTTATGAGAAATTCTCCAACCCATAATCGTAACCCCATAGAATTTAAGAAAACTAGGGAAACCAGGGGACGTTTCGGGGTTTTAAAACCTAGAAGCGTCCCCTAGTTTCGTTTCAAAATAAGCCAAGACGACGGTTTTTCGCTATATATAGGTAATACTATATATTATATTATAGTAAAGGGGCGCCCTCCATTGAAAAATGGGTTAAAATATGTTATACTTGTTCTAGATTACGTAACTTCACAATTGGCAATTACGCATTCTTAGAAAAAGGCAAACCACCTGAAAAGGTGGGACGCAAAGCTTCTGGCCTAAACCCCGATGTCTAATAGGGATATGGCAGCAGGGTTGCCTAAGGGCGGTGAGAAATCCCTTAGGTTAAAGAAAAACCTAGGGGATTTTTTATGGTACAGGAAAGTATAAAACACTTTCCCATACCAATGCGAAAATCGCCTAAAGTTATTACTGGAGGCGATTTTCTTGTTTGCTGGAGAGTGGATATGAATAAGCGCGCATATTATCGTTTTAACGTCAATTTGGAAGTCAGGTACAGAATCCTGGAATCTCTAAAGGAATACAAGGGCGCTTCAAGCGAAAACGTCAGCGAAAGAGGCGTAATGATCAGCCTGCCTGAATATCTTGAACCAAATACCAGGGTTGAACTGATTATCAAGATACCGGAAGAGGCCAAGTCAATCATCACAATAGGCAGAATTGTCTGGATAAAGAAAGCCATGATAGGCGACTTTTATAATGCCGGCTTGCATTTTGTGCATTTGCCGAATGCCTGCAGAGAAAAACTTTACAAATATGCCTTACTATGATCAAGGTGAGAAAATGCAAAACCGAAGAACTAAGATTTTGATTGTTGATGATCAGCCGGAAATAGTCTCTACCTTAATGCATTGTCTTGCGCTCAGGGGCTATCTGGTTCAAGGCGCGCTTAATAGCGACGATGCCTTAGGCATCTTAGAGAAAGAAAGGGCGGATTTAATTCTGCTGGACATTATGATGCCCGGACTAAATGGCGCGGATTTTGCCAGGGTAATCAAAGAAAGATACCCGGCTACTAAGGTCATTATTATTACGGGATATCCCAACGCCGCAGAAAACTTAAAAGGAAAGAACCTGGTGGAAGCCCTATTTATTAAACCGGTTGACTCCAAAGAACTTTACGCCACGATAAAAGCACTGGACGAGAGAATCCGGGAAGAGCTAAAATTAACGGTGCTATACTTCAAAACCAGATTATTGATGATGATGCAGGCCGCTTTAAAACAAAATTATAAAAATAATTAATACCGCAAACGAATTAATGGAGCCCCACGGCTTTACAGCCGTGGTACTTTTTAAGTGTCCGCTGGGCGGAATCCCCCGAAGCAAAGCGTATTAGCAATCCCAGCGCCTCCCTTGCGAGATACCGTTGTGCATTCATCCTGAGGGTTTACACCCGTGGTTTTTCCTGCCTGCCGGCAGGCAGGTGCGAAGGGGGATAAAGGAACAATCCCACCTTTCTAATCTTCTTTACTTTTTCCATAACTAACTATATAATAAAAAGCTAGGTATTTCCATCAAGGAGGTAGAGATGGCTAAACTTTTAATAGTAGACGACGAAGCCGACGTGAGGGAATTTGCTACAAATTTCTTTCGCAGGCGAAAGGTTGAAGTTCTCACCGCTTCAGGCGGAGAAGAGGCTTTAAGTTTAATCGAAAAAGAAAAGCCCGACCTGGTGTTATTGGATATAAAAATGGCTGGGATTGACGGAATTGAAACCTTAAAACGCCTAAGAGTTAAAGACCAAACCACCAAGGTTATCATGGTCACCGGCAAAAAGCCCGATGAAGAAGAATCCTTTAACAAGTGCCATCAGCTTAATGCCGTGGACTATATCCACAAGCCCCTGGAACTGGATGAACTGGAACGCGTGGTAATGAAGGAACTGACCAACCTGAAATCCTAGTCAAGCATGCCAAGGAACAAACACAAGATCATTGACTATAAAAAAGAGCTGGAGGGAGCTGCCAAAAGTATGATCATGGTGCATGACCCCAACATGCTAATTAAGATGATCGTGCGCATGCTCGTGCAGAAGGTAAGATTAAGGCACGCCGGGATCTTGCTGCATCAGATGGACAGGGATTCCTATATCCTGACTGTCTCGCGCGGTTCCAAGGGGTTAAAAATACCCGCGGGTTTCGCGCGCATGGACGCGGATAATCCGCTTATTCGATTCTTTAGAAACAAGCTCGACAAACAGCTCTTGGGTGACGGCGCTTTGGTCTATGAACAGGCCAAGAAAGCCTTAAGAAAGAAAAATCTTTCCCCGGTCCTCAGGCAGCAATTAAAGGATGCTTTGCACCAGATGGAGATATTTGAAGTAACAGTATGCATCCCTACCTACTTCATCAACGAACTCCTGGGAATATTTCTTATGGGCAGAAAAAATTCCGGTAAGAATTTCTCCAGAAGCGAGTTGAACTTTTTTGTGGCTATCGCCTCAGACGTGGCCATGGCCATAAGAAACGCCCAGCTCTTTAAGGACCTGGCCTTAGAGCTTGATAAAAATAAGCGCCTGTTTATCCATACTACTGTGGCGTTGGCGGCGGCAATCGACGCCAAAGACCACTACACCCACGGCCACACCTCCCGGGTCACCAGCTTAAGCATCGAGATCGCCAGAAAACTCATCCAAAAAAACCGCAAGAAATTTGACGAGAAATTCTTGGAGCAGCTGCACATCGCCAGCCTCCTGCATGATATAGGAAAGATCGGCATACCCGAAACCATCCTGAATAAGGAAGGGCCTCTGGACGAAGAGGAAAAAAAGCGCATTCAACAACACCCCTTAATCGGGGTAACCATATTGCAGCCGATAAGAGAACTTCAGGATGCCCTGATGGGCGTCAAATATCACCATGAAAGATACGATGGTTCCGGATATCCCGAAGGCCTCAAAAGAAATGATATACCCTTCATCGCCCTAATAATTTCCGTAGCGGACAGCTTTGATGCTATGACCACAAACAGGCCCTACCGCCGCGCCTCGACTAAAGAAGAGGCGGTTCGTGAAATTGAAAAATATAGCGGCACTCAATATGAGCCTTCCATAGCTTGGGCATTAGCCGAGCTTCACCGAGAAGGAAAAATCTGATTTCTATGCCCGCCAAACGCATAATCTTGATGTACATCTCGGAGATCTCCGGCCACCATAGCGCAACGCTTGCCATTGAAAACGCCCTGCGGTCATTAGACCCCGCAACCGAAATCCTTAATATCAACGCCTTCAGTTACACCAACCCCATCTCAGAAAAAATCATCAATAAGGTGTATATGGGAGTGATTAAAAAAACCCCGGCCGTATGGGAGTATCTCTATGATAATCCGGCGGTTGAAAAAAGATTAAGAAAAATAAAAGAGGCCATTAATAAAATAAATTATTCCAAATTAAAAGACTTATTTGACCGATTTCAGCCGGATGCCGTGGTCTGCACCCAGGCTTATCCCTGCGGGATGGTGGCGGATTTTAAAAAAACCTCTGGCTCCGATATCTCTCTGCTGGCTGTGCTGACCGATTATATCCCGCATGCCTACTGGATTTATGACAGCGTGGATTATTATATCGTCCCATCAAGCGAGGTAAAGACGTTATTAATAAAAAAGGGGGTTGCCCCGGACAAAATCAATACCTTCGGCATACCTTTTGACCCGAAATTCAACGTGCATGTCAACAAAGAGGAAGTCCTGCGCAGATTGCACTTAGACCCGAAAATTCCTATCGTATTAATTATGGGCGGAGGGCACGGACTCGGCCCGATAAAAACAATTATCAAATCCTTAGAAAAATCCAGTCAGGAATTACAATTAATAGTGGTGGCCGGAATTAATAAAAAACTCTATAGATCCTTAAAGAGAATGAAAAAGAAATCCAAGAAAAAACTTTTAGTTTTTAGTTTTGTGGATAATATTAACGAGTTAATGGAAATCGCAAAAGTTATCATTACCAAACCCGGAGGCATCACTATCGCAGAAGCCCTGAGCAAAAAACTCCCCATGATTATTGTTAAACCCATCCCGGGCCAGGAAGCCAATAATGCTATGTATCTGGCTAAAAAGAGGGCGGCAATTAAATTGGATGACCCCAAATTTACGCATGCCGTGGTGGAAGAGCTGTTGGGCAACCCTCATAAATTAGAAACTTTTCGCAGCGCCATTGCGCAGATAAAGAAACCTTATGCAAGTATGGATATCGCTAAACTTCTTTTGGAATTATAACCGTGCTTAATTATATCCTCTACCGAATCGGACAATTTATTGCTTTGACCCTGCCGTTAAGATTCGGGTATCGCCTCGCGGTATTGATTTCGGATATACGCTACCTATTTGCTTATAAGGACCGCGCAAACGTAAAAGCCAACCTTAAGGCGATATTCCCGGAAAAATCCGAGCGGGAAATCCGCAAGATCCGAATCAGGATGTTCAGAAACTTTGCCAAATACCTGGTCGATTTCTTCCGTTTTTCATTAATAGACCAAGAGTATATAAGAAAAAATATCCATCTGGAAAATATGCACTATATTGACGAGGCCCTGAATAAAAAAAAAGGGGTTATCGCCTTAAGCGCGCATTTGGGCAACTGGGAGCTGGGGGCGGCGCTGCTGGCGCTCTTAGGTTATCCTTTTTATGCCGTGGTCAAGCCGCATAAATACAAAAAGGTGAATGATTTTTTTAATTTTCAGAGGGAGAGCAAGGGCGTCAAGATCATTCCATTGGGAAAGGCGGTCAGGCAATGCCTGAATGTATTAAAAAACAATTGTATGGTGGCATTAGTAGGGGACAGGGATTTTACGGAAAAGGGTATTATCGTAGATTTTTTGGGCCGGCCGGCCTTTCTTCCTGAGGGGGCAGCTGCGTTTTCTTTAAAGACAGGGGCGGTTATCGTGCCGGGATTTATGCTCAGAAACATTGATGACAGCTTTACGCTCACCATGGAAAAACCGATTGATTTTGTCCCGGAAAAAGAAAATCAAGAAGCTATCCGAGAACTTATTTTGCATTATAAAACCATCCTTGAAGACTACATCCGCCGGTATCCTGACCAGTGGTATATGTTCAGGAAATTCTGGGTAGAAAACCACAAATGAAGACCTGCGTACTCATACCGACGTATAACGAGGCCAATACAATCGGTGAGCTTATAATGCAAATCCGAAATCATATCCCTGACGTAATCATTGTTGACGACGGCTCATCTGACTCTACCGGCACAGTAGCCAGTAAAAACTTGGCTACTGTGTTAACGAATGAAAAAAACCAGGGTAAGGGTGCTTCTTTAAAGAAGGGCTTTGATTATGCGCTCGTAAGCGGATTTGGTGCCGTGATAACTATGGACGGGGACGGACAGCATTTCACCGAAGATATCCCGTTTTTTATGCGCCTGGCTCAATACTCCAATACCGGAATCATCATCGGAAACAGGATGCTTAAAATCGGCAACTGCCCGTTCGTCAGACTGATTACGAATAGGTTTATGTCCTGGCTTTTATCCGGGATCACCAAGCAGGATATACCGGACACGCAGTGCGGTTTCCGCCTGATAAAAAAAGAGGTGCTGGAAAAAGTCAATCTTAAAACTTCCCACTTTGAAACGGAATCCGAAATACTCCTGCAGGCGTCGCGTCTGGGTTTCAAAATAGAATCCGTGCCGGTAAAGACTGTTTATCAAGGACGTTCCAGCTACATCAGCCCGCTTGTGGATACCCTCAGATTCATCAAACTCATGATGAGGCAATTATGGACTTCGAGACCTTAAGAAAAAGGATGGTGGAAGAACAACTTCTGCCGCGGGGCATCAAAAACTGCAAGGTCCTGGATGCATTTTATAAGGTCCAGAGGCATAAATTTATACCTGAAGATTTAAAAATAACCGCATATGCGGATTTTCCTGTGCCCATAGGAAACGGACAAACCATATCCCAGCCTTATATTGTCGCCTTAATGACGGAATGTTTGGAGTTGACGGGTAAAGAAAAAGTTTTAGAAATCGGAACCGGTTCAGGTTATCAGACAGCAATATTAGCTGAATTAGCTGGTGAGGTTTACAGCATAGAAAGATTCGCAGACTTGGCCAAAAATGCCGAGCAATTGTTGATTCACGAACTTGGCTATAAGAATATTAATCTCAGAGTAGATGACGGAACCCTGGGTTGGCCGGAGGCAGCTCCGTTTGACAGGATTATTATCACCGCAGCCAGCCCCAGAATTCCCTTGCCCTTGATTGAGCAGTTAAAAGAAGGCGGAAAACTAATCTTACCATTGGGTGAAAGCATGAGCCAGGTTTTGACGGTTGTAGAAAAAAGGCATGACAAACTTGATTCGATACAGGTCTGCGGCTGCGTGTTTGTGCCACTGGTAGGAAAATTCGGCTGGAAAAACAATTAAGGTAGGTCTCTTAAGAAAAAATGGTTGAGGCATTGATAAACTGGTTAAGGGCCATTCCGCAAGAAATCATCGTCATGATTATGGGGGCGCTGCCTATCTCGGAATTAAGAGGGGCTATCCCCTTGGCGCTATATTTTCAGATGTCGGCGTCCAAGGCCTTCTGGTTATCCGTATTGGGAAATTGCCTGCCGATTGCTCCCGCGCTTTTTTTATTAGAGCCGATTTCTGCCAGGCTGAGAAGATTTAAGATATGGGCGCGTTTCTTTGATTGGCTATTTGAACGCACCAAAAGGAACTCCGACGTGATTCAAAAATACGAAGCCCTGGGCCTGGCTATCTTTGTGGCTATACCTTTACCTTTAACCGGCGCCTGGAGCGGGGTAGTAGCAGCGTCTTTATTCAAAATAAAATTCCGTTATGCCTTTGTAGCCATAGTTGCGGGAGTGCTGGGAGCGGGATTAATTGTCTTGGCTCTGTGCTCACTGGGATTAATCAGTTGGAAGGCGGTGGTACATTGATTCAGGTCTATACCGGAAACGGCAAAGGAAAGACTACGGCTGCTTTGGGCCTGGCAATCCGGGCAGCCGGGGCGGGCCTTAATATATATATCGGGCAGTTCATCAAAGGTAAAGACTACAGCGAACTGGCGGCCCTGAAAAAATTTAAAAATATCAAGGTGGAGCAATTTGGCAGGGGGTGTTTTATCAAGAAGAAACCCGCGCCGCAAGACATCGCCTTAGCTAATCAGGGTTTAAATATGATAAGCCGTGTCGTGTCCTCGGGCGTTTTTGATCTGGTGATATTGGATGAGATAAATATCGCCTTAAAACTAGGACTTATTTCATTAAGGGATGTTTTAAGTCTCATTAAAAAAACACCGCAAAAAATTGAATTAGTCCTTACTGGTCGTTCTGCGCATCCAAAAATTTTAAGACTTGCGGATTTAGTCAGCGACATCAAAGAGGTAAAGCATTATTATAAAAAGGGCGTGAAGGCAAGGAAGGGGATTGAATTTTAAAAAAATTTTACTTGACATAAAATTCAATCTGGATTATCATAAGAACAGTAAAAGGAGGTTATTAATGTTAGGCATAAGTTTAATCCTAATCGGCATAGTATTAAGATTTATTCCCCACGCACCTAACTTTACGCCAGTGGCAGCTATCGCGTTATTTAGCGGAATTTATTTACCTAAAAAGTATCGCTATGTAGTCCCGTTATTGCTTATGGTCCTAAGCGATTTAGTGATCGGGATGCATGATGTAGTCTTATTTACCTGGGGAGGCTTTCTGCTGGTGACGCTGATGGCAAGCTGGATAAACCGGCAAAAGTCTATTGCCGGGATAACCATCGGCTCATTGGCCGCATCGTTGCTTTTTTATGTGGTGACAAATTTCGGGGTCTGGTTGATGGGCTGGTATCCGCACACCTTAAAAGGCCTGGTTGCCTGTTATGTGCTGGCCTTGCCATTTTTGCGCAATTTTACCGCGGCAACATTATTGTATGCGGCGGTTCTGTTTGGCGCCTATGAATTAGTCGCCCGTTCAGTCAAAGATACAAAGTTATCTAACGTTCTTTTAAGTTAGCCGGTTCTAAATTATATGGTTAAAGGGAAGGCCGTGTAAATCGGCCGCAGTCCCGCTGCTGTAAGGAGGGACGAAATTCCGCAAGTCTGCCACTGTCCAAGATGTCGTTGGATGGGAAGGCGTGGAAAAGTAGGTTGAACTCCGAGTCAGAAGACCTAAACCGTATAATCAGTCCAGAGTTTCCTTATAAAAGCCCGCGGACAGGCTTAAGAGGGTGAAGAAACCAGGGTATACCCTTGACGTCAAATGACGCCAAGGGTTTTTTATTTTAAAGTCCGAGAAAGGCAAGGATTATGGTACGCTTTAAAAAATTAGTTTGTGTCGTAGTTTTTTTGTTCTTTCTGCGGCTAAATGCGTTTGCCGAAGACGAGGCTGTGGCGTTGGAGAAAATAGTCATCACTCCTTATCGTTACAGCGAAGAAATCGCTAAAACTCCTGCCAGCATAACTCTTATAACACAGCGGGATATTAGTAACTCAAATGCCCAGAATATACTAGATTTGTTGCGGACTGTGCCGGCGCTGACCGTCAGAGACTACTTCGGAAATTCAGCCAAGGCCTCGGTTGATATGCGCGGCTTCGGAGAACAGGGCGGGATGAATGTAGTAGTCCTGGTTGATGGCAGAAGAATAAATGAGGTGGATCTAAGTGCGGTGGACTGGGCCCAGATACCTATTAGCCAGATCGAACGCATTGAGATCGTGCGCGGCGGAAATAGCGTGCTCTACGGAGATAACAGCGCAAGCGGGGTGATTAATATTATCACCAAAAGAGGGCTGGGCAAACCGCAGCTAAAATTCAGCGCAGAAGCAGGCAGTTACGACAGAAACAGCCAACAGATGTCTGTCAGCGGATCCAAAAACAAGCTTTCTTACTGGGCCGTTGCCGGCAGAGAGGGAACGCACGGTTACCGCAACAACGGTTTCCTGAAAGCGCAGGATTTTGCCACAAAAATCATATATGATGTCTTTGATGATTTTTATTTAAATTTTAGCGCGGGATTCCGTAAATCTTCTTTCGGGTTTCCCGGAGCGCTATCCCAGGCGCACATCGATAATTTCAGCCGAAGGTACTCCCGTTTCGGAAATGACAAGGCCAATGACAAGGATTATTATTTTAATCTGGGTGGTGAAAAGAGTTTCGGGGATCTCGGAGAATTGTTGCTGGAAACCTCCTTCCGAAAAAAAGATGTCCACACTAATTTTATCAATGCTAATGCGGGATGGAATCCTTATATGCACAGCTTTATTGACACCATCAGCTTCAGGCCGCAATACAAATTTAAAAAGAACTTCCTTTGGCTGGATAACGACCTGATAATCGGACTTGATTACTACCGTTACGATTATACGGCTGACACTTTTGACATCGCTCATGCGCTGCAAAATTCAAGCGATATCAATAAAGACACTCTCGGCGGATACGTGCAGAATGAGATCGCCCTGCTAAAAAACATCATCCTTATTAGCGGCTTCAGATACGAACAGGCAAAATACAAGTTCGATTTTTCTGACAACGCTGGCTTTTTACCTGAGGTGCATCAAGAAATCAAAACCAACCAGAAGGTATATAACGGCGGCCTGGCTTATAAATACTCGGATTATTCCAGTATTTTTCTGCGCATGAACGATGGTTTCCGTTTTCCCGCCACGGATGAATATGTTACCTGGGGCTCGCTGAATACCCAGCTTAAAACTCAGGAGTCAAAGAATTACGAGGTAGGGATACGCCATCATATCGATCCGGATACCGATATCGAACTTGCAATTTTTGAGATGGATATCAAAAACGAATTGTTCTACAATCCCCTTGGGGGGCCTTATGGCTTTGGCGCTAATGAAAACTACAGCAAAACCAAACATTATGGATTGGAATTCTCCTATGATTGGCAGCTGCTCAAAAATATTGTATTATCGGGCAATTACGCCTATACCAAATCCGTATTTGAGGGAGGGATCTATGACGGCAATGACGTACCGCTGGTGCCCCGCCACAAGGCAGGGATATCCTTAAAATTCCTACTGTTGAAATATTTCAATTTCAATGTATTTTGCAACTACACAGGGGACAGATACTTCCTTAATGACCAGCCCAACTCGCAGTCAAGGCTTAACGGATACTTTATTACCGATGTTAATATCGCTTATTCCTTAAAAGACTTTACCGTAAAACTTGCGATAAACAATATTTTTAACAAAAAATATTCGGAGTTTGGGGTCTTCAGCAACAATGACAAATTCTACTATCCCAGCCCCGAAAGGAACTTCAATTTAAAATTAGAATATAAGTATTGACTTGCAATATTAAAACATCCGTGTTAATCTATTTTTAATATGTTCTCGGATTCAGCTTTCAAATTCACGCTTATCATTTCCCTGGCCATTCACGGCGCCATTCTGCTGAACAATTTTAATCTGAATACTTTTTCTTCTAAAGAAACTCTAAAAAAAACAGAATTAAGCTATGTCAAAGAGCTCCAAAAGCCCAAAGAAATCCAGGCAAAGAAGGAGCCCAGCCCAAAACCGATCCTGATCAATAAAGACCTGCTTCTTAAATTACCACCGAAGATAAATACTCAGGAAAAATCTCCCCCGCCATTTATTGACGAAAATACCCAATTTGATAAAAATAAAAGGCCTGTTTTCGGGCCATCCGCTTTTAATAAGCCTGCCTTCAGCAAACCGGAAATTGTGGCGATGAAGAAAAAAATCAACCTGCCTCCTACGGATGTTGAGAAAATAAATAACCCTACCTATATAAGCTATTACCAGATAGTGCGCGAAAAAATTAGAAGGGCGGCATACCAAAATTACAGTATCAACCAAGAGGGAGAAGTGCATTTATATTTCATTGTATCTTGCGATGGCTACTTAAAAGAGGTGCGCTTGGCCGAGGAAAAAGGGCCGGCAAACCCTGCCTTAACCGAAATCTCTTTAATGAGCATAAAAGACGCTTCCCCTTTCCCGAATTTTCCCCCGGATTTAAACTATCCGCATCTTTCCTTCAATATCATCATCTCCTACGAAATAGAATAGCCCATTTAAACAATTGACAGGCACTTAACATGATGGTATATTAAGAGTTCAGTTGCAAACTTAGAATATAAATTTGTGCCGGTATTTACACACGCACCAATCGGGAAGATGGCATATTGTTAAACCAATTGGTGCGTGTGTCAATTCGCAGACGCTAGAGACAAGTTTAGTGAAGCAGCTACAACCCCGAAGTTTCGGGGTTGTCTGCTCATTGAAGGGGGGATGATCAGCTTGCCAGAGGTTGAAGTAAGAAAAGACGAATCTTTTGAGTCGGCATTACGTCGCTTTAAGAAAAAAATCGAACAGGAAGGTATCTTAAGGGAAGTAAGGAGCCGCAAGCATTACGAGAAACCCAGCGAACGAAAGAGAAAGAAGATCAAAGGGAAGAAGTAATATGGCTTTGGCGCTTTCTACCTCCTGGAACGCCTTCCGCCATAACGAAGGTAACGGGTTGGTTGCGGAAATAAAATCGCTGGGGTTCGATACCATTGAATTGAGCTTTAACCTTACTTCGGATATACTCAATGATATTGAAAAGCTGGTCACCAGCCGCCAAATCCAGGTTGCAAGCCTGCATAATTATTGCCCGATACCCCAAGGAATTCCGCGCGAAAAAGCCCTCCCTGACTGCTATTCTATGGCTTCCGGCGACAAAGGAAATAGACGCAATGCCCTAAAGTTCACTAAGGTTACGATAGACACGGCCAGGCGATTAGGGGCAGAGGTTGTGGTTTTGCACTGCGGCAGGGTGGAGGTTGCGGAAAAAACCCGAACCCTGATTGAGTATTACTCCAGCGGTCAACGTTATGACAAGGAGTTCTTAGACCTAAAAGACTCT
>Ga0315294_10005910_pt1 | contig 13430 bp, 14 predicted proteins | sample YL17G13_40_MG_FD_203626 | JGI IMG/M metagenome (GOLD analysis project Ga0315294, IMG submission 203626) | Sediment microbial communities from Yellowstone Lake, YNP, Wyoming, USA - YL17G13_40 | ecosystem: Environmental > Aquatic > Freshwater > Lake > Sediment | place: USA: Wyoming | collected... | reverse complement strand
TCCTGATAGCCGCAAGCATTACACTTCACCGTCACTCTTGAAGAATCCAACCCATCCGAAAGCAGAAGCGTTCTCACGGCGCCCATCTGAAAAGACTTTCTCACCTCGTCCTCACCATATGTGACCAGTCCAGTGTCGTGCCCTATCTCATAGAGAAACTGTTTCATCAGCTCCTTTTCCTCAATATAGCGCACTTTCCGCATTATTTCAGGAGCTTTTTCAACAATTTCCTTCACGCCCTGTTCCTCCACGTAAGAGGTGTCAATGACGTCGATGATCTTTTCGTTGAGCATGTAATTCAGGTAGTCGCCTTTCTCGAAATCATATTTCGTCGGGCCAGGTCCACCGAGGATCAGACCTTTGAAGTTTTCAATAGGCAAGAATGTTTCATCAGCATGCCGGCCAACACGTGTGAAGTATTCTTGAAGCCGCATATCTCTGAGCCGCTCGTATCGCCTCGCTGACTGACCGCCTGCCCGAGTTTTTCCAGGAACGCCGGAGGTCATTTTTCGGACTATTTCCAATCTTCTGCCCTGAAGAGTGGCGAAGGTGGCATCAGAAGCATCTATGAGTAATATGCCGTAAGTCTCCTTTTCTCTGAGCATCTCCTGCAAGTGTTCCGTATGGAATCGTGCATCACAGCGGTACAGGTATATGTGAATAGGCTCCGGAGGCATTATGACATAGGTTTCGATTCTTTCGCTGCCTGGACCGTTTTGCAGTATTGCCCCGCAGAATATTACAAGACCAGTTTCAGGCGGTTCCTTAAACAGTTTGAGCCTTTGCTGAACCTTCACGATGGCATCCATGACGTTTTTGCGAGTAGTTGTGGATTTAATGTTTGATGCTGTTCCGTATTCGTCTCTCAGCGTGCTTATGACGTCGCTTATCTGTTTTCCAGGCGGCACATACAGAGAGACAAGTTCTGTTCCCCGTCCCTCTTTAGTCGCCAGAGTATTCAGCGTCTTCCTAAGCCTGAACAGCTCCAGCGAAGTCTTCTTAAGCGTACTCAACTGTTTTCCACAACTTTCCAGTCTGATCTTAAGCTAACATTACAGGGAACCAGATAAATAATTTGGGAACCAAGCTCAACACAAGCCCAAAACATCCTTCAAAATAATTTTGAAAGGACCAAGCTTCCCACCATAGTTACCAGCAGAAATCTGGACAACACCGTTCACGCATGCAGCCGACTTCACCCCTTCACCAACAGCCTTCTTGACCGCGTCAACGCTCAAACCGTCAATGACAATCTCGTAGACACAGTTCACATCTTCTGGAACCAATGTGTCAGGCACCAAGGCTCTCAGTTTTGGACAGAACGGATGATTTGTCGAAGCGCTCAACCTGTACTTTAAGGAGCCAGCTTTCGAACCAGAACGACAGACTCCGCCCGGAAAGGGCAAGATGACTTCATTAGCTTCTGTTCTTATTGCAGATACAGCTTGTTCAGCTGCCTTTAACCCGGAAGACTGGTCTTTTGCGAAGATCAGAAAGTTGCCTCCAGCCACAGCTTCCATTACCCCAAAACAGTCTTCAACGATGAAATAGCCTTCCATCACAGGAATCTTCCAAACCTTCCTTCCGCCAACTAGAGCTTTCTTTTGAAAACCGTCGCCGAACAGTCGCAAACTTCTGCCCACTTTCAGCTTCCTTTTGGCATCCCGCAAAGCGTCGAAGGCTGAAGCGGTTGGACAGGTCATTATGCATTGCCCGATGCGGAGTATCATCTGCCGTTTGAGGTCAAACCTGTTGCGATTGTAGATTTGAATCAGCACACCTGGGCGATTGTCAGGTGTCTTGTCAGCAGGCACGATTCCTTCTATTCCTGCCTCTGCAGGTGACATGATCACACTTGTAGCCAAGCCTGTGGCAGTTTCCGCTGCGGTTAAAGCCCACTTCTCGTTTTCAGCCGTGATCAGCACTCGGCCAGTCCACATTGGAAAGGCTTCCGCAAACGTGTCTACTATTCTCACTATGTTTCCTGTTTGCGATTTCACTGTGAAGCTTTTGTCTTTGTCATCGTAGCTTACGAGTTCGAGTGTTTGCTGGACTGATGACATATCTTTTCCCCGTGTTCAGTAGTTCTTGATGCTCTTTAAGAGCTTTGAGCGCTCCGAATACTGCTTCATTGAAGAGCACCACTAATTCTATATGTTGAGGATTGGATAATCGATATTTGGTGAACTGTTTGATATTTGCTCATACCAGCGTTCGAACCAGCAATATGGACAGATCAATCGACTTCTACACAAACCTTCTGGGCTTCAAATTGCTGAACCGACGCGAGATACCGCAAAACAACGCCGAGATCGCTTTCTTGCAAGATCCTGAAGGCAAAGGAGCCAAGCTTGAACTCACTTTCTATAGGAAACAGAGGAAATTCATCCAAGCAGATTATGAGAACAGACTTTTTGACCACATTGCCCTAGAAATAACGGACATGGAAAAGACCATTGCCATATTGAAAAAGGAAAAAGGAACGATCACAGATGAACCCTTCAGACTCGGTCCCTCTGGACCTATGATAGCTTTCATCGAGGATCCGGATGGAACACTGATTGAACTTATAGAAAGAAAATAAGCAAACGCTGAAGGATTCTAGAAGAAAAAGGAACTATAGGCAGACGTTTTGTCACGGTAACCAGTACTTCTGAGGCTCCGCTTGCACTGTCTTCTTTTCCGCGGTGTTTTCTGATACATGTCTTTTTGCAAGTTCGAAAGCGGCTTTGTAGTCGAAAATGCCTCTAGGTTCTTCTGCTGTTCTTCTGATAAGACCTGCTTCAATCTTGTTCTTGAGTTTCCCAATCGACAGAGCGCCTATTCCGTAAATGTATGGCAGGATTTCTATTCCGTCAGCGTTTGAGTCTAGGTCTTCAACGCCTAGTGGCGGTATCGCGTTGATGTCAGCCACTATTTTGCATTTTTTCGCGAATTGCTTGAGCACGTTCAGAGGGAGGACATGGGTTCCAACGGCACCAGCTGAGAGAACGATTTCGGCTTTCTCTATCGCTTTTCCAATGTCCTCAGGTGTTTGAGCTTCGATGCCGCGGACTTTTTCGCATCCAAGTTCCTCGTTTATTTTTGTGACAATTGATGAGACTTTTTGAAGTGAGCGTGATGTTATGATAACGTTTGCTTTTTCAGCTGCATACAGTTTTGCGGCAGTCTGTCCTACTGGTCCTGTGCCCGCTAGTACGGTGACTGCCTTGTTCTCAAATGTTCCCAAGTTCTTCTTGATCGAGAACTCGAGGGTTTTGGCTACTGCCGCGGAAGCCGTCGTGTAGGCTCCTCTGGGATCGACCATTATGGCGCTTTCGAAAGGCGGAATCATGCACTTTTGAGCTTTTTCAAGTATTTCGTTGACGCGTTTGAAGTCGCGTCCGTTGATGAAGATCTTGGTGTGTTTGGCTCCTTCAGGGCCTCTGGGAAATATTGCGTCATAAACTATTTGTTCAACGTCTTCGTCGGTCACGTTTTCGTATTTCAGTATTGCAACCTCTGGGAGCGTGTCTATTGTTGTCAGTATGTCAAATGGGCTTGCGTGCTTGTCCGTGTCCAAGAATATGAAGACGGTTTTGAAATGCTGCTCCGGCAAGTTTACACCCGCTAGCTGTTAATGAAGGCTTGAACGTTTAAGAATTTCCACAGTAAGCATCCTTTCCTTTTTCCTTCAAGAGTTTTGACAAAGCCTTCAGAATAGGAACACCAACAACGAGCGACACGAAGACGACAAGCAAGTCCTCAACGTAAGAGGAAACAGCAGACACAACAAAAACGGCAAAAAGCGTTTCGAAACTGGGAAAGAACCACGCACTAAGACCGCAGGGAACCAGCAGAAATATTCGCACAAGCGAATCAGTGGCTATTGTGACAAACGCAATCAAAATCATAGTCAATGACAGGCCCTTGATTTCTCTTTTCATCAGGTTTTTGCCCAGCTTCGCTGTTGGATAGATAAGCAGAAAGGCCAGCAATACATCCAAGATCGTCCAAAGGGGCAAATTTTTGCCAAATGGGTGAACAAAGTACGCTACAAGCATTACGGCGTATGATACTACAACTGGCTTCCATTTGCCTTGAGCAAGAAAGCCTGCCATCAGGACGCTGATTGGTTCCGCGATTATGCCGAACATCCAAAAATCGTCAGGCCTGGCCATTCGGGCAATGGAGCTTCCGAGAAGTGCCGCTACGAAGCCAATTTTGGGACCTAAAACTATTCCTTCGATCGCTTCTAGATAGATGCCCCAGTTTCGCCACAGTTCAAACGAGACAAAATACAGCGTGACGTGCAAGGCGGCGAACACGGCCATGAAGCTCAATTGGAAGGTTTTGCGCATCGAACCACAATTCTAAGCTGCGAGATCAAAGTAAAAGGTTTAGCATGCTTCTCTCAGAGGCGGCGTGTCACCGCAATCGTTTAATATCAAACTATTCGAATCTAATCCTTCTTTAAGAGGAAAAAACAATGACACTAGTTGAAACGTTGGAGAAGCTTTCAAACGCCTGCGGTGTAACAGGCCGAGAAGAAGAAGTCGCGAACCTTCTAAAGAAGCTAATGAAGCCCTATGTGGACGAGGTTAAAGAAGACAAACTTGGAAACGTCATAGGAATCAAAAAGGGAAAGAAGAACGCGCCCAAAGTCATGATTGCCGCACACATGGATGAAATAGGACTGCTCATAAAGACCATAACGAAAGACGGATTCTTACAGTTCGTAAAGATGGGCGGAATCGACGACCGCGTATTGCTGGCACAGAAAGTCATCGTCCACACCGAGAAAGGACAATTGCATGGAATAGTTGGCTCCAAGCCGCCTCACATCCAGAAAGAGGACGAACGCAAAAGAGTCATTCCATGCGACGAACTGTTCATAGACATTGGAGCGACAAGCCAGGAAGAAGCCAAGAAGATGGGAGTGAAAATCGGTGACGTAGTAGGCTTCGACGTAAAATTCGCTAAAATAGGCAAAGATGTCGTGATAGGCAAGGCTTTGGATGACCGCGTTGGTTGCGCAATCATAGTTGAGGCTTTGAAGCGTTTGGAGAAAACGGAATGCACAGTGTACGCGGTTGGAACAGTGCAGGAAGAGGTCGGCTTGAGAGGTGCAATTACAGCTGCTTTCGAGATTTCGCCTGACGTAGGTATTGCCCTGGATGTTACTGTATCGGGCGACACTCCTGAAGTGAAGGAAGTTGATGCGCCAATCAAGATGCGGAAAGGACCAGCGCTCACTGTTGCTGATGCGGGGTTGATTGTGCCTCCGAAGATTCTGCGGTTGCTAATTGATGCGGCTGATGAGAACAAGATACCTTACCAGCTTGAAACAGGATTGCCCGGCTCAACAGACGCAGCAAGGATTCTGCTGTCAAGAGAAGGAGTGCCTAGCGGCGTAATTTCTGTCCCGACAAGATACATTCACAGCGCGACTTCACTGCTAAGCTTGGAAGACACGGAAAACGTGGTAAAGCTTTTGGTTGCAGCCATACGAAAGATACCTAAGAGTCTCTAACCCTCTTTTTCTCTTACGGAGAGGGACATTTGTGAAACAGAAAGAGGCACTTTCTAAGAAGGCTGTCAAACATTTTCTTGACGGCTATAACTGTGCCCAAAGCGTTCTGTTAACAATGTCTGAACACAGGAAAAACAAAAACGAACTCATCCCAAAGATAGCGACAGGTTTCGGCGGCGGAATAGGACGATGCGGCTCCGTTTGCGGTGCACTTACAGGCGGCGTAATGGCAATAGGCATTAAATACGGAACCAACCAGTCTTCAGCTGAAGAACGACGCAAGTGCTACGAGCTTGCACAGCAGCTTTACAGAAGATTTGAAAAGAAGCACAGCAGCACTTTATGCCGAAACCTCATTGACTACGATCTCTCAAACGCCGAAGAGCTAGAGAAAGCCAAAAAGACGAACGTCTTTGAAAAGAAATGCCCGGAATACATAAAAACCGTGATCGAGATTCTAACCGAATTTGATGAATAATAAGACAGAATTATTTAGGACTCTGATTTCTTCAGTTTCTTCTTGTTCCATATTTCGTGAAAATTACTGTTGCTAGTGCTGCTAATGCAAAGGGCAGAATTAGGACTAGTGCTTGATTTTCTGCTGGAAACGTGGCAAAGTATCCGATTGTAGCTTGATTCTCTATTATTGACGGCGGAACGCTGTCCCAGAGCCCGTGAGCTAGAATTAGCGGGATCAGATTTCTTGTTTTGCTGTAGAAATAGCCGAACAGGAGGCCGATGAAAAATGTGATTATTACGTGGTAGCTCATGCCGCTGGAGTCAAAGGGCCAGAGGTACCAGACGAAGTGCCAGCCGCCGAACAATATGGCTTGTGTCAGATTCGCTTGTTTAGGTGTGAAGAAAATTTCAAGATGCGTTTGCACGTAACCTCTGAAGAAGCCTTCTTCGCTGATTCCTACACACAAAGTCATGAAGGGCAAAGTCATCAGTGCTAATGCATAGTCAAAGGATTGAACAGGCATCTTTCCAGTAAATGCGAAAATCAACGTGTATGTGAAAACAAGTGTCAAGCCAGCCAAGGTAGCGAAAAACGCCACACCATACAGTAGTGCTCTGCCCAAGTTTTGGGTTTTGAAGCCAATCACTGAAGGGTTAGTTCTCTCGACAAGCAAAACTGTTAAGACTAGAAGGTAAATGAGAGCGGCCTTCTCATACGGCTGATTGAACAGCAAGATAGACGGTATTCGTATTGACAACGCTAACGTGAAGAGTGTGAAAATCCAGAAAACCGTCATTCCCATGTCTCTCTTGGCAGTTTCCAAAGACAACTGTGTCTTCTTTCGATAGCTTCTTTCCCACACGTAAAGAGGGACAAGCATCAAGAGTGAAAACGCTATTGGAACAGTGTTGACTAGCTGGGTGCCAGTTGGAAACAGGTATCCACTCAAAAGCGTTGCCACAGCCACAAGATAATACACTAAAATCGTCTTCACAACAGCGTTTCCAGACAAGACCTCATCAATCCTTTGGTATGACTACGTACATCCTAAGAGAATTGATTATATTCTTTATGGAGGAAATGGAATGGCTTTTAAAAATGTGAACTCCTCTATTAGTCTGCGTGGATACGGGCGATGTCTGAAAAGAAGGGCTTCGAGTTTCTTGAGCACACTGCAGACGCCTACATCGCAGCTTACGGCAAAAACATGAGCGAAGCTTTTGAGAACGCGGCACTTGCCATGTTCCAAGTCATGACCAGCACAGATAGGATCGACCAGACAGTCGAAGACACCGTCGAGGTTGAAGCCTATGACGAACAAGCTCTACTCTACAACTGGCTCGAAGCTTTGTTAGTAAAGTTTGAAGTCCACGGAATGCTCCACTCGAGATTCAAAACCTTGAACTTGGAGGAAACGCCGACGGGTTTCAAGCTTAAAGCAAAAATCTGGGGAGAAAAATTCGATCCGAAGAAGCACACACAGAAGGTCGGCGTGAAGGCGGTGACGTATCACCGCATGGAAATCATCAAACACCCGGACAAGGTTACGTTGAGGTTCATCCTCGATATTTGATAAATCACATTTTTAGCGGATTATGAGCGTTATTTCCTTCACAAGAGTTTCCGGTGCTAGGGCTCTTCCCTTGCGTTTTGTAAGCTTGACGAAGCCGAAGCTCTTCAGCACTTTGAGGTCTTAATGCACATTTTTCACATCCCGTCTCAGCTTCTTCGCTAGGTCGTTTATTGATTCGACTCTGTGGGCGCCAAGGTGATGGAGCAGTTCCATTCGTTTTGGCGTAAGTAAGGCGGCCTGTTCGGGTCTGATTTCTCTTGTTTCTTCTGTTGTGTAGTCAAGTTCTCCGTCTTCAACGTACCCTCTGTAATTATCCATGAGCTCCGCCCACTCAAAATAGGTTCTTGCGAGCCGTGTCCCGAGCTTCTGTCTGTAGAACAGCTCTGCGAACTTTTAGAAGGCCATTCCGAACTCTTTTTCGAACTTTCTGATTCTCGCTTCAACTTCTTCAGAGGTCAAGTCTCGAACGATACGGAAGAGCAAGCAGATCACACATAAGAAAAGCCCTTCCATGTTTAAGTCATTCACGACAAAACGCTTAAAACAGGTCACAACAACTCTTAAAATCTCTTCATACAAGCTCTGATTGAGGATTCAAAATGCAGGTCACCAGACTTGAAGATCACATTTACCTGATAGATGCAGAAACCGCAGGGATCAAAAACTTCATCGCCAGCTACATCATAAAAGGAAGCAAAGTTGCGATGGTTGAGACAGGCCCAACGTCTTCTGTGCCCAACCTTCTCACAGGACTTGAACAGTTGAACGTCAAGCTTGGAGACATTGCCTACGTAGCGGTCTCACATATTCATCTGGATCATGGCGGCGGAGTAGGCACCTTATTGAAGCGTTTGCCCAACGCCAAAGTCATCGTACATCAGCGTGGCGCCGCCCATCTAGCTCATCCTGAGAAGCTTTGGGAACAGTCTAAAATGGTTCTCGGACGTATAACTGACTTGTATGGCGCGCCTGAGCCTGTGCCTGAAAATAGAATAATTCCGGCAACTGATGGAATGAGCTTCGACCTTGGAAACAACGTCAAACTGAAAGTTGTTGAGACGCTTGGGCACGCTTCGCATCATCAGAGCTACTACGAAGAGCTAAGCCGAAGTGTTTTCCCAGGCGATGCTGCTGGAATTTACATACAAGAAAGCGAGGTTATAGTGCCGACGACGCCTCCGCCTTTGCGCTTGGATGTTGCCTTTGAATCTATAAACAAGCTGATGGATCTAAGACCGAAGAGCCTGTTCTACAGTCACTTTGGAAAAGCAGATAACGCCCTTGAGAAGCTTCAAACATACAAGAGACAGCTTGCACTTTGGGCGAAGATAGCCAAACAAGGACTGGAAAAGCAGGAAGACATAGAAGCGATAGGCAAGCGCATCGTCGAAAATGATTCAGCGCTTCGGAAGGCTCTGGATTATGTGAAGATTCACCCTGTATTAGGAGACACCGTGCTCAACAACAGCGTACAAGGCGTCGTTGATTACGTAGCTAAATACGGCACAGTGCCGGAAACAGAATAACATGCCAGCTTCGATTATACAGGGTAGGAACTCAGATAAGCAGTAGACTGTTTCTGAACTTCGGAATGTGCGTGGTTTTCAGAGCCGAGTTGTTTTGGTGTTTGCGCCAATATTGTTTATATTTTGCCAAGCAACTTGATTATCATGTGAATAGGTGAACTAGTTTGGGAGAAGAAGAAAGTCATCCTCCACCTGAAGGGATTCCTCTTGAAAAAATTGACGATTACTCATGGCGAATCCCGAAATACAAGCCAAACATGCACGTTCCGGGCATGGTTTTCGCCGACACCAACCTTCTGGACAAAATGAAGACAGACCGAACGCTCTGGCAATGCACCAACGTCGCCCAACTACCAGGCATATACAAGTACGCCATAACCTTGCCAGATGGACATGAAGGCTATGGTTTCCCCATAGGCGGCGTGGCAGCCACCGACTACGAGGAAGGCGTGATCAGTCCGGGCGGCGTAGGCTATGACATAAACTGCGGTGTCCGCCTGCTGACTACGAATCTTGCTGAGAAAGACATACGACCCAAACTCAACCAGCTGACAGACACCATTTTTGAGAACGTTCCAGCCGGCCTCGGCAGCCGAAGAAATGACTTCAAAGTAACCCATGGCGACTTGGACAGAGCGGTGACTGAAGGAGTCGAATGGGTCATAGCACAAGGATTAGGCTGGCACGAAGACGCTGAACACTGCGAAGAACGAGGCTGCATGAAAAACGCGAACCCGAACAAGGTTTCTTCAACCGCCAAAAGCCGAGGACTGCAGCAGATCGGCACGCTGGGTTCAGGCAACCATTTTCTGGAAATACAGAAAGTAGACAAGATCCTCGACTCAAGAGTGGCAAAAATCTTTGGCATAGAACATGAAGGACAAGTTACGGCGATGATTCACTGCGGCTCAAGAGGCTTCGGCCACCAAATCTGCTCAGACTACTTGCGCGTCATGGAACGAGCTGTCCAGAAATACAAAATCCCGCTACCAGACCGTGAACTTGCATGTGCACCGGGAAAAAGCAGCGAAGCTGAGGATTATTATCAGGCCATGGCTTGCGCGGTCAACTACGCATTCGCCAACCGTCAGACAATAACGCATTGGATCCGCCAAAGCTTCAAACAGGTCTTCAAAGAAGACCCAGAACGCTTCGGTCTCAGACTCGTCTACGACGTGGCTCATAACATTGCAAAGATCGAGACCCACAGAGTTGACGATGGCGAACGCAGAAAAGTCTGGGTTCACAGAAAAGGCGCTACCAGAGCGTTTCCGCCTGGTCATTCAGAGATACCGCCGGATTATTGCTCAGCGGGACAGCCTGTGCTCATACCTGGCAGTATGGGAACAAGCTCTTGGCTTCTGGTTGGCACAGAGAAGGCTATGGAGATAAGTTTCGGCTCGACGGCTCATGGCGCTGGCAGAATGATGAGCAGAACAGCGGCGAGACGTAACTTCTGGGGCGGAGACATCAAGCGAAACTTGGAGCAGCGGGGAATCTACGTGCGATCTGCGAGTGCCGTGGTTTTGGCTGAGGAAGCTGATCTGGCTTACAAGAATGTGGATGCTGTTGCCGAGGTTAGTGACAGGATTGGAATTGCCACGAAGGTGGCGCGTCTTGTCCCAATGGCCGTGGTGAAAGGCTAAATCTCTTTTCTATTTTTGCCTCATTTTCTTTTCAAACATTTGGCTTTCTTCTGAGCCTCGCGCTTTCTGAAGCTCCTTCATGTACCATGCCCTGCCCCGAGCAGAATGCACGCTTAACACTATGCCTATGCCTAGGAGAACGAAGCCGACCACAGTCATCATCAGGCCCAAGAGGCTGAAGGAATGCCACTCCAAATCGTAAGGTATCATCAGAAACCATTGAGGGTCTGGGTTCTTAATGAGCGTTATTAGGTGTCCAGCTACGAGGTAGATTGAGCCCATCGTCATTATGAAGTAGCCTATTGTCTCGTTATGCCTTGATTCTTCTGCCTTTTCGTGAAGGTATTCACTAAAAAGCATCTAATTCCACAGCCGTTGAATGCTCAAGGCTTCGTTTGGCTTAAGGCTTATTGCGGAAAACGAATACACACCGCTGAGGAAGGAGCGAGGTTTATATCAGAAACTTCTCCAATGGTTAAACAGCCATCAAACACAGTGGTTTTAGGCTTTGAAGGATGAATGCGGCATCTGCGGCAGAGTCCTCCGCTACAGCTACCTCAGAAAGTGCCAACGCTGCGGCAAGCTCTACTGCCGAGACTGCATGGTGCCAGACGTAGCGACAGGCGACCCCACGATGATGATGTGCCTAAACTGTGCCAGACGAACAGTAGCGCCCCGAACAGCACCAAAATACGATGGACTCGGAGGATACCTAAAATTTAGAGGAAGCTTCACAGACACTGTTAAGCTTGGATTTGCACGAATAGACGGAATAATCGGAGACAACCTGCCCATGGACGCGTACAAGAGCGCTGGCTGGTGGGACAACGCATCCAGTCGTTTGCACACTAAGGCTTGGCTGGAAGCAGGATGGGAAGTGCAGGAAGTCAATTTGAAGGAGGGCTACGTGGTTTTCAAGAAAGTGCGAGACGTTCCCATAAAGAAGAGGAGAAGCCATCAGATCAAGAAGCCTTTCACGCCAGTTCCCGTGCGCAGGGCGAAGCCGAAGATGCCTTCGAAGACGAAGGTTTCAAAACTCTACGCAAGAATCAAGAACTTGGAGCGACAGAGAACAGCTATGCCTTCTTATCATGGAAGTTTTAAGCCCAAGTCGAAGTATGAAAAACGTTTGTTCAAACCAAACGAGAAACCACAATAACCAAGTTCGTTCTCAGAAATCTTATCTATATGTGACTTGAGTAATGAGTAACATCTCAACGCTTTGAAGGGCGGTCGTCGTCTAGCTGGTTAGGACACAAGCCTTCCAATTATGAAGGTAACATTGACGTCAGTGGTGATTCTTCTGCTCAGTGGTCTTCTTTCAAGGATTGGATAAACAAGAAATACTCTAAAGTCTACGTTCAGATGATTTGCTACTATGTTAGGAAACACCATTATCTACTCAATGGCAATCTCAGGGAGTTGGATTCTATAGAGAGCAAGTATGTCAGGAACAATGTAGTCAAGAGTTTGATAGTTCTGTCAAAGTTTCTCAATAGGCATGAGGAGTTTAAGAATAGGCTTAAAGCGTATGACATCAAACTGTATACACAAGATTCTTTTGCATCTTTCCTCAGAATATTTAACAATCACAGCTCTGATTTATTGGGTTGGCACAGACAGGCTTCAGCTATACTTAGAGACAATGAAAAGCTATTCCTCAAGTATGCTCTATTCACTGGTTTGCGTAGGACTGAAGCTATCACATCATTCAACTTGATAATCAAACTGGCTAGAGAAAACAGATTGCACGAATACTATGATGAACAGATTCAATGTGTACAGCATTTCAGATATAGAGAACTATTCTTGCGCAGGACTAAGAATGCCTTCATTTCATTTGCCAGCAAAGACTTGATAACACAAATTTCTTCCAGTGAGCCTTTAACATTCCCAGCTATAAGAAAAAGACTAAATCGCCACAATCTTAAATGCAGAATAAATGAGTGCAGAGACTACTTTGGCACTTACATGACATCTAATGGTCTTTCAGTAATGGAACAAGACCTGCTATGTGGAAGATTAAACCGCGGCATATTCACCCAATGCTACTGGAGTCCCTCATTCAAAGAACTAAGAGGCAGAGTAGCTAAAGTCTTAGTGCAGCTTGAACAAATGCTCTAGTTCTTCTGTTTTTGAAGCCACAAAACATGTCACAGCTAAGAGACAAGATAAGGGTGTAAGCAAGGTAAACCAATGGTACTGCATCTATTCCAATATTAAAAAATGGCAAAAATACAAGAAAAAATTAGTTAATTCTTAGAGCATTTGCTGTAGTGGTGATTACCCTATGAAATCGATTCTCAGGATTTTGTTCCCACTTATCTTCGTATTTGTGTTAATGTCTTCACTTGCTATCAAAACTTGTCTTCAACACAGAATCATCTTCAAGAAAGCTATGTGGACTAAATGAATCATGCAATGCTCTCCAATCTATTCACAACACTCTCACGTTCAATTATGTGCAGCTTCAAGGGAACTACACACAACTTGCCTCTTCCTACAATGACCTACAAACAGACCAAAGCAACCTTTCAACAGATCTAACCAACTACAGAAACCTAGCCCTATGCCCTCATAACAACCACAGTAGTCTTTCTTGCCACAACAATCTATTTTGCAAAAAGAAAGCCCAACGTGATCAAATAGCAGGATAACCCCACACTCTTTTCATTTTCTACTATTGCAGTTATCGAGTTTCTTAAACTGGTTA